>Ga0123353_10000197_pt1 | contig 76610 bp, 71 predicted proteins | sample TergutLab28metaG_3_FD_92763 | JGI IMG/M metagenome (GOLD analysis project Ga0123353, IMG submission 92763) | Labiotermes labralis P3 segment gut microbial communities from Petit-Saut dam, French Guiana - Lab288 P3 | ecosystem: Host-associated > Arthropoda: Insects > Digestive system > Gut ... | reverse complement strand
CCCGACACGTGGTTCTTGGCCGAGGTGATCCACGGCGACTACCGGCAGTTCGTCGCCGACTCCACCGTCGACTCGCTCACCCAGTACCAGCTGTGGAAAGCCGTCTGGTCGTCCCTGGTGGACCGCAACTTCTACGAGCTGGACTGGGCCCTGCGCCGCCACAGCGAGATGGCCAGCACGTTCGTGCCCAACACCTTCCTGGGCAACCACGACGTCACCCGCATCGCCTCCAAGGTCGGCCCTGAAGCCGCAACCCTGGCCGTCGCCGTCCTCGCCACCGTCGCCGGTGTCCCCAGCATCTACGCCGGCGACGAGCTCGGCTGGACCGGAGCAAAAACCGACGGCTGGGACGGCGACGACGCCGTCCGTCCCTCCTTCCCCCCCCATCCCCCCAGCCCCCAGCCGACAACCTTCCGCCACTACCACGACCTGCTAGCCCTCCGCCGCCGCCACCCCTGGCTGGTCCACGCCCGCACCACCACCCTAGAGCTGACCAACACCCGCTACGTCTACAGGACAACCGCCGAAGACAAGGCCCTCATCGTCGACCTCGACATCACCACCACCCCCCGAGCCCAGGTCCGCACCCCCTCCGGCCAAATCCTGATCGGCTGACCCAGAGGTTCGGACGGGCGAGACGGGGCGAGACAGTGGGGACGGTTCCTCTGTCTTGCTGACTGCGCCGTTGTCTTGCTGACTGCGCCGTGGGACGGCGCAGCGGGCAAGACAGCAGGAACCGTCCCCACTGTCTCGCCCCACCCACTGTCTCGCCCCACTGTGTCGCGCGTTTTGCGGCATTGGGCTCTCCGGCGGTGCGTGGCATGGCACCATGGCCCGTGTGGAGCGTCCCCGGCTGCTGGCCACCGACCTGGACGGGACCTTGCTACGGCCTGACTGCTCGGTGTCGCCGCGCACAGCCGCAGCGCTGGGAGCCGCGCAGGACGCAGGGGTGCAGGTGGTGTTCGTCACAGCGCGGCCGCACCGTTGGCTCGCGCCGGTGGCTGGCCTCGTCGGAAGGCACGGCACAGCGATCTGCGCCAACGGCGCGTCGGTGGTGGACGTGGCGACACTGACCGTCGTCGAACAGCACGGTATGGGCCCAGACCTCGTCGCGACGCTGGTCGCACGGCTGCGCGACCGGCTCGGCCCGACGGTCCAGCTCGCCACCGAGTGCGCCGACGGGATCGCCCGCGAGCGCCAGTTCGACTCCGGCCACCCCGTCCCGCCGGGCAGCCCGTGCGTCGACCGCATCGAGGACGCCCTGCCTGCCACGACGTTGAAGCTGCTGGTCATGGACCCCCACACTGACCACCCGGAGTTCCTCGCCGCAGTGGGCGAGGCCGTCGGCGACCTGGCCACAGCCTCGTCGTCGGGGGTCGCCGGGTTGGCAGAGATCGCCGCCCCGGGGGTGACCAAAGCCGCCACGCTCGCGGCCTGGGCGCACGCACGCCAGATCGCTCCTGGCACCGTCTGGGCTGTGGGTGACGCCCCGAACGACCTGCCCATGCTGGCCTGGGCAGGACGGTCGTTCGCCGTGGCCAACGCCGACCCCTGCGTACGCGCAGTCGTCGACGAGGTCCTCGCGTCCAACGCCGACGACGGTGTGGCTGCTCTCCTGGAACGCTGCGCACAGCTACCCGGAGGTCGACCATGACAGGGCTGGGCCCAGGACCAGGGCCGTCGTTCCTGTGGTTCGGCGGAAGCGACCTTGGGGCAGACATACCCAAGTCTGGCCGTTTCGACCGCCTCGACGCCGTGCACGTCGAAGCGACGCTCGAACGTCTGCACGAGAGGATCTCCACCGCCATGCCCGGCCGGCACCTGGCGGACGTCGCCGACGAGGTGCGCCAGGTCGTGGTGAGGATCCAGGCGGGCACCCGCCAGGCACGACGGCGTGTGGTTGTGCGGGTCACGTCCCGCGCCGCCATCGCGTGCCTGGTCGCCCTCATCGTGGCGGGTGTGGCCTCCGCGGTGCACGCCGGGACCGGAGACGACGTGCGCGGTTTCGAATGGTTCGGGGTGGTCGAGTCCGGTGTCAACGACGTGGTGTTCGCCGGTCTGGCCATCTGGTTCTTGCAGTCGCTGCCCGAACGGGTCGAACGGCGACGGCTGCTGGGGTTGCTGTACCGGCTGCGTTCGCTGGCCCACGTCACCGACATGCACCAAGCCAGCAAGCACACCGGCAGCAAAGAACCGGTCAGCGCCGAAGACTCCCACCGCGTCATGGACACCGACTCCCTGGTGCGGTACCTAGAGTTCTGCTCCGAGGTGCTCTCCTTGACGGCGAAAGCTGCGGCCTTGTGCGGCGAAGACACCACCGACGCGGTCGTCCTGGACACCGTCTCGGAGATCGAGACCCTCACCGCCTCGATGAGCCGCAAGATCTGGCAGAAGATCTCGCTCATCCGCATGGTTCCCCCGCAGGCAGCCGCGTAGGCGACCGTCGTCTGCACGTTTCGTCGTGGCCCACGCACACGGTCGCCGCACCCGTACCCAACGTTGCGAAAACCACGCACAACGGCCTGGCCACTGGTCACCGACGCACGCTCAGCGCCGAAGGGGTAGCCACGACGCCCACGGTGTCGCACCGATCACCGACGGTCCATGGATGGAAGGCGGAATGATGACGAGCCCGTACGGTCAGGCAACGCTAGGGGGACACCTCGACCACGACGGCCATGAGCCGGGTGTGCGAAGTGCCGGGCCTGGTGGCGACGTTGACGTGGTCATGGAGGTGGCCGCCTTGAGCACTGAGATCGCCCAGACCGCCAGACGCCTCGAAACCCTCCAGGCCGCCGCTGACGCACTCCAGAACGTCGTCGTCGACTCTGTGCCTGAGACGCCGGCGTGGCGCCCCGGCACGCCGGCACTGGGCGGGTCCACCACGGCCCTGAGACCCCGTGTGAGCCGGCTCGACAAACCCAACCACCAACCGCTGATCGCAGCCCTGGCCATCATGGACGGCTGGACCGTCCTGCTCCAGGACGTCGTGGCAGGACGCCGCCCGGTCTCCGGCACCGTGATACGCGAGATCCTCGACGAAGACTCGTGCCCGGTGACCCACCGCCTGCGCGCGTACCGGGCCGCGGCGCTAGACGCCCGGATCGCCGAAGCCGCTGCTGCGCACTCCGCGCACCACCGGAGCACCGCGCAGGTGCTCGTGGCGATCCGTGACGGCCGGATGGACGACGCACGTCATCTCATGGAGGCCGACGACGGTCGCGCTGGGTCGGTGCGCCGGCTGCGCCAAGCCCTGTACGCGTGGGCAGACATGCTCGCCGAGTCAGCACAGTAGCCCCTCGCCCTGTGGCCCTAGCCGCACGGGCTGAGGGTCTGGGCAGCGACGAGTCGGGGACCGACGCTGGTGTCCACGACGTGCACGACCAAGATATGCCCGGGTTTGAGGAACGGGTCGGCGCTGGGCAAGATGTCGGCGACGGCGCGCGGGCTGTGCGTGGCCAGGACGTCCAAGACTGTGGGCATCACGGGACGGTGGGTGCACAGCGCGGTGTCAGTGCTGGCAGTGAGCAGCTTTTCGACCTGGGCAGCGGCACGTGCAGGAGATGCGGCGTGGGCGTCCTCGGTGAGGGCGTCGACCATGTCCAGCGTCAGACCGGTGGCCCTGGCGTAGGGCGCGACGGTCTGGCGGCAACGTTTCCACGGGCTGGTGGTCACCGCGGCGACGCCGAACGCCGACAGCAGGTCCACCACACCAGGTGTCTGGGCCTGGCCTGAGCGGGTCAGAGGCCGGTCTGCCTCGACACCGTCCCAGCTGGCACGTTTACGGGCCCGTGCGTGGCGCACGACCGCCAGCGCCCGGGTGCCCAGCAACCCGTCGTGGTGCGCGCGGACGAGCGCCACCAGTGGTTGGCGGTCCGAGGCCCGGCTCAGCCGCCGGGTTGCCGCTGCTGCGTCGAACCAGCGCACGTCGTCGATCTCGACACCGCGCACATGCGGTGTGGCCAACCGGGCCGTCAGCGCCACGTCGCCGCGTCCTCCGACCTGGGCCGCCCAGTAGTGCACCTGTTTGGAGCGCCCACCGACGTTGTAGCGCAGGCCGGGCAGGGGGCGGCCGAGCACCACCTCCATACCGGTCTCCTCGGCGACCTCCCGCACGGCTGTGCCCACGAGGGTCTCGCCGGGCTCAGCCTTGCCTTTGGGCCACGACCAGTCCTTGTAACGCGGCCGGTGCACCAGGGCGACCTGGAGCTCGCCGCCGCGCACCCGCCACACCAGGGCCCCAGCGGCCACCACCGTCGGCTCTGGTGCTTTCGCCGCCCGGGTCACCGGCGCGGCCGTCGTTGCCGGGCGATCAGCAACGACTGCAGGTCGGCCAGCAACGCACCGTGGACGTCGATGTGGTGGCGCGTCCAGCTGCCGTCCGGTTCGGCCCACCACGACGCGGTGGTGTCAGCCACAGACAGGTCGACCAGCTCGACACACTCGGCGACGTGCTCCTCCGACGCGATACGCACGAGCGCTTCGACGCGACGGTCCAGGTTGCGGTGCATGAGGTCGGACGAGCCGATGAGCACCTCCGGACCAGTAAAGTCGTCGTCGGGGCCAGGCTGGGAGTGGGCGAACGCGAAGATCCGCGAGTGCTCCAAGAACCGCCCGAGCACCGAACGCACCCGGATCGTCTCTGACAGCCCTGGCACCCCAGCACGTAACGCGCAGATCCCGCGGACGTTGATGTCGATCGGCACCCCGTCGCCTGACGCGCGGTACAGCGCGTCGATGACAGTCTCGTCGACCATGGAGTTGACCTTGATCTTGATCCACGCCTCGGCGCCGTCCCTGGCCGCAGCAGCCTCGCGCTCGATCCGTTCGACCAGACCGGTGCGGATCTGGCGCGGGGCGACCAACAGCCGGTGGAAACGCGAGCGCGGAGCGTACCCGGACAGCTGGTTGAAAAGCCGGGTCAGGTCCTGGCCCACCTCAGAGTCGCAGGTCAGCAGGCCCAGGTCGGTGTACAGGCGTGCGGTCTTGGGGTGGTAGTTCCCTGTGCCGACATGCGAGTAGCGCCGCAGCCCGTCAGCTTCTTGGCGTACCACCAACGACAGCTTGCAGTGCGTCTTGAGCCCGACGATCCCGTACACCACGTGCACCCCGGCCTGCTCGAGCTTACGGGCCCAGCCGATGTTGTTCTGCTCGTCGAACCGGGCTTTGATCTCCACCAGCGCCAGGACCTGCTTGCCGGCCTCGGCGGCGTCGATGAGCGCGTCGACGATCGGCGAGTCCCCGGACGTGCGGTACAGGGTCTGCTTGATGGTCAAGACCGCCGGGTCACCGGCGGCCTGCTCCAAGAACTGCTGCACCGAGGTGGAGAAGGAGTCGTACGGGTGGTGCAGCAAGATGTCGCGGGCCCTGATCGCCGCGAAGATATCCGTGGGGTTGGCCGACTCGACCTCGGCCAGGTGCCGGTGCGTGGTGGGCACGAACGGCGGGTAGTGCAGCTCAGGACGGTCCAGGTCGGCGATGACGTTCAGCCCCGTGGCGTCCAGGGGGGCAGGTAGCTCGTACAGGTCCTCCTCCCCGATACGCAGCTCGCGCACGAGCAGCTCGCGGACCCGGTCGCTGATCCCCTCGGCGAGCTCCAGGCGCACCGGCGGGCCGAAGCGTCGTCGGAGCAGCTCTTTCTCCATGGCCTTGAGCAGGTTCTCCGCGTCGTCTTCTTCGACCTCGACGTCTTCGTTGCGGGTCACGCGGAACGTGTGGAACTCCTCCACGTCCATACCAGGGAACAGGTAGTACAGGTGTTCGGCTATGACGTCCTCGATCGGCACGAACGACATGGGACCGCGCTCGCGGGACGCGGAGTGCTCGTCAGGCACCGACGGTTTGCCTCGGGCGTCCACGGCCAGGTACCGCGGCAGCAACGGCGGCACCTTGACCCGGGCGAAGTGCTCTTTGCCGCTGGCGGGGTTGACCAGGGAGATCGCCAGGTTCAAAGACAGCCCCGAGATGTAGGGGAACGGGTGCGCCGGGTCGACCGCCAGCGGCGTCAGCACCGGGAACAGGCGTTTGCGGAAGTACTTGGTCAACCGGTCCTGCTCACCGGCGTTCAGGTCAGACCACCGCACGATCGTGATGCCCTCACCGGCGAGCGCGGGCTGCACGTGTTCGGTGAACACCCGGGCATGGCGGTCCATGAGCCTGTGGGCCTCAGCGCTGATCGTCACAAGCTCTTCTCGGGGGGTCAGGCCGTTGGCGCCGGTCACCGCCAGGCCGGTGGCGATACGGCGTTTGAGACCGGCCACGCGGACCATGAAGAACTCGTCGAGGTTGGAGGCGAAGATCGCCAGGAACCGCACACGTTCCAGCAGCGGGACCCCCGGGTCTTCGGCCAGCTCCAAGACACGTTGGTTGAACGCCAGCCAGGACAGCTCACGGTCGCCGAACCGGTCGTCGGGCAAGGCAGGAAGGTCCCGTTTCGGGTCGAGGCCTGGTTCGTCGGCGACGTGCTCAGCGATATGGGCTGCCAGCTCAGCAGCGCCGAGCAGCGGGGTGTCCGTCATACCTCCATGGTGTCACTGTCTGAGCGGTCGAGGGCAGGCCACAAGGCCGGGATGCGATAACGGGTGTGCACACCTTCTGCGACGAACCCGGCAGCGCGGTAGGTCGTCAGCGCCGCGGAGTTGTCCGCCTCGACGAACAGCATCACGTGGGCCACACCCCGGCGCGCGAGGTGGTCCAGCCCTGCGGCAGTCAGGACACGTCCCAGGCCCTTGCCCTGGGCGGCAGGGTCCACCCCCAGCACGTAGATCTCCCCCAGGTGCGGTGTGTGGACCTTCGTCCACACCGAACCGAGCAGGGCGCCGTCGGCGTCGACCGCCATCACCAGACCCTCGGGGTCGAACCACGGTTCACGCTCACGGACGAGCAGGTCGTCCATGGTGATCCGCCCCTGCTCCGCGTGGTCGGCGAACGCACGTGCGTTCACGCCGAGCCAGGCGCTCTCGTCCTCGCCGGGCCGAAACGCCCGCAGGTGCACCCCGGGAGGCGTTGGTGGTGTCTTGAGGCCATCCACGTCACGGCCCAGCACCCACAACGAACGCACCGCCTGTCCGCCCGCTGCGGCCACCAAGCGCCCGGCGGCCGGCAGGTCCCCGTGCGCCCACACCTCCACTGGCCGTCCCTCGGCGTGTGCACACGCCGCCCTCAGCAGCCTCGTGCCGACCCCCCGGCGCCGGCAGTCCGGGTCCACGACAAGCTCGACCACCCACCCCAGCGCATCGGACCTCGTCTGCGCGTACCCCAGGAGATGGGTGCCGTCGTGCACGCTCAGGTGCTGCCCCTGGCCACCGTGCCGCACCACCAGCAGCGAAACCTCGTCCAAGGGCGCCACACCGTCGACCTGCTCGCAGCGCTCGGCAAGGGCCAGCACCGCCGGTGCGTCCACGCTCTGGCTGACCACAACCTCCCACACACCCCCATTCCAGCACGTCCGCCCGACGGCTGCGCCAACGCCTCGGCAGCCAGAGCCCCAACCCGTCCGGCGTCCGCCTGCCAGAACGCGTCCAGCTGGCACGTCTGGGCCAGACGGGGGACGGCGTTGTGGACGACACGCCGGTGACGTCCTCGGCCGGTGTGGACGGCTCGGCGGCGAGGCTGGTCGCAGTGGTGGCGGATATGTGGAGAACGTTATCCACAGGGTGAAAACCACATCCGTGTAAGCACAACACCTAGTAGTGAGTTGCTATCTCGACCACTAGGTGTAGTGTGAAGCCACTCTCACAGCCGGGAGCGCCGGGGGGTCGCCACCGGGTGAGAGCACGAAGCGACTACGGAACAAAGGAGCAACACACAATGACGATCACGGTCTACAGCAAACCCTCGTGCGTCCAGTGCACCGCGACCTACCGCGCGCTGGACAAGGCTGGCCACGACTACACCGTCGTGGACATCAGCCAGGACGCCGACGCGCGCGACTACGTCATGTCCCTCGGCCACATCCAGGCCCCTGTCGTCACCGCCGGTGGCGAGCACTGGTCCGGCTTCCGCCCTGACAAGATCGCCGCCCTCGAGCTCGTCACGGCCCCCTCAGTCGCCTAGTCCCCCGTCCCCCGAGACCGCCCCGGGCCGGCGCCCGGATCGCAAACCGCGTCGGCCCGGCTGGCTACCATCTGCCGCGTCGGCAGTGGCGCAGCTCCGACCCGCCACTGCTGACGCGGCCTTGTGTTGTGAGCCGTCCTTGGCTGGGGCCGGGGTTGTTGTGGTGGTGTCTCCCGTCGTCTCACCAGCGAGACAGTGGGGACGGTTCCTCAGTCTTGCCCGCTGCGCCGTGACGGCGCAGCTTGGCAAGACAGTAGGAACCGTCCCCGCTGTCTCGCCCTTATCGCCCGCTGTCTCGCCCTTGTCGTTGCCCGCTGCGCCGGGACCAGGCGAGACGGTGGACGAGGCGAGACGGTGGGGAGACGGTGGGGACGGTTCCTGCTGTCTTGCCAAGCTGCGCCCACGGCGCGGCGGGCAAGACTGAGGAACCGTCCCCACCGTCTCGCCGGACGTTAGGCAGGAACCGTCCCTACCGTCTCACCCTTGCGCGTCGTCTCGGGTACAGATGACGCAGCCCCCGGCGGGGCCGGGGGCTGCGTCGGACGACCTGTCAGTGGGTCCGGATGAGGATGGCCCGTTTGACCTGGGAGATCGCCTTGGTCACCTGGATGCCGCGGGGGCACGCGTCGGTGCAGTTGAACGTGGTGCGGCAGCGCCACACGCCTTCGCGGTCGTTGAGGATCTCCATGCGGTCGGCTGCGCCGTCGTCGCGTGAGTCGAAGATCCACCGGTGGGCGTTGACGATCGCCGCGGGGCCGAAGTACTGCCCGTCGTTCCAGAAGACCGGGCAGCTGGTCGTGCAGCACGCGCACAAGATGCACTTGGTGGTGTCGTCGAACCGTGCACGTTCACGTACCGACTGCAGGCGTTCGGCGGTGGGTTCCACCCCGTAGGCGATGAGGAAGGGCTGGACCTCGCGGTAGGCGTCGAAGAACGGATCCATGTTCACGACGAGGTCTTTGAGCACTGGCAGGCCCTTGATCGGTTCGATCGTGATGGGCTTGGTCAGGTTCAGGTCCTTCAGCAATGTCTTGCACGCCAGACGGTTGCGGCCGTTGATACGCATGGCGTCCGACCCGCACACGCCGTGCGCGCACGAACGCCGGAACGTCAACGTACCGTCGAGCTCCCACTTGACCTTGTGCAGAGCGTCAAGCACACGGTCAGTACCGTGCATGGTGAGGGTGAACGTGTCCCACCGCGACGTCGGCTCAGGTGTGGGCGCACCATAACCGGCGGACGGCTCGTCCGACGGGATGGTGCGCATGATCTTCAAAGTGACGCTGAACGACGCCACCTCTTTGGCTGGGGTCTGGGTCGAGTCACTCATCAGTACTTGCGCTCCATCGGCTGGTAGCGGGTCTGGGTCACAGGTTTGCTGCCGATCACCACACGGTGGTCGGTAGCGGCCGAGTTCACCGCGAACGGGCCGGAAGCGTCACCGACCGCACCGTTGTCGTCGAGAGGCCGACGGTACGCCATCGTGTGACGCATGAAACCGACGTCGTCGCGCAGGGGGTAGTCCTCGCGGAAGTGCCCACCACGCGACTCCTTGCGCAGCAACGACCCGAGGACGACGACCTCAGCCAGGTCCAGCATGAACCCGAGCTCGAGCGCCTCCAGCAGGTCGGTGTTGTACGCCTGGGACTTGTCCTGGACGCACACGTTGCGGTACCGCCGGGCGAGCTTGCGCACGTCGGCCAGCGCCTGTTCGAGGGAGTCCTCGGTGCGGAACACCTGGGCGTTGAGGTCCATCGTCTCGGCGAGGGCTTTGCGCAGGTCGCTGGGCCTCTCACCATCGGCCCGGCCGCGGATCTCCTCGAGCTGGGCGACCACGTCCGCCGCTGGGTCGGCGTCGTCGTCGAGCTCGATGAAACTGGCTCCGGCGGCGTACTCAGCAGCGGCGATACCAGCGCGCCGGCCGAACACGTTGATGTCCAGCAGCGAGTTGGTGCCCAGACGGTTCGACCCGTGGACCGACACGCAGGCGCACTCCCCGGCGGCGTACAGGCCCTTGACGATGTCGTCGTTGTTGCGCAGCACCTCGCCTTCGACGTTCGTGGGGATACCGCCCATGAGGTAGTGCGCGGTCGGGTAGACCGGCACCGGCTCGGTGTACGGCTCCACACCCAGGTAGGTGCGGGCGAACTCGGTGATGTCGGGCAGCTTGGCGTCGATGTGCGCTGGTTCCAGGTGCGTCAGGTCGAGGTGGACGTAGTCCTTGTTCGGCCCGCACCCGCGGCCCTCACGCACCTCGTTGGCCATGGACCGGGCGACGATGTCGCGCGGCGCCAGGTCTTTGATGGTCGGGGCGTAACGCTCCATGAACCGTTCGCCGTCGGCGTTGCGCAAGATCCCGCCCTCGCCGCGGGCGGCCTCGGAGAGCAAAATGCCCAGACCAGCCAGGCCCGTGGGGTGGAACTGGAAGAACTCCATGTCCTCGATGGGAAGGCCACGGCGGTACGCCAGCGCGATCCCGTCACCGGTGAGGGTGTGGGCGTTGGACGTGGTCTTGAACATCCGCCCGGCCCCGCCGGAGGCGAACACCACCGACTTGGCGCGGAACACGTGGATCTCGCCGGTCGCCAGCTCGTAAGCGACGACCCCGATGACGTTGACCTCCTCGCCGGGACGCACGTTCCCGGCCGACAGGTCGTGGTCCACCAGCAGGTCCAGCGCGTAGAACTCGTTGAAGAAAGCGACGTCGTTCTTCACGCACTGCTGGTAGAGGGTCTGCAAGATCATGTGGCCTGTGCGGTCAGCGGCGTAGCACGAGCGGCGCACGGCAGCCTCGCCGTGGTTGCGGGTGTGCCCGCCGAAGCGGCGCTGGTCGATACGGCCTTCAGGCGTCCGGTTGAACGGCAGGCCCATCTTCTCCAGGTCGAGGACCGCGTCGATGGCTTCTTTGGCCATGATCTCGGCCGCGTCCTGGTCGACCAGGTAGTCGCCGCCCTTGACCGTGTCAAAGGTGTGCCACTCCCAGTTGTCCTCCTCGACGTTGGCCAGGGCAGCGCACATACCGCCCTGGGCCGCGCCGGTGTGGGACCGGGTCGGGTACAGCTTGGAGATGACCGCGGTGCGCGTACGCACCGAGGATTCGAGGGCGGCGCGCATCCCGGCGCCTCCGGCACCGATGATCACGACGTCGTACTGGTGGGTCTGCATGTGTGGCTATCTCCAGGTCAGTGGGCGAAGCAGAAGGAGGGGGAACCCGGACGAACCACGCCGTTGATGGCCGGGCACGGGTCGAAGGTGAAGATCACCAGGGTGCCAAGCAGGACGACAGCGCCGAAAGCCACGGCGACCAGCACTTTGCACCACAGCCGGACAACGTTGTTGTGCGCGTAGTCGTTGATGATCGTCCGCAGGCCGTTGCCGCCGTGGATCATGGCCAACCACAAGATCGCCAGGTCCCACAGCTGCCAGCCAAAGCTCGACCACTTACCAGCCACGAAAGCGAAGTCGAGGCTGCGCACCCCTTGTTCGGGCACGATGAGGTTCGAGGTGAGGTGGACCGCGAGCAAGACGACGAGCGTGATTCCCGAGACCCGCATGAACATCCAGGCAGCGGCTTCGGCGTTGGTGCGTGTGGCACGACGGCCCGGCCCGTTCGACCGGGTACGAGGGGCCTTCGGATCAGCGATGGCGGTCATCAGTTACCCCCAGGAATCGGTGAGGAGGTGATCGTGATCGGCGGTGTCGGGTCGGACTCAGGATCGGACCCGAAGATGTGGGACATGTGCACGACGAGGAACGGCAGCACCAGCACCACGGCCAAGGCGACCCCAGCCAGCAACAGCTGGTGCTGGAACTTGGTGCCCTTGGACCAGAAGCCGACCGCGACGATGCGCAGGCCGTTCGCTGCGTGCAAGACGATCGCGACAACCAGACCGGCCTCGACGAAGCCCATCACCCAGTTCGCGTAGGTGCTGATAGCCGCGTTGTACGTCTCGGGCGAGACCCGGACCATCGCGGTGTCCAACACGTGGACCAGCAGGAACAGGAAGATGAGGAACCCTGTGATGCGGTGCATCACCCAGGCCCACATCCCCGCGCGCCCGCGGTAGAGAGTGCCGACCGGCGCCTTCGCCGGTCCGACTTGGGGCGGAGCAGACAACTCGTGACCTCCTGACGCAGGGCCTGATGGCACCAAACGGCGCCGCACCACGACTCTAGTGCGGTTCAACCTTCCCGCCCCACAGCACATACAGCAAGAGTGTGGTTTCCTGCCGGAGCGGACCGTCTCACTATGTGGAGAGCGCGGCATTCGTCTCTTGGAAGACGCTATGGGGTAGTACGCGCACCCAGGCCCTGCCGGTAGCCGGTGGAGTGACCGACGAGCCCTCAGGTCACTGCCTGCCCGCGGACCGATTACGCTCTGGGGTATGTCGGGGATCGAAGGCTTCCACGCCGTTATCCCGGCCGGGGGCGCTGGCACGCGGCTGTGGCCGCTGTCTCGCACCGGCCGGCCCAAGTTCCTGGTCGACATGCTCGGCAGCGGACGCACCTTGCTGCAGGGCACCGTCGACCGCCTGCTGCCGTTGACCGGACCAGACCGGCTCATGGTCGTCACCGGACGGGCCCACCGCGACGAGGTCGTGCGCCAGGTGCCCGAGCTCGTCGACGGCGAGCTGGACCAGGTGCTCGCCGAACCGTCGCCGCGTGACTCCATGGCCGCGATCGGCCTGGCCGCTGCGGTCCTGGCACAGCGTCACGGACCCGAGACGGTGCTCGGCTCGTTCGCCGCAGACCACGTCGTGGACAACCAGGACATCTTCGAGCGCACCGTGGCCGAGGCCGTCGCCGCCGCTCACGCCGGGTACGTGGTGACCGTCGGCATCAAAGCGGCCGGCCCGTCCACGGCTTTTGGGTATATCGCCGAAGGTGACCAGCTGGGTGTCGCTGGTGCTCCCACCGCCCGGCACGTGACCACTTTCACCGAAAAACCTGACGCCGACACCGCCTGGACCTACCTGGCCACGGGCAGGTACTGCTGGAACGCAGGGATGTTCGTCGTGGCGGCCGGTGTGCTGCTGGACCACCTGCACACCCAGCTGCCCACCTTGCACGACGGCCTGCGCCAGCTCGCCGCCGCGTGGGACACCCCCCAGCGCGATGCCGTCCTGGACGCGGTGTGGCCGACGTTGACCCGTATCGCCATCGACCACGCCATCGCCGAACCGGTCGCCGCCAACGGCGGGGTGGCGGTGATCCCCGGCTTGTTCGGCTGGGACGACGTCGGCGACTTCGACTCCCTGGCTGCCCTGCTCGGCGCCGGCGACCCCGACGGTCCTGGTGGCGACCCCCCGCGCTCCGCCACCCTCGGCGACGACGACCTCGTCTTGCGCATCGACGCTGACGACGCCTTCGTGGTGACGACCGGGCGAGCAGTCACCGTCGTCGGGCTCGACGAGGCCGTCATCGTCGACACCCCCGACGCCCTGCTGGTGACCACCCGCGCCCACGCCCAGAAGGTCAAGACCGCTGTCGACGCCTGGCGCGCACGCGGCGCCACCAGCCTGCTGTGAAGCGAGCCTGAGCCCAGTGGACGCCACGGCGCAGGTACCAGGGGCCCAGCGGGTGCTGGCGCTGGTGGCCGAGCTGGGCGACGAGCTTGTCGCGCTGCGCCGCGACCTGCACGCCCACCCCGAGCTCGCACGTACCGAGCACCGCACCAGCGCCGTCGTGGCCGACCGTCTGAGGGCCGCGGGCCTCGAACCTCGCACGCTGACCGGCACCGGGCTGGTCGCAGATACCGGGCCCAGCCCAGATGGGGCACGGCGGGTCGCCCTGCGGGCCGACATGGACGCCCTGGCAGTGCCTGACACGTGCGGGGCGCCGTTCGCGTCCACAGTGCCCGGGGTGGCGCACGCGTGCGGCCACGACGTGCACACCGTGGCGGTCCTCGGCGCTGGTCTGGTGCTGGCGCGCCTGGCCGACGAGGGCCACCTGCCTGGTGGGGTGCGGCTGGTCTTCCAGCCTGCTGAGGAGGTCCAGCCCGGTGGCTCGTTGGACCTCATGGCCGCCGGGGTGCTCGACGGGGTGTCGAGCGTGTACACCGTGCACTGCGACCCCAAGCTCGACGTGGGCCAGGTAGGCACACGGATCGGGACGATCACATCAGCGTCCAACGAGGTGCACGTCACGCTCACCGGCCCGGGCGGGCACACCTCGCGCCCGTACCTGACCGGTGACCTGCTGTACGCGTTGGGCCAGGTCATGACGACCGTCCCGGCGGTGCTGGGCCGACGTTTCGACCCGCGGTGGGGTGTGAACCTCACCTGGGGCACCGTGCACTCCGGCCAGGCGGTCAACGCCATCCCTTCGTCAGCCACCCTCGCCGGGACGCTGCGCTCCCTCGACGCCCGCGCCTGGGAGCAGGCTGGCGACGAGGTCGGCAGTATCGTCGACGCGCTCGTCGGACCGCTGGGTGTGCACGGCGAGGTCCGTGTGGTCAAAGGCGTCCCCCCGGTCGTCAACGACGCCACCGGGACCGCTGTGCTCGAACAGGCCGCCTACGACGTGGTCGGCCCTGACTCGGTCGTCCTCGCCGAGCAGTCCCTCGGCGGCGAAGATTTCGCCTGGTACCTGACGTCGGTCCCCGGTGCCATGGCCCGCCTCGGGACCCGCACCCCCGGGGCGCATACCTACGACCTGCACCAGGGCGACCTCGTCGTCGACGACCGGGCTGTCACCCACGGCGCCGCCCTGCTGGCCCGCACAGCTGTCCTGGCCCTCCTCGACCAGTCCACCACGGCGTGACCAAACGCTGCTGTGGTGGCGCGGGCCATGCCCTTTGACCTAAGATCCTGCTTCTGAGCAGCGCAAACGTCCCGTCGGGCCAGTGTGTGGGTGGTCGGGGCAAGGATGGGGGTATGGGATACCTCGTTGTTGGTGTGGTGGTCGGGCTGGGGTTCGGGCTGGTGCTGGGGTGGTTGGCGGGCGGCCGGCGGACGCTGGCGCAGCTGCACGACGCCCAGGTGCAGGCACAGGCGACACAGGCCCGGCTGGACGCGCTGTCGCTGTCGGACGCCGAACGGGCCGGGGCTCTGGCTGCCGAGGCGTTGGCGCACTCGTCGGACAGGCTCGCAGCGCAGTTCGCCGCTGAGCAGAGGTCCGCTGCTGGCCAGCACGCCGCCCGGGACACAGCGTTGCGTGACCTGCTCGAACCGCTGTCGCGGACGCTCGACGACGTGCGCCGCACCCTGAGCACCACCGAGCAGGCCCGCGCCGAGGGGCAGGCGCTGCTGGGCGCCCAGGTGCGGACCATGCGCGAAGAGGCTTCGGGGCTGCGGTACGAGACCGCCCAGCTCGTCACCGCCCTGCGCGGGTCGCAGGTGCGCGGCCGGTGGGGCGAGGTACAGCTGCGCCGGGTCGTCGAGGCCGCCGGGATGCTAGACCGGGTCGACTTCGCCGAGCAGCGCACGACACGCACCGACGACGGTTCCCTGCGCCCCGACATGGTGGTGCGCCTGGCCGGGGGCAAACACGTGGTGGTCGACGCCAAAGCGCCGTTCCTGGGGTTCTTGGCCGCCGCCCAGGCTGACGACCCCGACGAACGCGCGGCAGGGTACGCCGCCCACGCCCGCCAGGTCCGCGCCCACGTCGACGCCCTGGCCGCCAAGCAGTACTGGGAGCAGTTCTCCCCCGCACCAGAGTTCGTGGTGATGTTCGTCCCCGTCGAGTCGTTCTGGTCCGTGGCGTTGGAGGCCGACCCCGGCCTGGTCGAGCACGCTTTCGACTCCCGCGTCGTGGTCACCACCCCCGTCACCCTGCTCGCCTTGCTGCGCACTGTCGCCTACGCCTGGCGCCAAGACGCCCTGGCCGACAACGCCCAAGCCGTCCTCGACCTCGGCCGCCAGCTGCACGGCCGCCTGGCCACGATGGGCACGCACCTGGGCCGCCTGGGCCGCGCCCTGGAGTCGGCCACCACCACGTACAACCAGACCGTCGCTTCGTGGGACACCCGCGTCCTGGTCTCGGCCCGCCGCCTGCGCGACCTCGGCGTCACCGACGAAGACCTCCCCACCCCCGCCACCGTCGACCCCCGCCTGTCGCGCGTCGCCGCCCAGACCGATGCCCTGCCCGTCCCCGCCCCGCTGACCTGGGCCGACAACGGACTCCCCACATGAGCGCACCACCAGCCGCCCCCACTGTTATTTGCCTTAGATGGTTGCTAACATCCATCTATGAGAAGTGTTCCCCCAGCGGTTGCCCCGTTCTTCCGCTCCGACGCCCAGGGCCGCATCCTTGCGGCGATCCTGCTGGACGGAGACGAGCGCCCCCTGACCGACGTCGCAGCAGGCGCCGACACCCCGCTGACCACTGTCCAGCGAGAAGTCGGACGCCTCGAGACCGCCGGGGTGGTCACCTCACGCAAGGTCGGTCCCGCCCGGTTGGTCAAAGCAGACCCTGCCTACCCCTTGCGCGAACCGCTCACCCAGATCGTCGCAGCCACCTACGGTCCGGCCCAAGCGGTCCGCGAGGCGTTCGCCGACCTCGATGGCGTCGATCACCTCATCATCTTCGGCTCCTGGGCAGCCAGGATCTGCGGCCAGCCTGGCGGGTTTCCTGGCGATCTCGACGTCTTGGTGGTCGGCACCGCCTCTCGCCTGGCCGCCATCGACCGCGCCATCACCGCCTCCGAACGTATCGGCCGCGAGGTCAACGTCACCGTCGTGGTCACCCAACGCTGGGCCGATGCCTCCGACGGCTTCATCGCAGACATCAAGTCCAAGCCCTACCTGACCTTGGAACCTCTTCATGACCAATGACACCCCCGCACCGGGTGCCCCTTGGACCACCGGCGCGCTCGTCGTCCGCCGTCTGGTTGACGAACGCCGTCTCGACCAGGTGGTACCCGACACGGAACTTGCCGCGCGCCAGCTGCACCACGCACGCCAGCACCTCGACGCCGCTCGCGAGCACGCCGACCGCTTCCCCATGCCTGCGTTGACCAGCGCCTACGACGCGGCCCGTCTCGCGTTGACAGCCCTCTTGGAGCACCAGGGCTTGCGACCGCGCGCCGACGGTTCCCACCTCACCGTCGAAGAGGCCATCGCCGCCCAGCTGGGCCCAGCAGTCGGACGCAAGTTCCGTACCCTGCGCCTCCTGCGCCACTCGACGGAATACCCCAGCCCTGGCGACACGGACATCACCGTCGATGAGGTCCACGAAGCGCTCGAGCTGACTGAAGCCCTGCTTCCGGCAGTCGAGCGCCTGACGACCCACATGGGGGTTTTCCGCTAGCGCTCTGGAGTCCGTCACCGGCACCTTCCAACGCATCGGGTGCGAAGCAACACCGCCGTCGCGCCCGCCCGACGCTCCCGCGACGGCTTCATCGCCGACATCAATGTCCTGTCGATGGGTTTTCTGGAGAAGCTCTGGAAGCGTGGCCAGAAGCCGGATACAGTTCGCCTGTGCCCTGCGTGGACGGAGGCGACGATGGCCACCAAGCCGATCGGGTTCACCGTGGACATCGGGGACCTTCAGGCGCTGGACGAGCTGGTGGCGCAGTTCGGGGGCGACCGCGACGCGTTCTTGCACGAGGCAATACGGCGTATGCGCCACGACCTGTTTGCCGAGCGGATGTGCGACCTCCAAGAAGATATCCGCTCTGACTTGCGCGGACGCGTGGTCGACAGAGACGAGGTCGCCGAGGTGCTGCGGCTGGCCGACGATGCGTGAGCGTCCCGCCGTCGTCTTCGACACCGATGTCTATGTCAATGCGCTCGTCGGGCCGGACAGCGACTGGACCCGCCTGTCATCCTTGACCGCCAGCGCCAACCCCGACGCCGATTGCCTGTCGATGGCCTTCGACGCTTCCGGCATGCGGGTGATGATCTCTCCGCGCATCCTGTCCAGCGTCTCAAACGCATTACGCCGTCTGGGTGTCAACGCCGCGAACACCAAAGCTGCGGTCACCGCCGTCCTGGACGTCGTCAAAGCGTCCGGCGGACGCGTCGTCGACCCGCCGGGCCACAGGTACGACCCGCCCCACCCCAAGGCCATGATCATGGACCTGGCCCTAGAGGTGGACGCCACCCTCATCGTCACCGACGACGCTGACCTGTCGAGCCCTTGGTACGGCATCCCGGTCCTGCGCCTGCGTCCCCTTTACCTGCCCCGCCCTTCCTGGGGCCGCTGACACATCCCGGGCACAAAAACTATCAGGGCTGTTCGAGTGAGCCGGAATGGTCTGGCTTGTCCGGTTTGCCCCTGGGGGTGACCATCGTTGTGAAGCAGTGACGCGACGAGAGGTGCAACCGTGGCCAGAACCACACCCGACCACGACATCGCCCGCGACCGTGAAGCCGCCCGTCGGCGCCGTGTCGTGCGGCTGCTGGTGGCAGTCCTGGTGGTCGAGGGATGGATGATCGTCCGCGGGGTCCTGCGTGAGCCAGTGCTGCCTGCGCTGCCTCAGGTCGACTCCATGATCGTCGTGCCGATCGTCTTCTTCGCCGCGTTGTTGTTGATCATCGTGGGCACACAGGTCGGCTCGGCACGCTCCCCGCACCTGGTGTACCGGCCCGAGCAGGTGGACGTGCGCCTGGACGAGGTCATCGGTATCGACCCCATCGTCGAAGACGTGCGCCGCTCCCTGGACCTGTTCTGGGCTCACCGCACCTTCGCCGACCGCACGGGCGGACGCCCCCGCCGCGGCCTGCTGTTCGAAGGCCCCCCCGGCACCGGAAAAACCCTCACCGCCAAAGCCATGGCCGCCGAGGCTGGTGTGCCGTTCTTGTTCGTGTCGGCCACGTCGTTCCAGTCCATGTACTACGGGGCGACGGCCCGCAAGATCCGCTCGTACTTCAAGGCCCTGCGCACCGCCGCTGCCAAAGAAGGCGGGGCTATCGGTTTTATCGAGGAGATCGACGCTATCGCCATGTCCCGCGGGTTCATGCCCGTGTCGCGTGCCGAGACCTCCAGCCGCACCGAACGGGCAGTCTCTGAAGGCACCGGCGGGGTGCTCAACGAACTGCTCGTGCAGATGCAGTCGTTCGACGAACCGCTGGGCACCGACAAGCTCCTCAACCGTGTGTACGCGGCCGTCAACCTCCTGCTGCCCGCGACCCGGCAGATCCCCATGCGCCGCCCGGCCAGGGCGCCGCTGCTGCTCATCGCCGCGACCAACCGCGCCGACGCGTTGGACCCTGCCCTGCTGCGCCCGGGCCGCTTCGACCGCCGCCTGGCCTTCCCCTCCCCTGACGTGCACGGCCGCCGTGCCCTCGTGGACCACTTCCTGGCCCGCCGCACCCACGAAGCCGAGCTCGACGACCCCGCCGTGCGCGACCGCGTCGCCGCTGCGACGAACGGCTGGACACCGGTGATGATCGAGCACGTCCTCGACGAGGCGCTGGTCAACGCCATGCGCCGCGGCGCCGACGCCATGAGCTTCACCGACGTGGAGAAAGCCCGTATCACCGAGATGGTGGGCCTGGGCCAACCAGTGACCTACACCCGCGCCGAGCAAGAGCTCATCGCCACCCACGAGGCCGGGCACGCTGTCGTCGCGCACCTGGTCGCCCCGCAACGGGTTCTGGAGGTCGTCACGATCGTCAAACGCGGCTCTGCCCTGGGTCTGCTCGCCCACGACGACGCCGAAGACGTGTACACCCGCTCGTCGGCCGAGCTGCGCGCCCTCATCGAGATCTCCATGGGCGGCTGGTGCGCCGAAGAGCTGTTCTTCGGCGACACGAGCACCGGCCCGTCCTCCGACCTGGCGGCCGCCACACGTGTCGCCGCCCAGATGGTCGGCGCCGCCGGTATGACCGGTTCCCTGGTCTGCCTGGCCGCCACCGGCAAAGACATCGTCGATGCTGTCGTCAACGACGCCGCCGCCCGCGAACGCCTCGAAGGCATCCTCACCGAAGCCCGCGACACCGTCCGCGTCCTGCTCGCCGAGAACCGCCACCTCGTCGAAGCCCTCCGCGACGCCCTCCTGGAACGTCACGAGCTCGTAGGCCCCGAGATCACCGAAGTTCTCCACGGCGCCGCCCGCCTGCCAGTCAGCTCCTGACCCACCAGCCCTAGTGGGGCGTAGTCGATATGCCTTAACACCTGCGGCACCGGGCGGGCGCCGCGCGGCGTTGTCGATCGTCGGCCGCAGCGCTGCTGCGACTCTCCTCCTCCTCCTTGCGCTGCATCCCGCCCAGCACCACATCTGTCAAGGCATATCGATTACGCCCCACTAGGCCCCTGAACAGTCGGACTCTACGCGAACCGTCCACAGCCTACGGTGGTGCACAGGTCGGCCGACAGGTGCCCGGCGGTGGTGTCTGGGGCTGCCAGGCTCGCTGGTATGACGATCATCGTGCCCGGCAGACCAACCCGCCGGTTCTTCCCGCCTGCCACTGACCTGCTGTTCCGGTGGGTCTTCGGCGCCCACGCAAGCACCGGCCTGCTTACGGACCTGCTGGGCACCACGCTCACGCTGCCCCCAGGCCAGACTGAGGCCCTGACGATCTTGAACCCCCACATCCCTGGGCAGCGCGACGGCGCGAAAGAAGCCGTCCTTGACGTCTACGCCGAGAGCCATACCGGCCTGTTCGACGTGGAGATGCAGCAACGGCGCACGTCCGACCTGTTCCAGAGGGTGTGGTCCTACACGGCCCGGGCCTTCGGCGACCAGACGGTCCGCGGTGGCGACTTCGGCTCGGTCAAACCTGTGACCAGCGTCGTGATCACCGATTTCGTGGTCGCAGACCACTTCGGGGAGTACCATCACAGTACGGTCGCCCACGACCACCACCACGGCCGGTGCTTCGCTCCGGTGTTCGACCCCGGAGGGGTGCACGTCCTGGAGCTGCCCACGGCCAGGTGGGCCCTCGAGGACACCCGGGCGGTGCGGTGGTTGCGTTTCCTCGGCGCCCGTACTGAGAGGGAGATGACCATGGTGTCCCAGTCGGACCCGACGATCGCCCAGGCCGCGGACCTGGTGCGCCAGTACAACGCCGACGACGCGGCGTACTACGAGCTCGTCGCCCACGAGAAGTGGCTGTGGGACTCACGCTCGCGCGAACGCGACGCCCGCGAAGAAGGACGCGAAGAGGGACGCGAAGAGGGACGCGAAGAGGGCAGCCAGACACGTGCCGTGTCTACCGCCCGCAACGCGCTGCGGATGGGTCTGCCAGTCGACCAGGTCGCGACGATCACCGGCCTGAGCGCGGACGAGGTGACCCGGCTGGCCTCAGATGGCTGACCAGCACGGGATCCTTCCAGCACCGCACCCGACGAGCGACGCGGCGTACTACGAGCTCGTCGCCCACGAGAAGTGGCTGTGGGACTCACGCTCGCGCGAACGCGACGCCCGCGAAGAAGGCAGCCAGACACGTGCCGTGACTACCGCCCGCAACGCGCTGCGGATGGGTCTGCCAGTCGACCAGGTCACGACGATCACCGGCCTGAGCGCGGACGAGGTGGTCCGGCTGGCCGCGGAAGGCTGACGCCTGACAAGGCGCGCACGAGCACGGCAACGACACTGACCCCGTCTGGGTCGCCAAACATGCCCAGACGCACCCCACACCGGGGCGGGCATATAGGGCAGAATGTCCCTCGGGGGTTGTCCTGGAAAAAGAGGAGCCGCTGTGGGCTGGATGCTGGCGGTCGACTTCGGCACGGCGAACACCGGCGCGGCGATCCGGTGGCCGGACGGACGGGTCGACAAGGTCAAGCTGGACCCTGGGTCGGACACGATGCCGTCGGCGGTGGTGCTCACCGACGGGCAGTGGCGGGTCGGCCAGGCGGCGCTCAACGCCCGGCGCAGCCACCCTGAGACGTTCGTCGGCTCGCCCAAGGCCCGGCTGGGTCACGAACCGATGGTGCTGGGCGACCAGATGGTCACCCCGGCGCAGGTCGCCGCTCACGTGCTGGCCGCGGTGCGCGAACGGGCAGTGCGCACCGCAGGCGGTACTGACCCGGACCGGGTGGTGCTGACCCACCCTGTGCAGTGGGGGCCAGGTCGCCTGGCGGCGCTGACCGAAGCAGCGGTCCTGGCAGGGTTCGCAGCCGAGAAGATCTCGCTGCTGCCCGAGCCGGTCGCGGCGTTGCACGCCCACGTGGCCCCGTGCCAGCTGCCACCAGGGTCGCGCGTGGCGGTGGTCGACACCGGCGGGGGGACGTGCGACGTGGCGATCTTGCAGACCACCGACGACCCCCGGCCTGGCGAAGACCTCGTCGTGGTCGCCCAGGACGGCGACGACCGGCTCGGCGGCAACGACCTGGACGACCTGCTGTACCGCTGGACGACCGACCAGCTCGACGCCACAGGCCACGGCGACCTGACCGTCACTCTGGCCAGCCCCGAGGGCCTGGGGGCTGCCCTGGCGTTGCGCGACGCGGTCCGCGGCGCGAAACAAGACCTGTCCGAACACGTCACCGCCCCGATCGCGGTCGCGGTCGCCGTCGGGCAGGAGACCACGGTGACCATCACCCGCGACGAGTACGAGACCCTCGCCGCCGAACCGATACAGCGCGCAGCAGCCCTCGTCGGCCGGGTGCTGCGAGCCTCGGGGACCACCAACCTGGCCGCCGTGTACCTCACCGGGGGCACCGCCTACACCCCGGCGCTGGCACGTGCCGTCCACCAGGTCACCGGGATCCTCGCCTCACCTCTGGGCGACCCCAAGCTCGCCGTCCCCATCGGTGCGCTGTGCACCCCTGTGGCCACGGGCGACCCCGGCCGACCGGCGCCGCCAGCGCCCGCCACGCCCGCACCCCAGCCCGCCTCCACACCCTTTCCCCACCAGGCCACCACACCCCACCAGGCCACCACACCGCACGCGGCCACCGCACCGGCTCCCCCGCCAGCCACCGCAGTCCCGCCCCACCGTGCCGTACCCCCGGTGCCGCCCCTGCAGGCGTACGCAACCCCCGCACCGCAGGTCGGACCGCCCGCGACGGGCGCACCCGGCCGCAGACGCACAGAACGTGCCGCGGTCGTCACCGCAGCCGTGCTGGCGGTCGTCCTGGTCGTCGTCGGGATCTTGTGGTGGAACTCTCGGGACACAGGCGAACCGGATCCCGGGCTCGCTGGCGCGGACAGCCAAACCCCTGGCGAGGTGCCGGACGGGTCGGGCAGCACGTCGGGCAGCACGTCGCCCCGGCTGCCGACCCCCACCTCCGTCGAGACCGCCTACCCGCTGCTGACCGGCCTCGACGGAGCGCTGGCCGCCTTCCCGCTGGCCCCTGGGGAGGAGCCCGACTGCACACAGGTCGTCGTCTTCGGCGACAAGCGGCACGGCCTGGAGAACTACGGCTGCAAATGGCCGACGCTTGGCAGCACCTACTACGTGACGATCATCCGGTACCCGAACGCCAAAGACGGCATCGACTACGTCCGCAACAACCCGAGCACCGAGACCGAAGAGGACTGGACGGTCGACGGTGTCGTCCGCGGCACAGCGTTCGTCAACACCCCTGTGCCAGCCACCGGAAGCATGACGTACACATACTGCTACGCAGACGTGCCCTACTGCCTCCAGATCGTCGACCTGCTCGTCAGAGGCCCCCAAGAAGTGCTGCCCCGGTTCACCATCTTGTCACCACAAGCCGCGGACGCGCTGCTGTCCAGGTCGAAATAGCGTCACCCTTTCGTGATGGGTCGTTCGCCGCGGTGCGAACAAGGACGCGTGGTGCGAACCTATTGGTTCGCACCACGCACTCTTGTTCGCACGACGCGACCTTGTTCGCACCGCACAACCTCGGACTGTGCTCACGGGTCGCGGCGCAGGCGGATGTGGGTGAGCTGGCGGGGGATCCAGGGGACGACGGCGCCGGGGCGGGGGCGGGTCTTGGGGCGGACGGCTTCGACGTCGCCGGAGGGGGATGCGGCAAAGACGCGGCCACCGGGGTCGAGGAGGTCGCGCAGGGCCAGGACCTGGCGGCGCAGGGTGCGGACTTCTTCGGCGAGCTCGAGGATCTGCTTGATACCGGCGAGGTTGACGCCTTCTTCGTGGGACAGGCGTTGGATCTCGCGGAGGGTGGCCACGTCACGCACCGAGTAGCGCCGGCCCCGGCCGCGGGTGCGCCCTGGGCAGACCAGGCCGAGACGGTCGTACTGGCGCAGGGTCTGCGGGTGCATCCCGGCCATGCGTGCGGCCACGGAGATGGCGAAGACGGGGGTGTCTTCGTCTCGTGGGTCGGCTCGCACGTCAGTGCTCCTTCGCCTCAGACCTCGGTCACTGCCGGGCCGCTGCGTACAGCTCGGCGCGGGGGTCGTCGCCGCTGGTGGCTTCGGCGAAGGCGGCAACGGCGTCGCGGGCGGCGCCGGTGAGCTTGCGCGGGACGGCGACCTGGACGGTCACCATGAGGTCGCCCGCACCTTTGGCGCTGGTCAGACCTTTGCCTTTGACGCGCAGGGTGCGCCCCGACGGGGTGCCTGCGGGGACCTTCACCTTGACGGTCGTCCCGTCGAGGGTGGGTACGGCGACCTGGGCGCCCAGGGCCGCCTCGTCGAACGACACCGGGACGGTCACACGCAGGTTGTCACCATCGGTGGCGAACACGGGGTGGGGTTCGACACGCACCTCGATCACCAGGTCGCCGGGCGGGTCACCGGGACGGCCCTTGCCGCGCAGACGGATCTTCTGCCCGTCGCGCACCCCGGCGGGGACGCGGGCGTTGACCGTGCGGCCCTCGACGGACAGCGAGACGGTGGACCCGGACGCGGCGGTGCGGAACGGCAGGGACGTCGAGGCGTTCAGGTCTGTGCCGCGCCGCGACGGTGCCCTCCCGCCGAAGATCCCGCCGAGCAGGTCGTCGAACGCCCCAGGTCCGCCCGCTGGACCAGCCCCTGTGGAGAACCGGACGCGTGAGCCGGGCCCGAACATCCCGCCGAGCAGGTCGTCGAACCCGGCGGCACCTGGACCACCAGCGGTGAACCGGGCGCCGCCGCCCAGGGCCCGCAGCTCGTCGTAGCGTTCGCGCTGCTCAGGGTCTGACAGCACCGCGTACGCCTCGCCGATGTCTTTGAACTGCTCCTCGGCACGGGCGTCGCCGGGGTTCTGGTCGGGGTGCAGGGTGCGGGCCTTCTTGCGGTACGCCTTCTTGATCGTCGCCGCGTCGGCGTCTTTGGGGACGCCGAGCATGGCGTAGAAGTCCTTGGACAACCAGTCCTGGCCGGTCACGGCGCTACAGCACTTCGTCGATCTGCTGGACCGGGCCGTCGGCCTGGTCGTCACCCTCAGGGTCGACGACCGAGACCCGTGCGGCGCGCAGCACCCGTTCACCGGCCCGGTACCCGGGCTGGAGCACCTGGTCGACAGTGGGTTCGGTGACGTCGACGCTGTGCCCGTGCATGAGCGCCTCGTGGACGGCCGGGTCGAACAGGTCCCCGGCCTTGCCGTAACGGACCACGCCGAAGTGCTCGCAGATCTGCTCGAACTTCTCGGCGATAGACGCGAACGGGCCGGACAGGTCGTCGTGCTGGCGGGCCAGCTCGATATCGTCGAGCACCGGGATCAGACCTTCGGCGAGCGCGGAGATGCCCTGGTCGTAGGCGGTCAGCACCTCGGCCTTGGACCGCCGCACGTACGCCGAGTACTGGTTCTGCAGGTTGACGTAGTCGGCCGAGACCCGCTGGAGCTGGTCGAGACGTTCGGCGGCCAGGGCCGACGCGTCAGAGTCCAGCTCTGAGGCGTCGTCCGGGGCAGCCTCAGGCTCGACCGACGGCTCACGGACCTCACCGGTGTGCGGGTCGATCTTGCGGCGGTCCACGATACGGGGCTCGTCGCCGTCGTCGTGGACGGTCATCGTTCTTCGTCCTCGTCGACGATCTCAGCGTCCACGACGTCGTCGTCGGCCGGGCTGGGCCCGCCCTCAGCCGTGCCGAAGTCCGGGGCGTCACCAGCGTCGCCCTGGGCGTAGACGGCCTGGCCGATCTTCTGGGCGGCGGTCATGACCGCGGAGTGCTTGGCCATGATCGTCTCGGCCGGCTCGTCGGCTTCCAGGGCTGTTTTGAGGTCGTCGACCGCGGTACGCACCTCGGTCTTGACGTCGTCGGGCAGCTTCTCGTCGTTCTCCGACAGGGCTTTCTCCGTGGCGTACACGGCCTGTTCGGCGGCGTTGCGGGCGTCGGCCTCGCCGCGGCGTTTGGCGTCTTCGGCGGCGTGGGCCTCGGCTTCGGCGACCATACGGTCGATCTCGTCCTTGGGCAGGGCCGAACCACCGGTGATCGTCATGGACTGTTCTTTGCCGGTGCCGCGGTCCCTGGCCGACACGTGGACGATACCGTTCGCGTCGATGTCGAACGTGACCTCGATCTGCGGGATACCGCGCGGGGCGGGGGCGATACCGGTGAGGTCGAAGGTACCCAGCTGTTTGTTGTCCGCGGTGAACTCGCGCTCGCCCTGGAACACCTGGATGGACACCGACGGCTGGTTGTCGTCGGCGGTGGAGAAGATCTCCGAACGTTTGGTCGGGATGGCGGTGTTGCGTTCGATGAGCTTGGTCATCACCCCGCCCTTGGTCTCGATACCCAGGGACAGCGGAGTGACGTCGATGAGCAGGACGTCCTTGCGGTCGCCCTTCATGACCCCGCCCTGCAGGGCCGCGCCGACAGCCACGACCTCGTCGGGGTTCACACCTTTGTTGGGGTCTTTGCCTGCCAGCTCGGTGACCAGCTCGGTCACGGCGGGCATACGTGTGGAGCCACCGACGAGCACCACGTGGTCGATGTCGCCCACGGAGATCCCGGCGTCGGCGATGACCGAGGCGAAGGGGGCGCGGGTGCGGTCCAGCAGGTCTTTGGTCATCTGCTGGAACTGGGCACGGGTCAGCTTGGTGTCCAGGTGGATCGGGCCGTTCTCGCTCATCCCCAGGTACTGCAAGGAGATGTTCGTGGACGTGGCCGACGAGAGCTCTTTCTTGGCCTGCTCAGCGGCTTCGCGCAGACGCTGCAGGGCGACGCGGTCTTTGGACAGGTCCTGGCCGTAGCCGTTCTTCACCTCGGTGACGAGGAAGTCGACGATCCGGTTGTCCCAGTCGTCACCGCCCAAGAGGTTGTCGCCGGAGGTCGCCCGCACCTCGATGGTCGAGAACCCGTCGTCGTCTTTGCCGACCTCCAGCAAGGACACGTCGAACGTGCCGCCGCCGAGGTCGAACACGAGGATCAGCTCGTCTTCCTTGCCGCGTTCCAGGCCGTAGGCCAGTGCGGCAGCGGTGGGCTCGTTGATGATGCGCAAGACGTTGAGCCCGGCGATCGTGCCGGCGTCTTTGGTGGCCTGGCGCTGGGAGTCGGAGAAGTACGCCGGGACAGTGATGACCGCGTCGGTGACCGGTTCACCCAGGTACGACTCGGCGTCGCGCTTGAGCTTGCCCAGCACGCGGGCGCTGATCTCCTGCGCGGTGTAGGTCTTGCCGTCGATCTCGCAGCTCCAGTCGGTGCCCATATGGCGTTTGACCGAGGTGATGGTGCGGTCCACGTTGGTGACAGCCTGGCGTTTGGCGATCTCGCCGACGAGCACCTCTCCGGTCTTGGAGAACGCGACGACCGACGGTGTGGTGCGCGCACCCTCAGCGTTGGCCACGACGGTCGGCTCACCACCTTCCAGCGTCGCCACGACGGAGTTGGTGGTTCCCAGGTCGATCCCGACGACTCGTGACATGTGCCTGTGCCTTCCTTCTGGGGGCATCCCCCGTGTCCTGTCTCGCGCGGCGCCTTGAGTCCGCCTCGCTCAAGTCTGAACCCCGCGTGGCCGAAACGCAAACTCGTCGGCCCAAAGTTGAGCCTGAGAGACTCAACTTTCAGCCGGACGGGGGACGTGGTTGGGAGACACGCCCTGGTCACCCCAGGGCGAAGGTGCGGGCGGGACGCCATCCGCCGTCGTCGTGCTCGTAACGGCCGAAGCTGGTGACCTCGAACGCTGCGCTGTAGGTGGCCATGGCGGTCTGGGCAGCGTCGAGCAGGTCGTCGGCCAGGCCGTGCGCCACGGTGGCGTGGGGGTGGTAGGCGAAACGTGGCTCGTAGTCCACGGGGATGTCGAGGAGGTCGTCGGCGAGGGCTGCGCACGACTGGGCACCGTGCGCGACCTGGACGAACACCACCGGGGTGACAGGCCGGAACGTCCCAGAACCCTCCAGGAGCATGTCGAAGGCGCGGTGGCGGGCTGCCACCTGCGCAAGGTGCGCGTCGATGGTCGGCAGGTCGTCGTTGTGGACCCTCATCGGGCCGAGCAACGTGACGTGCGGGGGGATGAGGCCCGCCTCCGGGTCGCCGAACCGGGCACGGGCGTCGGCCAGCTCGCCGGCGAACGGGTCAGGGACGTCGACCGCCACCCCGATGCACAGCTCGTCGGGGGCGAGCAGGGGCAGGATCATCTCGGAGCCCTGGGCAGGAGGCCGGACACGCGGTACAGACGGTCCAGCACCGGACCGGCGATGGCCTGGGCCCGTGCGGCGCCATCAGCCAGGACGTCGTCGAGAGCGCTGTCGGCCATCGCGGCGTGCACCCGCTCGGCGAACGGTTCGAGCACACCGAGGACCACGTCGACCACTTCGGCTTTGAGGTCGCCGTAGCCTGCTCCGTCGAAATGGGCCTCCAGGTCGGCGACCGGGGTGCCTGACAGGGCCGAGTGGATGGTCAGGAGGTTCGACACCCCGGGTTTTTCCACAGGGTCGTAGCGGATCTCACGGCCGGTGTCGGTCACCGCCGAGCGGATGCGTTTGGCGACGACCTTCGGGTCGTCGAGCAGCTCGATGAGGCCGTTGGGGCTGGCCGCAGACTTGCTCATCTTCGCGGTCGGGTCCTGCAGGTCGTAGATCTTGGCGGTGGCCTCGACGATATGCGGGCCAGGGACCACGACCGTGCCCTTGCCGAAACGCTTGTTCAGCCGTTGTGCCAGGTCACGGGACAGCTCCAGGTGCTGGCGTTGGTCCTCGCCCACCGGGACCAGGGCGGCGTCGTACAGCAAGATGTCGGCAGCCATGAGCACCGGGTAGGTGAACAACCCGACGTTGGTCGCGCCCACACCGAACCGGGCCGACTTGTCCTTGAACTGGGTCATCCGGCTGGCCTCGCCGAACCCGGTGTGGCACGACAGCAACCACGCCAGCTCGCTGTGGGCGCTGACGTGCGACTGCACGAACAGCACCGAGCGTTGCGGGTCCACACCTGCGGCCAGGTACTGCGCCGCGGTGCGCCGGGTGCGTTCGAGCAGCACCGCCGGGTCGGGGTTGGTCGTCAAGGCGTGCAGGTCCACGACGCAGTAGAGCGCGTCGTGGTCGTCAGCGAGCTTGACCCACTCGACGAGCGCCCCGAGGTAGTTGCCCAGGTGGAGAGAGTCGGAGGTGGGCTGCATCCCCGAGAAGATCCGGGCGCGTTCGCTCATAGGTGCTCGTGCTCCTTTGCAGTCGTAGTGGGAAGGCTACGCCGGACGCGCCCTCAGGTCGCCTCGTCGTCGAACACTGGTGCCCCAGCAGGTGTTCTCTGGTCGGGCTCGTCCACGTCAGGGGACGCCTCGGGCGTGCCTGGTGCCGTGGTGGACGCCTGGCGTGCCTTGGACCGGCCCGGACGTCGAGGCGGCGGGTCGTCACGCAGCGCCTCGCGGACGATACGGCGCGGGTCGTACTTACGCGGGTCCAGCGCCGCCCAGTCCACATCCTCACCGGCGTCACCCAGCTCGGCGCTGACCCGGTTTTGGGTGTCACGCAGCAGCTCGCGGCCTCGTCTGACCAGCGCCGCCAGCTCTTTGGCGTAGGCAGGCAGACGCTCAGGGCCGACGACGACAGCGACGATGACCAGCAGCACGACGATCTCGTAGCCGTTGATCACGCAGCAAGGTTACAGCCGCGGCTGGCCTGTCACGGCCCGTTGGTCAGTGCAGCTTGGTCGCCAGGGCGGTCCAGCCACGAGAAACCCGCGCGGACACCCCGTTGTCGTAGGCACCGGCGGGGAAAGCAGCCACGAGGGCCTCAGCGGCCGCGCCGTCCACGGCGACCACGGCGACGACGATGTCTCCTGCCTGCCACACCACCGTCCACGGCTCGTACGACACCACCCCGACAGTCCGCCCGCCCACGTCGAGCGTCGGCAGGGCCTGCGCCATCTCGCGGTTGAGCACACCGTGGCGCTCGGTGACCACGACGACAGCACCGTCGGGACCGTCGAGGTGGATCTCGAGCACTCCGCCGTCCACTCCCGTGGCGGTGACCACCCACCCGGCCGGAAGCGAGTCCGGCATGACCCAGCCTCTGGTGCTCAGCGCTGTGAGCTCGGCCGAGGCGGCGGCTGGTTCGGGACTGTCGCTGAGCAACGTCACCGGCACACGCCCCGAGTAGTCCGCCGGGACGACATCGGCCCCCGCCCCGAGCAGGAACAGCACCGTGACCACCAGCGCGAAGCTCGCCAACGACCCGGCGACCCACACCGGCGCCCGGCTGCCCAGGGCAGCACCTGTGCCGACGTTGCCGTACAGCCGCAGCACCTGCGGCTGGCGCGGCCCGGCGAACGGGTCACCCGGTGGTACAGGAGGTACGGCACGCATCGCCAGCAGACGCGACGTCAGCGCCGGGTCCGGTGGCGGGGAGGTCCAGGCGGTCGACACGAGCAGGTCACGGGCGGCACAGGCCTGGCGCAGCTCGTTGGCACAGCGGTCGCACGCGGCAACGTGGGCCATCGCGTCATCGGTCTGGGCCGGCGAGAGCTGGCCGTCCGCGAGCGCGCTGATCCGCGAGCCGAGATGTGTCATCGCACTCCCTCGGCCACCGGGCGGCGGTGTTCGAGGGCGACCCGCAGCTGGGCGCGGGCCCGGTGGATACGTGAACGCACCGTGCCGAGCTTGACACCCAACGTCACTGCGATCTCCTCGTACGACAGCTGCTCGATATCGGCCAGCACGACCGCAGCACGGTAGGAGGGAGGCAGGGCGTCGAGGGCCCGCTGAACATCGTCGTCGAGGTTCTGGTGCTCGTAGCGTCGCTCGGGAGACTCTTCCGGCGACTGGGCGGTGAATCCGTCTGCGTCGTCGCCCATGAGCTCGAGGTGCACCTTCGAGCGCCGACGTGTCGAGTCGAGGAACAGGTTCGTGGTGATCCGGTGCAACCAGCCTTCGAAGGTCCCCGGAGAGTAGGTGTGCAACGAGCGGAACACCCGCAGGAACGTCTCTTGGGTGAGGTCTTCGGCATCTTGCCGGTTGCCTGTGAGGCGGTACGCGAGGCGGTACACCCTCACGGAGTGCTCGGTGACGATCTGCTCCCACGACGGGGGCCGCCATGTGGCGGTGTCCGTCTCGGTGCTGGTCAGCACGTCGGTGGCTGTCGTCATGAAGGCCATGATTCCATGTTGGGCACCGAAAAGCACCTAATCGTTGTGATAGTTCCGTGATCATCGCAGTTGCGGCACTCGTGCGGTCTGCGGCAGTTGTCGTCGTCGTCGCACCGGTCGCCAGGCTCGGCGCTGCGAGGGTGGAACTGAAGGTTCGCGGCGTCGTCCCTGGCCAGCCTGCCGGTATGCTGCCAGGTCGCTGTTAGGCTGACGTCGGTCCCTGACGCCGAGCTGTGAGAGCCATTGATGCCTACCGACAAGGCCCTGTCGTGGTTCTACTGCGAAGAGAGCGTCGCCGAGGACGACGTCATCGCCGAGGCGCGCGAACGCGCCGAAGAGCTGGGAACCCAGGCTGTGAGCCCCGCCGCTGGGGCGCTGCTCGGGCTGCTCGCGCGGGCCGGGCACGCCGGGGCTGTGGTCGAGGTCGGCACAGGCACAGGTGTCGCGGCGCTGCACCTGCTGCGTGGGATGCCTGACACCGGGCTGCTGACCACGATCGACGTGGAGGTCGAGCACCAGCGTGCCGCCAAAGAAGCGTTCACCGAAGCCGGGGTGCCCACCCGCGTGCGGGCGATCCGCGGCCGGGCCCAAGACGTGCTGCCCCGCCTCACCGACGGCGCCTACGACATGGTCGTCGTCGACGCCGACCCTGACAACCACCCCGTCTACGCCGAGCACGCCATCCGGTTGCTGCGCTCGGGCGGAACCCTCGCCGTCAACCACGCCCTGTGCGACGACCAGGTCGCCGACCCCGCCCGCCGCGACGAACCGACCGTCACCGCCCGCGACCTTCACCGCGCGCTACGTGCCGACGACCGCTTGGACGTCGTCATGCTCGGCGTCGGCGACGGTTTGCTCCTTGCCGTCCGGCGGTAGCACCGCCGGACGAGAACAGGGCTCAGACCCAGCGGCTCCAGGCTGGCTCGGTACGGGTGTCCAGCACAGCCATGGCGCCACGTGGCTGGCGGGGCGTGAACCGCAGCTCCCAGCCGAGCTCGTGGAGCAGGTGGTCTGCCTTGCGGTGGTTGCACCGGCCGCACGCAGCCACGACGTTGGCCCACTCGTGGGCACCACCGCGCGAACGCGGGCGGACGTGGTCGACGGTGTCGGCCCCGCCGCCGCAGTAGGCGCAACGGTGGTTGTCACGGGCGAGCACCGAACGACGCGTGGGCGCGAGCGGACGTCGGACCGGGACGTGCACGTACCGGGTCAGCGACAGCACGACCGGGGCGGGCATGGCCGAACGCTCCGAGCGGAGCACGCCTGAGGCTTCGAGCACCGTGGCCTTACCGGTGAGCACGAGCACCACGGCCCGGTTCCGGCTGACGACGCACAGCGGTTCCAGGCTCGCGTTGAGCAGCAGGGCACGTCCACCTAGGCGTACCTCGTCGGCGACCAGCACGACGACCTCCTCGCTCACGTGAGCACATAGGTGCCTGGAGGTCGGCGCATGCCGTGTCCGGCACGTGCGCTGGCGGCCGTCGGCGACCAGCACAGGGCACGTGCCGTGCTCGCGGACGCACCGACCAGGCACGTCCCTGACCGCCTGGTTGGCGGCCACTGCCACTGTGCCGCGTCCGCCGGGTGATAGTCGAGCCCTTATTGGGGGGAATCTGTAACGAATCTACCAGCCTGGGTCCGGGCGAGACGGTGGGGACGGTTCCTCTGTCTTGCTCGCTGCGCCGTGAAACGGCGCAGTTTGGCAAGACAGCAGGAACCGTCCCCACCGTCTCGCCCTCGCGTGTCGTCTCACCAGGTTGTAGAACGGCGCAGTTTGGCAAGACAGCAAGAACCGTCGCCGGTGAGTGCAGTGGCAGGGAGGAGCAGTCAGGCTCAGGGCGACGGCGGGCGCAAGAAGATCACGTTGGCCGAACGGATGGTGTGCAGACCAGTGCCGTCGAACGACGCGTCCCACATCTGGTTGCCACCGGCGTAGATACCGATGTGGCTGCCTGAGCTGGACGAGGACGTGTACATGAAGACCAGGTCGCCGGGCCGGGCTTCGGACGCGGAGATGTGCGGCAGCATGTCGCGCATCTTCGTCGAGCTGTGGGGCAAAGAGATGCCGACCTTGGAGAAGACGAGCTGGACGTAGCCGGAGCAGTCGATCCCGTTCGTCGAGGAGCCGCCGTACACGTACGGGATGCCTTTGTAGTACTCGGCGATGGCCAGGACGTCACCGGCGACCGAAGCCGGCAGTGGAGGCCTGCCCGCCCTGGTGGCGACCGGCGGGACCTCCTTGAACTCGGGGACGAACTCCTGCAGGTCGGTGTTCACCGCTTCGGGAGCCGCTGCGATCACCGGTGAGGTGGGAAGCGAGTAGGGGTAGTTCGTGGCGTCGACCCCTGTGGCCATCCCGCCCGCCAGGGCCGGAGCAGCACCGACCAGGCCGACGGCCATGGTCGAGGTCGCAGCCACCGCCACGGACGAGCGGCGTGCCACCGAATGGACTATCGGTGTCAGCGGTGTAGAGGCGCGCCCAGGGGCGCGGTGCTTTGGGCCGGTACGGCCTCTTTGTGCAGTGGTCACGGACACAGTTTCTCCTTGACGTCGCGGACCACAGGGTCAGACGACCGCGCGGATGTACACCCAGTTGGGCTTGTACAAGGCGCGGATCTGGATGGTTTTGCCGGGGCGCGGAGAGTCGATCATCATGCCGTTGCCCAGGTAGATGCCGACGTGACCAGAGGTCCACATGATGTCGCCAGGCTGGGGGTCGGACACGATGTACAGACCGTTGGTCCCGTTGACCGCGGCGGAGTAGATCGCGCCAGAGGTGCGCGGGATGTTCGCGCCGAACTGCCTGTAGACGTAGCCGACGAAACCGGAGCAGTCAAAGCCACCAGGGGCTGCGCCGCCGGAGACGTAGGGGGTGCCGATGTACGCCTTGGCGACCTCGACGATCCCGCCGCCGGAGATGGCGGTGCCCGCCGGTACGGGGGTGTGGCGTGGAGCGCTGCCGACGGTGGTCTTGGCCGACGTCGGAGCAAGCTGGGGAGCCTTGAACTCGGGGACGAACTCCTGCAGGTCCGTGTTCACCGCTTCAGGAGCAGCGGCGATCACCGGAGATGTCGGGAGCGCTGCGGCAAGGTTTGCCGAGGCGTCAACCCCTGTGGCCATCCCGCCAGCAAAAGCGGGGGCAGCGCCAACCAGACCCACGGCCACTGTCGACGTCGCGGCGACCGCGACTGACGAGTGACGTGCCACGGACTGGGTGAACGGCGTCAACGGTGTCGACGCGCGCCCAGAAGCACGGTGTTTAGGCCCGGTCTTCGCGGCCGACTGCTTTGGTGCTGCAGTGGTTACAGACACGCACAACCCTCTCCTCAACGCCTCCGAGGTCAGCTGTCGGGTTCGGACGGGAGAACGCCCGGCCTTGCGGATCGCTCCGCTCGGCTTCACCCCAAGGGGCCTCACTTACGTGGACCCCAGATTGGGTCCCCCGTCCCTGCCAGAACGTCCCTCCAGGCGGCGGCAGGGCTAGGCGACCGACTGAAGAACTCCAGGAGACATCCTCCCGGAGCGAAGACGACGCTACCCCACGCCCCGGGCAATGTCACGTATTGATCACGAACAGTGTGTCCAACACTTTCGACAACACCAGGCGTCACACCAGTAACAAGCCGTCTACCTGCACAAACGCTCGCAAAACGGCGAATCGTGCAATACGGGTACGAACCGGACAGTGACGAACCTCACACCCGTTCGCCAGCTCTGGCTAAGCCGGACTGACGAACAGGTGCCGCGCGCACTCTTGGGGCAGGTCAACCAGCACATCTGAGCCCGGGACCGACACTGTCACCACGCCCTGACCTGCCTCGACATCTTCGCTGGCAGGGACACCTCGGACATCGATGGTTGTCCCTGGTGCGATACCCGCCCCGGCGAGTCGCGCGAGCAGCTCGGTGTCGACCTGCACCGACTCCCCGATACGTGCCAGCACGCCTTGCGGTGCAGTCCACGCAGACAGCGGTGTCACGCCTTCGAGAAACTGCGCAGGCCCTGGACCCCCGAGCTCTTCTAGGCCAGGGATGGGGTTGCCGTACGGGTCGTGGCGGGGGTGGCGCAGCAGCGCAGCCAGCCGGTGTTCGACCTGTTCAGAGACGACATGTTCCCACCGGCACGCCTCTTGGTGCACCAACGGCCAGTCCAGGCCGATGATGTCGGTGAGCAGCCGTTCGGCGAGCCGGTGCTTGCGCATCACCCGCACAGCCCGTGCCCGGCCGTCGTCGGTCAGCTCCAGGTGGCGGTCGTCACGCAGGACGACAAGCCCGTCACGTTCCATCCGCGCCACCGTCTGCGAGACGGTCGGGCCTGAGTGGCCCAGACGTTCGGCGATACGGGCGCGCAGCGGCGGCACACCCTCCTCGGTCAGCTCGTAGACCGTCTTGAGGTACATCTCTGTGGTGTCGATGAGGTCGCTCACCCGGTGCACTCCTCGTCGTGGGGTCCTGCCCGTGCTGGTGGGTCCACTGTAGAGGTTTCCACCCGAGCGCCGCCGCGGCTCGAACGCCTATCCTCGCACCGTGCCTCTTGACACCTCTATCACGATCCCTGCCGACCTGCTGCCCGCTGACGGGCGGTTCGGGTCCGGCCCGTCCAAAGTACGTGCCCAGCAGGTCCAGGCGCTGGTCGACGCCGCAGTGCTGGGCACCTCGCACCGCCAACGGCCTGTGCGGTCCCTGGTGGGCAAGGTCCGCGCAGGGCTGGGCGAGCTGTTCGCCATCCCCGAGGGATACGAGGTGGTGCTCGGCAACGGCGGCACCACAGCGTTCTGGGACGTGGTGACCGCGTGCCTGGTCGAGCACCGCTCGGCGCACGGTGTGTTCGGCGAGTTCGGGTCCAAGCTCGCCCAGTGCGTGGCCGACGCGCCGTTCCTGGCCGACCCGGTCGTCGTGCGCGCCGAACCCGGTTCGGTGGCGGTGCCCGGGCGCACCGACGGTGTGGACCTGTACGCCTGGCCGCACAACGAGACGTCCACGGGGGCGCTGGCACCCGTGCGACCAGTCGTCGGGGCACGCGAAGACCGGGCGCTGGTGGCCATCGACGCGACCTCGGCGGCAGGAGGGGTGGCGGTCGACGTGTCGTGCACCGACGTGTACTACTTCGCCCCCCAGAAGTCGTTCGCCTCCGACGGCGGGCTGTGGTTGGCGGTCCTGTCGCCCGCGGCGGTCGAACGTGCCGCACGGGTCGAGGCGTCGGGCCGGTGGGTGCCCTCGTCCTTGTCGCTGACGACAGCGGTGAAGAACTCGCGGGCCGACCAGACCCTCAACACCCCCGCCATCGCCACGTTGGTGCTGCTCGCCGAACAGCTGGACTGGATGATCGGCAACGGCGGGCTGGAGTGGGCCGCGGCGCGCACCGCCACGTCGTCGGGCCACCTGTACGCCTGGGCGGACGCTTGTGAGGTCGCCACGCCGTTCGTCGCCGAAGCGTCGTACCGGTCGCCGGTCGTGGTGACCATCGACTTCGCCGACCAGGTGGACGCTGAGACGCTCGCCGCAGTCCTGCGTGCCAACGGTGTCGTCGACACCGAGCCGTACCGCAAGCTCGGCCGCAACCAGCTGAGGATCGCCACGTTCCCTGCGGTCGAACCTGATGACGTGCTGGCGCTGACCGCGTGCCTGGACTACGTCATCGACGCGCTGGCGACCTGATCGTTCCGCCTGGCTCAGGCCCGACGGCGACGAGAGGCGACGAACACCGCCGACCCGGCCACGAGCAGGCCTGTGGCGACCGCGACGACCGGGCCGACCATCGCACCAGTGGCTGCCAGGACCTTGCCGCCCAAGGACTTGGGGGCGGGTTTGGCGACCGTGTCAGTGCCACGGTCTTTGCCGGAGCGGGCCGGGGGCTGGTCGGAGCGTTCCCTGGTGGGGTTGTCCAGGATCGTCGCGCACGGGGTCCGGACTTTGGCCGAGGCGGTGTACGCCGGGGTGGTCTGGGTGGTGAAGGTCACTGTCGCACGTTCTGAGGTCACCGAGGCTGGCCAGGGCACCGACCCGCTGAGACCACCGGTGAGGTCCGCGCTGTGCTTGCCGTCGGTGATGGTGATCGTCACCTGCTCAGCCGGCACGGGAGCCGACAGCGTGTACGACAACGTCCCTTGGGTGTTCGAGCAGCTGGCCTGGACGTCGCCGACGGCCATGACGCAGCCCACACCTGGCATGTACGTCCCGCCACGCCCGCACGGGTCAGATGGCTCAGCGGAGGCGGCCAGAGCGGTCGCGGCCAGCGAGCCACCAGCCAGCACAGCGGCAGCGGCAAACCTGAGAATCAGACGCATTGCCTGTCCTTTCGGGGGAACCGTCAAAAACCAGACATCCATCATTGCTGCCCGCAGGGGGCTGCGGGATTAAATCTCGGCATTCACCCCGACTGGCGCAGCGATATCACCCAACCAGCCCACAAACGGTCATCTGGCACGCTTCGCTGAGCAAAACAAGACAAACCGTGCTCTTCGGTCACACCTGCGGGGGGCTAAGGCAAGGGGCCTGAGGCGAAGCGGACGCGACGGCGGATCCGAGCTTCCCAGCGCGCGGCCTGAGGAAGGAACCTGGTCGAGGGACGCCGACCCCGTGTGCGGCATCCCTCGACCAGGGGCTCAGGGGCAGCCTGCGACGACGATCCCTCCGCCTGAGACGGTGGGGGTTGTCCACACTGCTGCTCGACCAGCGCTGACAGGCAGCTCGGTGACCAGGACGACCGTCTGGCCAGGGGCCAAAGCGATGGGGACGGCCACGCCGGTTCGGCCAGAACGCACCAGCTGTTGACCGCCGGCTGGGGCGCCGTCGACGGTCACAGGTCCGACAGCGCCGCCGGGGGTGGGGTACAGCGACACCAGCAGGCTGGCGTGGCCGCGGGGGCGGCCCGGGTCGTCGACGCCGCGCAGGAAAACCGTCCCGTCGGCTACTGCTCCAGGCGGGTCGTACGTCGCGGTGAAGGTCACCCGGGCGCTGCCACCAGGTCCTTGGCAGGACACCTCGTCGACCCTGGTGCGCACTGCCAGGTAGTAGTCGAGCTTGCCGCCGGTGGTGTCGGTGAGGAACACCCCAGAGTCGTGGGGCGCCGCGGACAAGAACGCCCCGCCGACGGTGGTGCCTTCCAGCACCGCCTGCTCGGTCTCGTGCGCCGACCACACGCGTACGCGTTGGTCGGCCACGAGGGTGCGCAGTGTCTCCAGCAGCTGTGCACCGTCCAGGTCGGCGGTGAGCAGCCCGGTGAACACTGTCGCTGCGACCTGCGCGAACACCGTGTCCAGGGCGACCGGGTCGACGTCGCCGAGGTACGGGTCCCGCAGGACCGCTGGCAGGAACGTCGTGCCGTCCAGCCTCGTCCCGTCGTCGGTCGTGACAGGTCCGACGGCTTTGAGGACAGTGGCCACTGCGACGGCGTCGACAGCGACGACACCGTCGACGTCCTGGCCTGTTTCCAGCGTCCACCGGGCACGGGCCAGCTCGGCGCTGCGCGGGAAGTCGGGGGTCAACGTGGCGTTCTGCAGGTAGCGGCCCAGGCGGTCGCCGTCGGTGGCCAGCTCTTCGTCGCTCAGCGCGACCACCGGTTCGCTGGGCGTGGCCAGCGCAGAGGCTGCCAGCTGGGTGCCCAGGGTGACGTGCCCGTGGTCGACGGTCACTTCGATCGCCGCGCCGACGATCCCCCCGGCGGGCCGCAGCTCGGCGTTGTTCAAGGCGAGCACCAGGTAGGTGCGCGGACCGTCGGCGCCGAGCATCGCCGGGGCCAGGTCGGTGACCTGGCGGGCCTGGTGCACAGTCGCTCCGACCGACGCCAGCGCCTCGTCGGCCTGACGCACCGCGTCGTCCAGGCGCCCGAGGAGGTTCTGGGAGCGCACCTCAGCGAGGTCGGCGCGGACCCGTTCGACAGTCTCGTCCGCGGTGCGCACATCCGGGGCGCTGGCGGCGAGGAACGCCAGGTCGATCGTCCCGTCGTCGGTGCGCAGCTGTCCGTCGTCGACGGCCGTGACCAGGTCGACCACCGGCGGCATGGCTTGTGTGGTCACGGCGTGCAACCCGTCGCAGACTGTCGCCACAGCGCTCAGCTGGGGTCCGACCCACGGGACGTGGCTGGCCAGGCGGTAGACGGGGTCACGGGTCGCAGACCGGGCGCGGTTGGCAGCCGCGGTCGCGGCCTCGACGTCGTCGGGCGAGGGTGCGGTGCCATGGCGCAGGTCGGTGTGCATCTTCGCGGCGACCGTCCGGGCCTCCCCCAGGGCCGAGGCGGCCTGCGCAGCCTTCCACGCCACCCAGGCGGACGCGGCCACGACGACCACGAGCACCGCCGCGAGCGTCACGACGAGCCGCCAGTGCCACTGACCGCACTGGACGCGCCCATGCCGCGCTGCCCGGCTCACCATATGTTCAGAGTGACATAGGCACAGCTATTATTGACCGGACCGTCCGCACGAATCACCTGTTCGGCGCGACCGCCAAAAGTCACGTGGTGGGTAATCCCGCTGGCCTAATCCTGCGAGACGGACCCCAAACAGCGCGGCAACGCAGTGCCACGTTCTTGTCGTCACGGACGGCCGAGAGCCCGGTAGGTCCAGCCTGCTGAACGCCACACGATGGGGTCGAGGATGTTACGGCCGTCGAGGATACGCCGGTGGGCGACGACCTGGCCCAGAGCGGTGGGGTCGAGGTCGCGGTACTGGGGCCACTCGGTGGCCAGCAAGATGACGTCAGCACCCTCGGCTGCTTCTTCGGGGGTGTCGGCGAAGCGCAGGTCTGGCCACTTGACACGGGCGTTGTCGGCGGCCTGCGGGTCGGTGACGGTGACGTACGCGCCCTGGAGCTGCATCTGCGCGGCCACCGACAGGGCCGGCGAGTCGCGGATGTCGTCGGAGTGAGGTTTGAACGCCAGCCCGAGGACGGTGACGCGCCGTCCGACGATGGACCCGTCGCACACCTCGCGGGCCAGGTCCACCATGCGCACACGGCGGCGCATGTTCACCGCGTCGACCTCCTGCAAGAACCGCAGCGCGTCGAAGACCCCGAGCTCGCCAGCACGGGCCATGAACGCCCGGATGTCTTTGGGCAGGCATCCCCCGCCGAACCCCAGCCCAGCGTTGAGGAACTGGCGTCCGATACGCACGTCGTGGCCGATCGCGTCGGCCAGCGCGGTGACGTCGGCACCGGTCGCTTCGCACAGCTCGGCCATGGCGTTGATGAAGGAGATCTTCGTGGCCAGGAACGAGTTCGCGGCCACCTTGACCAGCTGGGCCGTGGCGTAGTCGGTGACGACCTTCGGCGACCCTTCGCCCAGAGGCGCGGCGTACACCTCGTCCAGCACGGCGGCGGCAGCCTCACCCGCGGCCGTGGGCACACCGTTGTCGGTCGGCAGCCCGTACACGATCCGGTCTGGGTGCAAAGTGTCGGAGACAGCAAAACCTTCGCGCAGGAACTCGGGGTTCCACACCAGCGCCGCACCGGTGGGCTCCAGGTCTGCAGCGAGCCGTTCGGCAGTACCCACCGGCACGGTGGACTTGCCGACGACGACGTCCCCCGGCGCCAGGTGCGGCGTGATCTGCTCGATGGACTCCTCGACATAACGCAGGTCAGCGCGGAACTCCCCACGCATCTGCGGCGTCCCGACGCACACGAAATGCACCTTGGCACCAGCGACCTGGGACGGGTCGGTCGTCCACGTCAACAGCCCTTCGTCGACCGACGCGAGCAGCTCAGGCAGGCCCGGCTCGAAGAACGGAGCCCGCCCCTGGCGCAACGCACCGATCTTCGCCTCGTCCACGTCGACCCCGACCACCTCGTGCCCCAGCGAGGCCATGCTCGCGGCGTGCACCGCTCCCAGGTAGCCACAACCGATGACGGCGATACGCATGCCAAGTCCTCCACGTCGGGTTTGTCCGCCACACTAGTGGCGTCGTGCGTCCCCGGCACAGCGGTGGCCCCGACCGCCGGGGGCGATCCATAGTCGCAACCGGCGTCTGGCGACCCCGGTCTCAGCCGACCCACCCTTGGATGGGACCGCGCAGGAAGTAGACGACGAACAGCACGGCCACCAGCCAGATCAGCGGGTGGACCTTGCGGAACCTGCCCGTGGCCGCCTGCAAGATGACGTAGACGATGACACCGGCGCCGATCCCTGCGGAGATCGAGTAGGTGAACGGCATGAGCACCATCGTGACGAACGCGGGGATGGCGATCTCGTAGCGTTTCCAGTCGATATCGGTCACCCCGGTGACCATGAGGAACCCCACGACGACCAGCGCAGGAGCCGCCGCCTCGGCGGGCACCACCGCGACCAGCGGTGCCAAGAACGTCGAGGCCAAGAAGGCCAGTCCGGTGACCACCGACGCCAGACCGGTGCGCGCACCGTCGCCGACACCCGCCGCGGACTCGATATAGCTGGTGTTCGACGAGATCCCCGCCGCCCCACCAGCGGTCGCCGCGATGGAGTCGACGATGAGGATCTCTTTGGTGCGCGGAGGGTTGCCGTCCTTGTCGTTGAGGCCCGCCTCGGCCCCGACAGCGACCATCGTTCCCATCGTGTCGAAGAAGTCCGACAGCAGCAGCGAGAACACCAGCACGACCGCCGTGACGATCCCTATCTTCCCAAACGCGCCGAAAAGGCTGAAATGCCCGATCGGGGAGAAGTCGGGGGTGTCGACCCAGCTGTCAGGTTTGGCTGGCACCGTGGACATCCAGCCGCGCGGGTCAGGGTTGACCGGGTCGTTGACCTGGCCCGCTTTGATGACCAGCTGCACGACCACCGCCAGGACCGTCGTGCCGAGGATCGAGATGAGGATCGCCCCGCGCACCTTCTTGACCATGAGCACAACCATGACGAGCAGGCCGACGACGAACACCAGCACCGGCCACGAACGCAACGACCCGCCTTCGCCGAGGTCGACCAGGGTGCCCGCCCCGGCGCGCACGAACCCGGCGTCGACGAACCCGATGAACGCGATGAACAGCCCGATACCCACCCCGATCGCTGTCTTCAGCCACGTCGGCACCGCGTTGAACACCGCCCGGCGGAACCCGGTGAGCACCAGCACCGTGATGATGAGGCCTTCGAGCACGACCAGCCCCATCGCGTCGGCCCAGCTCACCCCTGCGAGGCTGGCGATGGAGTAGGCGACCACCGCGTTGAGCCCCAGCCCTGCCGCCAGGGCCAGCGGGAACCGGGCCCACACCCCCATGAGGATCGTCATCACACCTGCGACCAGCGATGTCGTCGCCGCGATGGCTGTGGCGGAGGCCAGCGCGTGGCCGGTCCCGTCCTCCGCAGAAAGGATGATCGGGTTGAGCACGATGATGTAGGCCATCGTGAAGAAGGTGACCAGCCCACCGCGCACCTCCGTGCCGATGGTCGAACCGCGTTCGGTGATGGAGAAGTAGCGGTCGATGACGTTGGGGCCAGTCGTCGTGGGCTCGTCCTGGTCGGTGGGGGATGTCCGCGCTGTCATAGGTCGATCCTGGCAGGACCGATACCCGTTGTCCCTGTCGGTCTGGATGTGGGCCACGGCAGTCCGCCGATCAGGATGCGGCTTCGACACAGCAGGTAACAGGTCCGCACCACAGGGTGTCTTCGCTGCCTGGTGCTTCGACGACCGCGGTCCCTTGTTCCGCCTCGGTCGCCTTTGATCCGTGTTCCAAATCGTCCTGTTTGCGTAGATACCGCTGGTAGGATGCCGGCATGAACGCGAACCTTCGTACGACAATTTTTGCTGCTGGCGCTGCCGTCGCCCTGGCTGTCGCCCTCAGCTCCTGCTCGGTGGTCGACGACCTGCGTGACGCGGTCGCGTCGGCGTCAGCGTCGGCGAAGACAGACAGCGACGGGGTCAAACAGTCGGGGCTCAAGACCGGCGTCTGCATCATGTGGGCGGAGACCACCAGACAGAAGGTCCCGGTCGAGGACTGCTCGAACCCGCACGACGCCCAGGTTGTCGGCGACTATAAGTCGAAGGCGTCCAGTCCGGTCGGTGACGAATTCGAAGAAGAAGTGACAACGAAGTGCCTGGACAAGGTCGAGTCTTTCATCGGTGAGGGCTGGGAGTCCCTGGGAGTCGACCCGGGCTACATCGCCCCCGACGTTGGGTCGTGGGGCGGGCTCCACAAAACCGTCACGTGTGTCGTGGTGACGGACGACGGGCAGCCGACCCTCACCCAGTCCCTCGAGGGCCTGGGCTGACCCTTCTGTTGCTGGTCTGACCGCGAGCCGACGGTCCTCTGAGCCCTGACCTCGACGAGGCCGTACGCAGAGCCCCGTGCCGCGCGCCCTTTGGCCGACAGGCCCATCCAGTCGAGCCAGACTCTTGGGACACGCCGTCGACGAGAGCGAACGGACGCCTATGGCAGGTAGCCTCAGGTTCGAGCACCATGTGGCGCTCGAACTCACCGAAAGGGAACACCCATGGTCTACGACGACCTCAAGGACAAAGTGGCGCTGATCACCGGAGGAGCGGGCGGTATTGGTGCCGCCGCGGCCCAGGCGTTTATCGACCAAGGCGCCAAAGTTGCCCTGGTAGACATCTCCGCAGAGGCGCTCGCCTCCGTCGCCGCACAGATCGGGGCAGGCGACAGGCTCATCACGATTTCTGCGGACGTCTCCAAGGAGGACGACGTCAAGAACTACGTCAATGCCACCGTCGCGGCGTTCGGCACCATCGACGTGTTCTTCAACAACGCTGGTATCGAAGGCAAGGTCGCACCTCTGGTCGACCAGGACATCGCCGACTTCGACCGAGTGATGGCGATCAACGTCCGCGGCTGCTACCTCGGGCTGAAGTATGTGCTGCCCATCATGTACGCCAAGAAGGCCGGCTCGGTCATCAACACATCGTCGGTCGGCGGCCTGACCGCCGGACCTGGCCTGGGTGTCACCCCGTACGTCACTTCTAAGTTCGCCATCACCGGCCTGACCCGGCTCGCCGCGAACGAGTCCGCCGGGCACAAGGTGCGTATCAACTCGGTCCACCCGTCCCCGGTCAACACCCAGATGATGCGCCGCCTCGAAGAAGGTTTTGCCCCCGGCCACGCCACCGAGGCCGAACAGGGTATCGCCTCGGGTATCCCCCTGGGCCGCTACGCCGAAGCCGCCGAGATCGCCAACGCCGTGCTGTTCCTCGCCTCCGACGCCTCGTCGTTCGTCTCCGGCGACCAGCTGCGCGTCGACGGCGGCCAGCTCAGCTGACCTCCCAGCCCGCTGTCCTGGTTTACGCGCCGTAACCCAGGACAGCGGTCTTCCAGGGACTCAGCACCGGTCGCCCAGCCCATCGTCCTGCCGAGGTACAGTGCCGCTGTCGTTCCAGACCCCGGACCCCGCGTGCGAAGCCAGAGAGAGGACGGTCGCATGGGCAATGTGATACTTCGTTTTGAGAAGTTCCCCGGACAATTTTTGCTGAGGTCTGACCTCGACTGCGTGATCGACAACGCCGTCCGGTACACGGTCCCACAAAAGCGGCCCTTGGAGATCGACCTTCCTCCCGGTCCGCACATCATGCAGATGGCATACCCGTACATGGGGAAAATGTGCGGAGCAGCAGGAGCTCAGATCGTCGTCCAACCTGGCATGAGGTACCAAGTCGTCTACAGGTCCCAGGTCGTGGTGCACGCCCCTGGGACCATATCGATTTCTGTCATCGGTCCACCTCCGCGGTGGTAACAGCCGCGCAGTCTTCACCACGGGACCGCCCGGCGTCGGCTGCGACCGCCTCTGCGGTACCCCACCACGACGTGGACTCGTGCAAGAGCCTGGTGAAGGCGCCCCATGGGCAGACGCCTCAGACACACACTCTGGGCGCCAGATGCACACTCAGTGTGGATGTAGATGCGCACCTACCAGGCGACGCTCGAGACGGCGAAAACCTGTGGATCCCGGCTCAGACGCGGCGGCTCGGACGGGATCACACGATATGCACGACGAGGTGCCCATCGGACGCCTGGGCAATGTGGGTCGGGTTGGAGGTGACGACCACGTCCTCGCGGCGCAGAGCCCCCTCAGCGACGGCCAGGTCGACCGTGTCGTCCAGGCCGCTCGCAGCGGCGAGCCTGCCGATGGCCCGGGCCTGCGGTTCCGTGAGCGGTTCGACACGGCACGCACGCAGCAGCCGAGACAGGTGGGCTTGTGGTCCCCCACGCCATGCTTCGCCCAGCACTCCGGCAGGGACGGTCGGGACCAGACCGCGGCTCAGCGCGGCGGCGTGCAGTGCCCACATCGTGCGGTCGTTCTTCTCTGCGGCGATCAGGGCACCAGTGTCGTAGGTCAGCCCAGGCATCACGCGGCGCTCTGGGTCCTGGCGGCACGGTCGAGCAGGTCATCAAGGATGCGCCCACCCTCGGCCAGCTCGACCTCGGTGAGGGGCCCAGCCTCGGCCTCGTACTCGGCGAGCGCCGCACGCCCAGCCCGCAAAGTGAGCTGGTCGCTCGCTGCCGCGCCCAGCCACATCGAGAAGGAGACCCCCTCATCAGCCGCAGCCTGACGCACCTGCTCAGCAAGCTGCGAGTCCAGCGAGACGGACTTCTTCACGACGGTCACACCCCAATGGTAGCACCACGGTAGTACCGACTGGAGTGATCCGAGCAGTCACTGTGTTGACGAGCGGAGCCCACCGAGGCGGTTGAGATGGTCGAAGGTGAGCTCAAGCGTGCCTTCGGGCAGGGCGAGCACGCAGCCGTCGGCCGTCCCCGTACACGCGATGCCGCGCAGCGCGGCGTAGGACGCGACCGCGGCACGGTGGTCGGTGACCCGGACTGTCGACACACCTTCGCTCAGCACACGGACCACACGCATGAGGTCTGGTGGGGGCAGCGCAAGCGCAGGGTGACGCACGAGCAGCGGCCCGATAGCGCCGCCACCGATGTCGGGGGCGTAGTACCCGTCCCAGTCAGGGACGAGCGCGGTGACCGCGAACACCAGGCGGTACCAAAACGCCTCAGGCGCTTCCATACCCGCCGGGCCAAGGGGGATCTCCGGCGTGCACAGCTCAGGGATCCGGTCACGTTGTCCGACGTCGCACAACCAGCGCGCCATCTCGGTGCCCGCACCGGAGACCGAGTCGTTGGCCCACCCCCACAGCCAGCTGTCGGGACCCGGTGCCGCCGACCCCAGCAGCTGTGCTTGGCACACCAAAGTGCGGTCGGCGAATGTGAAGGTCAGGCTCGGGACCTCCAGGTCGGCGTCCCACTGGTCGTGCCCGTCCACGATCTCGGCGAGACGGATCTGCTTTTCGTGGGCGAGGAACGCTCCCCGGTCCACGAGCGAGGAGAACAACGACGATTCAGCCATGGGCAAACCTTAACCCGGCACGATATCGGTAGTGAGACGCGAGGACATTGGGGACGGTTCCCATGTCTTGCCTGGTCAGAAGGGTGACGGAATGTCGTCGTGGATCATCGGGACTGGTCTGCGCCGAGGGATCCCGCCGGTGGTGTCGACCTGGTGTCGGTGACCCAGCACAGTGGTCCTGTCAACGGCGCGGCGTGCTGCGCACACTGCCAGACACACAGGACTGTACCAGATCTACACTTGCTGCATATCTAGACATACACTTTCACCTGGGCAGACGCCTCACATATACAATCTGGGCACCAGATGTACACTCAGTGTAGATGTAGATGTACACTCGACGGGTGATGTCTGCGGACGAACTGCGCCATGTGTTGGCTGACCTGCGGCACCGCGGTGGGGACTCGACGTTGGTCGAAGTCAAACGTGCCACCGGTGGGTGCCCTCGCCTCACCGAGACGCTGTGCGCGTTCGGGAACATGCCCGACGGTGGGCTGGTCGTGCTGGGGGTGGACGAGAAGCAGGGTTTCGCCATCGTCGGGGTCCGTGACGTGGCCGTGCTCGAAGCGGGGGTCTGCGCCCAGGCACGCACAGTCGTTCCCCCAGTCCAGGTCGAGTTCGACACTGTGGCGTTGGACGGCAAGGACGTGCTGGTCGCGCGGGTCCTGGGCCTGCCGAGCGCCGACAAGCCCTGCCGCACGGGCGGGCGGGCGTACCTGCGCCAGGCCGACGGCGACTACTCGATGTCTGACCCGGAGGTCGCCCAACTCGTCGCTCTGCAGGACCGGCCCCGGTACGACTGCATGCCTGTGGAACGCTCCAGCACCGACGACCTAGACCCCGACCTGCTGCACGCGTTCTTGGCTGGGGTCCGCCAGTCCTCGCGCCGTCTGGCCGACGAGCCCGACCTTGCGGTCTTGGACGCCAAAGGCATCGTCCACGGCACGAACCTCGCTCTCGCCGGCCTGTACGGCCTGGGCCAGTACCCGCAGAAGTACGTTCCGTCGTTGTCGGTGACGGCAGCGAGCAGGCCAGCCGGCGCAGGTGTGCGCCTGGGTGACCTAGCGCATTTCGACGGACCGGTCCCCGACCTGCTCGACCTGAGCGTGGAATGGGTTGCCCGCAACACCCGCCAGGCGGTCGTCTACACCCCCGACGGTCACGCCCGCGACCAGCCGGAGATCCCCCCGACGGCTGTGCGCGAGCTGGTGTCCAACGCGTTGGTCCACCGGGACCTGTCGCCGCGCACCCAGTCCAAGAGCGTGGAGATCAGGCTGCTGCCCGACCGGCTCGTCATCACCAGTCCTGGCGGCCTGTGGGGCGTGAGCCGCGACCAGCTCGGCACCCCCCGTGGCAAGTCCGCGGTCAACGAGTTCCTCTACGACACAGCGCGGCATGTACGCACCAACGACGGCCGCCGGATCGTCGAAAGCGAGGGCGGCGGGATCGGCGAGGTCCGCACCGCCCTGCGCGAGGCCGACCTGCCCGACCCGGTGTTCATCGACACTGGCGTGTCGTTCACCGCCATCATCTACCGCTGCGAACCCGGCGGCCCCACACCCGCGGCGAGCCCCACACCTGATGCTGTCGCCCGGACGTCGACCAACGCCGCACTGGTATGGCAGGCGATCGGCACCGCGACAGCCACCGCCGCGGACATCGAACGACGCACCGGCCTCACACGTCGCCAGGTCGCCTACGCCCTGGCCAGTCTGGCAGACGCTGGTTTCGTCGCGGTCGACGGTGGCCAAGGCGACCGTTCCACCACCTACCGCAGGCTCCCACCCGAGTGAGCCCTGGCGGCCCGGTCGAGCAGGCCATCAAGGATGGCCACCCCCAACCACGTCGAGAAGGAGACGATGTCGATGCTTGTGCGGTGATGTCGAGGGCTTAACCCTCGACATCACCGCCGAGGCATCGACATCGAATGGGCCAGGTGTCGTAGGGTGAGATAGACGACCAATATGTGGGACACCCGGCTGCCTCAGCACCAACCAGCAGCGGCCCAGCCGGTGGCCAGCTCCACGACACCGGTTCGACACCGAAACCCAAGACCCCCTGGGGCGGTCGCGCAGTCGGTTCCGTTGCGGCGACGGTTCGTGCCGCGCAAGCAGTTCGTCGCCGCGTCGGCTACCGTCGCCGGTGTCGACCCGGACCGCCTGCGGACCGATGTCTGCACCGGCGAGCCGAGGAGAACAACGTGGTGATGGTGCGGCGGCAGACACTGCGATAATACTCGTGGTATGATCATTGGCATGACGGTCGGTGCCGAGTATGTCCGCAAGTCGTTCACGGTCCAGTCCGACCTGTGGGGTGAGGTCGAGAAGCTCGTCGGAGGTGGCAACCAGTCCGCCTACATCGCTCGCGCCCTGCAACGCCAGGTCGAGCGAGACAGGCTGGACCTGCTGCTTGCTGACCTGGAGTCTGCCAACGGGCCGGTGACCGCTGAAGAGATCGACGCCATCGAGCGGGAGACCGTGTGACCGCCGAGACCCTTGTCCTCGATTCGCAAGCGCTCAGAGCCATCGTGCGCAAGGACCGTCGGATCCAGGTCATCCTGGCCGCAGCGCGGCAGAACGACCGGCGGACGGTCGTCCCCGCCGTCGTGCTCGCCGAGGTGATGACCGGCGGACCTGGCGACGCCGCCTACTGGCACACCGTCGGTCGCCTTGTTCTCACCGACACCACGCCCTCCATCGCTGCCCGAGCTGGTGCCCTGCGCGAACGAGCCACTGCTGTCCAGAAGAAGAAACGCGACCTGACCGTAGACGCCATCGTCACCGCGACAGCCCAAGAGTTTGCCCCGTCTATCGTCACCACCGGCAACCCGGCCGACATGACCCTGCTGGCGCCTCGACCTGACGTCCGAGTCCTTGCCGTGTGACGCCACCATCACTGTCTCCCAGCCGCCAGCCCGTGATCACTTGTCAAGGCAAGGCGTTCACGCGAAAGCAAGGGTTTGAAGACTTGCTCCCGCCTGAAAACCTTGCCTTGGCAGGTTCTCGGGGCTTGTTCCCCAACGCGGGACCGGGCGAGACAGTGGGGACGGTTCCTCAGTCTTGCCCGCTGCGCCGTGAACCGGCGCAGCTGGCAAGACAGCAGGAACCGTCCCCACTGTCTCGCCCTCGCGCGTCGTCTTGCCGATGGCCCCGCAAGGGGCCGAGACGATGCGGCTGGTCTTCCATCTCACCAGCAGACCATCCAAAGGCCCAAGGGCCGAGAGGGGGTCCGGGGGTCGCCCCCGGGTGGGGTGCGGGGGCTGCGCCCCCGCTGCATGGCGAGTTTCCGAAGCCCAGGGCACCTGGGCACAGGTCGCCCAGAAACGAGCGGAGACGGTGGGATTTGAACCCACGGAAGGAGTTACCCCCTTCACGGCCTTAGCAGGGCCGCGCACTAGGCCACTATGCGACGTCTCCAGGATGGGTGCTCAGCCTACCGGTCGGAGGGTGGGGGCCTCAAACCCGGGGATGTACCGACTTGGTGCACCGAGGCTGAGCCGGGGTGAGACACCGGTGGTCACGACGCGGCCGGGCAAGGGGGCCGGGGGCGGTCCCGGCAGAGCGGAGGGCGGTGGGCCCGGCGGGTCGAGAGCGGTGGGCCCGGCGGAGCGGAGGACGGTGGGCCCGGCGGGTCGAGGACGCATCAGGCCTGGTCGCCGGTAGTGGCTGACGTTGGCCGGAGGGGGCGCGCAGGGGTGGGCTCTGGTGGAGCGGAGGGCGCGGGATTCGAACCCGCGGAGACGGTAACCCGCCTCGGCAGTTTTCAAGACTGCTGCCTTCGACCGCTCGGCCAGCCCTCCTGGGACGTGCTGACCGTAGCACCTTCAGCCCAGGTCAGTGGTTACCTGGGCTCGGCACACGCCACAACCACGGGTGCCGAGGACCAACGGTCGTGCCGGAAGGTCAGGACGAAGAGGTAGAGCGGGCGCGCAGACGCTCCATGGCGAGCTTGACCAGGGAGATCAGGGCCTGCTTGGTGGCGGCACGGGACCGGGCGTCGGTGTACAGGATCGGCACGTCGGCGCTGATGGCCAGGGCTTCGCGCACGTCGTCGAGGGTGTGGCGGGCGACACCGTCAAAGCAGTTCACGCCGACGACGAAGGGGATACCACGGGACTCGAAGTAGTCCACGGCGGGGAAGCACTGGTCGAGACGCTCGGTGTCGACGAGCACGACAGCGCCGATGGCTCCGCGGACCAGGTCGTCCCACATGAACAAGAAGCGGTCCTGGCCGGGGGTGCCGAACAGGTACAGCCACAGCTGGCCCGGCAGGGCGATGCGGCCGAAGTCCATGGCGACGGTGGTGGTGGTCTTGAGGTTGGTGACGCCACCGGCGTCGTCCACGCCGACCGAGTGCTCGGTCATGGCCGCTTCGGTGTTGAGCGGCTCGATGTCCGAGATGGACCCGATGAACGTGGTCTTGCCGACGGCGAAACCGCCAGCGACGATGATCTTGACGACGGTGGGTGCGACGCTCGCCGCTTTCCCGGAGGAGCTCGCCACCGTGGCGTCAGAGGGCGGAAATGCCATTGAGAACACTCTCCAGGACGCTGAGGGACAGGGCAGGTGACGCGTCGCTGTTAGGCGACCCGCTGTTGTCGGTGCTGCCGACGATTCGGATGTAGTCTCCGTCGGCGAGGTCGGACACGATGATCCGGGTCACGCCGATCGGCAAGTGGAGCAGGGCCGACAGCTCCGCGACGGAGATGAAGTCCTCGCTCGCATATTGCAGGATCGACCGCTTCTCCGGCGGCAGCCCACCAACGGGCCGCGATGCCGGTTGCGCTTCGATCAGTGCTTCGAGAGGCAAGTCTGAGCGCGCCCGGACGCGGCCGCCGGTGACGGCATACGGCCGTACCGATCGAGCCTCGTAGCCTTCTTCGCTCACTGTGACCTACCTCAGCCCACCGGCGACCTGGTTGCGCCGTCGACGGGAAGCATGTTGCGCATCTCAGCGATGAGCTGCGGGGTGAGGGTGGCCTCGGTCCGCGACACCAGCATGGCCATCTCGTAACCGATGAGGCCGACGTCGCACGACGACTCGGCGATCACCGCGAGGACGGACCCGTTGGAGACGCTCATGAGGAACAAGAACAGCTGGTCCATCTCGACGATGGCCTGGCGGACCTCTCCGGCGTGCAGCTGGCGGGCGGCACCACGGGTCAGGCTCGACATACCAGAGACGATCGCAGCCATCTGGTCACCGCTGGTGCGGTCCATGTGCTCCGACATGGCCATGAGCAGGCCGTCGGCAGACACCACCAGCGTGTGGCGGGTGCCCGGTACGGTCCGGACAAAGTTGTCCAGCAGCCAGCCGAAATTGGCCGCATCTGTGCTGAGAGAACTCACACTTCCTCCTCAGGTGAGTAGCAGGTGGCGTGACAGTCCATACGTCACGCTCCTTGGTCCAGGGAGGCACGGCGGCCTCGGCTGGTACCGGACTGGAAGCTGGCGAGCCGCGAACGCAGCTCGTCGGCGTCACGCCGGATCGGGGTAGCCCCGGCACCGGGCACGGCGGCTGGGACAGCCGTCGGCACGCGTCGGGTCAACCGTTCGCCGCTGCCGCCCATGCTCGGACGGTACGCGGACAACTGGGACAGCTCGGCCAACGCCTGCTCCTCGATATCCGAGCGCAGCGCAAGCATGGCAGCCACGTCGTCGTCGAGGTTCATCCGCGACCCGTCCGAAGCACCCGCCGACGGGGCGGACTCAGCAGGGACGAAGGCGGGCGTGAAACCCTGGCCCGGGGCGAACCCCGCGTCTGGGGCAGCGGGCTGCCAGGCCGACGGGGCCGCGTCGACGCTGTCCTCGGAGCCGTCCTTCTTGCGTCCGAACAACCCACGCTTGTTCCGGGCATCGTCGGGAGTGGACTCGACCGACCAGCCTTCGGACTCGTCCGAGGCCCAGTCAGGCGGCGCAGGCTGCCACGGAGCTGGCTCGGCGGGGGACTCGGCCTGCCAGGCCGGTGTCTCCTCGAACGCCTGGGCAGGTCCCGCGGACCACTGCGACCACTCGGCCGCAGACTGCGGCTGGGTCCAGTCCGGCCCAGGTCCTGGCTGGGGCCACTGGGTGGCTGGTTCGGCAGGCCACTGGGCGGCCGGCTCGGCGGGCTGCCACGCCTCCACCCCTGGCTCGGCCTGCCCCCACTCGGTGGGCTGCTGGGCCGGGTCTTGGCCGGACCACGACCACGGGCTGGCCGGGTCCGGAGGCCCGGTGACCGGGGCGAGCGGTTCGGCCGACAGGTCGATCACCGGCTGCCAGGCTGGCTCCTCAGGTGCCGCTGCCCAGGCCGCCGCTTCGGTCTCGAACGCAGCGGGGACTTCGCCGAGGGTCGCGCCGTAGTACGCCTCAGGCTCGTGCTGCGGCCCGACGAGGGCGGCGGGAGCCTGGGCGAACATACCGGTCTGCCACGGGGCGGTGTCCCACGTCGCCGACGGCCAGTCGGAGTCGTCGGCGGGTTCGGCCACCGGGATCGGCCCGGTGTGCCACGCAGCGACCTCGGACTCGGTGTGCCCGTACGGCACCTCGCTGGGCGCCTCCATGACGTCGTTGGAGTGCCGACCACGGCGGGTGAGCCCAACCGTCTCGTCGAACTGCTGGTCGTACCCCGAGGCGCCGACGGAGACCGGCTCGTCATGCCACGACCGGCCTGACGGTGGGGCGGACTGGGCGATGTCCTGCGCCTCGTTCTGGGTCCGCGACCACCCACGGAAACCTGAGAACAGGCTCTGGCGGGCCTCCGGGTCGACCGGGGCGGCCGGGGCGAAGTCGATCGGTTCGATCACCGGCCCCGGTGCCACGGACTGACGGCGGTTGGGCAGACCACTGCCAGAAGCCATGGTCGGGGTGAACCCGGTGGCTGTGCTGGTGAAGTCTGAGGGCAGCTCGTGGGCCATCACCGCTGGGGGCAGGACGAACGCCTCGTCGTCGGCCGAGCGCCGCTTGGGAAGGCCCTGGTCGGTGCGCCCGTCGGTGAGCGAGGCCAGGTCGACCTCGCGGGCCAGCGGGGCGTCCTGGTCCTGGTACGCCGACGCGAGCGAGTCTCCGTACTCGGCCACCGGCTGGTACGCCGGGGACGTGTCTTCGAACGCGTGCGAGTCGAAGGCCATGGCAGACATCGGGTCGCCGTACGGCTGCTGGTACGCCGAGGGGTCGGAGTCAGCGTACGACTCCATCCCTGCGGGCATCTGTGCCGAGCCTTCGAGCCCGGCGAACAAGGCGACCGGGAAGTTGACGACCGTCTCGGTCCCCGACCCCTGCGACGAGTGGCGGACCGCCACCGACGCACCCAGGCGCCGTGCAAGGCGGGAGACCACGAACAGGCCCAGGCGCTGGGCACCGAGCGCGTCGGTCGGCGAGGTCGAGCTCAGCTTGTCGTTGACCGCGGCCAGCTCGGACTCGGTCATACCGATCCCGTGGTCGAGCACGGTGACGGTGACGAACTGGCCGTCCATACCGGTCGAGACCTCGACCGGGGTGTCAGGCTCGGAGAACACCGAGGCGTTCTCCAGCAGCTCGGCGAGCATATGTGCGGCAGGCAGGGCGTTGAAGCCCAGCATGAGCGGGTCGACGTTGAGGTCGAGCTCGACACGGTCGTACTGCTCGATCTCCGACGACGCGGTACGGATCACGTCCGACAGCGGCATGGACTCACGCAACCGGCGGCCCGAGTCGATCCCGGCGAGCACCAGCAGGGACTCGGCGTTCCGCCGCATACGGGTGGCCAGGTGGTCCAGGTGGAACAGGTTGGCCAGGACCGTCGGGTCTTCCTCGGAACGTTCCAGGGAGTCGACGAACGCCAGCTGGCGGTTGAGCAGCACCTGGTCGCGACGGGCGACGTTGACGAACATCTCGGCGATGGACCCGCGCAGGGCGGCCTGCTCCTGGGCGACCTGGATCGTCGTGGCGTTGACGTCGTTGAACGCGATGGCCAGACGGCCGATCTCGTCGGAGGTCTCCACCGGCACCCGGGGTAGCTCGGTGTCTGGGCCCTCCCCAGGTACCGAGACCTGCTCGACGATCCTGGGCAGCTGGTCGCGCACCTGGGCGGTGGCCTGGGTCAGGTGGCTCAGCGGGCGGGTGATCGACCGGACCACGCTCCGGGTGACCAGAGCGGCGATGAGCAGCACGAACAACAACACGCCCAGGACGATGGCACCGGTGATCGTGGCTGTCAGTGCCGTGTCGGATGCGGCATTTGCCGCGCCGTCCAGCAGCTCGGCCTCGACCGCGGCGATCTCTGCGAACCACAGGTTGGTGAGCCCGTTCCACTCGTCCAGGGTGGGCAGGTCAGGAGCCCTGCCCGGCTGGGTGGGCTTGAGGTTGGCGATCTTCGTCGCGTCACGAAGGTCGCTCCTGGCGTTGAGCAGCGTCAGCGGGACGTCCCCGCCGCGGTCAGGGTGCTGCTGCTCTTGGGTCAGCGCCACGGAGTTCAGGTTCATGACCTCCCGGTCCAACCGCGCTCCCCCAGGCAGGTCGACCAGCGACTGGACCGCAGCGGTCCGGACGAGCTCGGTGTACTCGTTCTCAGCGACGAAGACGTCACGGTAGTACGGGCTGACCGTCTCGGAGTCGAGTGCGAGGACCTTGTCCACCGAACCGATGAGTGACCGGCCCGCACGGGCCTCGGCGGAGACAGCCAGGGTGTAGGTGAACAGGTCGTCGTAGGCGAACAGCCACTGCGCCAGCCCACGGTCGGGGGTCAGCGACGCCCACGAACGTACGAACAGCTGCGCGTCGACCATGACCCACAGGTAGGCGTTGGAGGTCTTGGGAGACTCCGCCTCAGCCAGACGGCGGGCGTCGGCGAGCAGGTAGTCGATCCCCGTGTCCGGGGCGATCAGCGTCTTGAGGCGCTCGGAGGGCAGCGCAGGCAGCGCCCCCAGGTCCACCTTGTCGGCTGCATTCTTGAAGTCGCGGACCTTGCCATCGGTGACGGCAACGGCTTTGGCCCGTGCCTCAGGCTCCTTGATGGGGTCCGTGACCTGTTCGGCACGGATCGCCAGAGCCACGTCCCGGAACTGGTCAAGGGCATGGACGGCAGCCACGTTCGCCTGGGCTTCGCGCCAGTCTCGGAAGATCCCCCAACCGATATAGGCACCAGCGACGACCAACACGACCATGGGGATGATGAGGACGGTCCTCACCCGCGTGCTGACGTTGAACCGTCGCAGCATGTCGTTCCTCTCGTCCGCCCGGTTTCGGTCACGAACCCGCACCCGGCCCGGTGCAGGCTACCTGTCCTACTTCCGTGCGGTCCTCATCGGCCGAGGCCCGCACAGGCATTAGGCATCGCCCTATTGTGCCGCGTACAGGCCCCTGGCTTCGACCTTCTCGCAACACGAGACTGCTGTGCGCCTCATAACCCTTACAGTCGGACGCATGCGCGCGATCCTGAACGAAGCCCCGGGCGAACCCGATGTACTCCAACTCGCCGAGGTGGCTGAGCCGGTCGCCACCTCTGGCACTGTGATCGTGCAGGTCGCAGCCGCTGGAGTCAACCGTGCTGACCTACTTCAGCGTGCTGGGCACTATCCGCCGCCCCCTGGAGCCCCTGCCTGGCCAGGGCTGGAGGTGTCTGGAACGATCTGCTCAGCCGGGCCGCCACACAGCTCGGCTGAGGCGCCACGCCCGGACCAGACCACCGCGTGGCGTCCCGGAGACAGGGTCTGCGCACTGCTCACAGGAGGCGGTTACGCCGAGCGTGTGGTTGTGGACGCCGGGCTGGTCTTGCCTGTGCCCGACGAGGTCGACCTGGTCGACGCAGCAGCGTTGCCCGAGGCCACAGCCACAGTGATCAGCAACCTCGACGCCGCACAAGCCCGCGCCGGCCAGACGATCTTGGTCCGTGGTGGCTCTGGTGGGGTGGGTTCGTCGGCGGTCCAGATCGCCGCCGGACTGGGTCTGCGGGTGCTCGCCACCGCCGGGGGGGGCCAGAGGGCCGCCCGAGTGGGTGAAATTTGTGCTGATAATGTTTTCGACCACCACGACGATTCTCTTGTGCAGTCGGTCCTGGACGCCACGGACGGTCGCGGGGTGGACATCATCTTGGACGTGCTGGGCGCCGGCGGCCTGGCCGACAACCTGGCGATGCTCGCCACCGGAGGCCGTCTGGTGGTCATCGGGCTGCAGAAAGGACGGCGCGGAACGCTCGACCTGGGTCTGCTGCTCGAGCGGCGCGCGAGCGTCATCGGGACCACGTTGCGCTCTCGTCCGCTCGACGAACGGGTCGCGATCGTCGCCGCCGTGCGCGACAAGGTCTGGCCGTTGGTCGCCGAAGGCCGCGTGAAGCCGGTGGTCCACGCCCGGCTGCCGTTGGCGCAGGCACCTGAGGCCCACCGCATGCTGGCGTCGGGAGAAGTGTTCGGCAAGGTCCTGCTCACCGTGTGAGGCGCACCTATGGGCTAGGCAGGCTAGGCCCTGGGCGCGGACCTCAGGCAGGATGGGTGTGTGAGCGAACCTGGACGTCAAGACGAGACCGACGAACCCCAAGACGGGCTCCCCGAAGTGCTCGACCCTGCCGGCATGGCCGACGACACCGACGAGGACGTGCGCTCTATGGTCGAGCAGCCGGCCAAGGTGATGCGTATCGGCACGATGATCAAACAGCTGCTGGACGAGGTGCGCTCAGCCCCGCTCGACGACGCCGCACGCGTGCGCCTGGCCGAGATCCACGAGCGGTCCTTGCACGAGCTGGAAGAGGGCCTGTCCCCTGAGCTGGTCGACGAGCTGCACCGCATCACCTTGCCGTTCGTCGACGACGCACCCACCGACGGCGAGCTGCGGATCGCCCAGGCCCAGCTGGTCGGCTGGCTCGAGGGTCTGTTCCACGGTATCCAGACCGCGCTGGTCGCCCAGCAGATGGCCGTGCAGAACCAGCTGGTCCAGATGCGCCGTGCCCTGCCCCCCGGCGCCGTGCCCCACCCCGGCATGCTCGCCCACCCCCACGCCGAGGCCGACCCCGACGCTCCCCACCCCACCGGCCAGTACCTGTGACCTGACACACGTCGGAACACCGCACGTCGCCAGGTGCGGCCAGACCGTCGGCTCTCGCCGAAGCACCCAGCGCCGGTGCAACCTTACGGGGTGGCCGTTCGTGTTCCAGGTATGAGCTCTTCTGAGCATGCCGCGCCTCGTGCCGTACCTGGTGCCACGACGAGCACCGGGCCCCAGCTGTCCCGGGACGCGGAGTTCACGGCCTTCATGGTGGCGAACCTCACCAGGCTGGCCCGCACGGCCTGGCTGCTCACCGGAGACCAGCACCGCGCCGACGACCTGGTGCAGCACGCCTTGGTGCGCACCTACACGGCGTGGTCGAGGGCCTCACGCGGTGACCCGCTGGCGTACACCCGCAAGATCATGACCAACCGACGGATCGACCTGTGGCGCACGCGGCGCAGGGAGGTCCTGGTGGCCCCCGAGGAGGTCCCCGAGCACACCGTCGACGACTGCTCGGCGCTGCTGGCCGAGCGGGACCTGCTGGTCGCCGCCCTGGCGACGCTCAAACCGCGGCCGCGGCGCGTCGTGGTGCTGCGCTACGTCGAGGCGCTGAGCGAACGAGAGGTCGCCACCACGTTGCGCATACCGGTCGGCACGGTCAAGTCCGACGCGTCGCGCGCCCTGCGCCAGCTGCGCGCGGCCCTGAACCCCCCGACGAACCCACAACAGCCCGAGGAGCAATGATGATGACCCACCAGGTGGACGACGAGCACACAGCCCGACGGCTGCGGGCGCTGGCCCAGTGGCAGCCGACGAGCTCGGTAGAACCGACCGCGGTGCTGCGCACCGGCCGCCGTCACCGCAGGGCCCAGATCGGTGGGCTGGCCACGGTGGCAGCCGTCATGGTCGTCGCGGTGGCCGTCACGGTCGCCGCCTCCGGCGGTCGGTCCGGCACGAGCCTGGCAGACGGCTCGACAACCACTGTCGCAGCGCCCGTGGTCAGCCAGGCCCGGGCCGCGATGGCCGCAGCAGCGCCCGACCCAGCAGGCGCCCTGGACGAGTCGACCTGGGTCGGCGCGCCGTACTGGTACGTGAAGAAGCGTGTGCACGGTACCCCTGACACGCCAGAGATCCCGCAGGCCCACGTCGTGGAGACCTGGATGGCGCACCGCGACACCAGCCTGCGCATCGTCGACGGCGACCAGACCACGGCGTACGGCCAGGGCCCAGGCGGCTGGGTCCTCGACGACTACGACCCGACCACCGGCGCGGCCTGGGACGTGCTGTTCGCGCTGCCCACCGACCCGGTCGCTCTGGAGGCCGAGCTGCGCCGTGCGGTGGTCGCCGCGCAGGCTCGTTACGGCTCGGTGGACGACATGGTCTGGGGCCTGGTCAAAGCCATCTACCCCGAGACCCCGGCGTCGAGCGCGCTGCGGGCCGCGCTCTGGCAGGTCGCCGAGGGTCTGGAGGGCACCACGGTCACCGTGGGGGTCGTCGACTCCGAAGGTCGCACTGGCACGGCGATCAGCCGCCTCGTGGTGCTGGAGTCGAGCACGTCGCAGGTGCCGGAGGCTGGCGGTTCCGACACTGTCGTGCTGGCGGCTACCGAGACCCTGGTCGTCGACCCCGATGACTTCACGGTCCTGGAGGTGACGACCGCGACGCCCGACGCCCTCGACGTGCTCACCGTCACATACCTGGCCATGGGTCCAGCGTGGCGCCTTCCTGTCGAGCCGACGCTGGGCGACCCGACCTGGCCCAGCCTGCTGCAGCCCGGCTGCGTGTTCTGGGAGACCTGCTGACGTCGAGCCCTTCGGGCGCCCGAAGGTGCCCTGGTGGCAGGAGCCTCCGGCACTGCGTCGGCGGGCGGTCCGGCGTGCCGGAGCCGACGTCACAGCAGGGAGCGCAGGACCGGTACCAGACCGTCGTCGTCGATCGTCGCGGCGACCTCGTCGGCGGCGTCGTGGACGGCGGCGATGGCATGGCCCATGGCCACGCCGCGGGCGGCCCAGCGGAGCATCTCGATATCGTTGCCGCCGTCTCCGACAGCGACGGTGGCGTACGGTTCGACGCCCAGGCGTTGACGGACGTTCTCCAGGGCGGACGCCTTGGACACACCGGCGGGGGTCAGGTCGAGCCAGGCGGACCAGCCGACCGCGTAGGAGACCTCGTGCAGGCCCACACGCTGGACGACGTCGTGGAACTCTTCGCGGGTCGAGCCGGGGTCGCGCACGACCACACGCGTGGCCGGACGTGCGACAAGCTCGTCGAGACTGACGACGACATGCTCCCCGGCGAGCTCGTCGGGGGGGAAGGGGGCTGAGACACGTGAGCCGCATCCGACGTCTTCGACGGCGATCAGGGCCTCGGGCAGCTCGGCGGCCAGGGCGCGTACGGCCGGTCCGGGGTCGAACGTCACCACGTCCAGCAGACGGTAGCCACCGCCAGCCCAGCCCCCATCACGTCGGGGCCCGTCACGTCGGGGCCCTTCACGGCGGGGGGCGACCGGCTGGGGCTCGATATCGCGGACGGCCCCAGGACCAGACCCGGGTGCACCGTGGCACGGACCTCGGTGGGCCGAGCGAACACGTCGGGCTGCCTCCTGCGAGGCTGCGGCCTCCTCCGCGCTGATGCCCGGGTCGAGCTCGCAGGTGACCGCACCGTTGGAGCACACGGCGTATCCGCTGGTCAGACCGAGGTCATAGGCGACGGGCATGAGGGCGGCCAAGGACCGACCGGTTGCCAGGACGATAGACATCCCGGCGTCGCGCACGTCGTCGAGCGCCCGGCGGACGTGCGGGGAGACCGTCCCGTCGAAGTGCAGGATCGTCCCGTCGACGTCCAGGGCGACCATCGTCGTCACGACGGCACCGGTTCCATGACCTCCAGACCGCCCAGGTACGGGCGCAGGCCCGCGGGCACGACGACCGACCCGTCAGCCTGCTGGTGGTTCTCCAAGAGCGCGACGATCCAGCGGGTGGTGGCCAGGGTGCCGTTGAGGGTCGCCGGGGTGCGCAAGGAGCCGTCAGCGAGGCGTTCACGCACACCCATACGCCGGACCTGGTACGTGGTGCACGTCGATGTGGAGGTGACCTCCATGTACCGGCGCTGGGACGGCAGCCACGCCTCGCAGTCGTACTTGCGTGCCGCCGACGAGCCCAGGTCCCCGGCAGCGGTGTCGATCACCCGGTACGGCAGCCCGGCCAGGGCGAGCATCTGCTTCTCCATCTCCAAGATCCGCTGGTGCTCACCTGGTGCGTCCTCGACGCTCGTCCAGCTGAACGCCTCGACCTTGTGGAACTGGTGGACGCGGATGATGCCGCGGGTGTCCTTGCCGTACGAACCGGCCTCACGGCGGTAGCAGGCGCTCCACCCGGCGTAGCGCAACGGCCCGGCGGACAGGTCCAGGATCTCGCCGCTGTGGTACCCGGCGAGCGCCACCTCGGAGGTCCCCACGAGGTACAGGTCGTCGGTGCCCAGGTGGTAGATCTCGTCGGCGTGGGCGCCGAGGAACCCGGTGCCTGCCATCACCTCCGGCTTGACGAGGGTGGGGGTGATCGTCGGGGTGAAACCGTGGGCCACGGCCAGGTCGAGCGCCGCGTTGAGCAACGCCAGCTCCAACCGCGCCCCGATCCCGGTGAGGAAGTAGAACCGGGCACCGGAGACCTTGGCGCCACGTTCGGTGTCGATCGCGCCCAGCGCCTCACCGAGCTCGAGGTGGTCACGGACCGTGAACCCCGGCTCGGGTACCAGCGGGCCGTCGTGGCCCACGTGCTCGAGCACGACGTAGTCGTCCTCGCCACCAGCAGGGACACCAGGTTCGACCAGGTTGTCGATACGCCGCGCCAGCTCGGTGGCGGTGCGGTCGGCCTCGTCGGCGTCGGCCTGCAGGGCCTTGACACGCTCAGCCATGGTCTTGGCGTCGGCGAGCAGCTGTTGTCTGTCCTCACCGGATGCCTGGGCGACGCGCCGGCCGTGGGCCTTCTGCGCGGCGCGCAGCTGCTCGAACTCACGCAAGGCGGCGCGGCGCCGTGCGTCGGCTTCGAGCACCTCGTCGACGAGACCAGGGTCGGCGCCCCGGACGCGCTGAGAATCACGGACCAGGTCAGGGGTGTCACGCAGCAGGTTGAGGTCGATCACGTACCAGACCCTACCCACACTCGCAGCCGGGCTGGCGCCGGGCTGCCCGGGCCTGCCGACAGGTCCGGTCCGACGCGCGGCCACGCGCCAGCCCCGATAGCCTCAACCGAAAGTCATCACTGCTGGTCAACAGGAGTCATCACGCCACGGCTGTCGTCGTCTTCCCCTTGGTTCCGGTGAAATGCACATAGCGCTGGTCACGCACCACTACGAACCAGAGACGAACGCGCCCCAACGACGCTGGAGCGCTTTCGTCGGCCGGTTCGTCGCAGCGGGGCACCAGGTGACCGTGCTCGCACCACCCCCCCACTACCCCACCGGCCGCGCCGGCCTGCTCACCGACGACCTGCGGCCAGGCACCGTCACCATCGGCCAGCACGGCGAGACGGTGTGCCGGGTGCGGTTCCGCGAGCACGACGCCGGGCTCGTGGCACGCAGCGTCGACCAGATGGTCGCCGCGCACAGCTCGCTGGTCACCGGGCTGCGGCTGCTCAAAGGCCAGGCCCGGCCCGATATCGTCCTGGCGACCGCCCCTGGGCTGCCGTCGGTCCCGGCAGGTATGACGCTGGCAGCCTTGCTGCGCCGACCTGTCGTGGTGGAGATGCGCGACGCGTGGCCTGACCTCATCGCCCCTTCGCAGATGCTCGGCCCCGACGGCGGGTGGCGCACCCGGGCCACCCGGGCGGCGCACCGGGCGGTCACCGCCCTGCAACGCCACGCCCGCGCAGTGGTCACCACCACGACGAGCTTCGCCGACGTGCTGCGCGAGCGCAACGTCAACCAGGTCGCGGTGGTCCGCAACGGCGCGCACGTCCAGGGCCTGCCTGCGCTGGAACCGCCCAGCCTCGTGCAGCACCCGTCGGTGCTGCGGGTGCTGTACCTGGGGAACCTGGGCCGCTCCCAGGGGCTGACCACCGCCGTCACAGCCGCCGCCCTGGCACGCCGTCGCGGGCTGGACCTGACCTTGCGCATGGTCGGCGCTGGTGTCGAAGCCGAGTCGCTGCGCACCCTGGCGGCCCACCTGGACGCCCCGGTGGAGTTCTGCGGGCAGGTTCCCTGGGACCACGTCGTCGACCACTACCGGTGGGCTGACACCGCTTTGGTCTCGTTGCGGTCCTGGGAGCCGTTCTCGTGGACAGTCCCGTCCAAGCTGTACGAGATCCTCGCCGTGAACAGGCATATCAGCGCCGCGACCCAAGGCGAGTCGGCACAGGTGCTCGCCGACGCCAAAGCCGGCGACGTCGTGCCCCCCGAATCCCCCCAAGCCCTGGCGGACCTGTGGGTGCGCCTGGCCGCCGAACGTGTCCCCCTGGACGTGGCCGGACGCGGGCGCGCGTGGGTCTCGGACCACGCCGACCACGACAACCTCGCGGTGCGCTACCTCGACCTGCTGGAGGCGGTGCGGTCGTGACCCTTCCCGCCATCGCCCGGCACCTGACGCTGGCGGTGCGCACCTCGTGCGCGCTCGCCGCCGAAGACCCAGCCCTGTTCGCGGTGCAGGTGGCCCGTCGCCTGCCGCGCCAGGTCGCCGCAGCCCCGGCCCGGGTGCTGCGCAGCGGGCCACCAGGGTCCACCGCGCAGATCGTCGGGTGCTGGCTCGTCGGCTGGCGCGACGAGGCCCGCGCGGCGGTGGCCACCCGGACCCGCCGCCTGGGCCACGTCGCCGCCGAAGTCGCCGCCGAGCTCGACGCCCTCGAGCCGTCGCGCGCGCACCCGCCGGCCGCTGCCAGGGCCGCCTGGCGCCGCGGGGACGTGCACCTGGCCATCGCCACAGCCCCACCCGGATCTGCGCTGCGCCGACGCCTGGGCGATGAGCTGGCGATGCTCACCGAAGACCTGCCGAGCGCACGCCGCCCGGCCGTCGCCAGGCCACGCTCAGCACCGCAGCAGGTCACCGCCTTGCACCTGCTGGTCAACTCCCTGCCCACCACCACTTCCGGGTACGCCCTGCGCTCGCACGCAGTCCTGCGCGCCCAGCGCGCCGCCGGGATCGACGCGCTCGCCACCACCCGCCTGGGCTACCCGGTGAACATCGGGCTGCTCACAGGGCGCGACCTGGACGTCGTCGACGGTGTGCCCTACCACCGGCTCGTGCGCTGGTCGTCACCACGGTTGCCGCGCGAACGGCTCGACCGGCAGGTGCTGGCGGCCACGGACCTGGCGGTGCGGTGCGGGGTGCGGGCCGGGGCTGGCCTGGTGCACGCCACCACACCGTTCACCAACGCCCTGGTCGCCCAGCGGGTGGCCGCCACGCTGGGTGTGCCGTGGGTGTACGAGGTGCGTGGCCTGCTGGAAGACACCTGGGCTGCGAGCTTTCCCACCCCTGCGGCCCGCTGTGCCGCTGCCGGGTCGCAACGTCACGCGCTGGCCCGCGCCCGGGAGGCGCAGATGGCAGCGGCGGCTGACCACGTGGTGGTGCTCGGTGCGACGGTGCGTGACTCGTTGGTCGAGCGCGGGGTCCGCGAAGAGCGCATCACCATCATCGGCAACGGTGTCGACGAGGCGCTGTTGACCCGCACCACCGACCCGGCCGACGCTCGTGCCCAGCTGGGCCTGGACCGTGAAGGCTTCTGGGTGGGCACAGTGAGCAGCCTCGTCGACTACGAGGGCGTGGACACCCTGCTCGAAGCCGTCGCAGCGTTGCGCAGCCACATGGACGTGCGGGTGGCGGTCGTCGGCGACGGGGTCGCCCGGCCCGCGCTGGTGCGCCGTGCGGCATCGCTCGGGCTGGACGTGGTCATGCCTGGCCGGGTCAGCCCCGCCGACGCTGTGACCTGGTACCAGGCGCTGGACGTGTTCGTCGTGCCACGCCGCGACACCGCGGTGACCAGGGCTGTGGTGCCCCTCAAACCTATGGCGGCTATGGCGCTGCGCCGTCCCGTGGTCGCCTCCGACCTGCCTGCGCTGCGCGAGATCGTCGGCGACGTGGGCGCCGGGCTCATGGTGCGTCCCGACGACCCACCACAGCTGGCCCAGGCGCTGGCGACGTTGGCCGACGACCGCGACCGGTCCGCCCACCTCGCGCAGGCCGGCCACAGGTTTGCCGCCACACGGACCTGGTCGTCCCTCGCCCTGGCCTACCGCGAGCTGTACGAGCGGCTGTGCGCCCAGGTCGGCGCACCAGAAGGGCTGGCCGCGTGAGCACGACGACCTTCGCTGGTCACACCGACCAGACTAACGTGCCTGCGCAGCGGCCTGAACGCACCCCGCTACGGGCCAAGAAGCTGGTGCCGGTCGACTGCGGCGGCCTGGAGCCGGTCGCGAACCGTCCCTCGCTGGACGAGTACCTGCACATGACCTGGCAGCGGCGCCATTTCATCTGGGCCGACGCCCGCGCCCGCACGCTCAGCGAGTCGCGCAGGTTCCTGCTCGGCACTGTGTGGCTGGTGCTGCGCCCCGTGCTCGACGCGTCGGTGTACCTGGTGGTCTTCGGGCTGCTGCTCAAGTCGAACCGGGGGGTCGAGAACTTCCTCGGGTACCTGGTCGTCGGGGTGTTCTTGTTCCGGTTCACCTCCGGTGCGATCAACGCCGGGTCACGGTCGATCGTCTCGGGCAAAGCGATGGTCCGCTCGTTCTCGTTCCCGCGGATCGCGCTGCCTGTGGCCGAGGTCACACGGCAGGTGCTGCGGTTCATGCCGACGCTCGCGGCGATGCTGGTCCTCATCGTGCTCATCCCGCCAGGTGCTCGCCTGAGCTGGCGCTGGTTGCTCTTGCCGGTCGTGGTGGCGCTGCAGGTGGTGCTCATCGCCGGGCTGGTGCTGCTCACCTCGCGCATGGTGGCAAAAGTGCCGGACCTGACCCAGGTGATCAGCCTGCTCAACCGTTTCTGGATGTACGGGTCAGGCGTGATGTACTCGTTCGAAAGGTTCACCGACAACCAGACCGTGCTGGCCGTCGTGAGGCTGAACCCTATGTACCAGGTGCTCGACATGTCCCGGGACTGCCTTTTGTACGCACGGACACCGGCTTTGTGGTCGTGGGTGGTCCTCGTCGTGTGGGCGGCCTTGGCCCTGGCCGCCGGGTTGGTGTACTTCTGGCGGGGCGAGGAATCCTATGGAACTTCCTGAGCAGGATGTGCAGGTCGTCGTCGACGACGTCCACGTGCGCTATTCCGCCCCGTCGTCGGACCGTTCGGTGCGGCCTGTCTCACGTGTGCAGCGGGTGGCGCACCGGATCGTGGGACGAGAGCCGACAGTCGTCGTACGGGCTCTGGCCGGGATATCGCTGGTCGCGCACGCCGGTGAGGCGGTCGGCGTGCTCGGTCTCAACGGTTCGGGCAAGTCCACCTTGTTGCGGGTGATCTCTGGGCTCGAGCGCCCCAGCCGGGGCCAGGTGCTCGCTGCGAGCATCCCCGTGCTGCTCGGGGTGAACGCCGCGCTGCTGCCGGACCTGACCGGCCAGCAGAACGTGCGGCTGGGCTGCCTGGCCATGGGTATGACACCTGACGAGGCAGCTGCGGCATACCCCGAGGTCATCGAGCTGGCGGGTCTGGGTGCGGCCGTGCACCGCCCGATGCGCACGTACTCGTCGGGGATGGGGGCACGTCTGCGGTTCGCCATCGCCGTGGCCGCCCGGCCTTCGATCTTGCTCATCGACGAGGCGCTGGCCACCGGCGACGCCGCGTTCAAGGAACGCAGCGAACAGGCGATGGAGCAGATGCGTGCGGCGGCCGGTTGCCAGTTCCTGGTGGTCCAGTCCGCCAAGACCGTCGAACAGATGTGCACGCGGGCGATGTGGCTGCACCAAGGTCGGCTGGTGTGGGACGGGCCAGCGCCCGAGGTCGCGTTGGCGTACCGCATCTGGGCCACACATATCGCGAAGGGCAATCAGGACAAAGCGCAAAAAGCGTTCGACGACGCTTTTGCCACCGGGGCAGACACCAGTTTGCACCTTATTGCCGGATTGCGGTCAGAAGCGGTGGCACGGCACGCCAAGTGAGCACCTACCGGGTCGCGCGTCGGCATTATCACCAATAGCGTGATGGACCGGAAGATTCGGATTCGGTACCTGGAGGGGCGCGTGTTTGGTCGGGTGATGGTCGTCTACGGGACACGGCCAGAGGCCATCAAGTGCGCCCCCCTGGTCAAAGCCCTGCAAGCCGCCGACGACCTGGCTGCCACGACGGTGGTCACCGGTCAGCACCGCGAGATGCTCGACCAGGTCGACCGCCTGTTCCGCATCGTGCCCGACCACGACCTGGACATCATGGCGCACGGCCAGACCCTCACCGAGGTGTTCGCACGCGTCATGTCCGGGGTCGACCAGATCATCGCCGCGGACCCGCCTGACGCGGTCGTCGTCCAGGGTGACACCACGACGTCCACAGCGGCGGCGCTGGCGGCGTTCTACCGGCAGGTGCCGGTGGTGCACCTGGAGGCCGGGCTGCGCTCAGGCGACCTCGCCCAGCCGTTCCCCGAAGAGGCCAACCGCAAGATCACCACCCAGGTCGCCGCCGTGCACCTGGCACCCACCGAGACCAACCGGGCCAACCTCCTGCTCGAAGGCGTGAGCGAAGACAAGGTCGTCGTCGTGGGTAACACCGTCATCGACGCCCTGCACTGGGCGGTCGACGCCCAGGCCCCGTTCACCGACCCGGCCCTCGAAGAGCTGGTCGTCCCCTCCGACGCCGACGTTTTCGGCCAGCGCCGGATCGTGCTGGTGACCTGCCACCGCCGCGAGAACTGGGGTGAGCCGATGGTCCAGATCGGCCGGGCCCTGGCACGTCTGGCGCGCCGCTACCGTGACGTCACCGTGGTGCTGCCGGCCCACCGCAACCCCACGGTGCGCGCCGCTGTCCTGCCGGCGCTCGCAGGTATCGACAACGTCCTGGTCACCGAACCGCTGGACTACGGCGAGTTCGTGCGCATCATGGCCGCCTCCCACCTGGTCCTGTCCGACTCCGGTGGCGTCCAGGAAGAAGCCCCTGCGCTGGGGGTGCCCGCCTTGGTCATGCGCGAGACCACCGAACGCCCTGAGGCCCTGGCGACCGGTGGTGTCGCCCTCGTCGGGACCGACCCTGACAAGATCTGGTCCGCGGCGACCCGGCTCCTGGACGACAAGTCCGCCCACCGCGCCGCCCGCTGCGCCACCAGCCCCTACGGCGACGGCACCGCCGCTGCCCAGTCGCTGGAGGCTATCCGCGCCCTGTTGTCGCGCACCCGCCGGCTGCCCGTGGCCGCTGGCGTCGGCTCCTGAGCGCCCGGCCGCGACAGCCTCGTCGTGCGGACCTGGCAGGATCGTGGGTGTGCTGCACATCGTGTTCGTCGAACCGCGGATCGCGGGTAACACAGGGGCGACCATCCGCACAGCGGCAGCGACCGGGGCGACGCTGCACCTGGTCGAGCCGTTGGGGTTCGAGCTGGACGAGCCCAGGCTGCGCCGGGCCGGGCTGGACTACCACGACATGGCCCATGTCGTGGTGCACCCCGGGTTCGACGCGGTCACCGAAGCGTTGCCCGGCGCCCGCTTCGTCGCATTCACCGCCCACGCGACGCGGTGGCACACCGACGTGGACTGGCGTGACCACGACGCCCTCGTGTTCGGCCCCGAGCCGACCGGCCTGGACGACGCCGTGCTCACGCACCGGCGTGTCGCCGCGCAGGTCCGGATCCCCATGTTGAGCGGTCGACGGTCGGTGAACCTCGCGAACGCGGCCGCCATCGGCGTGTACGAGGCATGGCGTGCGCTGGGCTTCGCACACGGTGAGTGAGGCCCGGTCAGCGTCGTGCCCATTCGGGTGTAGGTCCGTCCCGTTCGCTCCCCATTTGCCCGAAAGTGCCGTAGCCTCGTGGTATGACCGTCATCGGAGAACACTCTGGAGTCGCGCTCGCTGACTCGGCGAACCTCACCATCAGGTATGGCTTGCTCGACACGAGCGTGCTGGTGGCGGAGGAGAGCGCCTGGCCCCTCATGGCCGACCGCTTCCCCGAGTTCTTGTACGTGTCTCCGATCACCCTGGCCGAGCTGGAAGCCCGGATCTTGTCCGCACCCGACGACGAGACCCGCGAGGTCCGCCAGCGCACCCTCGACCTGGTCTCAGGGATGACCGTCCTGGAGATCAACGAGCAGGTCGCCTCGTGCTGGGCGTCGTTGCTGGTCCAGCTGGCCTCTGCCGGCCGCCGCGTCGACTCCAACCACCTGTGGACCGCAGCCATCGCCTACGCCTACGGCGTCGGCCTCATCACCACCGACACTGACCTGCACGCCCTGCACGACCTCGACGGCCCGATCATCATCGACGTGTAGAGGTCGCTCGCCTCTGGCGAGACGGTGGTGTGCGCGTCGCGGCGACGACCCCGGTACGCGGCACCAAGCACAGCGAGTTCTCAGGTCAACGCTGTCAGCCGTTGGGTCGACACTGTCAGTTGGGGGTGAGCCAGACCGTGGCTTCGGCGGGGATGTCGACGGGGGCGTCGTCGATGTCCAGGACCGAGCCGTCGAGGGCGACCTGGACTTCTTGGACGCTGGTCGCCGTGCGGACCGTCCACAGGCGGCGCGAGGCCAGACGCACCAGGACGGGGTGGGCGACGACCAGGCGCAGCCAGTCTTCGCCGGACCAGGTGGTGCCTTGGGCAGCGGCCTGCGACAGGCGGGCTTCTTGTTCGGAGACGGTGGCGCGCAGCTCGCGGCGGACCTCGACCAGCAGCCGGCGGGCTTCGGTGGCTTTGACGACGTCGTCGGTGATGACCGGGGTGGGCAGGGACCGGATGCGCCGGCCGTCGGGGTCGTGCAGGACGAACGCCAGGGACGCGTCGAGGGTCGCCACGAACACCCGGTCGCCGTAGGACAGCTCCAGCACACCCTGCTCGTCGGTGCCTGCGGTGGGCACGGTGCGGGCCAGGAGGTCTTCGGTGGTCCACTCCAGACGCTCAGCAAGGTGGGACACGGCCCGGTGCGCCTCGTGCTGGACCTCGACGCTGCGGAAACGCGAGTGCGCGGCGAGCAGCAGCTCGGTGGCCGACGGGTCGTCCACCCAGCCGAGCATCGCGACCAACGCCGTGGACTGCGCAGGGCGTTCGGCGTACCACGACGACAGGTACGCCGCGACGGTCGGCGCCACACCTGCGCGGCCTGTGGCCGCGACCAGGCCCAGAACACCTTTGGACGCCAGCGCCGACCCCGCAGGGGTACGCAGGTGCCGCGGCAGCACGGCGGCGGTGAGCTGTTCGACGGACCCGTCTTCGTGCCCGACACGGGCTGCTGCCTCGTCACGGGCCCGGTGGATCGCCTCGGTCTGCGCGATGGGGACCAGGTCGGTGTCGATCCACCCTCGCAGCAACCACAGACCCAGCTCGGTGGCGTCGTCGGGGTCGAGCAGCCGGGCGTGGGCGACGATCCGTGCGTTCGGCTCGGCGGTGCCAGCCTTGCACGCGACCACGACGAGCCACTGCAGGACCGTCGGGTCCACCCGCTGGCCGGTCGCCCAGCGCACCCGCGGCGCCGACGACCAGTCGATCCACGCCAGCTCGTCGGGCATCCCAGCGTCGACCAGGGCGTGGGCTCGGTCGGCCAGGGTCCGTAGGCCCAGGTAGCGCTCCAGGGGCCGCCCGACAGCCAGCAGCGCGTCGAGCATGGCGACCGCCGCGTTGTCGTCACGCTCGGCGACCAGGGCACGTTCGAGCGCACGCACGGCGCTGCGTGACGGGACACGGGTCAGCCAGTGCGCCGCAGCCAGGCGGACCAGGGGCCGCGAGGAGCCCAGGGCGGTGATGACGACCGCCCGGTGCGCGTTGCCGCGGGTGTCGAGAGCGTCCTGGACAGTCCTGCGCACGTCTGCGGGACCGCCGAGTGCGATAGCCGTGAGCCGGACCTGCCACCGTCTGGGCCAGGTGTCGTACCGTTTGAGCACTTCGATGCCGTCGCTCTCACCGCGGGCGAGCCGCGCGAGCGCAGCCTCGGTCTCCAGTGGGGGATGCGAACTGACGACCGATGTCATACCGACGACGACCTGCCTTCTCCTGTGCGACCCCCCTCTTTCCGCCCGCTACACCCGCCGACGGAGACGCCTGATTACGACACGATCACGACGATGTCACGGTCTTGTCCGTTTTGCACCTGGGGAAGCGGGTGGTTCTAGCGTGGACCATCGCAAAGTGAGTGACAAGAATCGTTATCTGAGCGATGAGGACCAGATGCTGCTTGTCAACGCTCGTATGTCGAGCGATAGACTCCTCTGGTGCGAGACGCCCCCCCTCTCATGCCGATCTTCCGCTCGCCGCTGCAGGCCGAGGTGCTGCTGCACGTCCTGGTGGCCAACCCAGCCAGCCCAGCACCGACCGCGGCCGACCTGGCGCGCCGGCTGGACCGTCCTGAGCCGAGCGTCGCGCGCGAGGTCCGCCGCCTGCTGGGCACAGGCGTCATCCGCGGGGAGCGCCGTGGACGCCTGGTGCTGCTGCACCCCGACGAGACCAACCCCGCCACCGCACCGCTGCGCCAGCTGCTCACCGTCACCTTCGGTCCGGCCGTGCACCTGCGCCACGCGCTACGGGGCCTGCCCGGAGTCGAGGCCGCCTACGTCCACGGTGCCTGGGCGGCCCGGTACGCCGGACAGCCCGGCCCTGCCCCCCAGGAGATCGGCCTGGTCATCATCGGCTCCCCCGACCGCCCCCAGGTCGACCAGCTGCTCCACGAGGCCCAGACGACGTTGCACCGCCCTATCGCCGTCACCTACGTCACGGCCCGCCGCTGGGCCACCGCCGACGTGCCGTTCCTCGCCCAGATGAAGGGCGGGCCGCTCGTCTCGGTCGCTGGCTGACTGGAACATCCGGGCGCTGGGGAACAAACCACCCATCATCTGTCTCGAACGATGTGGAGAACGCCGCGGGCGCCTCCGGTTACGACAGCGGTCCCGGGCTCAGCACCGTCCGGGACCGCTGTCATGCCGTCGGTCCACCCGACAGCGTCATCCACCGTCGCCCGGCGCCGCACTGACCACGCAGCGCCGGGCGTCAGGGAGCCGTCGCTCCGCGACGAGGCCCGCACCCGCAGGTGCGGGCCTCGTCGGGTTCCTGACCAATTTCCTGCATCCGCACGACGCCCTGACATGCGCTCATGGGATCTGGTCAGGCTGGGAAAGGTTGGGGGACGAACGACAACCGGCTGGCGCCCCTTGCGGGCCACAGCGGGTGCAACGTGACCAGCTCGTCCACCACCACCTGCCGGCACACGTCACGACGCTGGACCAACGGCCGGGTCGAAGCCCGCACCTGCGGGTCCGGCGAGGCAGTCATGGCGTCGATCACCTGTCCGTAGACCCGTAGCGTCGTGTTCGCTGCGCGTGCCAGCATCCTGTTGGCCCGGCACTGGGAGGCCGGGTTGGACTGCGCGATATGCACGCGCAGTGTTGCGGCGTGCCGCAGCAGTGCTGCGTCGTAGCCGCGCATCACCGACAGAGCCACGCACGCACGCGACGGCATGGGGTCGTGTGCGTCGGGGCCCACGGTGAACGCCGAGGCGAGCACCGCAGACGGTGGTAGCCCCAGCTCGACCGCCATGTCTTCGAGCACCGCCACGTCGAGCGCGATGTGGTGGACGCCGAACACGTCAGCGATGTCCTCCAGCAGCGTCTCGAACAGCCCACCGGCGAGCGGCACCATCGTCCGGGGGTTCGGCGTACGGATCGCCTGCAGCAACCGGGCCCAGCGGATCGCCACGATAGGCGGCACCGCGGACATCCCAGCGAGGACGATCCGGTGGGCGGTCTCGTATCCGCCCAGCTGCTGTTCCTTGCCGAAACCGCCGACGAACGACGGCGGGGTCGAAGGCGTGCCTGTGAGGACGTAGTCGACAGCGTCCTCGATGTCTTCCCAGCGGCGCGGGCCGAGAGAACCCAGCACAGTGCCGAGCGCGTCGGTCCACCGGGCCGGCACCTGCGTGGTCGTGACCGCAGGCGACGGGCTCATGGCGGGCGGCTGCACAACCTGTGGCTGCGCGACGACGGTCTCAATCCTTGACATCGTTCCTCCTTGGAGGACTACGCCTTCTTGGCGCTGGGTTCGACCTCTACAGAATGCCTGGGCCGACTCAGTCATTACAAGACATGACACTCGTATAGCTCAACCATGACATCGCTGGTCGGACAGGAAGTCTGAGCCTTCTGAGTCGATGAGTTTTCCAGCTCCCAAACCTCCCAGGAAACCCGTGCCACGACCCCACGAAGTCGCCATCTGGCCCAGTGGTCGCTGTGAAGGTCCGGGTCCCCCCACCATCACCCGGATGCCACAGGCCGGGCGAGACCGTCAGAACCGCCCCCACTGCCTCGGGCGTGTCTCTTAACCCCCCGCACGCCGCGACGTGCCCGGCTCGCACGGGGGGTTAGGAGACACGCCCTCGGCCGGTCGCTGTTACCTCAGCGGGGGTTGATGGTCTCGGTCTCGAAGCCGACGACGGTACGACGGTTGCGGGAGAACTCCACACCGACCAGGTGGACCGGGACACCGTCGCCCAGGTGTTTGTCGGCGTAGCCGCGGTCCTTGATCTGGGCCAAGGCCTTGCCTTCGGGCTCGTCGTCGACCACCTTGAACTCGAACAGGTACACCTGGGCACCCACACGCACAGCCAGGTCCAGCCGCCCGGCGTTCGACGACTCCTCCGGCACAGGGTCCAGGCCGCTACCGGCGATACACGCGTAGAACACCGACGCGTAGAACCCCTCGTACCCAGCGATGTCGTTGTTCGTGTACCACTCGTGGGCGATCCCGTCGTACAGCGCCGTGAAGAACGAGCCGAGGGCCTCAAGGTCACCGGCCTCGAGCAACAGGCGCAGCCTGCGTTGGTGGCGCTCCGCGCCAGGAGGGTCGTCGATCAGCCACTCCAGCAGCGTGGAGTTCGCCGCGTCCCGGACCTCACGGTTCGGGTAACCCAAGGTGTGGTACGTCCTGCCGCCGACCACCTCGGTGCCAGTGATCGTCAGGTACCCGGTCTGGAACAGCAACGCTTCGACCGGGAGAGCCCTGATGTCGAAGCGGGAGAGCAGCTCCGCCGACGCGTACGACCGGGCCAGGTCGGGTACGAAGAACCGCCGTGATTTCAGCGTCTGGACCAAGAACCCTGGCGTACCGGTCTCGAACCAGTGGGCTTTGAACACACGCTGGTCGAACAGCAGCAGCAGGTCGTAGGGGTTGTACACCGCCGTACCCAGCCAGCTGTAGCCGTTGTACCACTCACGGACCTGGTCGCGGTCCAACCCTTCCAGCTCGGGGGCGAACACCTCGTCCAGGTCGTCCTCGGTGTACCCGCACACCGCGGAGAACCGCTGGTCCATCGAGATGTTGCGCAGGTTGTTCAAGTCGGAAAAGACACTCACCTTCGAGAACTGCGACACCCCGGTGAGCATGACGAACCGCAGGTGCGCCTCCTGGTCCTTGAGCACCGAGTACAGGTTCTGCAGCCCCGAACGCATCTCTTCGGCCACCGCCGTGTCCGACAGGTTGTCCACGATCGGCTTGTCGTACTCGTCGACCAGGACCACCACCTGCTGGCCGTGGACCTGCTCAGCCTCCTGGATCAACCAGATGAACAGGTCAGGGATCCGGTACTGCGGCATCGGACCCAGACCCAGGCGCACAGCGTTGCGCTGCAGCTGGGCGACGATCCGCTCGTCCAGCGCATCTGGTTCCCGCAGCTTCCCACCAGCGAACGACAACCGCACCACCGGGTAGACCGTCCCCCAGTCCCACACGTCGTAGCAGGCCAGACCCTCGAACAACGCCTTGTTCCCCGCGAACATCTCCGCAAGGGTGTCCAGGAACAACGACTTGCCGAACCGGCGCGGCCGCGACAAGAAGCAGGTGCGGTACTCGGCGACCTGCATGGCGTAGCCGGTCTTGTCCACGTAGTAGTAGTCGCCGCCACGGATCGTGGCGAACGTCTGGATGCCGATCGGCAGCCTCTTGCGGTCCATCGCCCCATCCTACGCAGCACCAACCCCACCAACACGGCCGCCTCGACACCTGCCCAGGCCACCGCCTGCCCCGCCACCACCGAGATACGAGGCAGATCGCCACAGGCGAGTCGGTGAACGCACTATCACCCGGATGCCACAGAGCGGGATGTGGTGGACCCCAGGGCAGGACGGTGGGGACGGTTCCGACTGTCTTGCGCCTGCGCCGCCAACGGCGGTGCTGGCGCAACGACTGCGGAACCGTCCCCACCGTCCTGCCCCCACCCACCTGGGGTGACACTCCGGTCGATCTGGTCTGGGGGCTGTGCTCGCCGACTCTCCTGTCTCGGGGGCCGAGACTGTGGGGACGGTTCCACAGTCGTCGCTGGACCACCGCCGTTGGCGGCGGATCCAGCGAGACAGCTGGAACCGTCCCCACCGTCTCGGCCGGGGGGCACTGTGGGCACCAACCCGGATCCAGCCCAGAGGGCTCAACCGGCCTTACGCGGGCATGAGACCTGTGCCGGAGTCTCCTGAGCGGCCTGAGGAGTGACGGGGGGACGCGGGGACGTCTGTGCCGGACGACGAACCGACAGCGACCGTCTCCTTGCCCTTCTTGCGCTGGGAGATCGGGACTCCCTGGAAGGTGAACGTGCCGAGCAGGCCCTCGCCTTCGGCGTCGACGATGACCAGCTGGCCGGACTTGAGCTCGCCGAAAAGGATCTTCTCGGACAGCTGGTCCTCGATGTCGCGCTGGATGGCGCGGCGCAGCGGACGCGCGCCGAGCACCGGGTCGTAGCCCTTCTCCGACAGCAGGGCCTTGGCGGCGTCGGTGACCTCGATACCCATGTCTTTGTCGCGCAGGCGCGCATCGAGCTTGGCGACCATGAGGTCGACGATGCGGAAGATCTCCTCGCGCGACAGCTGCGGGAAGACCACCACGTCGTCGACACGGTTGAGGAACTCAGGCCGGAAGTGCTGTTTGAGCTCGTCGTTGACCTTCGCCTTCATCCGCTCGTACGACGTGGACAGGTCCCCGCCGGCCTGGAAGCCGGTCTGCAGGCCCTTGGCGATATCCCGGGTGCCCAGGTTGGTGGTCATGATGATGACGGTGTTCTTGAAGTCCACGACACGGCCCTGCGAGTCGGTCAGACGGCCGTCTTCGAGGATCTGCAGCAGCGAGTTGAAGATGTCGGCGTGGGCCTTCTCCACCTCGTCGAACAGAACCACGGAGAACGGACGGCGACGGACCTTCTCGGTGAGCTGGCCACCCTCGTCGTACCCGACGTACCCAGGGGGTGAGCCGAACAGGCGCGAGACGGTGTGCTTCTCGGAGAACTCGGACATGTCCAGCTGGATGAGCGCGTCCTCGTCACCGAACAAGAACTCTGCCAGCGCCTTGGCCAGCTCGGTCTTGCCCACACCTGTGGGCCCGGCGAAGATGAACGACCCACCAGGGCGTTTGGGGTCCTTCAGGCCCGCACGGGTACGGCGGATGGCCTGCGACAGCGCCTTGATGGCAGCGTCCTGGCCGACGACGCGTTTGTGCAGCTCGTCTTCCATCCGCAGCAGACGCGAAGACTCCTCTTCGGTGAGCTTGAACACCGGGATACCTGTGGCGTTGGCCAGGACCTCGGCGATGAGCTCTTCGTCGACCTCGGCCACAGCGTCCAGGTCGCCGTTCTTCCAGGCCTTCTCCTTGTCGACCCGCTGGGCGGTGAGGCGTTTCTCCTCGTCACGCAGCCGGGCGGCCTTCTCGAAGTCCTGCTCGTCGATCGCCGACTCCTTGTCGCGGCGCGTGTTGGCGATCTTCTCGTCCAGCTCGCGCAGCTCAGGCGGGGCGGTCATACGCCGGATGCGCAGCCGCGCGCCAGCCTCGTCGACCAGGTCGATGGCCTTGTCAGGCAGGTACCGGTCGTTGACGTACCGGTCAGCCAGCTGGGCCGCAGCGACCAGCGCGGCGTCGGTGATCGACACACGGTGGTGCGCCTCGTACCGGTCGCGCAGGCCTTTGAGGATCTCGATGGTGTGCGCCAGGGTCGGTTCGGCGACCTGGATGGGCTGGAACCGGCGT
>Ga0123353_10000196_pt1 | contig 76783 bp, 61 predicted proteins | sample TergutLab28metaG_3_FD_92763 | JGI IMG/M metagenome (GOLD analysis project Ga0123353, IMG submission 92763) | Labiotermes labralis P3 segment gut microbial communities from Petit-Saut dam, French Guiana - Lab288 P3 | ecosystem: Host-associated > Arthropoda: Insects > Digestive system > Gut ... | reverse complement strand
CCTACGTCGATTCTGTCCTGAACTTCTCCAACTTCGGCCTGGTATCCGGCATCCCCGGCTCGCCGGTGAGCTACGCCAGCTATGGCTACATCACATGGCTGCGCCAGCGGTTTTCCACCAAAACGCTGTGGATCGCCTCGGAGAATATCAACAAGCCGTTCTGGGTCGCCATATACTTTTTCGGCATGATCAGGACAAAGACGGCCGCGCAGGGCAACGGGTTCCACCGCATGTACGCGCACCTGATCCCCATGCTCATCGCCTACAGCATCGAAAACACCGCGTATATGGCGCTCTACGGCGCCAAGCGGGTCATCCCGGACGAGATACGCAACGAGATGATCGACTATGGCGAATGGAAGAACGGCTTCCGCGGCGAGGCCATGGTGGGCATGATGCGGGGCTTGCCGCAGAAGATCGCTGGCGCAGTGGGCAGCACCCTCACGAACGCGATCATGCAGATGATCGGCTTCCAGACCGGCGAACACTACCTGCACCAGACGGAGAAGACCGCCGACGGCATCTTTGCCATGGCCACCATCGTCCCCGCCTTCTTAGGCTCCATCGGCCTGATCCCCAAGTTCTTCTACAACATCGACCAGAAGACGCGCGAGGTCATGTACGCCGACCTGGCCGTGCGGCGCGCCGCCGCCGCCGCGGCGCACAATCAAGTCCAGGAGGTTTCTTAAAACATGGCAAAGGCTAAGAACAAGGACAAGGGGCCGCCCAAGGGGCGCAGGTACATCAGTACGGCGGAGACCATCGGCTACATCATGTTCGACGCGGCGGACAAGGTGAGGATCAACCCGGATACGGAGTGGACCGACAGGATACTGAACATCAGCAAGCGTATGCAGGCCCTGACGCTTCCTATCACGTCCACGTGGGATGTCGTCAACGACGTCTTTGTGGCGGCGTTCATCGAGAAAACCCGCACGCGCTGGGGCAAGTTCAAGCCCTATCTGGTCCTGTATCCCATCTTTGGGTTTCCATTCACCCTGCTGGTGTTCACGCTGCCCTACCTGTTCTGGCAGACGGACAGCGAATTCCTGCCCAAGATCCTCGTCTCTGCCGGGCTGGGCATGTTCAACGAGCTGACCGGCACCATTTTCCAAACCGCGCGCATGGGCATGTGCGCCAACATCACGCCGAACCCGGACGAACGAATCGCCCTGATCACCAAGGCGAAGTTCATGTCCTTCGGCAGCTCTCTGCCCGGCCAGATTTTCAAGGTCCTGCGGGACATCATCTCCCGCAGCACGAAGCACTCGGCCCTCCAGGTCAACGCGAACCTGCGTTCGCTGTTCACGATCATGGGCGTGGCCACCTTCGTGCTCACCGCGGCCATGTCGCTGTATTACGCGATTGTAACAAGGGAGCGGGTGTTCGACGCCCGGAGCGCGAGCGCGGAGAACAAGCCGCCCTCCATCAAGGAATCCCTTGTCGCCCTGAAGAACAACCGCCCCCTGCTCCTGTTCCTGCTCTCGCAGGTGCTGGACGGCATCAACATCGGCGGCCAAAAGAGCCTCTATGTCAACTCCATCCTCAACTTCGCCAACTTCGGCACGGTATACGGCCTGCCCGGCGGGTTGATCAGCAACCCCAGCTATTTCTGGGTCCCGGCGCTGCGCCAGCGCTTTTCCTCCAAGGCGCTGTGGATCGCCTCAGAAAACATCACCAAGCCCATCCAGGTGGGGATCTACTTCTTCGGCATGATCCGGACCAAGACGGCCGCGCCGGGCAACGGGTTCAAGCGGATGTACGCGCACCTGTGGCCCATGGTCTTCGCCTACATGATCGACGACATGGTGGCCATGACGCTCTACGGCACCAAGCGGGTCATCCCGGAGGAGATACGCAACGAGATGATCGACTACGGCGAATGGAAAAACGGCTTCCGCGGCGAGGCCATGGTGGGCATGATGCGGGGCTTGCCGGGGAAGATCGCCGGCAATTTCGGCCGGATCCTCACGGAGACGGTCCTGGCGCTCATCGGCTTCCAGACCGGCGAAAACTACCTGAAGCAGACGGAGAAGACCGCCGACAGCATCTTCGCCCTGGCCACCATCGTCCCCGCCCTCACCGGCTGCATCGGCTTGATCCCCAAGTTCTTCTACAACATCGACCAGAAGACGCGCACGGTGATGTACGCCGAGCTGGCCGAGCGCAGGTCGGCGGCGTTTGCGGCGGCGAAGTTTGACGAGCCCCAGGCATGACAAATATCCTTATCATCAACCCCGACCAGATGCGCGCCGACAGTATGGGGCATCTGGGCAACCGGGCGGCGCACACGCCCCACCTGGACCAACTGGCCCGGGAGGGCGTTTCTTTTTCGCAGGCCTTTTGCCAGAACCCCGTGTGCGTGCCCAGCCGCTGCTCCTTCATGACCGGGCTTTACCCCCACGTGCACGGGCACCGCACCATGGGCTTTCTGCAGCGGCCCGGCGAGGAGAACCTCTTCGGCGACATGAAAGGCTATCACACCGCCGCCAGCATCCGCGACGACCTGATGGCCGGGCAATATCCAAAGTATCACAGGGCGCTGGTGGACGAATACTTCCCCTCCAAGCCCTCCAAACGCCATGTAAAGCCCTGGCAGGCGGACCGCGGCGCGCCGGAGAGCGACACCTTCTACTCCTTTCTGGGCGGCATCCAGCCCACGCAGGGGCCGGAGGACGAGTTCACCGAGCTGGACGACTTGATCATAGAGGGGGCCGTGCGGGCCATCCGCCGCAGGCCGAAGGACAAACCGTTCTTTATGTTCGTGGGACTCAGCCGCCCGCACCCGCCCTACCAGATCGAACGGAAATATTATGACCTGATCGACAAGACGAAGCTGCCGCCGCGCATCCCCGCGAGCGGGGTGGGCGACGGCAAGCCCTCTATGGAGCGCGGCCTGCTGGAGGCGCTGCGCCTGGGCGGCTGGGAGGAATCCCGCTTCGACGAGATGCGCGCGGTCTACCTGGCCATGTGCGCCAAGGTGGACGCACAGGTGGGGCTCCTGCTGCAGGCGCTGAAGGACGAGGGGCTCTACGACGACACGGCGGTACTGTTCTTTTCCGACCACGGGGACTACACCGGCGACTACGGCCTGGCGGAGAAGGCGCAGAACTGCTTCCCCGACTGCCTGGTGAATGTGCCGTTCCTGATCAAGCCGCCCGCGGGCGTGCCCGTGGACCCCGGCGTGCATCATGGCCAATTGGTGGAGCTCACCGACGTGTGCGCGACTGTCGCCGATCTCGCGGGGATAGAGATCGAGCGGCCGCACTTCTCCCGCAGCCTGCTGCCCGCCATGGCGGACAGGGCCGCGCCCCACCGGGCGTTCGCCTGCTGCGAGGGCGGGCGCCTGCCCGGCGAGGCCCATTGCATGGAGTACGACCCCAGGGCGCACAACCCGCTGGGGCTCTATGCCCCGCGCATGGAGCTGCAGGGCCGCGAGGACGGCACGCACGGCAAGGCGGTGATGCTGCGCGACCATGCATATAAATACGTGCGCCGGCTGGAGGAGCCGGACGAGTTCTACGATTTGAGGCGCGGGGAAAGCGTGAACCTGATCGATGACCCGGCCTATCGGGAGCAGATCGGCCGGATGGAGCGCGACATGCTCGACTGGCTCATCGCCACCTGCGACGTGGTGCCCTTCCAACAGGATTCGCGGCACTCCCTGGCCTTTATCAAGGGCGGGCTGGCGGCCATGGGGCTGCCAGCGTTCCTGGGGAGCTTCCTCGGGCTGTGGCTGAAGCTCACCCGGCAGGGGCCATCGGAATTTTTGGACAAGCTGGAGCGGAGGTTCATAAAATGAGGCATACCAGCGGCGCGGCGTGAAGCCGTGCCGCCGATATTTTTGTCTCACTGTTACGCAGCCATCGGGAGGCTCCGCACTGCGGCGGCCTCACGGTGGCACTTGTGTCCATGGATTTTCTTCGCGAGAAAGCCGTCGCTCACTGTGGGCTGCGCGCTGTTGTTCGCGACGCACACATGGAAGTGGTGCAGGCCATCCGCGAGCTGCGCCTCCAGGTCCAGGATCAGGATATCGCTCTGGTAGGCGCTAAATACGAGCTCAACCGGGGTGCCGGGCGCCCCGAAATGGCGGTCCACACACGCGGCGATCTTCCCGCACTGCTTGGGGGATACGCCCAGGAAGCGAATTTCATGCATTTGCATAGGTACACTCCTCCTCCATTTTACTTTATGGTCGGAAGGCCTTGAGCGTACCCAAGTATGCTGCAGCAACTACTAAGGCACGGCAAGGCGGGGTTGGATGGTCGTTGTCACTGGTTTCCGTCTACTCCTTTTCAGGTAAAAATAAAACAGGCTTCCTCACACAAGGCCGTTCGGCACCTGGAGAAAGCCCGTCGACTTCCGGAAGCGAGAGGGATATGGCCCCTCGCCTCCCGGAGGCTTTCGCCAAGGCACAATGCAGTAGTTCCTTTTGGACATGGTACTCATTTGGGGCGTCCTCCTTTCCGAAATTTAAAGCGCGAATCTGAATTCGGGGTCATTATAGCATGAGCCTATACACATGTCAAGTAATATTTTCACAAATTTTAAAATTTTTCCATCGGCCCTCTCCGTGATTCCCAGATTTCGGTATCCCGCTTTTTTACCGACAAAAAACCCGCACAATCGGACCGCGAACCCTTGCATTCCCGTCGCTTTTTTGATATAATCCGTTAAAGCGAAAGGGCATCGCACTCAAGCGCAGGACGTAAAAAAGGATGTAGAAGACATGAACCTCCGAACGAGCGACCTAGCCATTTGCGCCGAAACCTCCGCGTTCAGCATCCGCGACTACAGCGACCAGGGCCTGCTGGGCCCCGTGCCGCGCGCGCAGGGCAGCAACTACCGCTTTTTTGACCCGCGGCTGATCCCCCAGGTGTACCTACTCAAAGCGCTGCGGGAAATGGGCTTCAGCGCGCAGCAGCTGGCGGAATACGGGCAGAACCGGAGTCCCGAGCTGACCGGAGAGGTGCTCGGCCGCTGCAGCGAGCAGCTCAGCCGGGAGATCGCGCACCGCCAGGCCAGCCTGGACATGCTGCGCAGCTACATCTCGCTCATCCAGGAGGGCCGGACGGCCTCCCCCGGCGAGATCGAGCTGCGCGCGCTGCCTGCGCGGCCCCTGCGCTATAGCCCGCTGGAGGGCATCGGCGGCAAAGCGAACCCGGCGCAGCGGCTGCGCAGGGCTTTCGGGGATATCCGGCAGTACGGCAACGCGGGCTGCCCGCTGGGCTTCGCCTGGCGCGACTTCTTCGACCTCATGGAACAGCCGGACCGGCCCGCGCAGCTGGTCTCCTTCGACCCACAGGGCCCCGATGCCCGGCCCGCGGGCGAATACCTCGTGGGTACGGAGCGCTGCTACTACGGCGAGACGTGCGGCCTGCCCCGCCGGATGTTCGAATACACCCTGCACAACGACCTGGAGCTGTGCGGCCCGGTGTTCACCGTGTACCTCCTCGACGCCGCGAGCGTCACCGGGGCGGAGCAATACCTGCTGCAGGTGACCGTGGGGATACAGAGGGCTCCGGGGCATTGACATCCCCCGCCCCGCGTGATATAATAACACAGAGGAGGTGATCAACGTATGCGCAGTATCCGTAGGATGCACAACATCCGCCCTCCCTGTTAAGTCTTAACAAATAGATATAGCGCCCGCGCGCCGCCTATGCCGGTCTTCTCCCATTATTTTGAAAGGAAGAAAGGTATGGGTTATAGTTATTTGGGGAATGTCAAAAAGCAGTATTTCATCAAGCTGTTCCAGTCGCTCGTCCCGGCGTATGTGATCGAGCGGCTGTTCTGGCAGGAGCGCGGCGTGGGCGTGCAGGGGGTCGTGTGGTGCGAGATCATCTACGCGGCCACTGTCATACTGCTCGAGATCCCCTCCGGCGTGCTGGCGGACCGCTTCGGGCGCAAGCGTATGCTGCTCGTCGCCGGCCTTCTGGACGTGGCCGAGCTCGTCATCCTGCTATACGCAAGGGGCCTCTGGGCCTTTGGGCTGGCGGTGTTCCTGGCGGGCGTGGGCCGGGCGCTGTGCAGCGGCAGCGACAGCGCGCTGCTGTACGACTCCCTCTTGATCGGGGGCAGGCAGGGCGATTTCGAGAAGCTGCTGGGGCGGCTTTCGGCCATAGATATGGCGGGCTCCATGGCAGCCGCGCTCTCCGGCGGGCTGATGGCAAGCGCGCTGGGCTTCGAATTCAATTACATCGTCTCGGCCTGCAGCGTGGGCGTGGCCTTCCTGATCTCCCTGACGCTGCGGGAGCCGCCCATGCGCACGGAGCTTGCGGAGAAGCCGCAATACACAAAGCAGGCCCTGGCGATCTTTCGCGCAGAGCCGCTGCTGTTGCTCTATTGCCTGACCGGCACGATGCTCGGGGCCTGCATGATCTACCTCGACGAGTTCTGGCAGTTGATTCTGGAGCATGTGGGCGTGCCGGTGGCGCTCTTCGGCGCGGCAAGCGCGCTGATCTGTTTTTCGAAGATCCCCGGGAACATGCTGGCCTATCAATTGAAGGAGCGGTTCAGCTACAGGGCGATCCTGACTGTGATTCTGGCTGTGAACACCCTGGGATACACCGCTGTTTTTCTCACGAGAAACGCGCTGTGCCTGATCCCCATGGCGGTTGTATCCCTTGCGACGGGGATCGCCGACCCGCTTGTGGCGGGCTACCTGCACCACCGGGCCGAGAGCAGCGTGCGGGCCACAACAGAGTCGTTTGCCTCCCTGGGGCTGCGGCTGGTCTCCATGCCGGTGGGGCTGATCTTCGGGGCCGTAAGCGCGCGGTTCGCCATCTTTGCTGGGTTTCTGCCGCTGGCGGTGATTTGCGCGGGGTGGCTGGCGGTGTTTTGGGCATGGCATAATAAAAAACGGGCGGCTTAGAAAGCCGCCCCGATAGGTTTTACGTCAATTCAGATGCCCAGCATGTCCTTCCAGCCCTTCTTCTGTTGGGGCGCGGGGGCCCTGTAGTCGAAGCCGCCGTAGGGCTCGCGCACGGAGAAGTACAGGTTCATGTGGTTCGTGCCGCCGTCGAAGGAATTCTCGCTGCTGAAGCTGTACACCACGCCGTTGATGCGCTTGTACAGGTTCTGCTCCGAGGGGTATTGCCCCGCCATGATGAAGCAGGCCTGGCGCAGCTGCTGGGTGTACTGCGCGAGCAGGGCGGGCAAGCCCGCGCCGCTGACGCTCAACACATAGCAGGGATAGCCGTTCTCCGGGGGGTATTCCTCGATACTGATCTCGCTGCCGCCCAGGGTCCACTTCGGGTACTGGGGCAGCAGGGCGTCCCACCGGGCGAGCACCGCCTCGTTGCGCGACTGGGCGGCGGCCGCCTCGGCGGCAGCGCCGGGCAGCTGGGCGCCGCAGCCCGCGCAGAACCGTGTGCCCACGCCGTTCTGCATGCCGCAGGCCTGGCACACGGCACCCTGCGCGGCGGTCATCTCCGGCAGGGGGGCGCCGCACTGGTTGCAGAACTTCATCTCCGCGCCGCAGGGGGCGCCGCAGGCGGGGCAGACCTTCATGTTCTTGGCCGCCTCGTTGGCGAAGCCCTGCGCCGCGCCGGCGAAGCTTGCGAACATGCCGCCCAGCTGCGCCGCCGAGGCCTGGGCCTGCGCGTTTTGCTGTATCTGCTGCGGGGTCAGCTGATAGGGCATCTGCTGCGGGAACGGCTGCTGCGGGGCGATCTTGTCGGCGGCCTGGTTGACCGCCTGGGTGACGCCCTGCGTCACTTTACGCTCCACCGCGTGGCCCACGGCGTTGCCCACCGCATTGCCCACGGCGCGGTTCACGCCGCGCTTGATCGAATTGCCAAGAATACCGCCCATTATATGTGCCTCCTTATTGAAATTCATGGTTTCTATTCCAAGGATAGCATAGCACAAAAGCGAGGGGTTTGCAAGTGTTTTTTGTTGGGGCTCACTTGACCGGATACCAGCTGTACAGGGTGTCCCCTCCGCCATCCGGCATCACCTTGGGGAATGACCCGGAGATGCACCCGTTCCACGTGTAGCCCAGCCTCCTGCACGCGGCGTGGTCGTCGAAGTCCTCGCCCTGCGCATATTCAAAGATCAGCCATTTCGAGGCGTCTATCGCGCCGGCATACGGCTCGTGCTCCATCAGCGCCGGGACGTCCGTGACGTCAGGTTCCGCGAGGCAGACCGTATAGCGCCAGCCGCCCTGCAGCTGGGAATCCAGGTCGACCGAGCCGAAATACAGGATCGGCGCGCCGGGTTTCCTGTACTTGTTGAGGATATCCATGCGCCCGTCCGCCCTGAGCTCTGCCTCAAACGCCTCGGTGCTGGTGTCCGAATTCATCAAGTGCGTGAAGCCGATGATCCTGAATTTGTTCTTGGTGACGGCGCTGGCCTGGAAGCCGCATTTTTTCTTGCTGCCGGGGATCTCCGCCGGCACCTCCTCCGCGGGCTCATACTGTTTGACCGGCATCAGCAGTTCCGTCTGATTTTCGCAGCGTGGATTGTGATAGCGGGCATAATTCAGCACCTCCTCCAGGTCCAGCCGCATCCCGCCGAAGCTGTCGATCTCCTTGACCGGCGGGTCGCAGCGGTCCAGGCTCAGGTCGTGCCGATACGCAGCGCTTTCATTGATCCAATCCTGCAGCCCGAGCGTGGTCTCATAGATGTTCTCCCCGATCAAATGGGCCGCGTATTGCCCGCCGAGTAATTTCTTTTTGACAAATGGCCTGGGGACGCTGAAATCGTCTGGGATGGACACCCAGGTCTCGTACCCGCCGTGGTTTTCGCCGACCCCGTTCACGTACTCAAACCGGAATACGCGTAAATCGGGCTTGATCTCCAGCAATTTGTGTTTCTGCACGAAGTTGTTCAGCGCCTTCCACGCCTTTTCCTGCGCATACTTGCCCTTGCAGCAGACGGCCGCCACCGTCATGGGCGGGAGGTAGACCACCCGCACATCGCGCAATTTGCCCAGGACCTGCGCCGCCTTGTCCAGCTCGCTCATACTGAATGTCTCCTTTACGTTTTTTTGAACCAAGGAGAGGGAGCCGGCCAGCTGCCGCATGGAATCCTCATTCAGGAAGTCGAGACTCAAACGCATGTCGGTGATCCGCTCAATTTCGCGCACAAAGCCTTCGAGCACCGCTTTGATGGTGGACAAAGCGGCGATTTCGTTTTCAAGGCCCGCGATGTTTTCCTTGAAAATGTCGATCACCGCGGCGGTTTCCGGGTGGTTCAGGATGACGCGAATTTTTTTGACGGGAATCTGCAACTTGCGCAGCAGGACGATCTGCCGGATGCGCCGCAGCGCGGCCTCATCATAAGCCCTGTACTCGTTGCCCTCGCCCCGCAGGCGATCGCCCCGCAGGCTTTCAACGAGGCCGATCTGTTCGTAGTAGCGCAGCATCCGCGCGGAGATATCATACGCCTTCGAGACCTGGCCGATTGACTGCAATTCCATGACTGCACCCCCTTTCTTGCGTCCGTCGTCAAGAGTATAAAGGATGACATCGTGTCAAGGTCAAGGGCCGTTTTTTATTTTTTGATCAATTTTATCCCTCCGCCGCCTGCACCGCCTCGGTGAGCTCCCGGCTGAGCGTGGCGCGGCGCACCTTCAGGTCCTCGTACATGCGCTCGCGGTCCTCCTTGCTGATGTTGTAGAAGAACTTGGGGATCATGCTCAGGATGTTGCCGGTGATGGCGGGGAAGAAGGTGAACATGCCCCAGACGAAGCGCTGCACGTGGAGGGGCTGGTTGGTGTAGTCGATGCCGGTTTTGAAGCCGATCTTGGAGCGCAGCCAGATGTTGATGCCGTTGAAGAGGTAGCTCGATATTTTTCCTGCGATCCCCGCTAGGGCGTTGATCTTCGCCTCGTCGCGCTGGCCGGTCTTCCACTCGCCGTAATCCATGCACTCGTTCATCAGATCCCGCTCCACGATGTCGCGCATTTTCAGCAGCGGCGTCCACGTGGCCTCCCAGATGGCGATGATGGGCAGGATGACCCACATGTTCGCGAAGTTGTTGTTGATCAGCCCGAGAAAATACACGGCGATGCCCAGCGTCGGCCTGACATGGCTGCCCACGATCCACAGGGCCCTGGTGGAGAAGCGCTCCCGGGCACGGGGGATATAGGGGTAGACCAGGAAGCCGGTCACCGCGCCGGGGATGCCCACCACGGTGGTGCCCAGGGGGAACTTCAGGACCGCCTGGTAATAGGTGTACTCGCCGTCGCCGCCGATGTTGAAGGTGCCGAACAGCCGCGTCAGGGTGATGATCAGCAGCGGCTTATTCTGCATGATGGCCCTGATGCTGTCGCGCAGCCTGGGCTGGTTGATGGACTGCGGCACGCGCTCCCTGGCCACCAGAGCAAAATAGATCGCCGCCAGGGCCGCCAACGTGGCGGTGCCCACGCCGAAGATCAGGCAGATGTTGCGCAGCTGGAGCAGGACGGCGCTGTCCTCCATCCCGGAGAAATTCAGGTAGGTGACCACGGCGTCGAAGATGTAGGCGGGCAGCTTCTTCATCGTGAAATTCTGGACGAAATTGTTCAGGGTGATCAGCCGCGTGCGCTCGTACATATCCGGCGTGATGGTGGCCAGCATGCCGCCGACGGAAAATTGATTGAAGGTGCCCGCCCCCTCGCTGAGCACGGCGAAAATCCCGTAGGCGATGAGCTTGGGCATATAGGTCGGCGGGGTGCCCCAGAACAGGAAGGGCATGATGTAGTAAAACAGCTTGAAGGGCACCCCGGCCAACAAGCTCAGGATCAGGTAGGGCCGGAATTTGCCGAAACGCGTGCGGGTTTTGTCGATGATCGTGGCGAACCACAGGTCGTTGATGACATCCCAAGGGCCCTTGATAAAGGTATCGATGAACGCGCGCATCGCCAGGTCCAGGTTGAGCACGCGGCTCAGGAACACCTCGCCCATGTCGCCGATATCAAAGCCGCCGGCCCAGTCGAACAGGATGTACCCCACGGTCTCCTTGCCGCCGATGTACCGCCGCCCCTTGGGAGGGCCCTTTTGTTGTTGTTTCTTTGCCATACACAAGCCCGCCTTTCACCGTTGTTTTGGTTGTTTGATAAAGTATAGCATGGGCCGGCGGAAAAAACAACTAAAGATTTTATTTCCGACGCTATTTTTTGCGCGATGCGGCTGCGGCCGGTTCTTTTCTTGACATTTTTCGCGGGGCAGGCTATAATTTCCACAATGATTTTTTGGGGGAAGCGCCATGTTCATCGCCGATTTCCATATCCACTCCAAGTATTCCCGCGCCACCAGCGCGCAGTGCGTGCCCGAACAGCTGGACGTCTGGGCGCGGCAAAAGGGCCTGCACCTGATCGGTACAGGCGATTTTACGCATGCGGCCTGGCGGAAAGAGCTGGCGGAGAAGCTGGTCCCCGCCGAGGAGGGGCTGTACAAGCTGGGAGAGGCTTTCCGCCAGAGGACGCTGCTGGACGGCGAGGCATCCGCGCCACGCTTTTTGATGTCGGGCGAGATCAGCTGCATCTACAAGAAAAACGGTAAAGTGCGCAAGGTGCACAACGTGATCCTGCTGCCCTCGCTGGAGGCGGCGCAGTCGCTCTCGCTGCGGCTGGAGCGCATCGGCAACCTGCACTCGGACGGGCGGCCCATCCTGGGCCTGGACAGCCGCGACCTGCTGGAGCTCACCCTGGAGGCCTGCCCGGACGCCATCCTCATCCCGGCGCACATCTGGACGCCCCATTTTTCGCTCTTCGGCGCCTACTCGGGCTTCGACGACCTGCGCGAGTGCTTCGGCGACCTCAGCGGGCACATCCACGCCCTCGAGACCGGGCTGTCCTCCGACCCGCCCATGAACTGGCGGCTCTCCGCGCTGGACGGCTACGCCCTGGTGTCCAACTCGGACGCCCACTCCCCCGCCAACCTGGCCCGGGAGGCCAACATCTTCGACACGGCGCTGTCCTACCCGGATATCGCAAGGGCGTTGCGCGAACCCGGCAGCGGCGCGCTGCGCGGCACGATCGAATTCTTCCCGGAGGAGGGGAAATACCACTACGACGGCCACCGCAACTGCAACGTGTGCCAGAATCCCGCGGATACCCGCGCGGCGGGGGGCGTGTGCCCCGTGTGCGGCGGCAAAGTGACCGTGGGCGTGCTTCACCGGGTGGAGGTCCTGGCCGACCGGCCGGAGGGATTTGTGCCCGAGCGCGCGCCGGCCTTCGAGAGCCTGGTGCCCCTGCCCGAGGTGATCGCCGCCTCCACCGGCTGCTCGCCCGCCAGCCAGCGGGGCCGGCAGATCTATCACGATCTGCTGCGGCATCTGGGGCCGGAGCTGGATGTCCTGCGTCTGGCCCCCCTGGAGGACATTCAAACATACGCGGGCGAGCTGGCCGCCGAGGGCGTGCGCCGCCTGCGGGAGGGCCAAGTGGACATCCGCCCGGGCTATGACGGGGAATACGGGAAGGTCAGCATCATCGCGCCCGGCGAGTACGGCCAGCTCTCCCTGTTGGAGAAGGAGGCGAAGCCGGAGGAGCAGGCCGCCCCGCCGGCGCCCGTACATAAAAAAGAGAGGACGGCGGAGCAGGGGTCCTCCCGCGCGGCGGCTGACGCCCTGAACCCGGCGCAGGAGGCGGCCGTGCGCTGTGCCGCCCCGATGGTCGCGGTGGTGGCCGGGCCCGGCACAGGGAAGACCAAGACCCTCGTCAGCCGCATCGAGCATCTGCTCCAAAGCGGGGTGCCCGCACGGGACATCACTGCCGTGACCTTCACGAACAAGGCCGCCGCCGAGCTGCGCGCCCGCCTGGAGCAGGCCGCCGGCAAACAAAAGATGAGGGAGCTGGGCATCGGGACCTTCCACAGCGTGTGCCTGCGGCTGTTGGGCGGCGCACCCGCGATCATCGACGAGGCCAGCGCCTGCGCGCTGATGAAGGAGCTCCTGCAAAAGCGCGGGCTGAAGCTGCCCCCGAAGGATGTGCTGCGGGACATCTCCCTCGTCAAAAACGGCGCGAAGCCGCTGGAGGCGGCCTGCGTTCCGGCAGAGTTGTATGAGGCCTACCAGGCCGAGCTCGCACAGCTCGGCGTGCTGGATTACGACGACATCCTCCTGCGGGCGTGCGAGACGGAGGGCGCCGGGTTCCCCCACCTGCTGGTGGACGAATTCCAAGACACCAACCCCCTGCAATACCGGCTGCTGCAAAAGTGGTACCGCGAGACGCTCTTCGTCATCGGCGACCCGGATCAGTCCATCTACGGCTTCCGCGGCTCCAACCCGCAGTGCTTCGCGTGGCTGGCGCGGGACTACCCCGCCATGCAGACCGTCCGCCTGACGCGGAATTACCGCTCCACGCCGGAGATCCTGCGCTGCGCCGCGGGCGTGCTCCACGGCCCGTTGCTGGAGGCCAACCGCCCAAGCGGCGGCCCGGTACGGCTGCTGCACACCGAGAGTCCCTTCTCCGAGGCCCTGTTTGTGGCCAAGGAGATCAACCGCCTGGTGGGCGGCGTCGACATGCTGGAGAGCGGGCGGCAGGGGGGGCGCGACGCCCGCGGGTTCTGCGACATCGCCGTGCTCTACCGCACCAACCGCCAGGCGCGGCAGCTGGAGCAGTGCCTCGCCCAGGAGGGCATTCCCTACACGGTGACGGGGCGGGAGGGCTTCCTCTCCGCGCCCGCGGTGCAGGCCGCGCTGGCGTTTTTCCGGTATCTATGCAACTCGGAGGACAGGCTGTCCCTGCGGGCCATCTCCAATACCTTCGGCGAGAAACTGCCCGCGCTGCTGGGGGCCTACCTGCCGCTTATTGGCGCGCAGCCGCCGGAGCCCCTGCTGCGGGCATTCATCGAGGCCGAGATGGGCGGGGCCTCCCCCGCCCTGCAGATGCTGCTGGACACCGCCGTGTGCTACGAGGACCTGTCGTCGTTCCTGTACAGCATCGCGCTGGGACAGGAGGGCGACGTGACCCGCAGCGGGCGCAAGGCCTACACCAGGGACGCGGTCTCGCTCATGACGCTGCACGCGGCGAAGGGCCTCGAGTTCCCGGTGGTGTTTTTGTGCGGCGCCACGGAGGGGCTCATCCCCTTTGAGGGCCGCATGGGCGGCGACCCGGCGGAGGAGCGGCGGCTGTTCTATGTGGGCGTCACCCGGGCACGGGACGAGCTGACGCTGCTGGCTGGGCCAAAGCCGTCGCCGTTTTTGCGCGCGCTGCCCAAGGCGCTGCCTGCGGATTGCCTGCAGGAGGGCGAGGCGTTCCCGCGCAAGCCGGAGGCTGAATTTGTGCAGATGAGGTTGTTCTAGCTCGGAAATTTACCCCTGCGCCCTCCCCAGCGTCTCCATCAGTTCCACCCGGACCCGGTCAAACCTGGCCGGGTCGTTTTCCACGTCGTTGAACCCCCGGAAGCACTTGGCGCAGAGGGCGTCGGCGGCGGGTTTGTCTATCTCAGACAGGGCGCGCAGCATCTCGTACTCCTCCGCGCTCTCGCGCTGGGCCTCCAGGCGCATGGACATCCACGGCGCGCCGTCGCCCGGGTAGACCACGTGGGTGTCTCCGGGCGGCAGCGTGCACACATTGTCGGCGTTGCGGTGGCGGGGCAGGTTGTCCGTGAAGGGGTCCTGCCCAGGCTGGTACTGGTTCAGCGCCCAGTGCAGGTAGCCCGTCAGGTTGTACTTGTAGTTGCCCCAGAATAGATATCGGGTCGCCAACAGCGGATAGTCCAGAAAGCGGTTGATATAGCCCTCTTTCCGCGGGTGGCAGCAGACGTAGTGCCACAGCTCATCCCCGCCGCCCCGGAAGCGCTCGAACTCCTCCCGGTGGGCCTCGTACTCGGAATTGAGCGGCACGTAGACGTCCAGGCTGCCGTAAAACGGCCCGTGGGACATGGCGTCGAACAGCTTCACGCCGGGGAGAAGATGGCGCGCCACGCCGCACAGGGCCCGGTACTCCACGGCATTGGGCCCGTTGGGCTCGTCGCTCACACTCAGGTAGAACCGGTCGGCCCAGCCGTTGCGGCGCAGCACCTCCCCCAGCGCCCCCAGGTACTGCGAGAGGTACGCATAGCCCTCATAGCTCAGGCAGGGGAGTTTTCCATTGTGGACATAGATGGTCGACTCCTTCCAGCTGCGCCTGCCGCCCAGCGCGGGCATCTGGAAATACGTGAAGCCCAGCGGCAGCGCTGCGTTTACATACGCCTCAAATCCCGCAAAATCAAATTCATACTGATTTTCGCCGGTCTCCCGCACGTCGACGCCGCCGTCGATGCGCAGCATATTCTGGTGCGAGCGCCGCATCGTCTGATGGTACAGCAGGTCCAGCCGCATGAACGCCTCGGAGCCCACCTCGGCGCCGTGATAGTTCGCCATGGTGTTCGGGTTGTACCAGTTCGTGAATTTGAGCGTCTCCGGCGGCAGGATTGCCCTGTGCACAGTAAACTCCATCGGGATGAACAGCGCATCCCCGCCGATGCGCAGCTTCAGGCCGCCCGTATATACCCCCGGCGCGCAGTCGCGGGGGACCTTCGCGCTAAAGTAAAAGGCGGCTGTGCCATCCATCGCCCCGCAGCTTTTGCCGAGGGGCTTCAGGCAGTCATACACATGGAACGGGCCACGCCGGTTGGGATACAGCGGCCTCTGGCTGCGCGTTTCAAGCTCGTCCTCTCCCACGAAAACCGGGACCATCTCATAAAATTCCGCCGCGAAGGCCGCCGCGCCGCCCTCCATCTCGCAGGAGATGGCACAGTTGCCGCCCTCCAGCCCAGCCAGCCGCAGCTGCGCCGCCAGGTAACCGCCCCGGGCCGCATGGCAGGTCATGACTTGGCTTGCCGTGGCGTATTCGGATACGTCGGGGTAGAGCCATTCGCTCGCGCTGACTGCCGTGAAATCCATCGTATGAGCCTCCCTGATGAAATTTTTCATTGTTCCGCGCGGACCCACACCGCCATTTCGCTTTCGCCCCGGTTGGCAAAGCGGAAGTACGGTATGAACCGCAGCTTCTGCGGCGCGCGCTTGGGCATGTCGAACGAATAGAGCGCCGCGGGCTCCTCCAGGCGGTAGCCCCCGCATTCCAGCATGTTGAACCCGCCGGTGAACGCAGCCCCCGGCGCGATGGACAGCGCGCGCAGGTTTTCCCCGTTGTCGACGGACTCCATGCAATATACCACAGGCCCGCGCGTCACCGCCGCGCGCCCAATATTTTCATACACCCGTGGGTGCGCGAACACCAGGCGGGGCGGCATTTCCAAATTCAATTCTAAAGCAAATTCATCGCTTGGGATTGTTACATAAAAATAGCCCCTGTCCAGTTCACCGGGCATGCTGCACGTGAATTCTCCGCACCACCCGGGGATACGCAGGGCCACGCGCCTGCCTGCCATGCCCCGCAGCTTCAGGGATATATTCCCCTCCCTGGGGTATTCGGTGGCCATTTCGACCTGCTCCGTGCGGGCGCAGGCGTAGTGATGCACATACAGCGTGTCATTGTCCTTTGAAAAGAGAAAATCCCCGAAGGACGCGATAAAGCGCGTGATGTTCGGCGGGCAGCACGAGCAGCCGAAGACCTGCTGCCGCCGCGTGATAGGGAGGCGCTCGTTGTCCCGCACGCTGGCGTCCTTCCGCCGCAGGGCGGGGTGGATTTCGAGGGGGTTCTCGTAGAAGAAGGCCGCGCCGTCCTGCGACACCCCGGAGAGCAGCCCGTTGTAGATGGCGCGCTCGGCCGTGTCGGCGTAGCGCCCATCTGGCTCGAGGGCGCTCATGCGGCGGCAGAACAGCGCCAGGCCGATGGCGGCGCAGGTCTCGCTGTAGGCGGTCTCGCCCGGCAGGTCGTAGTCCACGGTGAAGGCCTCCCCGTGCCGGGAGGACCCAACGCCCCCGGTGACGTACATGCGCCGCTGCGTGATATTCCCGAACAGGGCCCGGCAGGCGTCCGCCAGCCCCGTATCGCCGCATTCCGCGGCCAGGTCCGCCATGGCGCAGTAGAGGTACATCGCCCGCACGGCGTGGCCCTCGGCCGTGGCCTGCTCCCGGGCGGGCAAGTGGCTCTGGTTGTAGCTCGCCCGCATCCAGTCCGGGCGGGCGGCCACGTCCGCGCCGTCGCGCCCGCGCTGTTCCACGAACCATTGGCTTAAGCGCAGCCAGCGCTCATCCTCGGTGCAGCGGTACAGCCGCACCAGGGCCAGCTCGATCTCCTCGTGCCCTGGGGTGCGGAAGGCCGCGTTGCCTTCGAGCACGAAGACCCTCTCGATGTGCGCCGCGTACCGCAGCATGCAGTCCAGAAGGCGCCGACGCCCGGTGGCCTCGTAGTACGCCACCGCCGCCTCGATCAGGTGGCCCGCGCAGTAGAGCTCGTGGCAGTCGCGGTTTTTCCAGCGCCCCTCCGGCTCCACCACGGTGAAGTAGATGTTGAAGTACCCGTCCGCCCACTGGTTTTTCTCAATCAGGGCGACGGTCTCCTCCACGGCCTGTTCCAGCAGCGGGTCAGATTCCCTCTGCAGGAGATACGCCGCCGACTCGATCCATTTGGCCACGTCGGAATCCCAGAAATAGTGCGGCTTTTTGCCCTCCGGCCACCGCGTTTCGCAGCGGAAGGCGTCGAACCGCCCGGTCTCACGGAAGCGTTCGAGCACGGCGGGCACGGTCACATCCCGGTTGCGCCGCTGCGTCTCCCGCCAAAAACCGCCCGTGATATCGATATCGCGGTAACTGATGGGCTGCGTCATGGGGAGACCTCCTCAATCTCATATACACCCGCGCTGCGGGGCTGCTCCAGCGTGAAGGCATAGCCCTCCAGCAGCTGCGCGCCGGAGACGCGTTCGATTGAACGCAACCCGTCAAAGTCCGTCAGGCTGTAATGCTTCGCGGGGTCCACGCCACGCAGCCGCAGCACCTGCGCGGCGTTGGGCGCGGTCTCCTGGCGGAACACCTGCACAATCCCGCTGCACCGCGCCGGGTCGTAGTACATCCAGGCCGTCCAGCGGTCGGTCTGGGTTTTGTCGTGCCAATCGGTCAAAAGATAGAAATCTTTATCGAAATAGGGCGACATCCGTTCCCACTCGGCGGCGGCCCGGCGCAGGATATCGTAGGGCACGCCCGGGTGCTGGAACTGATAGTGGCAGTGGTACACCGGCAGGCAGGAGCCCCGGACCTCATACATATCCAGGCGGGTGGTGTTGTCCAGCTCGCCGGCCCGTTCGCCGTTGCTTGCCCCGTGGAAGGGCACCCAGCGCAGAAAGGCCGAGGACATCGACAGCCGCAGGGCGATGGTGGTGCGGTCGGCGTCGCTGCGCATGAGGGGCACACCCCGCCGCAGGGATTCCAGGTCGTTGCGCCCCCCGCCCGAGGCGCAGCTGTCCACAAACTGCGTCTTGCCCGCCCGCTTGCAGTAGGCCAGGATGTCGTCCCACAGGCGCAGGTGCCCCTGCACGTGCAGGTTTTCAGTCATGCCGCGGCTCGGCAGCCCCGTTTTTTCTTCGCGCAGCCGGTCCCCGTATTCCCACGCCCCCGCCGGGTCGCAGTTGAAATCCTCGCGGTACATATCGATCCCGTTCTCCTCCATGATGGACAGGATCCGCCCGCGCGTCCATTCGTAGCATGCCGGGTCGCCCAAGTTCGCCAGATAGGTACCCCCGCCACAGGGCAGCAGCCAGTCCTCTTTTAGGCCGAAATTGCGCTCCAGGTCGCCGGTATCCCGCGCGCACACGCGCTCGGGCTCGAACCACATCAGGGTTTTTGTGCCGTGCCTGCGCATATAGTCCGTACACTCCCGCAGGGAATCCCCGGGCCACTTGGTTTTGTCAAGCGCGAGGGAGCCCGTGCGCCACCACTCGTTCTCCCCGCTCAGGCCGTCCAGGTTCTGCCCCGCCGGGCCATAGTACCACCCCGCGTCGATCCAGCGGTAGTCTACCCGCAGTCCCTCGCTTTGGATTTTATCGAAGGTGGGCCGCCAGGTCCCGCAGTCCTCCGAGATGCTGCCGTCGCTGTTGGGCCTGCCGGTATCGCCCGAGAAACAGCTGACCGCGATGGGCTCGCGCGTGGGCTGACAGCAGCCGAGCATCCACCGCCGCCAGGCGTTGTAGGCGATATTTTCGTCGCGGACCTCATAGTCATAGCGCAAAAAGGCCATCAGGGGCGTGCGCACGGTCTCGCCTGGCCGCAGGCAGGCCGAGAACCCCGCGCAGCCCGCCGCCTGATACCGCACCGCGCCGCCGCGCATGGAAAACGCGGCGCTCCATGTCCCCGGCCAGCCGACAGCGAGCATCCACCCGCCGCCGTCGCACTCCAGGTTGAAGTAGGGGAACCAGGTGTGGGTCGCCCGCCCTCCGGTGGAGTCGAAGCGTATCCCAGCGGGCCGCAGCGCATAGGGCCGGTACTGGTGGCCGTGGTCGCCCAAAATCCCCTTGAGCCACGGGTCGCGGCACTGCTGCGCCGGGAATTCCATATCGGCCGCGCGGATGTCCTCCAGCAGCTGCGTCGGCTTGCCGCCCGTGTTCGTGAACCGGGCCGTGTATTCCCACGCCCCGTATTCCGGGTACTCCCTGGCCTGCACGGCGACCTCCAGCAGCCCGTCGGGGTGCCGCCACCGCTCCGTGAGGTCCTCGCCGCGGAACTCCTCCCCGCCGTAGGTGAACCGCAGCGGGATTTTTTGATCCAATGGCGCCTGCATGCACACAACCCTCCAAAAATTATTTTACCGTCACGACCTCAAAGCCCGTGAACTTCACCAGCCGCAGGTCCGGCACGCAGGAGTTCACGAAAAGGCCCACGTACTGTTCGTCTGCGGCGTCCGCCAGGGTGAACCCGCCCTGGCGGACCCACACCTTCGTTTCGCCCTTGCTGTAGAAGCACTCGAAATGCCGTCCGCGCTTTTCGACACGGAACCAATACGGCGCCTCCGGCCCGTCCACGGCAAGGCTGCCCGGGTTGTCCGCGTCGGGCGTCCCGCAGGTCTTGACAAAGAAGCCCCGGGAGGACATCGCGCCGGAATACAGCAATCCGCCCGCATCGACCCAGGGTTTTTCCAGTGAATTCTTGACGACGATGCCGTGCATCGCGTATGGCGTGGTGTATTCCTCGCACTCGACGCGCACCACCGCGTCGAAATCGCCGGAAACTTTGTGCCGACCGTAAATGATGCCGTAGCGCATCTGGTTCGAGGCATCGTTGGGGTACTGGTGCTGGCTGCCGGCGGCGCGGATGTACAGATTGCCACCCGCCGATAAGTGCTCAGCCGCGCAGCCGCGCCACAGGATCCATTTGTTTTCGTCGGGCCTCGAGGCGATATCGAGCTCAACCAGGCCTCCCAGCCCAATGCGCACGTAGTGGCTGCCTGGCGCTGTGGGCTTCAGACGGAACGATATGGCTTTTTCCTCTCCGGCGCGCAGCGTCACCTGCTGATTTTCGATCGGCGCGCCGTCCAGATAGCACGGCACGGTCTGTGTATCGACGAAGGAGCCCTCGTTCTTGACTTTGCACACGACCGTGAACCTGTCTGTCAGATCGCCGGCCCGGAGCATCTTTTTGTCTGTTTTTATTTCATAGAAATGAAAGCTTGCCTGCTTTGGATCGGTAACCTCGACCAGGCAGGCGACGCCACCGACCATGAATTCCGTCGTCGCCGCGTCATAAGGCGTGAACGGAACAATGAACTCGCCGGACGCGCCCTCGTCCAGATAGCAGACCGCGCCGCCGCGCAGCAGTCCGTTCTCCGTCACCGTGCAGACGAACGAGCCGCACACACCGCTGTTTGCAAGCGTCACGAGCGCCTCGGCTTGTTCCCCGGAGCGCAGTGAAGAGGGCAGTTTTATGTTCAAAATTTCGAAGTCCGGCGCGCTTGTCGTATCGGACGGCGGCGCGCAGTCGAACGCAGTCGCCCATGACGACGGCCTGTCGCCCATGACGAGCTCCAGCACTCCGCCGGCCATGATGTCGGCGTGCAGGAGGTATGATTTGTCGTAAGGCTCGCCGTTGAGCGTTGCGCTCTGGATGTATATGTTCTCGTCGGAGTTGCCGATGGCCTCCACGGTGAACGTCTTGCCCCCGGGGAGGCGCAACGTCCACTTGGAAAACGCGGGGGAGGTCAGCGTGTAGCACGGGCGCCCCGGGCAGGAACAGAACAGCCCCATGGCGATGAACGCGAACCACGAGGACATCGCGCCGGAGTCGTCCTCCCCGTAGAGCCCGCCGGGGTCAAGGCCGTGGACGGTGGGCATGTACCGGCGGCAGACCTCCATCGTCCTGTGCGGCGCACGCGCGAAATTGTAGATGAACGGAATGTGGAACGCGGTCTCGTTGATGTGGTTGAAGCGGTTGTTGGAGAAGGTCCCGTCGATATGCTCCACCATGCGCTCGTCCCCGCCCATCAGGTTGATGACGCCCTGGATATCATGGGGCACGAGTGTGGTGTATTCCCACGGCGAGCACTCGCAGAAGCCGCGCTTGTGGGAGTCGTTGGGATTGAACGGCTCGGTGAAAACGCCCTCGGCGTTCTTGCGGCGCACGAATCCGGTCTGCGGATCGAAGACGTTTTTGTAATTTTTTGCGCGCTGTGACAAAAATTTGTATGCCTCATCGTCGCCCAGATATTTCGCCATCTCGGCGGTACACCAGTCGTCGTAGGTGAGCTCCAAGGTATACGAGACGGTGTGGTCGTCCTCGTCGCTGCCGTCGCCCGCCATGTAGCCCAGCTGCGCGTAGTCCTTCGGCACGCCCTCCGAGCCGATGTCGGTGCGCGTGGTGGCCTCCTTCATTGCCTTGAAGGCCGTCTGGTAGTCGAAATCCCGGCGGCCCTTGGCGTAGCACTCGGTGAAGACCGATGCGGCGTGGTGGCCGATCATGCACGGGATGAGCCCCAAACACGGTGCGGGCGACATCGGCAGCTTGCCCGCGGCGACGTAGTTCTCCAGGATCGACCAGGCCACGTCGTCCTGCCGCTCGGGGTCGATCAGGTGGTGCAGCGCATGCGTGGAGCGGAACGTGTCCCATATGGCCCAGATATCGCTGTAGTAGGTGCGGCCGTTTGCGTCGCGAATGCTGCGTTCGCCGTCCGCACCCATGAAAAACTTCCCGTCCTCGGTGTAGTCGACAGGGACGTTCAGGCTGCGGTACAGGTCGCTGTAGAATATTTTTTCCGTGGTCTCATCCCAAGTCTCGATATCAATGCAAGACAGGGCCTCGTCCCACTGCCGTTTGCAGTCTTCGACAGCCCCGTCGAAGTCCCACGCGGGGAGCTGGCTGTCCAGATTGGCGGCCGCCTGCTCCGTGCTGATATACGATATGCCCGTCTTGAAATATATAATCTCGCCCGCGGCCGTCGGGAACTCCGGCGAAGCGATGATGGGTGTGCCCTGATTGTATGTCACGCGGTCGAAGGGCTTTGAAGCTCGAATGCAGAAGAACAGCTGTATCTGCGGCGATCCCTTGCGCAGGATGGGGTATAGGCCGAAGCCCCGTAGCTCGGCCGGGCCAGTCCGCTCAATGGAGCCGCCGTCGGCGAGGTACTGTGACAGCAGCGTATGCGACACGTCCACATACAGGCGGCTCACATCATTTTCGGGATATGTGCAGCGGAAGATGGAACAATTTTTCGTCGCGGCGAGCTCGGCCTTGATGTTGTACCGGAGCAGATCGACGCCGTAATAGCCGACGGAGGCCCATTCCCGCTTGTGAGAAAATTGGGAACAGTACTCCCGCTCCTCCGGGACAAATTCACCTGTCGCGGGCATGAGCATCAGGTAGCCGCGGCTGCCGCTACCGCCGATGCCTTCGACGTGTGTATGGCCGAAGCCGAGGACGACGTCGTCATCGTAGTCGTACCCGGCGTTGGGCAGCGAATAGGTCTGCGGGGCGAGCTTGACCATCCCGTGGGGCGCCTGCGGGCCGACAACGGCCTTGCCCGAGCCCGCCGTCCCCATGAAAACGTTCACCATGTCGCTTCTGCGCATAAAGTCCCTCCTTGCGTTGTCGTTCAGACAACAGCCGTTTCCGGTTGTGTCTCCAGGACTGCCTTGCGCCTCTCCTCCAGCTGCGCGCGCACGCGGTCAAATTCCCTGCCCTCGGCCCTGAAGAAGAAATAGGGCAATGCCGAAATCAGCTGCGCGACCCCCTGCGGGATGGCGAAGAGGAAGAACAGGCCGTCCTTTGTGGTCTGGGTCTGCACGACGCCGTCCCGGCCGTCGAATTTGATGAACGCCAGCGCGGCCCCCGCCGCGAGCTTGCCCAGCGCGTCGATCCACTTGTTGAGCATGCCCGTGGCCACCATGCTCGTGGCCTCGGCGCGCTTGCCGGTCTCCCATTCGCACCAGTCGTAGGTATTCACGCTGCAGATGTTGGCCGCCACGTCCCGCACGCTGCCCGGCAGCGCGGAGATCAGCGCGAAGCCGATGGTGAGCGCGATGCCCAGCGGGGTGGCGTAGCCCACGGCCGACCCGGCCAGCCAGGTGGCGAACATACAGCCGGCCCCGAGGAGGTTGGCGAAGATCACGATGCGGCTGGGCCGGAAGCGCTTGGTGAAGAACGGCGCGATGGTCATGGCGATGAAACCGGGGATGCCCGTGAGGGTCCAGATCAGTGTCTGGTAGCCGTAGTTGCCCAGGCTGTGGATGAAGAAAAATTGGTTGGCCGCCCAACTGATGCAGCCGACGATGTTGGAAATATTCGCCGTCCAGAGCAGGATCAGCTGCTTGTTTTTCAGGAAGGTGACAAAGCTCTCCCAGAAGTGCTGCTGCTGCTTCGGCGGCTGCACACGCTCCTTCAGGTTGAGGCCGAACAGCGCCGCCGCGCCGCCGATCACCCCGAAGAGGACGGCCGCAAGGGTGTAAAACCGGGAGCGCGGCATATATTTGGTCAGCACCTCCAGGGCCACGGGGATGAGCCCGGGCACCGCGCCGGACAGCTTGCCGCCCAGATTGCCGATGGTGATATAGTTCGAGCGCTCCTGCTGGTCACGGCTCATCACCGTCTGCATGGCGCTGAAGGCCGTACCGAAGAAGGTGCCCGTGGTCTCCCAGAGGGTATACGCCGCGACGCACCAGATCACAACCGGCCAGAAGCCCGTGAACGGCGGCTTGATGAACATGGGGATGGTCATCAGGGACACCAGGGGCCCAAGCTTCATGTAGGGCGTGAATTTGCCCTTGGGGCTCCTGCCGTTGTCGATGATGGTGGCGGCGATGGGGTCGTTGATGGAATCCCATATCCGTGTCACCGCCAAGATGCGGGAGGTCACCCTGTCGCTGATGCCGATGGAGCTGTAAAACTGCCACAGATAGCCGCCCACCATGGTGCCCATGGTGCCATTGGCGAAGTTGGCGACAGCGAAGGAGATGTACTCCTTCAGCTTCATCCTCGATGGATCCCTCTCGTTTTCCCTCACCTGCGCCACGATATCTTTGAGCTTGCCTATGGCGATCCCTCCTGTCGCGTTGACGGTTGGTCCGCGGCGGTCAATCCGCCCTCCGCCCCGCCTGCCCCGCCAAAATATCCTCATAGCCAGGCAGCGCCCAGTACTTCCGGCCGCCCCACAGGCCGTATTGCGTATTGGGGCCAACCGTGCTGAAGCGTTGCACGCTGTCCGCATAGCTCGGCTTGTTCCCGACGAACACGTTGCCCGTCACGCTGCTGCCCGCCGGGTTGGCTGCAAAGCTGGGGTTGTCGATGTCATCGAAATCACTCGTATATGCGGCCAGTTTCGGGAACGCCGCCTTCCAGATCGCCGTCTGCCAGGGGGAGTTCCACAGCTCCTGCCACTGGGGGCCGTTTTCGACCGCGTGGTGATACCAGGCGGATTCGCCCAAGGCGCTCACGCGGGTGCGGTCGTCATAGCTGACCGGTTTGCCGGCGTTCACGGCGAAATTGCCGTGCGCCTCCAGGTCCCTCCCGCTGAAGTGGAGGGCCCAGCCCGGCACGTTGACCAGCAGGTTGTCCTCCACCGTCACGCCCGAAAGCCCGTCGTCCAGGTAGATGCCGTCGGGCGTGTGGCCGCCGCTGCCCAGGTTGTAGATCACGTTGTTCCGGATGGCCGTGCCCCAGGCGGAACACCAGCTGCGCCCGTCGTAGATCGCACCCGCGTCGCTGGTCTCCAGGCATACATCGTGGATGTGGTTGTATTCGATCACGTGGTTGTTGCCGCCGAAGAAGATCGCGGTGTGCGGGGAGTTGTAGAATTCGTTGTGGGCGGCCAGGTTTCCCGTGCCGTAGAGGTGGACGCCGCCCTGGTAGGTCTTGACGACCTCCGACCAGTCGTGCACCAGGTTGTTGACGGCCTTACTGTCGCCGGGGGTCAGCGTCGCCGCGTCGCCGCCGTCGATGGTGATGCCCTTCGCGCCCGTGCGGCAAATCTCGTTGTCGGAGACCGTGTTGTGATAACCTTTTACATAAATGGCGCTGCCCGCGATATTTTGCACCAAGCAGTGGTCTATCAGAAGGTTGTCGCCGGTCAAAACGATCGCGTCGCCGCGCGTGCCCTGCAGGGTGAGCCCGATGAAGCTGAGGTTGTTCACGCCGCTGCCCGAAATCAGCGTCTCCGTGCTGAGGGAAAGGTCGATGCGGGCGCTGTCAAAATCGCCCTCCGGAGGCCAGAGGTACAGCAGGCCAGTCTCGCGGTCGAGATACCACTCGCCGGGGCTGTCCAGCTCCTCGAAGACGTTGTAGAAATGGTAGCTGCCGCCCTCGGCATAGCCGTAGGTGCTGGCGTATTCGGTGGCGAGGGTTCCCGCCGCGCTGTCGAAGGCCTTCACACGGGTGCTCATGTCCGCCCAATCCCATTTGAAGAAGCCGAAAATCCAGATGTCCCCGGAGGGGGCCCATCCAGCCGCCCGCTTGGCCGTCGCCTGATCCATGGCGAACGTGGCCCCGCGCGGGTTGCGCAGACTGTCCCAGCCGGGGATCACGACCGTGCCGTTGCCGTAGGTCTCCCGGCTGTCCCCGTTGTCGATCACCTTGCCGATTTTCAGCCATTCGTTCCCGTTGGGGTAGCGGGCGGTGGTCATGCGCCTGCCATTGAAAAACAGCTCGCAGGGCAGCGGGCCCACGCCGCCGTCATATTTCGAAGCCGTGGTGAAGCCGCCGTAGGAGTACATCCCGCCCCAGTCGCCCGCGGTGAGGCCCAGGGCGGCCAGGTCGATCTGCACCACATGCTTGCGGGCCTCTTTGGACAGCCGGGCGGCGGCCTGCGCGTTCACCGGGACGAAATCCTCCGGCGCAAGCCGCATGCCGCCGTTGAGGGCCACCCCGCCCTCCCGGGAGCGGTAGGTCGTGTCGTGGTCGCGCGCATCGAAGGCGACGTGCTTGACACTGTACTCCCCGTCCTCGATGAGCACGGTGAAGTGTTTGTCATTGCCGCCCGCCCGCGCCGCGCGGATGCGGTCGCGGACCTCCTCGACCGTGCCGTCGTCGGGGACGGTAAAATCCACCTCGCCCAGGGGCGGGAAGGGGGCGAACTCGCCCTCTGCCATCCATGGGGCCGGCGCTTTCCAGTACAGGGACATCACCCAGGACGCGGTGATGTCGAACAGGCAGGTGAAGAAGCCCGCGACCGCCATCCAGGCGCTCAGCAGCAAAGAACAGAACTGTTTCATTGTGACGCCTCCAAATCCTGATTCGCCAGTTCCATCACGTCGTCGAATCCCACCGGCCCGTCGGCGCCGCTGTCGGCAAGCAGGCCGTGGTACCGCCCCAGCCAATAGGGCATGATCATGTTGTACGACTTCTGTAGGGTCTTGCGCCCGGGCGTCTGGGGCGTACCCGTCACAGCCGAATAGACGTCGCTGCCCATGGAGCCGCGCTCGTCCATGGGCAGGGCGAGGGGAACGCCCGTGCCCGGATCAAACAGGCGGTCGTTTTCGGCCCGCACGTCGGGGCGGGTGCTGTTGCCGATGCGGGTCCCGCGGGGATTGACCGGGAAGCGGGAGAGCTGCCAGGCAAGCACGTCCGCCAGGGGGCGTCCATAGCCGTCTTTGATTTCGCGGTCATTATATACGAGCTGGTAGGTCAGGTACCACTCTACGTCGCGGGAATACCGCAGCACCTTCCACCAGGAGTCCGCGCCCGCGCGGTACTTTTCCACCAGCACGGGGTCGCGCTCCAGTTGCATGAGGGTGTAATAGGAGATGGCCGACATGCGAATATCGGAGTAGTTCAGGAACTGGATAATGTAATTGAACATTTCGCTCTCGGGGAGCGCTTTGCCCGCCAGCTCTTCGCCCAGGACGACGTGCCTTTCATAGTATTCGGCCAGCACATCCGCATATTGAAAGGGCTTATCCAGGGCCAGCTTGCGGTACAAATTCTCCCATTGGCTGTCTCCCGTCACGTGGTGCGCGACCTTGAACAGCTGCAGCAGGATGGACAGCCCCAGCGGTGCGTCCAGGAAGCCGTCGCTGCCGCGGTTGGTGTAGTACTCCCTACTCATCCGCGCCCACGAAGTGGGCTGGCCGCCCGCGTCGATGTGGCAGAAGTCGTTGTCGGCGATATGCTTCGCGTGGCGGGCGGCGATGTCGGCGATGATTGCGCCAAGCTCCGGGTCCTCTGGGCCGAGGATGTCGTATGCCAACTGCCACACGGCGTAGTGCCCGACCAGCTCGTCGTTCGAGGTGTCGCACTTGTAGATGATGTCATCGTCGCCCCATCCTTCACAGGTGTACAGGCGGCGCAGGCGCTCGGGGATGGGCATGGAGCTGTCCACCGAAAGCAGCGGGGGGATGTCGTCGCCCTTGTAGGTCGTCGACGGCACGCGCAGGGAGATTAGGTTGCCCTCGGGCGTATACATCTTGCGGAAAAACACCCCGTCGCTGTAGGGCACCGGGTCGTTTTCGGGGTCGTTGACGTGATAGGACCGGGCGATGTACCCCTCCACATTCCGGAACGCGACTTCGGGCATGGCGTTGGAGACGGCCCAGTCGGCGGGGTTGCTCGGCGCCGGGACATGGGTGACGAGGCCCAGCGGGCCGTCTTTGGACAGGGTGGTGGCGTAGGGGCGGCCCTCCTTCAGGTATTCGTCGCTACAGCGGTTGGAGGCGGCCTTGTTGTACCGTACAAGGGACGGCACGGCGCCCTTCCACCCGGGGATATAGCACAGCAGCAGGCAGGCCTCCGTCCAAAGCGTGGCGAGCTCCCTGGCGCACTGGCGCTCCTGCGGGGAGGCCTTCGGGTCGTCCCGCAGCACGGCGTAGCGGCACAGGTCCCCCATGGCCACAAGGCTGGTCCAGAGCCCGTCGTTGTCCGATTCGTGCCCGGTCCAGGCCTTTTTTTCGGGCCTGTATATCCCGCCGCTGAGCATGCCGCGGCGGTTCATGCAGCGATAATTGACCTCGGAGTACAGGCAGGCCTTCTGCTTGGCGCTCATGGTCTTGAACGCGATGTGGGAGACGCCCATTTCGGTCAGCGCGTAGACCCCGCCCTCCCCGTCGGGCTGGAGGGACTTTACATGATTGTCGAGCAGATAAGCGCAGGCCCGGAAACACTGTACCCGGTCATAGGGCTCGGGGTTGCCCGCGTCGAGGCGCCACAGGCCCTCCCCAGTGCCGACCCATAGGACGCCCTGCGGCGACTGCGCATGGCATAGCACGGTATCCGCGGGTAAAAAGCCGGGCAGCAGCGCGGCCTGTTCGGCACTCAACGCGGGGAAAGCGAGCGCTGCAAGTTCTTCGGCTTTGTCGGCCCATTCGTCAATGGGTTTGCGGATGGCAAAGCGCTGCGGCGTCTCGCGCATCTCCGCCGGCCGCCCGGTGTAGTCGCGTTGATTGGACATGAAATGCCTCCTCAAAATTGATTCGTTTGGCGTCAATCAAAAATCCAGCCCCATACTAACTGCGGGAAGTTCTTTGCCTTGCCTGGGCCTCTGTCATTGCCGTCGTTGTCGATGCCCCCTATCGTGTTGTAGCCCAGCATTCTCCCAGTCCAGTACCGGGGCGTGAGGTTGTAGATGTGCAGCCGCTCGGATTCCTCCACCGTGACATATATGTGGTCAAAGCCGTGGGTGGTCAGCCCGAGCTCCCAGATGTCGCTGAGCAACTGCCGATTGTTCGCCGTGCGCTTTTTGAACAGAGAGAACTCGCCGCGCAGGCTATCCGCCTTCCACACGCGCCAGGACACCTCAGCGCGCCTGAGATTGGTCAGCTGCCAGTCCTCTTTCGCAAGGGCCTTCGCGTTTGCCCAAAGCTCGTCTATGTATTTCAGCTCCCTGTTTTTCACCGAAAGCAGGCCTTTTTTGCCGGCGCCAGCCGTACGCTCAAAATGCCGCCCGATGCCGAGCGCCGACGTCCTTCCGGTCAGTTTCTCAGACATGATGCGGATGTACTCCCGGATATACTGCCAGCCCTCGCCGTAATACTTTGGCAGGAAATCGGCGTAAAGCGCATCCATATCGCGATAGGGGTTCCACAACAGCTTCGCGTACAGCCAGCTTGTCATGGGGAAAAAGCTGGTGTCGCAGGCCGCGCCGCCGCAGTTGAACCACCCGATGAATTTGTTCTCATAAAAATACTGGATATTCGGCTGCAGCGCCGCCCACAGCGGATAGGGCAGATTCCAATGGTCATAGTTGCAGGGGTAGTCGAACTGGACGAAGTTGCTGGCGACCTTCACCCAGTCCTCCAATTGCCTGCGGTGATTGACAGTGCCCTTGTATGTATCCGTCTCAAAGGGGTGGGCGTAGCATGCCCCGATGGGCGCGAAATAGACAATCGTGCGGTCGGTGAGCTTTGTCTTTTGCGGCGCCTCTATGGTGGCGGCATAGGCCAGGATCCCAAACTTCGCGTCCGAGCCCACCTCGTCCAGGGCATCGGAGATCCTGTTGAGCATCCTGACCAAGGTGGCGCCGGATTCGCCGGTCTTGCCCAGGGTGCCCTCCTCCCTGTATATGGCCTTGCAGTTTTCGCACTGGCAGGAGAGGGAGGTGTCGTTGTGGCTCATGCCGATGCAGCCGAGGTCGGCGTGCTCCAAGGCGTATGCGGTATAGAACTGGATCACTTCCTCGTTGGACATGCAGGGGCTGCCGTACTCCCCGAAGACCCGCTCGCCCTTTTCATTCACCGCGAACCAGTCAGGGTGCTCGCTGTAAAGGGCCGCGTCATGCGTGATGATCCCCGCGATATTGCCAAGATCGTAGTCCACGACGCCGCCGTATTTTTCGTCGGCAACCGCTCCCACGGCATGGCCGTTGGTCCGGTTGGCCAAGCAGTAATCCGTGTCATTATAGTAGGCGGGTATGATCTGCGGGCTGCGGTAGAGGAACGCGGGCACCTCCAGCATGTCAATCTCCGCAGGGACTGTCACCGTTTTCGTCTCGGGGATGATGACCATCTCGGGGGAAAACCAGCGGCAGCCCAGGAATTTCTCCAGGAAATCGAATACGCCGTAGAGGGTTCCGCGTTTTTCCCCGCCCGCGATGAGGATGTTCCCGTCGCCTCTGGCCTGGATGATGAAGCCGTCGTCCCCAAGCTCCTCGCGGGTCACCTGGTATGCCTCCACGCCGGCGCGGTTGGTGTTGCCGACAATGATCTCTTTGCCCCGCGCGGGCGCCTCATCCGTGACGATGGGCAGCTCGCAGCCACTGATGCGCTTCAGGTATTCCTGCAGCTTTTCCGCCGCCGTCACCTCGGAGGGCTGAGCCTGCGCGCCCCGGACGATGACGTAATCGCTTTCACCGTCCGCAATGATGTCCATAAAGGCGTCGGCGGTATTTCCGTCATAGATGTATTCCTCCGGGACGAACGTCTGCATGGGTTTTGCCGCGGCGGGAATCGCGCCGAGCAGGAGTAACAGCGCCAGCGCGGCGGCAAGGCATTTTGTGATTTTGCGCATGATGAACCCTCTCTTTCATTTTTTTGCTTTCCTTTGATAGTTTACCACAAACCCTTCCTTTTTGCAATCCCTATTAATTGAGGGCGACAACAGAATAAGCCGCATTTCTCAAGAAAATCCTTGGAAATGCGGCTTATAACATGGCTGGGATGGTTGGAATCGAACCAACGAATGACGGAGTCAAAGTCCGTTGCCTTACCGCTTGGCTACACCCCAATATAGGAATCAGGGGGCAGGAATCAGGTGTTCCTGCCTCCTGAGTTTTGGTGATCGATGGGGTGGATAATCGGATTCGAACCGATGACCTCCAGGGCCACAACCTGGCACTCTAACCAACTGAGCTATACCCACCATGATAAACAAGGCCTTCTCCGGAAGGCCTCTAGAATTATAGCAGGTTGCGCGCGGCTTGTCAAGACAATAATTTGCTTGACTTCCCAATTTATTTCATCTATAATGACAGGTATCAAAGCATAAAGGGGAGGCCTTTTTCATGAAGCGCAAACTCATCGCCCTGTTGCTGGCGCTCGGGCTGCTGCTGCCCTGCTTCGCCCTTGGCGTGCAGGCCGCTGGCCCGTACACCATCGAAAACCCCTACGAATCGGTGAACTGGAGCACCTGGGGGGCCTACAAGGCCCAGCTGCACGTGCACACCAACGCCAGCGACGGCGAGGTCCCTCTCGATGAGGTGGTGGAGGAGCACTACCGCTTGGGCTACGACATTCTGGCCATCACAGACCACATGACCCTGGGCATGCCCTGGAACCAGACGCCCCGCACGGTGCCCATCATGCGCCTGGTGAAGGCTTCGCGCACCGGGATGGCACCCATGGCCCCCCTCACCGACGCGCGGCGGCAGCAGATCCTCACCGGCGCAGGCAGGGACAGCGGGCGCCCCATGCTGGAGGTCACCCAGGGGATTGAGCTCAATGGGGCGGTGCCCAGCAACAGCCACCTGCAGGGATTTTTCTGCGACTTCGGGCAGGGCTTCATCGGCATGGATCTGGACTGGGAGACGCCCGTCAAGCGCAACGCGAAGGCCGGCGGCGTGACCGTCCTCAACCACCTGGGGGAGCCCGCCGGGGCCGAGAAGAGTGGCGACCCCCTGTATTACGACAACAACCCCAAGTGGGTGGACAAGTTCGCCTATCTTTTCGCCAACTACCCCACGCTGTTGGGCATGGACGTCAACAGCGGCACGAATGACGGCACCAAATTCGACGCCATCCTCTATGACCGCATCCTGGAGAAGGTCGTCCCCTATGACCGCAAGGCCCCCTGGGCCTTCACCTACAGCGACGCGCACAGCCCCGGGCAGTTCGACCGCACCTTCACCATCCACATGATGCCGGCGCTCACCGTAGACGCCCTGCGCACGAGCATGGAGGACGGCGCCTTCTTCGGCTTTGCGCGCCATGCCCGGCTGGACAAGGGCGACGGCTTCGTGGGCGTGGGCGATCCCCCCGCGGTGACCAACATCGTGACGAGCGACGCCGCAGGCACGATCTCCATCACGGCCAGCAACTTCGAGTCCATCGTCTGGGTCGCCGACGGCGAAAAAATCCTAACAGAGGCCGTCCCCACCCGGGGCAGCTACACCAAAACCCTGAACCTGGCCACCTACGACGCGCAGATCGGCGGCTATGTCCGCGCCTACCTGCTGGGCCCCGGCGGGATCCTCTATATCCAGCCCTTCAAGGTTCTGCGGGACGGCAAGCTGCCGCCCAAGCCGGACATCCCGAGGGTCTTCGACTACTCCGTGCCCCTTGGTTGGGTCAGCGCCGTGGCCGACATCCTCTTCCGGTTCACCCCCCTGTATCTCCTCAAGTGGGTGATGGTCATCTTCGACCCCTATGTGGACCTGCCCTGGATCCCCTGGGCTTCCCTGATCGGAGGCTGAGCCATGACATTGCTGGAAGCCATCGATATCCGCCGCTCCCGGCGCAAATACCTTCCGGACCCCATCGACGCCCAGACGAAAGAGGCCCTGCAGGCCCTGGCTGCGGAGTACAGCGAGGCCGCCAACGCGCGCATCGAGCTGGTCTTCGACGACCCCAGCGCCTTCGACAGCCTGCGCAAGACCTACGGCATGCTCACGGGCGTGCACAACTACGCGGGGCTCATCGCCCGGCGGGACGACCCGCAGGTCGCCGAGCGCCTGGGCTACTACGGCGAGCTGTTCATGCTGCGCATGGTGGCGATGGGGCTGGGCACCTGCTGGGTCGGCGGCAGCTTTGACCGCGCGTGCTGCCCCTTCGCGCTCTCCGACGGGGAGAAGATCGTCTGCACCATCACGTTGGGCTATACCCGGGAAAAGAACAGCCTGCGCGAGAGCCTCATCTACGGCGTCACGCACCGCAAAACGAAGACCATCGAGCAGATGATATCCGCCGACGTGCCCGTGCCCGATTGGTTCATGGCGGGCATGCGGGCAGTGCAAAAAGCGCCGTCGGCGGTGAACCGGCAGCCGGTGGTATTTTCATACAAAGATTGCGTCGCAACCGCCGGCATGGACAACACCGGCGACCCGCTGGACCTGGGCATCGCCAAGCTGCACTTCGAGCTCGGCGCGGGCGGGGGGCAATGGAGCTGGGGGAACGGCGCCGCGTTTAAAGGCTCCCCCTTGGGGGAGCTGTCGCGAAGCGACTGAGGGGGTAAATAGGCATCAAAACAAGGGCCTGCCGCACCGGCAGGCCCTTGTTGCTTGTTTTCTCAGCCTGGTGAAAACTCCCTGGAAATCGTGAAGGTGGTCATGCCCATGGCGTTGCCAATCGCCACTTTATAGCCCTTGTCGCTCTCGGCCTCGTAGCTGTATACCGCCATGCCAAACATGTTTTCGTCGGTCGTGCTGGCGTTCCTGGTGAAGCCGGCCTTCTGCAGATCCTTCACATAGGCCTTAATTTCGGCAATGGAAGCGCTGCACAGCGCGGAATATTCCGACTCGCTGACGCCGCCGAAGGAAACCGAAAACTTGGGCCTGGGCACCTGCTTGGTGAACTCGTTGTCCGGCCAGTCCGAGCCGAACTGATTGAACGGGTTGGGGGTATTCTGGCTGCCGCCGCCGCCGCTGCCGCCGCCGCTACCGCCGCCGCTCGGCGGTGCGGGGTCTTCGCCGCCACCACCGCCGTTGCCACCGCCACCGCCGCCGATGTTGAACGGGAATCCCGATCCGCCGCCGCTGCCGCCGGAAGATAAGCCCGGAATGAATGAGAATATCCCCTCCTGCGCGAGGGCGGGGTCGTTCGCGATCCGCTTTGCCATCACGGCCGTGCCGATGCCGACGGTGAGGCCGATGATCAGGCCGACGATCAGCATCACGAACATGGCTTTGGCCAGGTTGCGGCGGTTGACATTGCCCTTTTTATCAAAGGCAAACACGACGCACAGGATCTGCCCGATAATCGGGATGGCGAAGAGGATGAAGTAGCCGAAATAGCCCAGCGCGCTGATGGGCGCGTAGATGCTGCCCTTGGGCGGGGGCACCTCGGCTGCGGGGGCGGGCTGGTAGGCAGGCTGCTGCTGGTATACCGGCGCAGGCGGGGCCTGGTAGGCGGGCTGCTGCTGGTACGCCGGTGGAGGCGGGGCCTGGTAGGCGGGCACCGGTGCGGGCGGCGCCTGGTAGGCGGGTTGCTCCTGGTACACCGGCTGGGCCGCCGGCTCCTGATAGGCGGGCGCGGCTTCCGCGGGGGCTGGGGCGGGCGCGGTCTGGGTCGCACCGCATACGCCGCAGAATTTCGCGCCGTCGGGCAAATTTGCGCCGCAGGTACTGCAGGTCATGGTGATTCCTCCTTATTTAAATTTTTTTCCTAGCCTTATTTTAGCATTTCCTGTCGCTTTGTCAAGGGGATTTTTTCTACCCCTTCGCAGGCGACTGAGGGGGTTCATCTTTTTACGCGGTGGGTTCGGCCGCCTTGATCCTCTCGATTTCTGCCCTGGCCTCGTCTATGGCCGCGCCATACCCGTCGATCTGCGCGCACAGGGCGGCGGCCTCCTCCGGCAGGGCCTCGTCCGCCTTGTGCAGCCCGTAGTAGAACTCGCCGATCTTCTTCATGCACTCTGTGATGGCCTTCTCCTCGTCCTTGATCTTGCCGTTGAGCTTGCCGATCTCGACCGCGTTGCCGGCCTTGTCCCCAAGGTTGCGCGCGGCGCTGCCCAGCTTATCCAAAAATGCCATGGTGATCTCTCCTTTCAAAATTTGTCTTGATTTTATTATATCATGTATTTTCATAAAATCAAGAGTATATGAAGCAAAATTCTATTGCTTTTCCCGGCAGGCAATGGTATAATTCCCTTATCTCAAACAAAGGAGCATTTGTTATGAAGCGACTGATCTCCCTCCTGGCCGCGCTGGCCCTGTGCCTGTGCCTCATCATCCCGGCAGGTGCGGCGGACGCGTTGTCCGCGGGCCTGAAGTTCAAGGACCCAGAGGGCACCTTCAAGATCATCCACGTCACCGACACCCAGGAATTCATCCTCAGCAGCACCATCACCCAGGAGTTCCTCTACGACCTGGCGGAGAAGGAAAAGCCCGACCTGTTCGTCCTCACCGGCGACAACACCAGCACCGGCGGGGCGGCCAATTTTCCCAAGCCCATCGCGTATCTCCTGGTCAAGTCCGGCGTGGACAGCCTCATGTGCGTCTTCGACCGGATCTATAAGGACTTCGACATCCCTGTGACTATGGTGTTCGGCAACCACGACAACGAGGCCGGCCCCGACAAGGTCACCCGGGCGGAGCAGTTCGCCATGTACGCCGCGCACCCGAGCTTCTTCGGCTACTACATCGAGGACGCGGACAAGGGCAGCGGCACGAATGATGTGCAGGGCGACCACTACGGCACCCACAACCTCGTCGTCAAGAACAAGGCGGGCACGGCCAACGCCTTCAACATCTGGATGTTCGACTCCGGCAGCTACGACCCGCGCGGCGGCTACTCCTGCGTGCAGCCGCAGCAGATCGCCTGGTTTGAACGGACCAACGCCGAGCTGGGCTACCTGCCCTCCTTCGCCTTCCAGCACATCATCGTGCCGGAGATCAAGACCTTCGTGCCGGACGGCGTCCTGCCCACGGGCACCCAGGGCCAACTGAACGAGGGCTTCGGCTCCGGCAAATACAACGAGGGGCAGTACGCCGCCCTCAATGGCGCGCGCAACGTCCTGGCCATGTTTTTCGGGCACGACCACCTGAACACCTTCGTGCTGCGGCGCGGCGCGGACACGGACCTGGTCAACTCCCCCAGCACGGGCTTCGGCTCCTACGGGGAGGCCGCGCTGAGAGGCGCGCGGATTATCACACTGCACGAGGATATGACCTACGAGACCGAGGTTGCGTTCTACCAAGATTTTTATGGCCCGAACCCCCTGCGCCAGACCCGCCTGGAGATGTTCCAATCCATGAGCACCCCTGCCATCTTCCTGGACATCTTCTCCTTCAAGCCGCTGCTGTGGCTGTTGGGGCTATTTCTCAATTAGTCAAGCAGGGACATGACCTCCCTCATCACCACCCCGATGGCGCCGCGGATCACCAATTGGGCCTGTGAGTCATAGGGCGTCTCGCCCTTGTTGATCAGCACCAAATGTGACCCATTGAAGTACTGCAGCATCCCCGCCGCGGGGTACACCGCCAGCGACGTGCCGCCCACGATGAGCAGCTGCGCCCCGGCGATGGCCTGCGCGGCGAGGGCCATGACGGTCCCGTCCAGCATCTCGCCGTAGAGCACCACGTCGGGCCGCACCATGCCGCCGCAGGCCGCGCATTTCGGCACGCCCTCCTGCGCCAGGATGTCGTCCAGGCCGTACCGCGCGCCGCACTTTGCGCAATATTGCCGCCAGTTGGAGCCGTGGAGCTCCAACACGTTTTCGCTGCCCGCCGCCTGGTGCAGGCCGTCGACGTTCTGCGTGACGACCGCCTGCAGCAGGCCGCGGGCTTCCAGCTTTGCCAGGGCCAGGTGCGCGGCGTTGGGCTTCGCGTCCCGGGCGATGAGGTTCTCGCGGTAATACCGGAAGAACAGTTCCGGCTGCCGCGCGAGGATCCTATGCGAAAGCAGCACCTCCGGGGGATAGCCATAGACCTGCCTCGCTTTGTACAGCCCCGACTCCGAGCGGAAATCGGGGATGCCGCTCTCGGTGGACACGCCCGCCCCGCCGAAGAAGGCGGTGCTGCCGCTCTGCTGTATCCATAAGGCAAGTTGCTCGGTCTGTGTCATGGCGATGGGCCTTTCATCTGAATTACAAAACAATCATATCACAATTTCAACCCCTTGACAACCCCCCTCCCCCGTGTTATACTACCCTTGCGAATCCGGGGATGGCACCCATCGCAAAAAACGGCGGTTCGCGGTTTCCTATGCAATCTACACAAGGGGGATGACACCCATCGAAAAAAACATCATTGTGGTGGACGAGCAGGGGAACGAATATGAGGCGACCTATCCCAAGCGGGCCCGCGGGCTCGTGAAACACGGCAGGGCACGCTTCATAGGTGAAAACACAATCTGTTTAGCATACCACCCCAACGAGCCTGCGGGCACGTCGGGGACCCCGATGTGTCCGCCAAATATTGATTTGGAGGATGAACCAATGAGCGAAGACAATACACCCGCACTGACCATGGCCTATGTTTTGCAAAAGCTTGACCAGCTCGCCAACGATACGCCCTACCTACAAGAGGCCATCGCCGCGCTGAAAGACCTGAAGTCCGATCCGGCCTTCGCCGATAACCCGGCGGGCGACAACGCAGGCGCTGGAAAAGCAAATGCCTTGTCCCAAATTGTAAAATGCCGCGAAACCACCAACCAGCAGTTCATCGCGCTGTACGCCCAGATGTACCAGGACCTCAAAGTCCCAAATTCCGATTACAAGGTGGGCCAGCTGCGGCAGATCCTCGAAACTTTTTCCGCGACAGAGGATAATGAAAAACTGCCGTACATGGAGAATATCGCCATGAAAATGCTTGGCCTGACCGCCAACAACTAACCGAACACCCGGGCCCCTGCGGGAAACCGCGGGGGCTGTGTTTTTGTATCTTTTCACCCCCTCTGTCGCTGCGCGACATCTCCCCCACGGGGGCGATCTTGACAGTCTCCGTAAATCAGTGTGGAATTCCAACAATACTCGCGATAGCCGTCAGGATCGCCCCCATGGAGCCGCAGGCGGAATGCACTGGGGGAGGATGCCGCCCCGGCGCAGCCGGAAAAAGGCGGCAGAGGGGGTAAAAACCCTTGCCTTTTCCCTCCCAATATGCTAAAATAATGTAAATCACCAGAATAGGGGCGTTTTATCATGCCGAAACAATACGTGCTCTCCCTCGACCAGGGCACCACCAGCTCCCGGGCCATCCTGTTCGATAAGCAGGGCAACATCGTCGCCAAGGCGCAGAAGGAGTACCAGCAGCACTACCCGCAGGCGGGCTGGGTGGAACACGAGCCCATGGAGATCCTCTACAGCCAGATGAACGCCCTGGAGCAGGTGCTCAGCGCGATCGAGGGCCGGGTGAAGCTGACGGACATCGCCTGCATCGGCGTGACCAACCAGCGCGAGACCACCATCCTGTGGGACAGGGCCACCGGGCGGCCGGTCTACAACGCCATCGTGTGGCAGTGCCGCCGCACGGCGGAGCTCTGCGAGCAGCTCAAAGAACAGGGCCTCACCGATCTTGTCAAACGTAAGACGGGCCTTGTCATAGACGCCTATTTTTCCGGCACGAAGATCAAGTGGATCCTCGACAACGTCCCCGCCGCGCGCAAGCTCGCGGAGCAGGACCGCCTGCTCTTCGGCACGGTGGAGACCTGGCTGATCTGGAATTTCACCGGTGGCAAGAGCCACATCACCGACTACTCCAACGCCTGCCGCACCATGCTCTTCGACGCCGACAACCTCTGCTGGGACGAGGAGCTTTGCGCCCTGTTGGGTATCCCCATGAGTATCCTACCCACGCCCGTGCCCTCCGGCGCGTTCCACGGCGAGGTCGCCCCCGGCATGATCGGCCTACACGAGCTGGCAGGCATCCCCATCACCGGGGCCATCGGCGACCAGCCCGCGGCGCTGTTCGGCCAGGCCTGCTTTCAGGCCGGCCAGGCGAAGAACACCTACGGCACCGGCTGCTTCCTGCTGATGAACACGGGAACCAAGCGCGTGCAGAGCCAAAACAACCTGCTCACGGGCGTGGCATGGGGCCTGGGCGACGAGGTCGAGTACGCCATCGAGGGCAGCGCCTTCAACGCGGGCTCGGTCATCCAGTGGCTGCGCGATGAGTTGAAGCTCATCGACTCCGCCCCCCGCTGCGACGAGTTGGCCGCCTCCGTGCCCGACGCCAACGGGGTCTACCTCGTGCCGGCGTTCACGGGGCTCGGCGCGCCCTATTGGGACATGTACGCCCGGGGTGCCATCGTGGGGCTCACCCGCGGGGCGGGGCGCGCGCACATCGCCCGCGCGGTGATCGAGTGCATCCCCTTCCAGCTGTGCGACCTGCTCGGGGCCATGCAGGCCGACGCGGGCATCCGCTTCAGCGAACTGCGCGTGGACGGCGGCGCGAGCGTGAGCGACATCATGATGCAGATCCAGGCGGACTTCAGCCAGGCCAAGGTCAACCGCCCCAAGGTGGTGGAGACCACGGCCCTGGGCGCGGCGTACCTGGCGGGCCTGGTGGCGGGCGTGTGGAAGGACAAGGCCGAGATCGAGCAGAACCGCCAGGTGGACAGGGTGTTCACGCCGCAGATGCCCGTGGAGGAACGCGACAGGCTCTATGCCGGGTGGAAGAAGGCGGTGGAGCGCAGCAGGGAGTGGGCAAAGTGATATGACCAATCAAAAATTGAAAGATAGAATACTGGAGGTTCTTCCTAAAGACAGCATTGGAAGATATGATTTATTTCCTGTCTTTCAAGATTCAGAATTGTTTGCCGATATAATCAAATATCTATCAGCTCCTTATGTCGGAAAAATTGATTATGTTGCTGCCCCGGAAGCCATAGGTTGGATCATGGGAAGCGCAATGGCAAAGGAGCTGAAAGTCGGATTTGTTCCGCTGAGAAAAATTGATAAACTGCCATATCCAAAGGATGTTCTTGTCTCGCAAAGCTATTTTGACTGTTCCGATACGTCAAAAGCTTTAGAGACAAAAGAGAGTTATATAAATGCAGGCGACAGGGTACTTATTGTGGATGAATGGGTGGAAACAGGTATCTCAATGCGTTGTTGCATGAACCTGCTGCAAAAGCTCGGTTGTACTATCGTGGGATTAGCGACAATCGGAATAGATTATCGCAAGGAAACGAAAGACTGGATTGACAATGGTTTTGTAACTTTCATCGAGAAGGATATGTAGTTAATAAGCATTTTCTACATTGTCATACAAAAGATAAACAGATAGGAGAACCCTTATGCCCTTCACCCACCCCAATTTAGCCAACCGCACCGCCGTTGTCACCGGCGGCGGCGGCGTGCTCTGCGGCGGCTTCGCGAAGGTCCTCGCCGCCCAGGGCGTCAAAGTCGCCGTGCTGGACCTGAGCCTGCCCGCCGCGCAGGCCGTCGCCGACGACATCGCTGCGGCGGGCGGCACGGCCCTTGCCATCGAGTGCAATGTCCTCGATAAGGCCAGCCTCGAGGCCGCCCGGGAGCAGGTCAACGCCGCCTTTGGCCCCTGCGACATCCTCATCAACGGCGCGGGCGGCAACCACCCCAGCGGCACCACCTCCAAGGAGGCCCTGGAGGCCATCGATCTGGAGCAAGCCGCCGAGGGCGTCACCACCTTCTTCGATCTCGACCCCGCGGGCATCTCCAAGGTGTTCAACCTGAACTTCCTCGGTACGCTGCTGCCCACGCAGGTTTACGCCCGCGATTTAGCGAGTAGACCGCACGCGTGCATCGTGATGATCACCAGCATGAATGCCATCCGCCCGCTGACGAAGATCCCGGCCTACTCGGCGGCCAAGGCGGCTGTAAGCAACTTCACGCAGTTTATGGCCACGCACTTCGCGCCCGTCAACATCCGCGTGAACGCCATCGCGCCGGGATTCTTCTCCACCGCGCAGAACAAAACCCTGCTGTGGAACCCCGACGGCTCCCCCACGGCGCGCACGGGGAAGATTCTCGCCGCCACGCCCATGAAGCGCCTCGGGCTCCCCAAGGAACTGGCCGGGGCCCTGCTGTTTCTGTGCGACGAGGCGTATTCCTCCTTCGTCACCGGCAGCATGGTGGCCGTGGACGGCGGGTTCAGCGCGTACAGCGGGGTGTAGGATTATCTTGCAAAGCGCTCAGCCGCTCCGCGGATGCCTTCCTCAGTCACCCGAGGTGACAGCTCCTCCCACGCGGAGGAGCCTTGGAGTTTAGGTATAGGCGGGATATGCAATTGCAAGGCAATGGAAGCAACAGTCGCCTGACTTAGTCCCCCCAGGCTCCTCCGCGTGGGAGGAGCTGTCAGCCTCGGGCTGACTGAGGAAGGCTCCGCGGAGCGGCTGAACGCTCCACAATAACAAGAGGAACTATCATGAACCTGTCAAGCTACCCCCGCATCGCCGTCATCGGCTGCCCCGGCGCGGGCAAGAGCACGCTCGCCCGGCAGATCGCTGCGGCTTCCGCAGAAGACGCTGAAGACGTCGGCCACCCGCTCATCCACCTGGACTACGAGCACTGGGGGCCCGGCTTTGTCGCCATGCCACGGGGTGAATTCATCGCGAAGCAGCAGGAATGGGTACAGGGCGAACGCTGGATCATCGACGGCAATTACAAGGGCACCATGGAGATCCGCTTCGCCGCGGCGGACCTGGTGATCTGCCTCGACCTGCCGCGCCTGCTGTGCGCCTGGCGGGTGATTAAACGCCAGGGCAAACAGCGCCCCGACATGCGCCCGGACGTGAAAGCCCCCGGCCTTTTCTCGGAGGGCTTCGCGGCGTTCTTCGGCTTTGTCTGGGGGTTCCGGAAAAACGCCATGCCGAAAATTCTCGCCCTGCGGGAGAAATACCCCGATGTGGAATTTATGCGAATCAAGACAAAAAGAGAGTATAAGTCTTTACTAAACTGAGGAGGCGTCTATATGTCCGGCCATTCCAAATGGAGCACCATCAAACGCAAGAAGGAGAAGACCGACGCACAGCGCGGCAAGATTTTCACGAAGATCGGCCGCGAGATCAGCGTGGCCGTGAAGGAGGGCGGGCCCGACCCGAACTCCAACGCCAAGCTCAAGGACATCATCGCCAAGGCCAAGGCCAACAACGTGCCCAATGACAACATCGAGCGCATCATCAAAAAGGCTGCCGGCGAGGGCGGCGGCGCGAGCTATGAGGAGATCGTCTACGAGGGCTACGGCCCCTCGGGCGTGGCGGTAATCGTGGAATCCCTCACCGACAACCGCAACCGCACCGCGGGCGAGATGCGCCACTACTTCGACAAATTCGGCGGCAACCTGGGTCAGAGCGGCAGCGTGGGCTTCCTGTTCAGCCGTCAGGGCATGCTGATCGTGGAGGCCGAGGGGGTCGACGAGGACGCCCTGATGGAGGCCGCCCTGGAGGCCGGCGCGGTGGATTTCCTGTCCGAAGACGGGGCCTTCGAGATCCGCACGGAGCCCAACGACATGGGCGCCGTCCGTGACGCCTTGGAGGCGCAGGGCTACGCCTTCGTCTCCACCGGGGTGGAGTACATCCCCAACACGTATATCACACTCACCGGCGAGGCGGACATCAAGAACATGTCGCGCCTGCTGGAGATGCTCGAGGACAACGACGACGTGCAGGAGGTCTGGCACAACTGGGAGGAGGAGTGACGAAGGGGCAATGCGAATGCTTTACGCAATTTTATTCCATCCGGGCCACAACAGGGTCTATTTTGAGACATCCCTGCGGCTTTCGATTTCGGAATTTATGATTGTCGCACAGAAGCTTTCAACGGAATGCAGCGATGTGCAGCGTCAGAATCTCTGTGGGGTCGATTACCTGACTTTCCAGACGGGCGCTGCGTTGTCGCAGCCCGATATAATGCTTTTGTCGGACCTATCGTTTGTATACGCCCTATTTAAAATAGAGCGCATGGATGGCGAGCTCTATCTCAAGCCCATTGAGCGAAACAAAGAAAATTTCGTTGACGACAGCATGAGCGCGATATTGAAGTACGCCGGAAAAACCAATGAACTGTTCACAAGGATGATGATCAATATCGCCCTCTGTTCTCAGGACAGCCGGGGAGAGATCAGATTGCTTGACCCCATCGCCGGCAAGGGCACGACCCTGTATGAGGGATATATGAGGGGGTATCACGTATATGGCATTGAGATAGGCGAAAGCGTGGTAAACGAGTCCGCCCATTTTGTGAAACGGTTTTTGGAGACGGCAAGATACAAATTTGACTATACGTCTATGAAGATATCCGGTCCCAACAAATCCTTTTCGGCATTGAGGCATACGTTCCAAGCCGCCAAAACAAAGGAGGAATTCAAGGGCAAAAGAACGAGAACCATTGAGTTGATCGCCGGGAATTCCCTCTATGCCAATCAATACTACCCAAAGAACTATTTTGACATGCTTGTCGGGGACCTCCCCTATGGGGTGCAGCACGGCAACGTCACAAGGGAACGGCAATCATCGCTGACGCGCAACCCGGCCGAGCTGCTTCACGCCTGCCTTCCCGCATGGCTGGATGTCCTGAAACCAGGCGGCGTTATCGCTTTGGCATGGAACAGCAACGTACTGCCCCGCCAAAAGATGGAGGAGCTTTTTACGGAAAATGGGTTCATCGTGAAAAATGACGCCGCTTATTTGCAATTTGAGCACAGGGTCGACCAGTCCATTGTGAGGGATATCGTCGTCGCGCGGAAGGTTCCGGATCAGAACCACTAAGCCCCCGCCACCCGGTAACCCGCCCCAGCAAAGCACCCCGCCAACGCCTCCATGCGCTCCTTCGGGGGCGCTTTTACTTCTTTGTAGGCGTACTCCCCGCCCAGGTTCGCGTGCTTGCCCGCGCCCAGGTTGTGATACGCCAGCAAATCGAGGCGCTTCACCGCGGGCAGATCGGACAAAAACTCCCGCAGGGCCAGCATATTCTGCTCCGTGTCGTTCACCCCGGGGATCACCGGCACGCGCACCCAAACGGGCGTGCTCCCCCGCCCCAACTGCCGCAGGTTCCCCAATATGCGCTCGTTCCCCGCGCCGGTGGCAGCCCTGTGCGTACCTGAATCCATGCACTTGCAGTCGAACAGCAACAAATCCACATACGGCAGCACCTGTTCAAACAGCGCGAAATCCACGTGCCCGGCTGTATCTAAGGCCGTATGTATCCCTTCCTCTTTTGCTGCCTTTAAAAGAGCTAAGGTGAATTCCAGCTGCAGCAGCGGCTCCCCGCCGGAGACCGTCATTCCCCCGCCGGAGTTCCTGTAGAATGCCGCGTCGGCCCGGACGCTCTTCATCACGTCCTCCACCGTTCGCTCTTTTCCGCTGAGCACAAGCGCGCCTGGCCAGCATCTTTTCGCGCATGCCCCGCACACGGTGCACTTTTTACGGTCAATTTCATGTACGCCATTATTTAATGCGTGACATCTCAGCGGGCAAATGTCGAAGCACTTGCCGCAGCCGATGCACTTCTGGGGGTAAAACAATAAATCCCGGCCCATCCGCCAGGATTCCGGGTTGTGGCACCAGAAGCACCGCAAATTGCACCCCTTGAGGAACACCGTGGTGCGGATGCCCGGGCCGTCATGCACGCTGCAGCGCTGGATGTCGAAGACAAGGCCGGTTTCGGTCATAGGATTGCCTTTCACGTTTTATTTTGCAACAAAAACGGCTGCGTATAGAGGTTACCGCCAGGGCCCCACAGCTCGGCGCGGACATATGCGCCAAGGCCTTCACAGTCCGCCAGTGTGAGGGTATCTCCCGTGGCTATGATTTTGCCGTCGGAAATCCAGAGAATGGCCTCGCAGTGCTGTGCTTCGATGGAGATCACGCCCTCTTCCGCCATGATCTTAGTGGCCATGGGCCGGGGCGCGTCAACCGGCCTGTGTATCCAAAAGTATACGCCATAGCAATTATGCATGTCCTCAAATAAATGCGCTTTCTCCTTGAACGCTTCGCGAAGCGCCGGAATCAGGCCCGGAAGCGCCGCGTGCAGCTCTGGCGTCAAGACAAAGCTGACGCCACGGCTGGCCGCGAAAAACGCGCCATCCTCGAGGCATTTACGGAAATTCTCCATGGTGTTCTCGGGCAGCATGGCTATAACCCAACCAGGCCCACCTTCGATTTCCTTCACGCTGTGGGCATCGGTGGTGGCCACGGCAAACACATTGCGGCCAATAGGCGCAAAACGCCCCAGCAGGATATCCCAAAGCTTGCGGTCATAGACGCCCTGGAGCTCGATACCCAGCAACGACGGGTATTGTTCAAACAGGCCCTGCAGCTTGTCGACATAGGCGGCGTGCCTGCCCTCGTAAATCTCCTCGTAAGGCTTCTTCCAGTTCTTCATGGAGGCGGTAGGATGGTTGATAACGCACAGGGCCCCCGCCCGGTCCGCGCGGTGCACGGCTTTCGTGCAGTCGGCACGGCCCGCGGCGGCACTGGGCGTATCGCTGAACCAGCTACACACATGCGCAAATTTGCCGCCGCCGGGGCTGTGTTCGGTACCGAAGGGAATACGCAGCATATCGCGCCCGCTACGGCCAATGCCTTCGCTGATCTCCCGGAAGCGCTCCTCTGTCAGCCCTATGGGTTTCCTGAATGGATGTTTACTGAAGGTCGTCAAGCGCGGCAGGAGCCGGAAATTCGGCCTGATCCAGCCCCGGTCCACAATGCCATGGTCGGTTATCGCCAGGCAGTCGTAGCCGGCCGCGTAGTAGGCCTCGACCATCTCGCCAAAGTCCGCTTCGCCATCCGATGCGCTGGTGTGGCAGTGCAGCTCCGTGCGGTGGGGCCTATAAGAGTCCCACTCGACGTTCCGGTATGGGTTGTGGATGTCATAGACCATGCCGTTTTCCCTCACACAATTTCCAGCTCCATCCTCTCCGGCAGCCCCGGGAACGCCCCGGCGGGCAGCGTCTGGTACCAATACGCCACCGACGAGATGTCGTCCTGCAGCGGCAGGTACGTCCCGTCGCCCCGCCAGCCCAGGGCCTGGATGGTGACTTTCAGATCGCGCTCAAAGCGCACGGGGTCCGCGATATGCCAGCGGTAGAGCGCAAAGCGCTGCTGGGAGTTGTACAGCCCGTCGGGCTTCGAGAGCATCTGCATGCCGGTATAGGGGGAGGAGAAGTCGGTGTACCCGCCCGCGTCGAAATTATACGACCCGCAGAAGTAGTCCTCCGTGCCCGTGCCGCAGATGGTGGGGTACTCATCGCCGTCCAGGAAGAACTTGATTTCCCCCTCGCCCCACCAGCCGCTGCTGTTCACGCCCCAGAGCATGCTCGTGCCGACATACTGCCCCTTACCTTGCACGCCGTCCAGGATGGTGTAGGCCTCGCCGCGCCGCAATGGATTCTGCCGCCGGAACTGCGCGTGGAAGTACGCCGCGTCCTCCGGCACCTCGGTGAGGGTGTAGTCGATCTGGTAGTACAGCGTCATGTCCTTGCTGTCGGTGTTCTCGAGGGTGACGCGGCAGCGCCTGCGGAAGGGCATCTCCCAGTAGCAGTTGAGGCCTGTCTTGGGGTTGACGCACACCGCCAGGGAGCGCACGCCGAAGAATCCCCTGCCCTTCGGCTCCATGGGGTAGGCGAAGAAGTCCCCCACGGGGCACTCGATCGAAGGGACGTCGCTGCCGTCCCAATAGACGCGTAAAATCGAATAGCGCCAGCGGCCCGTGGGCGTCATCCAGATGTGCTGCACCGCGCCCGCGCCCTCGATGTCGGCGAGCGCGCGCACCTCTCCCGCCGCAATCACGATGCTGGGCGAGACCTTCCACCCCACGCCGAGGTCCCGCGCGGCATGCGCGCCGGTGCCCTCGGCGGCCATGCCGCCCCTGCCCTTCTCCCCGGTGAAGTTCTCCGGCGAGACGGAGCGCGTCTTCGCGTCCGAAAGCCGCGAAAGGTTGCCCAGATGCATGGAAAGTCCGTTGAACATCAGGCGGCCTCCTCCCCATCCGGCACGGCGGGCTTCGGCCCCTTCATCTTTTTGGTGAGGAACGCCAGGCGCAGGTATTCGTCCGAGCCCATGTAGGTCCTCACCCGCACAGATCTCGTGTAATAGAGCATGGCAAACAGCACGCCGAAGGGGAACACCACCCCCTGCAGCACCAGCATCAGCAGGCCATAGCCCTCGAAGCCGTAGAAATAGCCGCCCGCCAGCTGTACCAAGAGGTTGATGGCAGCCACGACGAAGGCCATCTGGAGGGTGCGCAGGAAGTACGGGTCACGCTGCAGTATCTCGGCCACGACGAACACATGGATCAGGATCAGCAGCAGGGAGACGACCTGGCCGGCCAGCAGCAGGTATGCCTGCGCGCCGTCATACAGGCTCCAGCCGCGCAGAACGTCCAGCAGGCCGCCCTCGCCGAACTGCGCAAGGACGGCGGCGGCAATCTGCAGGAGGAGGCTGATCACAAAAATCAGCAGCCACCCGCCCAGCTTTTTGTAACGGTGCTTTTCGCTCATGATATACCCCTTTCAAAATCGTCATGCCGCGTCCGGCACCGCCGGTTCCGGCCACTTCACCTTTTTCGTAAAAAATGCCCGCCGCAAATATTCGTCCGAGCCCATGTAGGTGCGCACGCGCACAGAGCGGAAATAGTAGAGCATGAACAGATACATCATGAATGGTATCATGATCAGCAGCATCGGTATCATCATCAGCCCAAATAGCGCGAATATATCGTCGTCGGTGGTTGCAAACGAGTTCGCCTCTGTGAGAATCGTTTGCAGAGCGGTAGTAAAAAAACCAATTTGCCTGATACGCAAGAACAGTGGCTTGCGTTGGAAGACCATGACGGATACTGCGATGGAAAAACCGACGTTGACAAAGTACATAACCTTGCCCAGCAGGTACAAACCGCTCGTCAAATCCTGCGCATAGGAAAACTGGCTTAAATCCCTTATTTGGGTGAATAGGCCGTATGGAAGCGTTATCAACGGGATTATAGTGAAAACCATCAGCCACCCGCCCAGCTTCTGATAGGGGTGGGGTTTGGGTTGCATTGGCGTTGGCGTGGGGTCGGACATGGTGTTCTCCTCTCACACAAGTCTATCGGCAGCCGTCAGGATCGCCCCCTTGGGGGAGATGGCCGCAGGCCAGAGGGGGTGAAAAACTAGTTCTGTATTATCCTCTCCACCACCAGCTTACGGAACTCCGGCGTGAGCAGCGAGAAATACACCGAAAACCCCGTGATGCGCACGATCAGGTCGGGGTATTTCTCCGGGTGCTCGTAGGCGTCCAGGACCTTCGCGCCGTCCAGGATGTTGATATTCACCAGCGAGCCGCCGAGGTCGCAGCAGTAGGTCATCAGCCAGCTCATGATGTTGTCAATGCCCTCCTCGCCCTTCGCGAGGACGGGGTCGATCTCCAGCTGGATGGGCGCGGTGTTGCCCCAGGCGGGCTGCACCCCGGCCACGGCCACGCCCATGGCGGTCAGCGCGCCGGACTCCTTGAACCCAGGCTCGGGGTTCGCGCCGTGGGTGACGGGCGTGCCCTTTTTGCGGCCGTTGGGGGTGGCCATCACGGCCGCGCCCATGCCGATGGTGTTCGCCCAGCTGAACAGCCCCGGGATCATGTTGAAGCCCATGGGCGAGTTGCTCTTCTTGGTGTGGTAGTTCAGCCGGTTGACGATCTCCTTCGCGTATTCGTCCGCCCGCGTGCCGCCGAAGCCATAGCGCGGGGTGTTCTTCATGTACAGCCGCATGTCCTCGCGGCCCTCCCAGTCCTCGTTCAGCGCGCTGAACAGGTCGTCCCAGGTCATGACCTCCTCGTCCTCGATGGCGCGCTCCATGCTGGCGAAGCTGTCCGCCACGGTGCCCAGCGCCACAAAGTCGATGCAGAAGTTGTAGTTGTCCACCCCGCCGCCGGAGACGTCCAGCGCCCGCTCGATGGGCCCGTGGCACATGAAGTTCAGCGCCATCTCGGGCCGCATATAGCGATAGAATCGATATTGCATGTCCACGGTCTTTTTGATGGTGTCGATGGCGATATCGAGGTGCTTGTCAAACAGCTGCCACATGCGGTCGACACTGTAGTCCTCTTCCTCCTCGAACTCCCGCATCGCCAGCTCGAACACCTTGGCCATGTTGATCTTCACCACGTCGTTGAGGGTATACTCCGTGCCGGGCAGGGCGCACCAGTTGCACCCGACCTTCACCCGCGTTCTTGCCACCTCGGCGGAGTAGCCGTTCTTCATGAAGCCCTCCACCATCACCCTGTCGCCGAGGTAGGAGGGGTTGCCGCACTTGTCCTCGAACATGTACTCCACGCTCTTGCGCACGAAATCCCGATTGATATTCTCATGGATACGCAAACACACCGCCGTGGGTATCTTGATCCAGTGGCAGGCCTCGATGGTCATCCAGCTGATCTCGTTCGTGCGGTCCGTGCCGTCGGGCCACGTGCCGCCGATCTCGTAGTACTGCGTGTCCTTCAGCAGCAGGCAGGCGATGTGGTAGACCGCCTCGTCCTCGGTGATGCGCCCGGCGGCCAGGTCGTTGCGGTAGAAGTCGGTCAGCAGGTCCTCCATCGCGCCCCCTGCCCCCGAGCCGTTGAACATGCTGGACTGGATGAGGAAGTACGTCAGGAACTGGCACGCCTGCGCGAAGGTTGCGGGCGGCTCGTTCATCAGCTTGAAGCTCATCTCCGCCATGCGCTCCAGGTTGGCCTTCAGGTCCGGATCCTCCTGCGCCTCAGCGGCGGCCTTGGCGGCCTCGGCGTTGTGCTTGATCCACTGCTGGATGCCCAGCAGCACCAACTCCTCACCCTGGAGGAACTCGAGCTTCTCCGGGTCATTTTTGTGGACCTCCTGGTATTGCCGAATTTTCTCCAGTATCCCCCCGAAGCCCAGCACAAAGCCAATGTTCTTCACATCGTGGTGGAAGTGGTGCGAGCCCCCCAGCCCCGAGTTCAAGTTATACTTGTGGTGCAGTTCACGCAGCGCCTGGAGCTCGGGCGGGTTGAACTCCGGCTCGGGCCGCCAGCCGCCCCAGCCGCGCCACTCCAGCTTGTCGAAGTACGCCCCGGCCAGGGAGCAATAGGGGTCGATGTAAGGCGGCGTGTTGTCCAAAAAGCGGTAGAAATTCGTGGCCCAGCCCATGGGCCCGAACACGCCGCTGGGATGGTTGTACTCCATCTCGAAGCTGTAGCCCTCGGGCGGGGTGACCCAGCCCTTGTCGTCGGTATCGAAGAAGCCGCGGCGGTGCTCGTAGGCCCTCTGTTTTTTCTGGGTCATCGCGACTTTCTGCTCGCGCAGCAGGTTCACCTTTTCGCGGTAGGTCATTTCCTATTCCTCCTGTTTATGATGCATAACATGCTCCTTGTATCATACGATATTTTCGGCGAATTTGCAAGCGATTTTACGAATTTTAAAGGAAAAATAATCGAATACCCCGCGCCGGAGTACCATCCGGCGCGGGGCTTGGTGATCCATGGATGCAATCAATTGCGGCCGCCGCGGTCATTGTCGCAATCGCAGTCGTCCTTGTGGCATTCACAGTCCTTCTCGCCACAGAAGGCGGTGAGCTTCATCTTGGGCTCCACCACCGCGTTGATGTGGCAGAAGGGGACGAAGATAACCCGGCTGCACTTGTCGATGATCTCCACGCCGTCCTCACATGCCATGAGCTCAATGCCGCAATACCTGACGCCGTCGTTGGTCAGGATCTCAATGGGCTGGCCCTTATAACGATCAAACAGTTTTTCCAGTGAATTCCCGTTCCTGCGCTCTTCCATTGTGCTTCTCCTTTATATCATTTATTTTTGTATTTGAGCCTTGTCCGCGCTCAATACAGTATATGGCAAGCCCCGCGATTGGTTCCTGAAAAAATCAGGCGTGTCAAATCGCGGGGCCGTGTCATATGATGTATTATTTCATGGATAGAGGGATCTGCCATGGCTGACGAACCGCCGATCAAGTACGCCCAATACGCCCCAAGGACGTGGTGCCGCAACTGCGCGGGCCTCTATGGCCTGCTCCACTACCGCAAGTGGTGGGAGCAAAACGAGGTGGACATCTCGGTGTGCGGCAAATTCATCTCCGGCACGCCCATCTTCACGGAGGAAAACACGCTGCGCGTCATCAACAGCAAGTACAGCTATTTCATCCCGCTGGAAAAGATCGATTACATCCGCACAACGGACGGGCTGTGCACCAGTTTTCAATTAGCGGAGTGACAAAATCTCCTCAAACCGCTTTGCCTGCTCCGGCGGGACCTCCGCGTCCCGCATGGTATATTCTAGTCCCTGCTGCGCCCACTTTGGCCTGCCGTATTCGTGGTAGCGCAGCAGCTCCACGGGGAATTCCCCCATGGATGTAAACAGCGCGGCGAACGCGGCGGCGTCCTCGTTGGAGGCGTTCACCCCGCCGATCAGCGGGATGCGCACCAATAGATTGACATTGGCATCCATCGCTTTTTTGATGTTCGCCAGGACCTGTTCATTCCCCTGCCCCGTCCATTTCCGGTGGAGCGCGCTGTCATAATGCTTGCAGTCCAGGATCAGCAGGCCGGTCAGCGGAAACAGCGCGGGCAAATTGGGGTGGGAGGCGTTGCTCTCCACGCAGGTGTGGATGCCCCGCTCCTTCAGGCCCTCCAGGGCCTCCCGCAGCGCTTCAAACTGGCAGGTGGGCTCCCCCCCGGTGAAGGTCACCCCGCCCCCGGCGATATATAAGGGTTTCGCCTGCTCGGCCTCCTTCAGGATGTCCGCCACGGGCGTGCCCGGCCCCTCCAAGGGCAGGAAGCACTCGGGGTTGGAGCACCACGGGCAGCGGAAATTGCAGCCCCGCAGGTGATAGACCAGGCGGTTGCCCGGCCCGTCCACGGCGAAGCTGAAGCCCCGTTTGAAGAGGTGTAAATTCCCCTCTTGGGAGGGGTGGCCGCAGGCCGGGGTGGTCTCACTCATAGATAAATTCCCGCAGCCGCCTCGCGTTTTCGGGCAGGTCCAGCGTGATGACCGACATGCCCTGCTTGGTGGCGTTGCTGTACGTCCCCTTGAAGGGCACCGTGCGCTTTGTGCTCTCATCCAAGGTGTAGGTCATCAGCAGCGGCATGAGGGCGGCCAGGTTGGCCAGTTGCGCCTGGGTCATGTCGGTCTGCACGGCGGAGAGCGTATCGCCCAGCAGGCCCAGCAGGCGCAGGGGATTTTTCTTTATGGCCTTCACCAGGCATTCGAAAAATATGCGCTGGCGCTGCGTGCGCATGAAGTCGTCGTCCAGCTTGCGGATGCGGCAGAACACGAGGGCCTGCAGGCCGTCGAGCTTCACCGCGCTGTTTGTGCCCATCTCCCAGTTTTTCATCTGCCTGCGCATCTCTTCCAGCCCGTCTTTTCCACCCATCTTTTTGAAGGGGCCGGCGGTTTTATAGAGCCATTTGGCCTCTTTCTCCGTGATGGGCACGGACACGCCGCCCAGCGCGTCCACGAGCTGCGCGAAGACCTCGAAGCCCACCGCGGCGTAGTGGTCCACCCGCACGTTGAAGCTCCCGCTGACGGCGCGCATGGCCATGGCCGGGCCCCCGAAGAACACTGCCGTGTTGAGCCTGTTCGACTTCCCGTTGGGCAGCGTCACCCAGCAGTCGCGCAGGAAGGAGGTCAGCTTCAGCTTGCGGTGCACGTGGTCGATGCTCAGCAGCAGCATGGTATCCGAGCGGCCGCCGTCCTCGACATCCATGCCCATCAGCAGGATGTTCGTCACGCGCGCGCTGCCCGTGACCGCGCGCAGCGCGGAGCGGTCCGCGTCGGGGATGGGCTGCGAATCCACCTTGCCCGCCACGGCGAAGGCGAGGGCATAGCCGCCCGCGCCCAGCAGCAGGACCAGCGCCAGCGCGATGGCCATAAAGCGCCGGAGGGGGTGTTTTTTCTTCATTTTTTTCTCTTTTCCGGCCTTTGGGCCATGATCAGGGCGCAGCGGCGGAGCCCCCACCTGCAGCGGGGGGAGGCCGTCCCGCTCCCGCAGGCCCTGCGGCTCCTCCTGCAGCGCCCGGTCCGCCGCGGCAGCCAGCTCCGGCGCCCAGGGGTTGCGCATCCGCGCGGTGTTCCCCAGGCTTGCCTGCGCCTGCGGCCACTGGCCCTCCCTGGACTGTTTTTCAAGCTGCGCCTTTTCGGTCCAGCGCTGTATCGTCGTGAGCAGATCCTCGTCCACTTCGTCTTCGTACAGGTTGTCCTTATTATCGTCCGCCATTTTTTGGCACCTCCGCACATCATCTCATGAAAGAGTGTATCACAAATTGGGCAAAAAAGCAAGTGCTATTTGACTTTATCGTTCATTTGCTGTAAAATGGAATCAGCAATCAGCAAAGGAGAGCGCCGCGATGAACACACTTCTCACCCGCTGGGGCCGCGCCCCGGACCGGGACAACCCCCTGCCGGAATACCCCCGTCCGCAATTCGCACGCGCGGATTGGCTGAACCTCAACGGCGTATGGGACTACGCCATCTATGGGCATAACGAGCCCTTCGCCGGCTATCAGGGCGAAATCGTCGTGCCCTTCTCGCCCGAGTCGCAGTTATCGGGTGTGGGGAGGGCCCTGAAGCCGGACGAGACGCTGTATTACCGGAGGGAATTCAATCTTTCAGAGCGCAAGCATACGACGCTGCTGCACTTCGGCGCGGTGGACCACGCGTGCCGGGTGTGGCTCAACGGGCGGGAGGCGGGGTCGCATGTAGGCGGGTTCACGCCGTTCAGCTTCGACGTCTCGGACTATATCCGCGAAGGCGCGAATGAGATCCGCCTGGAGGTCACCGACCCGACGGATACCTCGTGGGCCAGCCGGGGCAAGCAGTCGAGCAAGCCTGGGGGCATCTGGTACACCGCGCAGTCGGGCATCTGGCAGACGGTGTGGCTGGAAGGCCTGTCGGAGCGCTACCTCGCCAACGTGCGCATGGAGCCGGACATCGACGCGGGCGCGATCAACATCACCCCCAGCAGCGACTGCACGGCGATATTGCAGGGCGAGAATTTCTCATTGAAGGCGAATGAGGCGACCGCCGTCCCCGTGCGTGACATGCACCTGTGGAGCCCGGAAGACCCGTATCTATACGATATCGCTTTCGAGTGCGGCGAGGACCGCGTGAAGAGCTACTTCGGCATGCGCAAATTCTCGCTGGGGAGGGACGAGCGGGGCTATCCAAGGCTGATGCTCAACAATGCGGCGTATTTTCACAACGGGCTGCTGGACCAGGGCTATTGGCCCGACGGTCTGCTCACCGCCCCGAGCGATGAGGCCATGCTGCACGACATCCGCACGTGCAAGGCGCTGGGCTTCAACATGCTGCGCAAGCACATCAAGATCGAGCCCCTGCGCTGGTACTGGCACTGCGACCGCGAGGGCATGCTCGCCTGGCAGGACATGCCCAGCGGCGGGACGAAATACAGCTTCGGCGTGATCGGGATTCTGCCCTTCCTGGGGGTGAAGCTGGACGACGGGCCAAAAAATTACCGGCGCTTCGGGCGGGCGGACGCAGAGGGCCGCGCGCAGTATTACGAGGAACTGGGCTGCATGCTGGAGCACCTGGCAAACTGCGTGAGCCTGGCCATGTGGGTGCCCTTCAACGAGGGCTGGGGGCAGTTCGACGCCAACAGGGCGGTGGATTTCATCCGCGAACGCGACAGCTCCCGCACGATCGACCACGCCAGCGGCTGGCACGACCAGGGCGGCGGCGACTGCGTCAGCCCGCACATCTACTTTACGAGGTTGAAGGCGCCAGCGAAACGCAAGCAGGGCAACCGCGCCTTCGTGCTGTCGGAATTCGGCGGGTACTCCCACGCGGTGGCGGGGCATGTCTGGAACCCGGGCAAGGTGTTCGGGTACAGGATCTATAAATCACAGCAAAAATTGAAGGCGGCCTACGCAAAACTGTATCAAAAGCAGGTAAAACCGCTGATTGACAAGGGGCTGAGCGCCGTGGTCTACACCCAGGTGAGCGATGTGGAGGACGAGGTCAACGGGGTGACGACCTATGACAGGGAGGTCGTAAAGGTGGAAAAGGGGGCGCTCAACTGAGCGCCCCTCCTGTTTTTTCTTTGCCCTATTGTTTCTTCTTCCCCGCCGCCATCACCGCCACCAGTGCCGCGCCGACTGCCGCCAGACCCGCCAGCACCACGAATTTTACCGTGATGTCATCGATCAGCCGGAGCCCCAGGGGGAACACCAGTGCCGAAAACGCGAAGCCCACCATCACCGCGCCGTAGTTGGAGCCTACGTTCTTGATGCCGAAGTGGTCCGCCGTCAGCACGGGGTAGATCCCCGAATAGCCGCCGTAGCAGAAGGCGATCAGCGCCACCACGCCCATGAAGGCGTAAGATTTCACGAAGATCAGCGCCGCCGCGCAGCCCGCCGTCACGGCCAGGGTGAGCAACGCGCCACGCCCGCGCCCGATCTTGTCGGAGAGCAGCGGCACGCCCAGGCGGCCCAGGGCGTTGGCCACGCCCGTGAGCATCACCAGGCCCGTGCGCATGGAGTCAGCCAGGCCCCGCTCACCCGCCAGGTCCTTCAAGGAGGGGTTCAGGATGAAGAACGCCGCAGTGCCCAGCATCAGCGAAAGCGTGATGAAGTAAAACTCTTTTGTCGCGAGGGCCTCTTTGAGCGTGTATTGCCGCTGCTCCAGCAGCGCGGCGGACGCGGAGCCCGCGCCGGACTCATCCGGCAGCTTGATGAAGCTGAACATCGCCAGCACCACCAGCAAAAACGCGCCCGAGAGGAGCAGGAAGGTGTATTTCACGGTGAAGGACTTGATCATCCACTCCACCAGCGGCGCGAACACCACGGTGGAAAACCCGAAGGCGCACACGCTGATCCCCGTAGCAAAGCCGCGGTTTTGCGGGAACCACTTCTGCGCGCAGGAGATCACCGCGTTATACGCCGCCCCCACACCGAAGCCGCCCACCACCCCATAGGCGATATAGATCAGCCAGGCCGCGCTGGGCGGCACGAACGCCGCGGCGCACATACCGGCGGCCAGCATCAGCCCACCGATGAGCACGATCTTCTGCGCGCCGAGCTTGGGCAGCAACCTGCCGCCCAGCAGGATGCCGATGACGAAGAAGCTGAGCATGAACGACGTGGTGAGCTTCACCTTGTCCACGGCCCAGTCCAGCTGCGCGCTCACCGGCGCGACGAACACGCTCCACACGTAGATGATGCCCAGGAACAACTGCAGCACGCCACCCGTGACCAGCACTTTGACGCCCTGCTTGTTTTGCGCGATTGACACTTCGGCCATCTCCTTTGCGGGGTTGATTTTTGAAGTATAGCACATCCCGGGGCGGATGTCCAGCATAAAATTCCTTGACATGCGGCCCGATCCGGGGTACACTAGACATGACACCATCAATGGGAGGATTTCATATGAGCGAAACCGTGGATGTCAAGAAGAGCTGGGTGATCGCGGGCGGGGCCGTGCTGGCGGTGCTGCTTGTGGGGGCGCTGCTGGCCGTGGGCTTCTTCCTGGGCAGAGGGAACACGCCCGCAGCGGCGCAGGGTGGGGAACAGCCTCCCGCCCAAGCCGCAACCTATGTCACGGGGATGCGGTACAGCATAGAAGGAAGCGACGGCACGGAACGCCCTGGCTTATACACCGGGTATATCCTCAACGGCCTGCCGGAGGACGAGAACGGCACATTTGATTATGATGACGGAAGCAAATATGTCGGCGGCTGGAAAGACGGCCTGTTTAGCGGCCAGGGAACACTCGAAGTGATAAACAGGCTCGTGAAAGTAAGAGACCAGCAGGGAAATGTAACAGAGGAAGTTATAACAAGCTATACATATACGGGCAACTTCGAAAATGGTCTGGTCAACGGCCAAGGCGCTGTGAAATACTCCGATGGCGAAGAAAAATTTGGAAATTTCAAAGATGGTTCTTTGAATGGGCAAGGCACTCGTATCTATGCCCCCGGCGGTGACAGGGAAAAGGTGACCGGCGAATTTAAAAATAATTTTCCCAACGGCGAATGCACCCTTTATATGAGAGATGGCAGAAAATTCGTCGGCACTTTTAAGGATGATGTTCCAAACGGCTATGGCACAGATTATGATGTGGATGGCAATATTCTGCATCAGGGCCAATGGGAAGACGGCCATTTCATCGGCACCACCGCAAGCTCCACCCCGCCGACAACGACCAAGGCGACAACCAAGGCAACCACCACCACAAAGGCAACCACACAGGGTAAGACCTATGTGACAAACATGAAGCATAGCTTGCCAGGAGCCAATGGCACAAGAAATCCGGGCTACTACACGGGATATGTGCTCAACGGTAAACCGGAAGGCGAAGGTACATTTGTCTTCGATGATGGCGGCAGTAAATATGTAGGCAGCTGGAAAAACGGCCTGCGTGACGGCTATGGTACTTATACTCTCGTCGGTGTAACTGATACATATACTCTGCAGGGTCAGTGGAAAGATGACGTCTGTGTTGGCCCAGCCATCGTACCAACAACAACCACCCGCGCCACCACCACAACAACCACAACGACCACCACCCAGGGCAAGTCCTATGTCACGCGGCAGCGGATAACCATAACAGACGGCGAAGGCGACGCGCACCCCGGCTACTACACCGGCTATCTGGTCAACGGCAAGCCGGAGGACACCAACGCCACGTTCGATTACGACGACGACAGCGACGGCATAAAATACGTAGGCGGCTTTAAAAACGGCAAATTCAACGGGCAGGGCACGGTGACAATGATCGGCGGCGACAAATATACCGGGAACTTTAAGGATGGCGCGTTCAGCGGGCAGGGCACCTATACCATCGCCAACGGCGAAAAATATATCGGGAACTTCCAGGACGGCCAGCCGAACGGTTACGGCACGTATTACGACGCCGGCGGGAAGGTGCTCCGCCAGGGCCAATGGAAGAACGGCAGTTTTGTGGGCTGACGATTACTGAACGAAAATCAAGCAAGGAGGCCTTTCTATGAGCCAAAAACTTCTGGAGCGCGACTTCGAGACCGCGCTGCAAACATCGGAAATCCCCATGGTGCTGGATTTCTACGCCGACTGGTGCATGCCCTGCCGCATGCAGGCCCCGCAGTTCCAGCAGGCGGAGGCCGCGCTGCAGGGCCGCGCGGCGTTCTACAAGGTGGACATCGACGAGATGCCGGCCCTGGCCGCCCGCTTCGGCGTGATGAGCATCCCCACCATTGTGGCCCTCCACGGCGGGCAAGTGCGCTGGAAGAGCGTGGGCGTCACGGGCAAGGACGAGATCGTGGCGGCCGTGCAGAAGATTTTAAAATAATTCCCCTCTGTGGAGGGGTGGCCGCAGGCCGGGGTGGTTGACAATCCCCGTCGAATGTGGTACTATTCATGTATGAATAAAAACATGAATAGAGGTGCCCCCATGTTCACCCTGCCGAAATATCAAGCCCCTGATTTCGCGCTGGCCGCGTTCGCCGACGCCCCCGACGTCAAAATCGGCCTGTGCGAGAAGGACGGCGTCGCGCCCGGCGGCTACCACGCCACCTCCATCTTCCCGGAATATTTTAAATTGGATGGTTCATGGCAACTCGCGCAGGAGAGCCGCATGGACGCCGTGGTCGTATTGCGCGAAAATGGCGCGCTCGACGTGGCCGAGATGCGCTACCTCCGGGCGGGCGACCGCGTGCTGCTTGGCCGCAGCGAGAACTGCGAGGAGGGCATCTACCTCCACGCGGACGGCTTTGGCATGTTCTCGGGATCAAATGACCAGTTCGCCTTCCGCACGGGGAGATCGCGCGAGACTGCCTATTCCCGCGACTACGACCACCTCTATGAGCTGCTGCGCCACGAGCGCGAGCACGGCAACGTCGTCTGGGTGGCGGGGCCGGCCTTCTCCTTTGACGCCGACGCCCGCCGGGCCATGCAGTCCCTGGTGGAGGGCGGCTATGTCCACGGGCTGCTGGCGGGCAACGCCCTGGCCACGCACGATCTGGAGGCGGGCTACCTGCGCACCGCCCTGGGGCAGGACATCTATACGCAGGTCTCCATGCCCAACGGGCACTACAACCACCTGGACACCATCAACCGCGTGCGCGCCTGCGGGTCGATCAAGCGGTTTATCGAGGACGAGCACATCGACAACGGCATCATGTACGGCATTGTGAAGCGGGGCACCCCCTTCGTGCTCACCGGCTCCATCCGCGACGACGGCCCCCTGCCCGAGACCGTTGCGGACGCCTACGAGGGCCAGATGCGCATGCGGGCGCTGGTGCGCAGGGCCACCACGGTGATCTGCCTGGCAACGCAACTGCACACCATCGCCACGGGCAACATGACCCCCGCCTTCCGTGTGGTGGACGGCGCGATCCGCCCGCTGTACATCTACAGCATCGACATCTCCGAATTCGTGGTCAACAAGCTGCGCGACAGGGGCTCCCTGAGCGCCGTGAGCCTGGTGACGAACGTGCAGGATTTCATCGTGAATGTGGCCAAGGGGCTGGGCGTGATGTAAGCCCCCCACAAATAACAGCCCGCCGGATTCCTCCGGCGGACCGTCAAGTATATGTCACGCCCTATGCCTCAGGGCTTGCACTCAGCCTTTGCCTGCTTCGCGCCGACCACGAGCAGCACAGCCGCTATGCCGGTCAGGGCCATACCGGCCACCGTGAAGCCGGCGTACGCCACGAGGGACGCCAGGGACGCCGCCCCGAGGAGCGCCGCCAGAAGGACCGCCAAGACCTTTGCTGCCTTTTTCATCTGGGAAACCTCTTTCTTTTTCTTTCGCTTTTCTTTTCCTGTTGCCTCTACTGTATAAGGTTTTTACGCCGCTGTCAAGGTGTCCGGAAGCCCAATCCACAACTTTTTTGCGCTACACAGCGCTGAATCGCAAAACCTGGCAGCGCAACATTCAAAAAAGGCCCAGCCTCTGGAAGGTTGGGCCTTTACGTTCAGCTGTGCATGGGCTTGCTTTCAGTTTTCCTGCGCGTTTCTTTCGCCGATCTCCGCCAGCATCCGGTCGTAGGTCTCCTCGTCCAGGATGAACTTCCGCCGGTACATGCCGTAAGAGACCACGTACAGCGCCACGGGGATCAGCGCCATGCAGGCGATCAGCGCCGCGCCCTTGCCCGCCGGCACGCCCTCCAGGATGTTTTTGATCGCGGCGGCCTTCACATTGGGGTCCATCTTCTCCACCGAGGCCGCCCGCTCCGTGGCGGCGATCTTGTTGGTGAAGTGCAGTACGCCCACCGCCAGGTACACCAGCCAGGTGACGAACTGGATGACGGCAAAGCCCAGCTTGGTCAAAAAGGGCCGCACCGAGAAGATGATGCCCTCGGCCCGGGCGCCGGTCTTCCACTCGTTGTATTCCACGGTATTGGCGATGCAGATCATCATGACGAGGTAATACACGTTCTGCCCGCCCATGGCGAACAGGTTGCACAGCATCAGCAGCGCGAACTTGAACATCCCCGCCGGGGCCGCCAGCCCCACCAGGAGTATCGCGGCGTAGCCGGCCACGATGCTGTAGATGGCGATGCGCATGATCCGGTCGCGCTTCATGCGCTTCGAGATACCCTTGTAGAAGACCATCACCGCGGCCGAGGCCACCGCCCCCAGCGCCGAAAAGATGGTGTACAGGCTGCCCTCGTAGCCGAAGGTGAAATAGATGTAGGTGGAGCCCAGCCCGCCGCCGATGACGCCGTTGGCCACGGTGCTCAGCAGGTAGATGAGCATCACCCACAGCAGCTGGTCGTTGCCCCGCATGGTGTTCACCACCGTGGCGAAGCTCACACGGTTCACCGTGGCGGCGCCCCTGGGGGGCAGGGGCCTCTCCTTCACGCCCGCCAGGGTGATCACCTGCATGCCGATGAAGAAGGCGCTGAAGATCACCGCCAGGGCCGTGTAGCCCGTCACCGCGCTGCCGCCGATGGCCAGGCTCCCGGTGGTCAGGGGCGGCACGAGGACATAGGCGATGCCGCTGCCGATCCCCGCGAATAAGATGGTTCTCGATGTAAGAAGGTCTCTGTCCCCCTTTTGGCTGGCCAGGGCGGGCACCATGCCCCAGTAGGCGATGTCGTTCATGGTGAACACGATGCTGTACAGGAAATACATCGCGCCGAACAGCACGACATAGGGGACGCCGCCCTCCACCCGGTTGCCGAAGGAGACCACGAACACCGCCGCGCTGCCAACCATGCCCGCGGCGATCCACGGCTTGAACTTGCCCCACTTCGTCCGCGTGACCTCCAGGATATTGCCCATCACGGGGTCGATACAGCCGTTGAAGATCCGCGCCGCCACCATGAGCATGCTCACCCAGGTGAACTGTGCGGGGGTGAGCGTCTTGGTGTAGAGCACGTAGGCCATCAAAAAGCTGGAGAACAGCGAGCCCGCCGCGTCCCGCCCGATGCCCCCGAGGGTGTAGGTCCACAGGTTGCGCTTGGTGAGGTCCATCCACTTACCCCTTTTCCCTGATCTCCACACGCCGTATCTTCCCGCTGGTGGTCTTGGGCAGCTCCGCCACGAACTCCACGATGCGCGGGTATTTGAACGGCGCAGTGACCTTCTTCACATGGTTCTGCAGCTCCTTCACCAACTCGTCGCTCGCCTCGTACCCCTTGGCGAGCACGACCGTCGCCTTGACCACCTGCCCGCGCACGGGGTCCGGCGCGCCGGTAATGGCGCATTCCACCACGGCCGGGTGCTCCATCAGGGCGCTCTCCACCTCGAAGGGCCCGATGCGGTAGCCAGAGCACTTGATCATGTCGTCGTTGCGTCCGACGAACCAGTAGTAGCCCTTGCTGTCCCGCCAGGCGATGTCGCCGGTGCGGTACAGCGGGCCGCCGAGCACACGCTCGGTGGTCGCCGGGTCGTTGTAGAGCTCCACGAACAGCCCGGCGGGCATGAATTTATCGATGCCGCGCACGACGAGCTCGCCCTCCTCGCCCACGCCGCAGGGGTTCCCCTCGCCGTCCACCAGGTCGATGTCGTAGGTGGGCGAGGGCTTGCCCATGGAGCCCGGCCGTGGCGTGAAGCCATCGAAGTTCGCCAGCAGCACGGGGCCCTCCGTCTGTCCGAAGCCCTCGCAGAGCGACAGCCCCGTGAGCTCCTTCCACTTGTTGTAGACCTCGGGGTTCAGCGGCTCGCCCGCGGTGGAGCAGTGCCGGATGAACGACAGGTCGTACTGCGAAAGGTCCTCCTGGATCATGAAGCGGAACATCGTCGGCGGCGCGCAGAAGGTGTCGGGCTTATACTGCGCGACTTTGTCCAGGAGGTTCTTCGGCACAAATTTGTCCAGGTCGTAGGCGAACACCGCGGCGCCGCAGATCCACTGGCCGTAGATCTTGCCCCAGCCGAACTTCGCCCAGCCGGAGTCCGCCAGCACGGTGAAATGCAGCCCGTTGTCGCGCACGCGCTGCCAATACTTCGCGGTGAGGATGTGCCCCAGGGGGTGGATGTGGTTGTGGGCCACCATCTTGGGCATGCCGGTGGTGCCGCTGGTGAAGTAGGTGAGGAAAAGCTCCTCGTTGTGCGTGGCGGCGGTGCCGGTTGGGCGATCGAATTGTTCGGAACATTTTTCAAGCTCCCGGTCCAGGTTCAGCCAGCCGTCCCTGTCCCCCCCGACGATGACCCGGTGCTCCACGGTGGGGCAATCGGGCAGGGCCTGCTCGATCTGGCCGGTCACATAGGGGCTGTCGATGGCCACGACCGCCTTGATGCCCGCGGCGTTGCAGCGGTATCTCACATCCTTCGCGGTCAGCTGGGTGGAGGCCGGGATCAGGATCGCGCCGAGCTTGTGCAGCGCCACCGCGCAGGGCCAGTACTGCCAGCGCTGCGCCATAAAGAAGATCACCCTGTCGCCCTTCGCAATCCCCAGGCTGACGAAGAAATTCGCCGCGCGGTTGCTCAGGGCCTTCATCTCCCCGAACGTGATGGTCTTCTCCCCGCCGTGGTCGTCGCACCAGACGAGGGCGCGCTTCTGCGGGTCGCTCTGTGCCCAGGCGTCCACGACATCGAAGCCGAAATTGAAATTTTCCGGTATGTTCAGCTTATAATTTTGCTTGAAATCCTCGTAGGAGCTAAATTCCGTGCGTTCCAAAAATTGATCCAATAACATAATTTATCACTCCGCTATCACAGTTAAAAATTTTGCCGCCCGGCCGCAAGCGGCCTTCTGACCATGGGGCAGCGCCGGGTCGAAGTAGATGCAGTCGCCCGCCTCCAGCAGGATCTCCTCGCCGTCCAGGATCACCAGGACGGCGCCCTCTACAACGAAGTTGAATTCCTGCCCGGGGTGCGATACCAGGGACATCTCCTTCTCGTCGGGCTCCACGGTCACCAGCAGCGGCTCCATGATGCGGCGCTTGAAGTTGTACGCCAGGCTTTCGAAGTGGTAGCCGGGGTAGCGGTCCACGCCGGTGCTTTGGCCCTTCTTCACCACGCAGTAGTTGCTCAGGCGCGGCGACGTGCCGGTCAGAAGCTCGGTGATATCCACGCCGTACACGTTGGCCAGGGCATAGAGCACGCTGATGGGGATGTTGTCCCCGCTCTCCTCATAGCCCAGGTACTGCCCGGCGGCTATGCCCAGCCGCGCGGCGGTCTCCTCTACGGAGAAATCGCTCACCTCGCGGATCTCCTTCAGGCGATTGGCGATCTGTCTCATTTCGTCTGGCATGACAATGCCTCCTTCAGTTGTTCATTATTAATTGAAAAGCGCCTTCGCTACCCCCCACGCCGCCTGTGCGAAGTTCAGCGAAGCCTGCACGCGCTCGCCCTCCGTCAGCGGCACGGCCCTGCCGTCCTCCGTACGCATGAGGTACTGCGGGAAATCCGGGTTCGCGGTGACGCTGGGGTAGCTCCTGCTGTGGATGACCCACTGGCGCAGGTCCTCCATGCAGTCGGGGTTGTGCCAGTTGTACTTCACGAACCAGGTCTGGTCCGGCAGCACACAGGTGGCGGCGTCGAACACGCCGTCGGGCGAGCGGTACTTGGAGTCGCTGGGCGGCAGCACCTGCCCGAAGGGCGCGGCCGTGGCCCCGCCGGCGGCCCGGGCGCTCTCGATGAGCCTGTCGCTCTGGTAGAAGGAATCCTTCGTCACGGGGATGGGTGCCCACTGGTAGCTGGCGATGACCGCCACCTTCACGCCGTTTGCCTTGGCCTTCTTCAGCAGGGCGGGGCTTTTGGCCATCACCTCGCGCTGGTATCTGTCGGCCCTGGCCCGCACCTCGTCGTACTTCGGGTCGTCCCCCAGGACCTTGATGGCCTGTTCATAGTGCTCCGGAGGCACGAAGGCCCACACCACGGGCATCGTACACATCAGCGGGACGAGGGTGGTCTGGAACAGCGGGCCGACAAGGTTGTTGGCGAGGAACTCCCCCAGCGTGGGGGTGAAATCCAGCAGGTGCGAGGCGTAGAGCAACTCCGCGGCCGCCCGGGTGGTCCCGGAGCCGTCGTCCAGGTCGGCGATGAGGTTGGCGATGGCCCTGGGGTCCAGGGCGAGCTCCCCGGTGAACAGCTGCCCCGCCAAGGTGAGCCCCTGCCAGCCCCCGTTGGCCAGGATGATGGTCTCCAGCCGCCTGGTGCCGTAGACGCTGACATAGGTCATCACGATGTTGGTGCCCTCGCTGTGCCCGGTGATGGCAATCCTGTCGTGCCCGGTCTTTTTGCACAGGGTCTCGATGAAGTCGTTCAGTTGCGCCGCCAACTCGAAGGGGTCCATGCGGAAGTCGTAGCGGAACCAGAACTCGGGCGTATCTCTGTGGTTCTTCACCTGTTCCTCGTCGATCACCCAGTGGCTGCCGATGGGTTCGACGCTCTTCCCGTGCTCGTCGACCCGCAGGTGCCCCAGCAGGGCGTACAGGACCTGCCCCAGGCCCCCCGCGAGGGGCAGCCAGCTTTGATAGCGCAGGGAAAGCGCGCCGCCCAGCGCCACCCATTGCAGGCTCGGCAGGATGCCGTCGGTGTGGATGTTCCCGGCCTCCCGTTCGTCTGGCCCGCCCTCGTCGTAATACAGCGCCTGGCCGAAGCCGTCCACCCAGACCTGCAGCACCTCGCCGCAGCCGCACTTGGAGGCGGCGGCGCCGGAGGCGACGCTGGGCACGCAAAATACAGCCCACAGCATCACCAGGCTCACCGCCGCCGCGATCAAACGCTTGATCCTCATATGGAATGTCCTCCTCTGATTTCGCAAATCAAAAAATAACCGCCTGGCAGCCTGTTGCCGCCGGGCGGTTTGCCTGTCAAACCGGGCGCTTACGCGGCAACGCAACCACAGCCGTTACCAGCTACGGTAACAGCCACGGAAACTACGATCATCCTGCCGCTGCGCATAGGGATACTCCTCCTTTGGGATATGCTATGATATTACACCTTTTCGGTCTATATGTCAAGAAAAATTTTATTCGGGATCGTTTTTCTCATTCGCCCTTGCATGTCCGCCCGGTTTGTGTTAAAATGGGGTGACTGAAAGGGGGTACCCCTATGCGCGCCAACACCCAAACCTATATCGACGCCTTTTTTGCCTCCCATGCAGAACTCGCCTGCGTGTGCGACAGCGTCACGGCGGCCATCGAGGCCGTCATCGCCTGTTACAGCAGCGGCGGCAAGGTGCTCGCGGCGGGCTGCGGCGGCAGCATGGCCGACGCCGAGCACATCACCGGCGAGCTCTTGAAGGCTTTCAAATTGCTTCGCCCTTTGAGCCGGGAATTCATCGAAGCCTATCAGGCCCTTTGGGGCGAATCCCCTCCCCCGCTGGAGGCAAGCCTGCCCGCCGTGTGCCTGACGGGCAATGCCGCCATCATGACCGCCGTGATGAACGACCTGGGCGGCGACCTCGCCTTCGCCCAGAACGCGCTGGGCCTCGCCAGCCCCGGCGACGTCCTCATCGCCATCAGCACCTCGGGCAACTCCCGCCTCCTGATCCCGGCGGTCAAGGTTTCCCGGGCAAAGGGCGCGCGCGTGGTCCTCCTCACCGGCCGGGCCGGCGGCAAGCTGAAGGCCCTGGCCGACATCGCCGTCCTCGCCCCGGCGGACGAGACCTACCTGATCCAGGAGTTGCACGTGCAGCTCTATCACCTCATCTGCGCCGCGGTGGAGGAGGAGTTTTTTCACTGATCGCGGAGGATCCCGCTCTCCTGCATGGCTTCTATTGTTTTGCCCATCGCGGCAATATAGTCACTTGCAATGAAGGACAGCGTTTTGTCACGGGCGCAGCATAAATCCTCTGTGATGCAGTCCAGCACGGCCCCGGCCTTTTCCAGCAAAACGCCAAGCTCCAGGAACGCCATGTCGGATACTAGGCTATATAGCATATGGGTTCCCTCCCCTGTTTGGTTATCTATATTATAACACACTGGTCCCAATGAATCAAGATGGGATAATGCATGAACTCTCGAGGCACTGGGGCCAATGAATTGTAAGAATTGCTAGAAAGGGGTGCTGATATGGCGCCTGTATCAAAGGAACATCAGGATTATACAGCAAAATACGTGAAAGAAAATTATGACGAGTACAGGGTGAGGATGCCAAAGGGCAAAAAAAATCAAGTACAGGAACACGCCATGGACACCGGCGAGAGCATGAACGCATTCATCAACCGTGCGATTAACGAAGCGATGGAGCGGGATAAACAGGCGAAGGGAGAACGAATATGATCCACGCCGGACTGGACCTCGGCGGCACCAAATGCGCCGCCGTCCTCGCCGAAGTTGACGGCGAAGCCATCGCCTTTCTCGCCCGCAAGGAGGTCCCCACGCAAGGGCCATGGCAGGACGTGATGGCTCCCCTGCTGGAATTTTTGCGGGACGCAAACCCTGTCGCCTGCGGCATCAGCTGCGGCGGGCCACTGGATTCACGCGCGGGTACTATCCTCAACCCGCCGAATTTGATGTCCTTCGAGAACGTGCCCATCGTGCAAGTCGTGCAAGACGCCCTGCACTGCCCCGCCCGCCTGCAGAACGACGCCGACGCCTGCGCCCTGGCCGAGTGGCGCTTCGGCGCAGGGAAGGGCACGCAAAACATGATCTTTTTGACCTTCGGCACGGGCCTGGGCGCGGGGCTGATCTTGAACGGGCAACTTTATGTCGGAGCCAAAAACCTCGCCGGGGAGGTCGGGCACATCCGCCTGGCCCCCGACGGCCCCGAGGGCTATCGCAAGCGCGGCTCCTTCGAGGGCTTCTGCTCCGGCGGCGGCATCGCCCAGCTGATCGAAATGCGCACGGGCGAAGCCTTCACCGCAAAGGAGCTCGCCCGCCGCGCCGACAGCGGCGACCCGCAGGCCCTGGCCGTGTGGGAGGAGATAGCCACGCAGTTCGGCCGCGGCCTTGCCGTTCTGGTGGACATCCTCAACCCGGAGGTCATCGTTGCGGGCAGCATATTTGCCCGGGCGTACAGGTTTTTGTACGAGCCCGCCATGCAGGCGCTGCGTGAAGAGGCGCTGCCGGAGAGCCTGGCGAATTTCAGGCTTCTACCTGCCGAACTTGGCGACCAGATCGGGGATTATGCGGCAATCGCGATCGGCCTCGGTGCTGCACTACGGCAGCCGCCTGCGTTTTGCGGGCGTGAAGTGCAGGGTACGGGGAAAATAAATCTTCTCTAAACTTTCACTTGCTTTTCTAGCCTTTATTTGTTATAATATGATTTGTATTTCTCTTAGAGTCGGAGGGCCCGGCCTTTGCTCTGTTCGAAACGCTGCATAGTTCTGCTGCTGGCGCTCACGCTGGCGGCCGGTTTTTGCGCGTGCCGGAAAGCTCCCCCCGACATTGAAGAGACCACCCCTCCGGTCACCGAACCCCCCCGCGACGCCCTCACCCTCCCCTTCGCCCGGCAGGACGTCCTCAACCCCTACGCGCTGTCCACGGCCCTCAACCGGGACATCGGCGCGCTGCTTTACGAGGGCCTCTTCCTCACCGATGAGACCTGGAAGGCTCAGCCCGTCCTGGCTGAGACAATCGAGCAGACCGGCCCGCTCACCTGGCTGGTGACGCTGAAGGCAGGCCGCGTGTTTCACAGCGGCGCGGCGGTCACCCCTGCCGACGTCGTCTACTCCTTCAACAAGGCCCGGGGCACCCCCGATTTTGAGGCCCGCCTGGCGGACATCTCCAAATGCGTTGCCGTTGACGACGCCGTGGAGTTCACCCTGCGCGGCGTGAACCAGTACGTCGCCGCCAACCTGGATTTCCCCGTCGTCCCCGCAAACAGCGCGGAGACCGGCCTGTTGCCCGAGGCCCAGGGCGGGTACCTCTTCACCAAGGCCAGCACGCCCCCCGGCACGGGCCGCTACCAGCTGGCAAGCCGCGACGGCGCGTTCATGTTGGAATACGACCCCCGCCACCCCGGGCCCGCGCCCACCTTGACTGCCATCACACTTTACGGCACGCACAGCTCCGCCGCGCTACTCTACGGCCTGGAGATGGGCAACTACCAGTTCGCCTACGACAACCTCAACACCAGCGAGATCGCACGGGTCAACGCCGCCACACTGCGCGTGCCCACCACGAACCTGGTGTATCTCGGTTACAACTCCTCCCGCGGCGCCCTGCAGGAATCAGGCGTGCGCGCGGCCATAGCCGGCTGTATCAACAAAACAGCATTGCTCAGCGAGGCCTTTCACAGCTACGCCCGGGCGGTGGACACCCCCTTCCCGCCCGGCTGGCACGGCGTCAACGAGGGCGATTTTGCCAAGCCCTACAACGCCGCGAACGCGCGCAAAGCGCTGGAGGACCTGGGCTACACGGAGCTGAAGAACGGCGTGCGCGCCTCGCGGTTCCGCCAGCTGAAGTTTACCCTGCTCGTCAACAGCGACAGCCCCGTCAAGATGGCCGCAGCCCGGGCCGTGAAGGCCCAGCTGGGGGTCTATCAGATCGCGGTGGACGTGCAGGCGCTGCCCGAGGCGCAGTACCTGTCCACGGTGAAGGGCGGCTGGTTCGACATGTACATCGGCGAGGTACGCCTGACGCCCGACTGCTCGCTGGCGCCGCTGCTGCTCCCCGGCGGGGCGGCCACGGGGGGCGTGCAGGTGTGGGGAGCGTGCTCCAGCGCCTACGGGCAGCTGCTGCAGGGCCTCATCCCCCCCGCGAAGTTCGTCAGCGTCTTCCAGGAGGAGATGCCCTTTCTGCCGCTGGGCTACCGCGACGGCATGGCCGCCGCCGCCCGCGGCCTGCGCGTGACGCAGAATATCCGCCGCAACGACCTCTTCTGCGGCATTGCCGAGTGGAAATTTTAGCATCATAATAATATAACAAACTTGTAAGGGTTTTGCCGCGTTGCCAACGACTAACTGCATATTGGGCGTGGTATGAAGCGCGCGCGTTTTGGGGGGATGGCGTATGATCCGGCTGGAGAGCCACATGGGCCTCATCGAGGTGTCACAGGAGTATTTCAACGAGATCGTCGGCGGCGCTGTGAAGGGCTGCTTCGGCGTGGCCGGCATGGCCGGTGGGTGGCAGTTGCCGTGGCGGGCGCCCCGGCGCAAGCAGCCCCAGGGCGTGCGCATCTACCGGGACGGCTCCGGCCTTTCGGTGGACCTGCACATCCTGATTACCTATGGCCTGAACATCTCCGCGGTGGTTCGCGGCATCCACAGCCGGGTCTCCTACACCGTAGAGGGCGCAACGGGCCTGGAGGTGCGCAAGGTCAACGTGTTCGTTGACGGCATGCTGCACAGCACGAATCCTCAATAACACTACAGGGGGAACACCTGCATTGCTGAGCGGGAAAATGCTCAAGGAGGGAGTCCTGATCGCGGCGCGTCACCTCGGCACGCACACGGCGGAGGTGGACGCGCTCAACGTATTCCCCGTGCCGGACGGCGACACTGGCACGAACATGTCCATGACGGTGGAGGCCGCAGCGCGGGAGCTGGCGCTGCTGGGGGACGAAAGCCGCTTTGACGAGATGGCCGAACGCGCGGCGGCGGCGATGCTCCGGGGGGCGCGCGGTAACTCAGGCGTGATCCTCTCGCTGATCTTCCGCGGCTTCGCCAAGAGCGTGAAGGGCGCGCGGCAGATCGACGGCGCGGGCCTGGCCCGGGCGCTGCAGTTGGGGAGCGAGGCCGCCTACGGCGCGGTGATGAAGCCCACCGAGGGCACCATCCTCACCGTCGCGCGCGAGGCCGCCCAGCGCGCCCTCGAGACCGCGCAAAGCATGACGGAGGGCGTCATCGATGCCCTGGTCGTGTGGCGGGCCGCCCTTGAGGCCGCGCGCGAAAGCCTGGAGCGCACCCCCACCCTGCTGCCCGTGCTGCGGCAGGCGGGCGTGGTGGACGCCGGCGGGCAGGGCTTGGTGTACATCATGGAGGGCCTGCTGCACGGCTTCAGCGGCGGCGCGGGCTGGGAGGATTCGCCGATGATCGTGCCAGAAACACCGAAAAAGACCCCCGCCGCCCTGAGCAACGGGGAGATCAAGTATAGCTACTGCACGGAGGTGCTGATCGGGCGCGGGCTGTCCGATTCCGAAACAGAAAGCCTCCGCGCGGCTCTGCTGCCCTTGGGCGACTGCGTGGTGGTCGCAGGCGGCGGCGACGCCCTCAAGATCCACGTGCACACCAACAGCCCCGGCGACGTGCTCAGCCTGGCGCAGGCCCACGGGGAGCTCGTCGAGGTGAAGGTGGACAACCTGCGCCTGCAGCACGAGAGCCTCGGGCCGCAGCCGGTCCCGGCAAACAAGCGCTACGGCATCGTGGCCGTGGCCGTCGGCGTGGGCGTCACGGAGCTCTTCACGCAGATCGGCGCCGACGCGGTGGTGGACGGCGGGCAGAGCATGAACCCCAGTACCGAGGACATCCTGCGGGCCGTCAACAGTGTGCCCGCCGAGCACGTGTTCGTCCTGCCCAACAACGCCAACATCACCATGGCCGCCGAGCAGGCCGCCCCGCTGACCTCCAAGGGGATGAGCGTGGTGCGCACGGGCTCCGTGCCCGAGGGTATCGCAGCGGCCCTCGAGTTCGACGAGGGCGCGGGCGTGGAGCAGAACCACGTGCAGATGCAGCGCGCCGCCGGGCGCGTGCAGACGGGCCTTGTCACCTACGCCGTGCGCGACAGCAGCGCCGAGGGACTGGACATCCGCAAGGGGTCGGTCATCGGCCTGGAGAACGGCAAGCTCACCGTCACCGAGGACGAGCCCGTCACGGCGGCCTGGCGCGTGGCGCGGCACCTGGTGCGCAAGCACAACGGGAGCGTCGTCACCGTATACGCCGGCGAGAACGTCACCGAGCAGATGACCGCGCAGCTGCTGGAGCGCCTCGAGAAGCGCTACAACGGCAGCGTGGAGATCTCCGCCGTACCGGGCGGCCAGCCGGTGTACTACTACATGATCGGCGTGGAATAAAGAGCAATAAAAATCGCCTCCCCCGCATATGATACCGGGCGGAGGCGATGATATGATATCGAGGGCCCTGGTCCTGGCGGCCAACGCGGGCGCCTACTGCTATCCCTGGGCGAACAGCGAAACCCTTCGTGTTCTGCCGCCGGAGCGGGGCATGGCCCTGGCGCGCGATTTCGGCAAAATCATCCTCATCAACGGCGTGGCGGAGCGCTGGCTCTATGACCCGGCCCTGGAGGGCATGGACAGCTACTTCTTCCTATGGGACCCCGCGCGCTGCCCGCACTACGCCCCCTGCCGCGCCGCGCTGGAGCAGCTGAAGGCCCGCCACAGGGTCTATTCCTTCCAGCAGGAGGACTGCGACGAGCTGGACCTGCGGTTCAATTCAACGATGTACGCGTCCCCGCCGCCCGGTCTGATCCCCGATGCCGAAATCCGGTGCGACGTGCTCTTCCTCGGCGTTCCCAAGGATCGCCTGCCTCTGCTGCGCGCGCTGCACGGGCAGTGCAGGGACTTGGGGCTGCGGGCCTGCTTCCGGATCGGCCTGACGGGCCTGGAGCGCGCCGAGCCGGAGGAGGCCGAGGGCTGGCGCATCACCCGGGAGTGGATGAGCTACCCCGCGTACCTCCACTGGGTCCAGCAGTCCCGCGCAATTTTGGACATCTACCAGGCCATCCAGACGGGCTTCTCCCTGCGGGTGATGGAGCACCTCTTCTTCGGCAAAAAGCTGATCACCGACAACCCCGTGATCAACCGGGCGGAGTTCTACCACCCCAACAACATCTTCCTTTTGCAAGAGGCCGACATCAATACCCTGCCGGCCTGGCTGGACCTCCCCTTCGAGCCCATCAGAGAAGAAATCAAGGATTACTATAGATTCGAAAATTGGGTGGAGCGGTTCGTATGACCCTGCAAACCAGCGTCCAATACCTCAAGGGCGTGGGCGAGAAGCGCGCGGCCGCGCTGCGCAAGCTCGGCATCCACACCCTGGGCGACCTGCTGGGCCACGTGCCCCGCGCCTACGAGGACTGGCAGACCATCGTGCCCATCGCCCGGGCCCCCATCGGGGAGCCCGTGTGCGTGCGCGCCCATGTTGATCAAGCCCCAAAAGAGCACCGCGTCCGGGCGGGCATGATTCTCTACAAAACCAGGGTGAGCGACGGCTCAGGGTCGCTCGCCCTTACGATTTTTAACAGCCCCTACCAGGCGGCAAAGCTCAAGGAGGGCGAGGAATACCTCTTCTACGGCAAAATTACGGAAAATTTTTTAAAGCGCGAGATGTCAGCCCCCCAATTCGCCCCGGTGGAGGACGCGCGCCTGCGCCCCGTCTACCCCCTCACGCAGGGCTTCACCAGCCGGCAGATGGAGACCCTCATGGCCCGCGCCATGGAGCAGGTGAGCTCCCAAATTAAAGAGTTCCTGCCCGAGGAGCTCCTTGCCGAATACGGCCTCATGGGCCGCGCCGAGGCCCTGCGCGCCATCCACCGCCCCGCGGGCTGGGAGGAGGCCGCCCGGGCACGGCGGCGCCTGGCCTTCAACGAGCTACTCACCCTGCAGCTGGGCCTGCGCCTGCTGCGCGAGGGAAGCGCACAGGGCCACGCCCCTCCCTTGCCGCCGGAACCTGCCATGGAGTTCCTATCCCGCCTGCCTTTCACGCCCACGGCGGCCCAAGTACGCACCGTGCAGGAAGCCGCAAACGACATCTCATCCCCGCTTCCTATGCGCCGCCTGCTGCAGGGCGACGTCGGCTCCGGCAAGACGGCGGTGGCCGCGGCCCTGCTTCACCAGGCAGCCCAAGCGGGCGTGCAGGGGGCGATGCTGGCTCCGACGGAGCTCCTTGCCCGCCAGCACTTCGACACCCTGACGAAGCTGGGCCTCTCCCCCGCTCTGCTCATCGGCTCCACCCCCGCCGCCGAAAAGAAAAAAATCAAGGCGGGCCTGGCGGACGGCACAGTTCCATTGGCCGTGGGCACCCACGCTTTGCTTGAAAAAGACGTTCAATTCGCCAACCTCGCCCTGGTCGTCGTGGACGAGCAGCACAGGTTTGGCGTGGAGCAGCGCGATCAACTGTCAACTGTCAACTGTCAGTTGTCAACTCCCCACGTTCTGGTTATGTCCGCCACCCCCATCCCCCGCTCCCTCGCGATGATCATCTACGGCGACCTGGACATCTCCGTCCTGGACGAGCTGCCCCCCGGCCGTACCCCCGTGGAGACCTACCAGGTGCCGTCAAGCTACCGCGCCCGCGCCTACAACTATGTCAAAAAGCACTTGGACCAGGGCCAGCAGGGCTATATTGTGTGTCCAAGGGTGGAGGAGAACGAAACAAGCGAGCTGGCCGCAGCCACGCAGTTTTATGAAGAACTCTCGCAGGGGGATTTCGCGGGTTATCGCCTGGGCCTGCTGCACGGCAAGCTGAAGCCCAAAGAGAAGGAGGAGGTCATGCGCGCCTTCGCCGCCGGAGAGGTCCAACTGCTGGTTGCCACCACCGTGGTGGAGGTCGGCGTGGACGTCCCCAACGCGGTCATCATGGTGGTCGAAAACGCGGAGCGCTTCGGGCTTTCGCAGCTGCACCAACTGCGCGGGCGCGTCGGGCGGGGGGCGGGCAAGAGTACCTGCGTCCTCATCTCCGACGCGGAAAACGAGGAGGCCCGCGCCCGCTTCGCCATCATGAAGGAGACAAACGACGGCTTCGAGATCGCCCGCAAAGACCTGGAACTGCGCGGCCCGGGCGAATTCTTCGGTGCGCGCCAGCACGGGCTGCCCGAGCTGCGCCTGGCGGACCTCGCCGCGGACGCCGAACTGCTGGCCCAGACCCGCGCCGCCGCGGCCGCCATCGCCGGAAAGGACCCCGCCCTGGCTTTGCCGGAGCACCAAAACCTAAAAAAGGCCTGCGAAAAGCTCTTTTCCAACTAATTATGTTTGCAAATGATTGCAAACATTGTTGACAAGCCCGTGATAATGCATTAAAATAGAACTGCGAAAGCAAAAATTCCGGCGAAAAATACATTTTTATTAAGGGGAGAATCCTATGAAACGCATCCTGGTCCTCCTGCTTGCTCTGGCCCTTGTGCTGACGGCCTTCGCCGCCTGCGGCAAGACCCCCGCCGAAGAGATCACCGAACCGGCCAACGCCGACGAGTTCACCACCGCCGCGCTGCCCGAGGAAACCGATCCTCCCGAGGAGACCGCTCCCCCCGAGGAGACCACCGAGCCCGGCACCGTCCCCGAGGAGACCACTGTAGACGGCGCCACCACCGTGGCAGAGACCACCATCGCCGCGGCCGACCCCACCACGATGAACAAGGAGCAACTGATCCAGTACTACAATGACGCCGTCAACGCCGTGCGGGCAGCCAAGCCGGGCTACACCAAGGTCGAGGTGCTCAAGGTCAACGACTTCAAAACCAGCATCCTCGGCGGCGCTGTAGACGGCCTCATCAGCGGCGTCGTGAAGAACGCGATGCCCGGAGACCCGGAGACCAGCTCCAAGAAAAAGGGCGAGAGCAACGTGGACCACTTCATGATGGACCAGCAGGCCTCCGCCGTGAAGCTGAGCGATTTAACGAACATCTCCGCGAAGAAGGAGGGGTCCAACTACGTAATCACCCTCACTGTGGGTCCCGAAGTTAACCCCGCCAAGAAGGGGGGCAGCAAATTTTCGCGCGTATTTCAAATCCAAACGCGCGAGGAGGTGCTGGACAGCCTGGCAGGCAACGGCCTGACCGGCACGGTCGAAAACACCACCCTGACCTACCGCGACGGCAAATCGGAGATCACCGTCAACGAAAAGGGCCAGATCATCAAGGCCAGCACCGGCTTCTACGTGGACGTGGTGGGCAAGAGCATGCACATCGCCATATTCAACCCGGACATCACCGCTTACCAGCAGTCCAACTGGGAGTACTCCAACTTCACGTACTAAAGCGCGATTTTTTCACCGGGCCGGGGCACGTCGACAGGCGTGCCCCGGCTTTTTTGCCAAATCCCCCGTTCCTTGCTCCCTTTATTTCCCCTTTCGCCGTTGAACCCTGCAAAACCGCACAAAAAAGCTTCAGAGAACCTTGACGCCGACGCCTCCATGCGTTAGAGTAGTAGAATAAGGATGTGATTGTCATAGAAGAAACAAACGAATTGAAGCAATTGCCCGAAATCGAGAATATCGCGGCATACCTGCGCGGCATGACCTTCCGCAAGAAGGCCTTCGGCGGGTGCGACATCGAGAGCGTGTACGAGCACTTTTCGGCCGTCACGCAGATGTACGAGGACATCATCCGCGCCTATATGCAGCAGGCGGAGCAGCACACGCGGCAACTGGCCGAGCTTCAGGCCCGGCTTGCGCCTCCACTTCCGCCGCCGGTGCAGCAGCCGGTGCAGCAACCCTACATGAACCCCTGGATGCCGCCCTATGCCCCCTGGGCGCAATTGACAAATTTCTCATATGTGTACGAAATGTGAAATCTAGCCTTGACATTTCCCGCCATCCGGCGTATAATGGTATGACATTCATCACATGGGGAGGTGGGAAATCATGACCGCACGAGGTAATGGGGACAGGCGCAACGCAAAAGCCTGTTCCTGCATCAAGGACGACCCTGATCCGCATTTGTGCGGTTCAGGCGATGATTTCCCATGTCCTAATGGATCATAGGGAATAGGCTTTTGCGTTGTGTCCGGTTCATACATTACTGATCTACTCCGGCGAAAATGTATGAAAGGACTGATACCAATGCAGTTTCTGAGATTCCTCCAAAGAATCTTCAAATTCAAAAGCAAAAAAAGCCAGGCCATCGCGCAGAAAAAAAGCGTGACAGAGGGCCAGTTGCGTGCATTCGCGCAGCGTGGCGAAGATGAACTCCTCACCCTGCTGGAGACCTCCAGGCGGGGGCTTTCTATTGAGGCGGCGGAGGAGCGGTGGGAGGAGGTCGGCCCCAACGTGATCGTGGTGGGCGGGCAGATCGGCGTGTTCGGCCGGCTGCTGCGCTCGCTGATCAACCCCTTCAACCTGGTGCTGTTCCTCATCGCGGGCATCAACCTGATGACAGACGTGATCTTCACCAGCGAGAAGCCGGATTTCACCACCTCCGCCATCATCCTGGGGATGATCGTCGCCTCCAGCGCCATCGCCTTCATCCAGGGCGAGCGCTCCAACGCTGCCGCCGAAAAGCTCACGGACATGATCAGCAACCGGGCGGACATCCGGCGCGGCGGGCAGATCGTCGAGATCCCCATCGACGAGATCGTCCCCGGGGACATCGTGCGGCTCTCCGCGGGGGACATGATCCCCGGCGACGTGCGCTTCCTCAGCGCGAAGGACGCCTTCGTGGCGCAGGCGGCGCTGACGGGGGAGTCCGCCCCTATCGAAAAATTCAGCTCCTTCCGCGGGGAGGGCGATTCCCTCACGGACCTGTCGAACCTGGGCTTCATGGGCTCCAACATGGTCTCCGGCAGCGCGGAGGCCGTGGTGCTCACCACGGGCAATGACACGTATTTCGGTTCCATGGCAAAGAGCCTCTCGGGCGACAAATCCAAGAACAGCTTCGAGCGCGGGGTGGACTCCGTCAGCAAGCTGCTGCTGCGCTTCATGATGGTGATGCTGCCCGTGGTGTTCATCGTTGTGGGCATACGCGGCGGGGACTGGTGGGAGGCCCTGCTGTTCGGCGTGGCGGTGGCCGTGGGCCTGACCCCCGAGATGCTGCCCATGATCCTGACCACCACCCTGGCCAAGGG
>Ga0123353_10000194_pt1 | contig 76860 bp, 69 predicted proteins | sample TergutLab28metaG_3_FD_92763 | JGI IMG/M metagenome (GOLD analysis project Ga0123353, IMG submission 92763) | Labiotermes labralis P3 segment gut microbial communities from Petit-Saut dam, French Guiana - Lab288 P3 | ecosystem: Host-associated > Arthropoda: Insects > Digestive system > Gut ... | reverse complement strand
CGGATTTTTCCAATTTGTCCACAATGCCCGCCGACGCGGAAACTCACTGCTCCGAACCCTGATCGAAGCCCTCGTCTGCATCAATCCGGTTGCGGAATAGAGCCAAATGTTTTAACCACAAAGTTCACAAAGATTTCACGGATTTCACAAAGGAAAATGTCAGTAATTTATTCCGTGGCTTGGGCTTGTGAATCGGCAGTCTTCTTTTTTCGCCCACGTTTTTTGGTCTTCGGCTTGATGTCTTCGACTTTGCGTTCGATCCGGCGTTCCTTGAGACGGACGGCCTTACCGACGCGGTCACGCAGAAAGTAAAGTTTGGCCCGACGAACCACGGCGGAACGGGTCACTTCGATTTTTGCAATCCGCGGCGAATGAATCGGAAACTTCCGTTCGACCCCTTCTCCGGCCACCATCCGGCGCACGGTGACCATTTCACTGGTTCCGCTGCCACTCCGGGCAATAACGACGCCGCTGAAAATCTGGATACGCTCCTTGGCGCCTTCCAAAATCTTGCAATGCACGTTGACGGTGTCGCCGATTTCAAAGTGATCGACTTCCGGTTTTTTGGAGAGACTCTCCACATGTTTGATCAATTGCTGACTCATAACAACTCCTCGAAAATTTCAATCCCGAACAATGATCGGGTTTATGGTAGATTCAAATAAAATTTCTTGATTGATTTCAATAAATCGGAACGACTGCAACAAAACTATTGCAACAAATCGGGGCGGCGATGTTCGGTTCGTCTGACGCTTTCTTCGGCTCTCCAGGCGGCGATCTTTTCGTGATTTCCGCCGAGGAGAATCTCCGGAACTTCAAATCCCCGATACTCACGCGGTCTTGTGTACTGCGGCCCTTCCAAAAAACGGTTGCCCCGGGAAAACGAGTCCAAGGCACTGGAAAACTCATCCCCCAAAACTCCGGGAATCAAACGAATCACAGCGTCAATCACCACCATGGCCGCAACTTCACCACCGTTCAGGACGTAATCTCCGATGGAGACCTCTTCCGGTTGCAAAATCTGGCTGATCCGTTCGTCAAATCCCTCGTATCTTCCACAAAGGAGAAGAATCTGTTTCTCGCCGACCAAATTTTCGACCATTCGCTGGTCGAGCCTTCGTCCCTGCGGGGTCATCATCAAAAGTCGTCCCGGCTCTTCATGATTTCCTCGAATTTCCTCGACACACGGAACAACACAATCCACTTTCAGCACCATTCCCGGGCCGCCGCCATAAGGCGTGTCGTCAACTTTGTGATGTTTGTTGTTTGCCCAGTCACGAATGTTGTGCAATCGAATCTGAACCAGTTCCCGCTCAATCGCATTGTTTAACACGCTTTCGGCAAGATAACTCTCAAACATCCCGGGAAAAAGGGTCAAAATATCGAACAACATGGCCAGGATGGGGAATTTTTGAATGGGGAATTAGGAATTGGAAGTTGGGAAAATTCCAAAAACGACATTTCCCGTTCTTGCAATTCCGCTTTATTCGCTTGTTTCTTCTTCCTGTTTCTTTGGTTTTGGTGTTACGATGGGGGCTTCGGGACGACGACGCTTTTGGGCGAGTCGTTCGACGGCCTTTTTCTGGGCTTCCAAATGGGTTCCGTTCGGACCGTATTTTTTAATCAACACGGCGACTTTATCCGAGGGTTGGGCACCGACTTTGAGCCAATACGCGATTCGTTCCGAATTCAGATTGGCCCGGGCATCCGTTTCCGGAACCAACGGGTCATACGTTCCGACTTCTTCGAGCACCCGACCGTCACGCGCAGTCCGGGCGTCCATCACACAAAGTCGGAAAAAAGGACGGTGAAGACGTCCCATTTTTTTCATGCGAATTCTTACTGCCACCTATTTTTTCTCCTGGTTAGATTGTTTATGATAATTGTTTTGCGTAAAAACTTAAATTTGCGTAAAAATTTGAAAATGACGACAAGTTCATGCACGAAAAACAGCATGGCTCGCTATTTTTTTCATTGCTTCTTCTTTTTTTTCTTTTCTTTTTCCCGTTGCTTTTTGGCATCGGTTTTTTCTTTGTTGGAAAGCCGTTTTCCTGTCCCTTTTTTTGCGGCGTTGAACCCTCCCATGGGATTTTTCTGGAAATTGGCCATCATTTCCTGAGTCGCCCGCATCCGTTCTCCCATGCCCATGGTCGCCATGTTTTTCATCATCTCGGCCATCGGGAGGAACGATTTGATCAGGTCGTTGACCTGGTGCGGTTCGACCCCGGCACCGGCGGCGATACGGCGTCTTCGCGACTGGTCGATCACCTTGGGATTCCGACGTTCTTCCTGAGTCATGGAGTCGATGATTCCGCCGACACGTTTCATTTCTTCGTCGGCGTCAACGTTCATGGAGCCCATCATTTTGCCGAGCTGCCCCATTCCTGGGATGAAACTCAGAAGTTTTCCCATGGAGCCGAGCCGTTTTGCCTGCGACATCTGCTTGCGGAAATCGTCGAGCGTGAACTCTCCTTTTTCGAGCCGTTCCTGCTGACGTTTCAACTCTTCCTGGTCGAGTTTCTGCTGGGCTTGCTCAATGAGCGTGAGCATGTCGCCCATTCCGAGAATCCGCCCGGCCATCCGGTCGGGGTGAAACTCCTCCAGGGCGTCAAGCGTTTCACCGGTTCCGATGAATTTGATCGGAACACCGGTCACCGCTTTGACCGAAATCGCCGCCCCGCCCCGGGCGTCGCCGTCGAGTTTGGTGAGAATGACGCCGTCAAGTTCCAGCGCTTCGTTGAATGCTTTTGCGCTGTTGACCGCGTCTTGACCGGTCATGGAATCGACCACAAAATACACCTGATCCGGAGCGACCCGTTTTTCAATCCGAGAAAGTTGCTCCATCAACTCTTCATCAATATGAAGACGTCCGGCGGTGTCAAGAATCAGGATATTGGCCCCGACGGCTTTTGCTTTGCCGACGGCATTCTGGCAAACGGTTACCGGGTCTTTGTTTTCACGATCGACATGAACAGGAATCCCGAGAGTGTTCCCAAGAATTTCAAGCTGGTCAATGGCCGCGGGACGCTGGAGGTCGGCGGCAACGAGCATCGGCTTGAGGCCGCGTTGTGTGAGCAGTTTCCCCAGTTTGCCGCAAGTCGTCGTTTTCCCTGACCCTTGAAGTCCGCAAAGCATCAAAATGGAAAGCGCGTCTTTTTCTTTCAGGTGGAGAGAATGGTCAACCGGCCCCATCAGGTTGATCAGTTCCTCGTGCACGATTTTGACGACTTGCTCGGTCGGGTCAAGGAGTTTCATGACCCGTTCTCCCAGCGCTTCGGCAGAGATTGTGGCCATGAAGTCGCGAACGACCGGATAGCTGACGTCCGCCTCAAGGAGTGACTGCTGAACCAGCCGGAGTCCTTCGCGCATGTTTGTTTCGGTCAGTTTTCCCTTGCCGCGCAAGGTTCTGATCGCCGAATAAAGTCCGTCTTGCAGGGATTCAAACATGATTCAGGAGATTAAGGTTCAGGAGATAAAAAGGTGACAGGTCAAGAAACGAAAATATGACCGTCTCCGGAAAACTCCAGGTTAACCGGAACACAATCGTTCGTTTATCAAACATACTTGTACACGAAAACGAATGGTTATTGTAACCGGTTATCTTTGAATCGAAAGCGGGGGGACAAGGGAATTCTTACAAATTTACTGTTTTTCCGAAAGATTCTCGCCGAAAATGCTCTAAATCGTCACAATTAAGTTTGTACAGTTTTGTGAAGTATATTATACTATGACATCAATGTCATTGATTGACGAGACAAATTTTCACTGAGGGACTGGCAATGTTATTCAAACGTTTTGTATCTCTGTTTTTTGTCATTCTAGGATTTTCGGCTTCGCCTGTTTTTGCACAAAAATGGGCAAATGATATGTTTTCTGTAAAAAATTACGATTTTGGCCAGGTTTCCCATGGTGCCAAAGCCGAATATGAATTCGAAGTCTACAATCCTTACGTGGAAGATGTGCAGATTTCAAGTATTTCCACAAGTTGCTCCTGTACATCAGTTTCCATGCAAAATAGGACAATTAAAACCTATGAAACCGGGAAAATTCTGGCACATTTTAACACGGACAAGTTTTACGGTTCCAAATCTGCAACGATTACTGTCGTTATCAGCAAGCCGTATTCCGCTGTCATTCAACTGAATGTTAAAGGCTATATTCGTAGCGATCTTGTCTTTCAACCGGGAAGCGTGGATTTCGGGGCCATTTATCCGGGCGAACCCCAGGAAAAACAGGTTCTGCTTTCCTATACCGGTCGTGGCGATTGGAAAATTCTTGGCGCGACATGTTCCAATCCAAATATTACGGTCCAGCCGATAGAATTGCAGCGCCAACGTGGCAATGTCAGTTATAAACTCAATGTCAACCTTGCTTCCGGCGCCCCAAATGGTTATATCAACGATCGGATCACGCTGAAAACCAATGACGGCCAAGGGCAAGGGATTCAACTCATGGTGCAGGGATTGGTGAAATCAAATATTATGGTCAGTCCGGCATCGCTCATGATGGGGACTCTCGAACCGGGACAGGAAATTGTGAAGCAGCTGGTGATTCGTGGTGACAAACCGTTCAAAATCAAGAAGATTACATGTCAGAATCCCAATTTTTCCTTTGTTTTCCCGGATGAAGCGAACAGTGTCGCCAAAACCATTCATGTGATCCCGGTGAAATTCAAAGCCGACACGACGAATATGCAGGCAAATATCGTTGAAACAATCAAAATCGAAACCGACGCCAAACAGTCGATGGCGGAACTTCCCGCTTATGTGGAAGTCACTCCAAATGACCAGGAACTTGAAGTCGTGTCCGAGGGTTGAATCGGGATGTCAAATCCGGGAAGAATGACCATCAATTCTTCTTGAATAACATTTCTTCTCAGATAATTCGGATAATATTGATTGATTTTTTCGGATAATTATTGATTTTCTTTGAATTTTTCCACATGTATTTCTAATATCCATGTATCTCCAAATCAACGGCGAATCTCGGGAGTTTGACGACGGTCTGACGCTTCAAGAATTGCTCGATAAACTTGAATTCGCCGGAAAATATGTTGCCGTGGAGCGAAATCTTGAGGTCGTTTCCTACAAAAAATATGCGGAGACGATCCTTCACGAGGGCGATTGTCTGGAAATCGTCTCACTTGTGGGAGGCGGATGATCGGCTTGTTCTCGACATAGTTGCTCTTTGCTCTTGACGTAAAAGGGCGTTTTTTCTTATTGTTCCCAATAATTGGTCGTCACAATTGTTTCGTCCGTTTTTTTCAATCAAGGGAACATCCGATGCTTCGTTATTTTGTCATTTTGGGAATTGCTCTTTTTTGCTGCATCAACGGCTGTACGACGGCTGATTCACGAAGAATGAACAACCGACTTGTCGAGCTGGAGACACGGGTGCAACGGTTGGAATCCGGCCCGGAATTCTCCAAAAACACGATTCCCAGGATTCCGGATAATTTTAATGACATTGAAACAATTACGCCCTCGGAATTGAATATGACACGATCCCTGCCAAGAACCCGTTGACAGAAAATTCGTGTCCTCAGCTGTCCAATCGATAAATTCGTGTCCTCAACTGGACTATCGACTTTACAATTGACGTGGAATCGTGTATCTTCGGGCAAATATGAGTTTTTCCGAAGAAAACATGAGGGACGCGATGGCGGTCATTGATTTTCAAGACGTGACGTTTGCTTATGACCGCGAACCGGTCCTTGAAAATGTCAATCTTTCGATTTCCCAAGGGGATTTCGTTGCATTGGTCGGTCCGAATGGTGGAGGGAAAACAACCCTGCTCAAGTTGACATTGGGACTGTTGAAACCTAATACCGGGACGGTCCGGCTTTTCCATGAGAGTCCTGAAACGAGTCGAACACGGGTTGGATACACGCCGCAGTATCTCCAGGTTGATCTGAAATTTCCCTTGTCGGTGATGGATGTCGTGTTGATGGGGCGACTTCAAAAGAAAACCGGCTGGTGGTACAAACGGACAGACCGGGATGTCGCCGCAAACGCCCTGAATGTCATGCAACTTTATGACAGGCGTCATGACCCGTTCCACACGCTTTCGGGAGGACAGAGACAACGGACGCTCATTGCCCGGGCGCTTTGCAGTGAACCGGACATATTGTTTTTGGATGAGCCGACCAACAATATTGATCCCTCTTCGGAGTCTCTCCTTTATGAAATTCTTGGGGAACTCAACAAAAAATTGACAATACTGATTGTTTCTCATGATGTCGGGGTTGTTTCCACGATTGTCAAAAACGTCGTTTGTGTCAATCGGGCCGTCGTCATGCACCCGACTTCCGCGTTGAACGGCGTTTTGCTCCGTGAAATCTACGGGAGCGACCTTTTGTTCGTCCGGCATGATCACCGATGTTGTGTTCAGGAGCACGGATCATGAATCATCTCCGCGACATCCTTTTTTCACCGGATTTTGCGTTTTTGCGTCAGGCGTTTCTGGTCAGTGCGCTTGCCAGTTTGCCGTTTGGTGTGATTGGTACATTTGTTGTTGTCCGGCGGATCGGTTATCTGGCCGGAGCTGTTTCCCATTGCGCGTTCGGGGGAATCGGCATCGGTATTTTTCTTCAGCAAACGCTTACGGTCGCCGGATTTGCCGTTTTGGCTTCCTGGTTTCATCCGTTGTTTGTCGCGATTCTGTTTTCAATTTTCAGTGCCCTGTTGATCGGGGCGGTTCAGCATTACGCCAAGGAACGGGAAGACGCGATCATCGGCGCCATTTGGGCCATCGGCATGGCCGTCGGAATTTTGTTTCTCAACAAAACGACCGGTTATCACAACATTTCGGCCTATCTTTTCGGGGAAATTTTACTCACCTCGAACACGGGCACTCAGTCGGTTGCATTTCTCGGAATCGTCGTTCTGGCAGTGGTCGGTTTGTTCTTCAAACGGCTGGAAGCGGTCTGTTTTGACGAAGAATATGTGATGCTCCGGGGACTTCCGGCACGATTCTATTTTCAGCTTCTCCTGGTGCTCGTCGCAATTACGGTCGTCCTGATGATCCAGCTTGTTGGCGTGATCCTGGTCATTGCACTGTTGACTCTTCCTGCGGCAACGGCGGCCCGGTTCACGCACCGGCTTTTTTCCATGGCCGTTTTGGCAACGATTCTCTGCTTTCTTTTTTCGTGGACCGGACTTTGGATCAGCACAACCTTCGACCTGGCAGCTGCCCCAACCATCATTCTCATCGCCGCCGCCGGTTATACCATCGCGGTATTGATGCCGACGTAATTTTCGTGCAACAATGGAATGAAATTTCCGGCCACTGGTAATGATTGCGTGAAATGCTATAATTGCTGGTGATTTATTGATATTCGCAAGTTGTCAATGGAAAAGAGGCCGGAACAGCATGATTTCTGAAGAGATTTTATTGGATGTCGAAGACCGGATGGAAAAAGCCGTCGCGAAACTGAAACGGGACCTGACCGGTATCCGTACCGGACGGGCCAATCCGGGACTGGTCGATTCGCTCAAAGTCGACGTTTACGGGGCAAGTTCCACGATGAAATCGGTTGCAACAATTGCTTGTCCGGAGCCGAATCAGATTGTGATCCGACCCTTTGATTTGGGAACCATAAAAGATATTGAAAAAGCGATCATTGCTTCAGACTTGGGGTACACTCCAAATAGTGACGGACGTGTTGTTCGGATCAATATTCCGCCGCTTTCGACCCAAGTACGTCAAAAAATGGTGTCGAGAATCAAAGAACTCTGCGAAGAGTCAAAAATAGCCATTCGCAATGTTCGGCGCGACGGAAACAAAATGATAGAAACTGCGGAAAAGAACAAGGAAGTTTCCGAGGACGAACGAGATAGAATAAAAAGCGAAATTCAATACCTCACCAAAAAATACGAAGACGAAACCAATGATTTGGCCAAGTCGCGTGAAAAAGAGGTGATGGAAAACTAGAGCCGCTGTTGGGAATCTGGTATTTTATCAAATTCCTAGATTTTTAGTTAAAAATTCAAGGATTCTCCGGGGGCGAACTGGGTTCGACCGGGCTTGTGAAGTTTAAGTTGCGTGTCGTGGTTGGTCAGCAGGCCACGTTAAAAGCCGACTATTAAATTCAATTGCCGAGCCTAGACTCGCAATGGCTGCCTAAGAAAAGGCGCCCCGAACTTGGACTGTTGCCGAAATGGTCCAAACTTCGGCCGTAATTTCGGATCGTCTCTGATCACGTCGGACAAAGCAGAGATTAAAAACCGTTTCCGAATCGCCGCTTTGACATCCTCTCCCCACGGAGGTGAAGGCGGTTAAATCAAAAGAGGGGATACACACGTAGACGCTTGTATGGATCTGTCGCGGGACGCGGGTTCAATTCCCGCCGCCTCCATTTTTATAAGGTGGGAAATAAAGGGGCAAATCCTTCTTAACTTTTTTCACCTTTTTCCTTTTTTATGTATGATCGTTGTGGTGTCGTCGCTGTTGTTCAACGGAATCAGGAGTTATTGGTGATTCGCCGGTCGGCGACGGTCCTTGCTCCGCGGACGCTTTGTTTTCCGGGCGGTGGAATCGAATCGGGAGAGTCGCCGGAAAAGGCTTTGATTCGTGAATTTCGTGAGGAACTCGGAGAAACCGTGATTCCGAAACAGGAAATCTGGCAGAATGTGACACCGTGGAATGTTCATCTCCGCTGGTGGACAGCAGCGTTGCCGGAACCCCATAAACTTCATCCCAATCCCTTGGAAGTTGAAAATTTCTACTGGATGACCCTTGATGAACTTAGGGGGCACCCTGATCTGTTGGCGAATAACCTCCTTTTTCTCAATTTTTTTCAGACAATTTCTTGAATTCTCCCAATAAAAGGCACAAATTTGAAGAATTTGAGATGTTATTGTGCTGGAAATAAAAAATAAGCCTGTTCGGTGAATCGCCTGTTTCGTCGACATGCAGAACAGCCCCATTTTGTGATTTTTTTTCATGTCGGCGCAAACAGGCAGCGTTTGAAGCACGGTTTATTATTTATCGCCATCACAATACTATGAAATTCGCTGCAAAAAAGTTCATTTCATGGGCGATTTTACAATGATGGAACGATAAAAAAACCGTTCTGCCGAAAATTTCAGCAAAACGGTTTTTGTACCTAAATTTTATTGAGAAACAATCTGCAAAAAAACTTAAATTATTCGCAGCAAACCGGGGCACAGGGATCACAGGCCGGAGCACAGGGATTGCAGCAACGTGCGGCAAAGTGAGCTCGGAGACGTGCAAACGGACGGAAACAAGGAGCTGGACAGCAAGGATCACAACAAGCAGGCTCACAACAAACCGGTTCACACGGGACCACTACGGGTTCGCATGGTGTGCAGCAAACCGGTTCACAACACGGTGTGCAGCAGGCAAGACGAGCACGGAACTTTGCAAAAAAGAACGGACGGCATTTCGGGGCACAGACCGGTTCACAAGGATTGCAAACAGGCTCGCAAGGGGCGCAAGCCGGTTCACAAGGTGTACAACAGGCTGGGGCACAAGGATTGCATTTCAGAGCAATACGGCCAAAAAGACCAGCTTGGGCAACGGTTGCTGAAACCGCAAGAATGACTGTTGCGGCCAACACTGAAAATAGGACACGACGCTTCATCAGTGAATCTCCTTTTTGTTTAGATTCGAATACTTTAGTTAGTTAAACGGCTTAACGCCAAATCTACATTTTTTGATAACCATGTCGATGACATAAATTATTACCATAAATATGATTGTTGTATTTCTCGTATATTGTATATATACGCTGATTTCATTTTACAAAAATCAATCATTTACGACGACGAAATATATCAAAGATTCTGGAATCAAAAATCCACGATTCTTACAAAAACAGTGTTTCTATTGGGGACTAAGTACAAAAAACGGCTAAAAGCAGTTTTTCATTGTTATCAACAAATTCCCCAATTATCTACAATGTTGACTCATTATAGCATAATATTTTAGCCAAATCAAATATATAGAAAATTTTTCTACATTTATTAATTTGCCATATCTTACCTACATAGTCCACGTTTTGCAAGTATCCCCAAAAGAAAAAAGCGAAAAACCGGTTTTATGGTATAATTTTCTATGATTTGGTAAAAAAATTGTTAAAATTAAACGTCCGCTCTATAAATATTTCATTTTTTCTATAGTTTTTCTCATGTTTTCCCTTCCGATTTTTGTTTTTTGGTTTTCCGCAATTGGTGCCGCCTTGGGAAGTTTCCTCAATGTTGTGATTTGGCGTCTTCCGCGAGGCCAAAGCCTGGTTTATCCTCCTTCCCAATGCCCAAAATGTCAAAAAAGAATTCGCTTGTACGATAATCTTCCCATATTTGGCTGGTTCTTTCTTGGTGGAAAATGTCGCGACTGCAAGTTGCCAATCAGTTTCCGTTATCCTTTGGTGGAAACGACTTGTGCCTTATTCGCTTTTGTCCTTCTGATTGTTTTTCTCCCTCCTGAGATGGGATTTGTACGTCCTGTCACCCAAAACTCCCAGATTCTTTCGGTTCCCATGACATTCACGGAACTCATCATCCGGACGGTCTGGCTTTTTGTTTTGCATACTTCTCTCCTTGCCATGGGAATGATTGAATGGGACCGTCAAAAGATTCCAAACGGTCTTTGTTGGTTCATCCTTTTCGTTGGAATTGCGATTTCTCTTTTTTCCCCTTGGGTTTACGCCGTTCCTTGGAACTGCTTTTGGCCATGGGAGAAAGTGCCGGAAGTTTATCTCAAAGGGCGACACCTGACGTCCATGGTTTTTCCTGAAATCATTCTCGGGTTGGGGGGCGGGGGAATTTTCGGTCTCCTCAGTTTGAGATTTCTACCTCTTCATCAACGAATATCATGGTTTTTGGCCTGTATCCTGCTCGGTTTGTTTCTCGGTTGGCAAATTTGTTGGATTGTCTTGCTGGCGACATTGATCGTTCATTGGGCCATTGTTTTTATGATCCGAAAAAGCATTCCTCTGCTTTGCTTGACGTTTTCGAGTTTTCTCATTAACATCATAATTATCTTGCAAACACCACCTATATTGTCACTTAAGTGACCGGCAAGCTGGGAACCTTTGCTGTGAATGAAATGACGACCCCGACAACAGACGGTTTGAGCGACGGTTCATTTCTGCAATTTCCGATGGAAAATGGCGGCTTTGTTATTGGTCCGGAAAACCAATGTTTGGCAATTGCCGTCAAGTGGGCCGTGGAAGGTTTTTCGCCAAAACAAGCCATGCCATCGGTTTCAGTCTCCAATCAACCGATTCTTTTTTACGGTCCGCCGGGAAGTGGAAAAACGCATCTTTTGTTGGGAATCTTTCAAAAATGGCGCGAAATTCATCGTCGCGGCAAAGCAATTTTTCTCAATGGTGAGGAATTTGCCCGAATTTTCGCGACGGCCATTGCTTCCAAAACAACGGACGATTTCAGACAAAAGTTTCAAAAAGCGGAATTGATCGTTTTGGATGATCTTGATTTCCTGCAAAACAAAGAGGCGGCTCAAACAGAGTTTTTCATGATTCTCGATGATTCCCGGGAGCACCGTCAAACAATCGTGCTGAGTGTTTCACAGTTTCCCTCGAAAAGGCACTTTTCTGATGAACGGTTGATTGCCCGGTTGATTGCCGGACTTGTTGTTCCCGTTTTACCTCTTGGTTATACGGCCCGAACCATGGTTTTGGAGCGATTCGCCAAAGAACAGAATCTGAAACTGACACCGAAAATGGTGCAAACCATTGCTCAGAATCTTCCCGGAGGTGTCCTCCAGTTGAAAGGATTTATCTCCCAATTGGTTTTGGAGTCGAATCATCGTTCCTTGGACCAAAATCTCGTACAAAAAATGCTCAAAGAAAAGGAGCCGGCATCTGTCCCCACGATCGACGAAATTGCCCGATTGATCAGCAAACAGATGGGACTCAAACTTGCCGATCTGAAGGGAAAATCGCGAAAAAGCACGACGGTAAAGGCCCGGGGAATCGCCATTTATCTTACGCGACAAATGACCGGCTTGAGTTTGAAGGAAATCGGCCGCTATTTCGGCGGTCGCGACCATACCACGATCGCCCATCACGTGGGTGAAACGGAAACCCGGTTGACTCAGGATATTCAATGGCGTGATTTTGCCCTGAATATTCGAGAAACGCTCCTGGGACAAACCATGACCGGACAATAACTTCGGACAATAACCGCCATGTATAAAAAAATCATTCCGTTACTCTCCCGTTGGTTTTCGTCAACAGCAGATTGGCTTTCACCAAAGTCCGGTTGGTTTGCGTCGACGTCCCATTGGTTTTCGTCGGCGGCAGACCTTTTTTGTCCGCCGTTTTGTGTTTTTTGTGAGGAACGAATTGAGCAGAAACATCATAATCTGTTCTTTTGCGAGTCCTGTCAAAAAAAATTCGCCATGTCCGCGAACCGTTTTTGCAGACGTTGTGGAAGTAGTGTTGTCACTTTTTTGTCATCCGATTCTTTGTCTTCCGATGTTAATTCCATGGCATGTGTCCATTGTAATCAGTCGGAATTGGCGTTTTCACGATCGGTTGTCCTCGGAGAGTATGGTTTTGAATTGCGAAAAGCCGTTTTGAAGATGAAAACCGACAACGCCGGATTTCTGGCCATGAATATGTCACGGCTTTTTCTGCGTGAGCGTCGCGAACAACTTCTCGAATGGGATGCCGGGGTCGTGATCCCTGTTCCGATGCACTTTTTACGTCGTTTTCACAGGGGAGTCAACAGCCCGCTCATTTTCGCCCGGGAACTTGCGGAAACGCTTGGCGTTCCTTTGGGGCAATCATTGATCCGACGAACACGTTACACGAAACCGCAGTTCCATCTTAACGAACAACAACGCCGCAAGAACGTGAAAGGGGCTTTTGCGCTTGTCGGCAGCCCTCAAAAAATCAAAGGCAAACGAATCCTTCTCGTTGACGACATCATGACGACCGGTGCCACGTGTCATGAAATTGCTTCCGTGCTCAAAAAGTCCGGAGCCGATTCCGTGCTCGCGGCCGTTTTTGCCCGGGCGGAAGGAAAAACCTATCTCAAAAAGTTACCGACACGTCCTGTTGAAAAGAAGCCGGACGAAATGTTTATTGAGTTTGACGGTCATTTTTGACGATCGTTGAAATTATTGATGGTCAAGATAGGGTTTGACGCGGAAACCGGTTCGGTCGATGATGATTTCGATCATGCCGTCGTTGAATGTCCGATAGAACCCGCAACCAATACCGCGGTAGTAGTCTTCCGTCTCTTCCCGGTAGGTGAAAAGCCCGCCGCTGACAATCACGTGATTGGGCTTGGCCCATTCCGCCAGCTTCTTGGCCGACGGTTTGAGGCTGCCATGATGCGGGGAAAGAATCAGGTCGAACTTTTCCGGAGGGGTTTCCAGAAACGAAAGTCGTTTTGCTTCCACGTCACCGGTCAGGAGAATTTTATGGCCGCGATGCTCAATCGCCAGAACAAGACTTGTGGCGTTACTGTCGTTTCCTGTCGGGAAGCCCGATTTGCCCGGACCGGGAGGATGTAAAACACGAATCTCCGGGAAACCGGGAATTTCAAGAGTTTGTCCCTGCTCCAGGAACTCGACTTTTATGTTCCGTTTGTGAATCATCTCCTGAATCAAATCGACACCTTGGTCGTTCTTGCCAAACATGTTGTGGGTTACGTAAAACCGATGCACGGGGATTTTATCCATCAAATGAACCAGTCCGTTGTAATGATCGGAATCAGGATGCGAGAGAAAAACCGCGTCAACATGGGTGGCACCGGTGTCCCAAATGGAATTGGCTGCAATTCGTGCCGCTTTTGACGGGGAAGAAAGGCAGCCGAGGTCATAAAAGACTGTCATTCCTTTCGGTGTATGCAAATGAACCGCCAGTCCGTGCCCCACGGCAAGCACCCGAACCGTGAGTCGGTCGTTTCTCAGGTCGTTCCATTGTTTCACCAAGGAAACACCGTATCCGATCATGCACCAGATCAACACGAATGCCATGATTTTTGTCCATTTGGGCCGGTGTTTCGGGAAAAGTGTCCAAAAGATGAACGGGTAATAAAACACGATCAACCACCAGACACGCGGTCCGGGAAGCCAGAAATAAGCCCACGGCCAATTGTGGAACCAACCGATCATGCCGCTTAAAATCGTGTGAAAAAGGTCGGCAAAAAAGCCGAAAAACATGGCCAACGGAGAACAAATCGGAGCCGTCAAAATGACGGCCAGGCTGCTCAACAGCGAGAACATCAGTGGAAGCCACAAAAAAGGATTGACAAAAACGGCAATCGGTGCAAAAAGATGAAAATGCGACAAAATAACAGGGATCGCAATCAACCAGATCACCAAACTGACAAGTGCGCCGTTGATGACCGTGTTGACGAAATATCGTGTCGTTTGCCAGGCGATCAGTTTCACGACCCCGAAAATGGTATTTTCCAGCGGCGTCCATTCCTCTTCCGACATTTCCAATTGTCGTTCCAAAGATTTTGTTTTTTGAAACCGTTTTTGGAGAAAATCGATCGGATTCCTCGAAAATGGGGTGAGCCAAACGAAGACTCCGGTCGCCAGAAACGAAAGTTGGGCTCCCAACAGAAAAAGCGAGGTCGGATTGAGTATCAGTACGATAATCGCGGTCGCGGCAAGAGAGTTGACCGTCAATTTGGGTTGTCCCCGATAAATGGCGAGTGAGGCGACAAGCACCAAAACCGTCGCGCGAATGGCCGAAGGACGAATATCGGTCAAAAGCAGATAAAAAATCATGGAACCGGCAAGAGCAACGGCCAAAGAACGTCGTTTCAGGCCAAGCCGCTGAAAAAACCAATGAAAACCAAGGGCAATCAGACCGACATGGATGCCGGAAATCGCCAGAATATGGGCGGTGCCGCTTTCGGTGAGTGTTTGCCGAAGGTCCGGATCGACATTTTCCCGAATTCCAAGAATCATGGCCGCGGCAAACTCGGAATTCCTCAGACCGATGTACCGCTGTAAATTGACATAAGATTGACGCCGGAGGGACTCAAGAAACCGCCCGGGAGAAGGTTTTCCGGATTTAAGCAACGTGACGGATTCCGGAGATTTTCCCCGAAATAAGGCGAGAATCCGTGACTGTCGCAGATACTCCTTTTGATTCCAATCTCCCGGATTGAGCGAAGGGGTCGGTTTTGAGATTTCCCCGACAATCTGGAGTTGGTCGCCGTAACGTATTTCAGACAAATTTCCGGAAACATCAACCATGATCAAGCCGTTTACGTTTTGCCAGACTTTGCCGTTTCGCAGACGAGTCACGCGCAACACAAATTGTGTGCGGTCAACCGGCTGAAAAAGACGTCCCGGTTCCGGCGGCATGGCGGCAAAATATTTGGGGGATTCCGCAACACGTCCTTCCAGGACCATCGGTATCGGCAAAGGCAAATCGAAGAATCCCGGATCATCCCGGGAGTAAACGTTCCAGTAAAGATGATGCCAGCTTCCGCTCAGGGCAAACACCATGAACAAAACCGTCAGGCTTGATGCCGGCAAACGTTTTTGAAGGATGAACCATGTTCCCAAGCCGCAACAGAAGAAGAGTCCCCAAAATACCAGCAGCACGGACAAGATTCGATCGGTGAGGATTCCTCCCGCCATCACGAGAAAACAGATTGGCAACGGTTCTTTAATCGTAGAAGTAGAAACGGTCGATACTCCACTTGGAAAGTGGGAGACCGAGAATCAAGCATCAAGCGTACACCCTACCACAGGGCTGATCACCAAATACTGAAACCAGCCCCCCGCAATAATGCTTTTTATGGAGGTTTGGTTCAGCACTTTGGTGATCAATCAAGAAAGTGGTATTTTTGTACGCTTGGTTTGATGAAATTCTTCTTACCTGAACCATCAAACCGAAAAAAAACGGCAGAACGCCGCTTTTCAAAGTACCGTCAGAGATGCTATCAAAATGATCTTTGATTGTCAAGTCATTGGCGTATGAGGTCAGGCCGTTGGCATGTAAGATTGAGGTTTCACCCCCGAAACAGGCGTCTTGGACCAATAAAGAGGCCGTTTTTCAGGGGACTTTTCAATATTCGAAATTCGAACCATTACAGTGAAGACGATTCTTCGTTTTTTTGATGTTGTTCCACCTGTTTTTTGACAAACGCTTCGTCACCGGTTGAGGAAAGCAGGTCGGCATAGGCGGTGATGTGTTCGCCGAAGTTGACGTGTTCCTTTTGAGGGAGTTTTTTGGGACGACCGAAAATCGGCCATTGATAAAAGCAAAAAATAATCCCCAAGAGAATGAATTGCCAGAAAATGACGGAAAACGGCCAAATTTGCAGGAATTGGATCACCATGTCGAAGGAGGAAACCCGTTCCTCAACCCACTGGATTTCTACGATTTCGTGTCCGGAATACAGGAAAAAAATCTTTTTCGGGGTGTCACCGAATTCATGAATGAGCCGATTTGCCAATTTGCGGTGTTCATGATTGATGAGTTGGTAATTCAACAAAAAACCGCCATTGTTGACACAAATGAGTCGTCCTTTTTGAAATTTGGTCGAAATAGCGATTTGGTGCCCTTCCGATTCCAAAAGCGTTTCAAAATCGTTATTTCCGTCTTCAACAGGAAGAAGGTCTTCAAACAGCGACCATTGAATTTTGTCAACATCAATTCCGTGAATCCAATTTTCCTTTCCGGAAAGCGATCGGACAACAAATTCCTCCTTGAGGGGTTGCATTTGAAAAATGTCGTTTTTTTTCGGTTCTATTTTTGTTTTGTCGTCATCTTTTTTTGATTTTTTCTTTTTATTTTCTTCTTCTGGTTCGATTTTTTCTTTCGATTCAACTTTGTGTTTCACCGACGGGTCATCACGGTCGAGAAAATGTCTCAGTTCAAACGTTGCGGCATCGCGTCTTGTCTTGGCACGGTGCTTCGACGCTTCATCCGGAATGTCGGGAATGATTTTGTCCCAATATTCTCGATCCGACTCAAACGCCCGACCAACATAAACGATTGTTCTGTCCGGTTTTTCATTGAGCCAGTCGCTCAGTTTTTGAAGAGTATGCACGGGAACCGTTTGCCGATTCCAGCAGAACCAGACGAGAATCTCATCGTTGCTTTTTTCTTTGAGAAACCCACTTTTACGGACATGGTGTCCCGATTTTTTGCAGAGGTCTTCAAAAACCGTTGTTCCGTTGATGCTGGAATCGAAAAACGGCAGGGCATAGTCTGTATCAATGTCACGGTTGCCGCAACCGCAGCCCAGGAGTAGCGCCCCCGCCATCAGAATGAGGAGCAGCCAATTCGTGTTTTTCAGGGCATTTTGCCGTGAGGTGTCGGGGGCTTGCGTCACCGATTCACGTCGACGGACTTCCTCCAAAACGGCATTTTGCATCAGATTGCGTTCGTTCCAGACAACAAGGAAGCGGTCGGGGATCATCTCATGTTCTCCGTAATAGACAGTTTCAAACAGATGCATGGTCCGTTCATAAAACGGTTTAACGTCGGTAGTCCGAAACAGTTCGCGGAGATATTCGTGATTGGTTTTGCCGCGCTGCATCCGAATCAGGCCTGATTGATCAAGAAAAACGAGCTGATAACTGAAATAGTAAATGAGTGCCCGATGGTAGTCGCCGGCTTGAAACGCTTTTTCCGCGGCCCCGAGCAGATCGTCATAAACGTCCCGGGCTTCTTCCGGCAGGGTTTCGATCCGCCTTTGCCGCTCTTTGGCCTCTTGTTTGCGACGGGTGTTCCATTCGTATCCGTAAAGTTTCATAATCGCCAGAACAAGGAAATAAATGATCGGTATCAGAATGAGTGTCACAAGGATGAACAAACCGATCCGGATCAGCAGGGCCAGAAAGCTGAGGTTCATTTCCGGTGTTTCCGCCCAAGGTTCCCGTTCTTTGGGAAACGGCACAAAACAAGCATCGTCCGTCGTCGGGGAGTACCAGGGGAATTGTTTTTCGAGGGTTCCTTGTCCGAGAGACTCTTTTCCTGCTCGAATCGCATTTTCGTCGGAAAGCGGTTTTTTCGTCCACCACCCGGAGCAGCCGGTCATGGACAGGCAAAGGAGCAGACAAAATGGCAAGGAAATGGACAAATGAAGAAACAGACTGTTTTTTTGGAAAAAACGCCGCAAATTGTGAATTTTTTCTCCTTGGCACCTTGTTTTTTCGTTTTTCATTGGTCTTTCATCCTTGCCCGTTCGGCGCGAAAAGCGAGTTCGACATCCCAGCCTTCCCGTTCGATCCTCATGTCGAGATACCGGAGAAAATGAAGGATGATGACCGGTCCGCTGCAAATCCAAAGGAAAAGAGGAAACACAACGACGGTAAAAACAGGTGTTTCACCAAGTAAATTTCCGAAAAACAGGTCGATTCCATAGCTGATGCAGAGATACATTCCCGGAAGAATCAGGGCCGCGAAAAGTGCGGTGAACAAACCGAACGCGATCTGCTCGCCGAAACGTCCCTGATGAAAGATTTTCATTCGTTTGAACGTGCTGATTCGGTCGTTTTTCTTTCCGACGAACGGTGTCTTTTCCAGAACAATGATTTCGACCGTACATTCGTAGAAAAAAAGAGTCATCGGAAACAGCAGCAACAAAAAGAAAAACAGTTGCCCGAAGGATTCGAGCCAGGAACCGAAGACCTCTAAACCTTCCGGTTGTGTCTCGGGAGCGAAAATCCGCTTTCCGAGGTAAATGATGGGTAGCGACGAAACAAACGGTATCTCGGCAAGAGTGAGAAAAAAAAGCATAAACCCGTAAGCGATCGACCATTCTTCCGTCCCGTATCCATGTCCGAAAAGTCCCTCGACGACGAGTCGCGCCAGGTAATGATTCAAAAACACAAACGGCACGGCAAGACAGGCCAACCAAAAATAAACCCGTAATCCTTCCTTTTGGATGAGTCGAAACGTCAGGTCAATCAATTCCCCATAAGTTCGTTTCCGGATCACCAGGTAGTTCTTGTCCAGTTGCCGGTCTGCCATTTATTCAGCCGCTTTCATCTATTTCACCACCCATTTTCCTTGTTCGAACGATTTTGAAGTGATTTTGCGAAACGGTTCCTCGGCATTGGAGGTTCGGACCAAATAGAGTACGGGAATGTTCTTTTCATTAGCGAGGGCGAGTCCCTTTTCGACTCCGAGAACGAACAGGCCGGTGGCCAAAGCATCGGCTTCGGCACAAGTCGGGGCGATCACCGAAACGGAGCCGAGACTCTCCTCGGAATCCTGTTCGTCGAACGCGGCTTCGGTCGGTCTACCGGTTTTTGGGTCGATAATATGGGAATATCTTTTGCCGCCAAACTCCTTGGAGTTGAAGTAATCCCCACTGGTGGCCATGGCGTTGTCGTGAAGATTCACCATTTCACAGATCAATGGGGCCAGAGCCGTTTTTTCCGAGATTCGCGGTTCCTGAATTCCTATAACCCAGGGCTTTCCTCCTTTTTTTGTTCCTTTGGTCTTCGTTTCACCGCCGATTTCGACCATGTAACTTTTGATGCCGCAACTCTCCAAAACGGTTCCGACTTGATCCACGGCGTATCCTTTCGCAACCGCCGAGAGGTCAATCTGGAGTTGGGGGATCGTTTTTCGAAGTGCCGGCGGGTCCATCCGAAATTCCAATTTGTCAAATCCGCAAAACTCCTTGGTTTCGTTGATTTGTTCTTCCGTCGGAGGTTGCGTCGGTTTGGGCTGTTTGGGGCCGAATCCCCACAAATCGACAAGCGGTCCGACTGTGATATCGAACATGCCGTCGGTCGATTCGGAAACTTCTTTCGACAGTTTGACCACTTGCACGATGTCCGGCGAAACGGGAAACCATTCGGTGGATTCGGAATGATTGAATCGGGTCACCTCGGAATCTTTTTTGTAGGTTGACATCAATCCGTCGATTCGCCGGAGTTCATCATCCACTTTTTGCGTCGCTTTTTCCCAGGTCCTGTTGGTGGCCCCGGTGAAACTTTTCACATAATAGGTTATCCCCCCCATCGTTTCGCCCGACATTTGACGAATTTGGTTGATGAAGATGTAACTTGTGGCAAAATACCAGCCTAAGGTAAAAACGAAGACAATTCCGACAACGATTCGCATGGCATAATTGAGAATATTCTGGAATAACGTGTTCTTTGGTGAATCGTGACTTGTCTCGCTCATAATTGATTATTGTTTTGGTAAAATTTTCAACAGGCAGTTATACCCATCCATTATAACGGAAGGTGCAACCGAATCAATAATTATACTTTCAGATATACTTTCGGAAGAGTTTTTTGCTCAAGGTCGTTGCTCCTTGGGGAATATTCCATCATAATAGAGCTAATGTTAATGTAATTAGGTTGCCGTGTCGTTTTTGGGAACCTTTTCATTCACGAAAAATAGATGGAACTTTTCCGTGTTGGCGCCGATCATACGTGGTGTATTGATTTTGATTGCAAAATTTCTTAGCGGGGCAAGTGTCCGTTGGGTGGACTGCCAGCCGGACCGGTGTCAACGTGTTTACTTTGCAAACCATACAAGTCATCTTGATTCGATTGTCGTTTGGGCGGCTCTTCCGCCGGAAGTCCGCGAGGTTACCCGGATGGTCGCGGCCAAAGATTATTGGAATAAAGGTCCCATCCGTCGATATTTGTCGAAGGAAATTTTTAATGCCCTGCTGATTGACCGTACAAACGTCAGTATCCGAAACACCCCCGTACAACTGATGATTGACGAAATCGGGGACAATTACTCCATGATCATTTTTCCTGAAGGAGGGCGTTCGACCGGTGAGACCATTCAGGAATTCAAGAGCGGAATCTATTATCTCGCGAAAAAAAAGCCGGAATTGGAGCTGATTCCCGTATATCTCGATAATATGAACAGAATTCTTCCCCGTGGCGAGGTGCTCCCTGTACCGATGTGTTCGCGGATCGTTTTCGGACCTCCGATCTGGATCGAACGGGGAGAGCCGAAGAATATTTTTCTCGAACGGACACGTGAGGCCATCGTCAAACTGAAAGACCTTTAGATTGTGTTGAAAAATGTAATTGAAATGGGCGAAAAACGATGAAAGTCATTCCATGTGCCTTGAACCAAACGCCCCTGGATTGGAACGGGAACGTTTCTCGGATTCTGGAGGCGATCGGTCAGGCGAAGAAACGACAAGCCGATATTCTGCTTCTCCCGGAACTGGCGATTTGCTCGGTCGGTTGCGAAGATGCTTTTTTTTCCATGTCGCTTCCGGAAACTTCTCTTGACATGCTTGAGAAAATTGTGCCGGAAACCGATGGACTGCTTGTTCTTCTCGGACTTCCATTACGGGTTGGCGGAACCCTTTTCAATGCTGTTGCTGCCATTGCCGATCAAAAAATTCTTGGTTTTATTTGCAAACAGCATTTTTCCTGTTCGCGGTTGAATTACGAATCACGTTGGTTTGCCCCCTGGCCGGAAAAAACTCATTGGGAACTTAACCTGCGGGGAAAAACTTATCCCGTCGGCGACATCACCCTGAAGTATGGCGGCAAGAAAATCGGCGTCGAGTTTTGCGACCTTCCCGACTCTGAATGTCCGGGACCGCTTCTGGAACCGGACCGGAATCTCGACATTGTCCTCAATCCGTCCCCCAGCGTGTTCGAACTGGGAAAACATCAACGTCGTTGTGATTGGGTTCAAGCTCGTGCCCGGGAACTTGACGCGGTTTATGTCACGACCAATCTGATCGGCAACGAATCCGGGACCCTGCTTTACGACGGTGCCACGATGATTGCCCGTCCCAAGGGACCGCCGGAAGAAACGATTTCTGTCTCCAGACGCTTTTCGTATCAACCCATTTTGCTGCACGAACCTTTTTTTCCTTCCTCTCCACCTTTTTCGCTGCCGTATTTTTCCCGGGAGGAGGAATTCACCCGGGCTGTTTCCATGGGGCTTCTTGATTATGCACGCAAGACGCATACCAAAGGCTTCACGCTTTCCCTCAGTGGCGGCGCCGATTCCACGTCGGTGGCGACACTCCTCTGGACGGCCGTTCAAATGGCCGTCGACGAACTCGGCACCCAAGGTTTTTCCGGCCGCTTTCCCGATTTTTCCATTGTTTCGGACCAAAATATCACGGACATCACGACGATTCTCGGTCAAATCCTGACTTGTGTTTACCAGGGAACGAAAAACAACTCCGAAACGACCCGAAATGCGGCAAAATCCGTGGCGTCAGTCCTCGGGGCCAAGTATCTCGAACTCGACGTCGCCCCGATTGTCGCCGCTTACACGACGCTGATCGAAAATGCTTTGGGGGAAGCCCTGAGTTGGGAAAAACATGATACCGTGCTGCAAAACATTCAGGCGCGAACCCGGGGACCTTCGGCGTGGATGATTGCCAATCTCCAACAGAATCTTTTATTGGTGGCGAGCAACCGTTCCGAAATGGCGGTTGGTTATGCCACCATGGACGGGGACACTTGCGGCGGACTTGCCCCGATTTCAGGGATCGACAAGCATTTTCTGAGACAATGGCTCAAGTGGATGCAAACGGAAGGTGTCACCAGAGACGACGGCACCCGATTGAACCTTCCCGTGCTCGAAGCGGTCAATTCCCAGCAACCGACGGCGGAGTTGCGCCCGTTGTCGATGAAACAGACGGATGAGTCGGACCTCATGCCCTATGAAGTTCTTGAAAAAATCGAGGAACTCGCCATTGAAAAACAGCAGGCGCCCGACGAAATTCTGATGCAACTTCCACGACTGTTTCCGATGTTTGAAAAAGCCCGACTTTGTCAATGGGTCGAACGTTTTTTCAAGATGTGGACCGACAGCCAATGGAAACGGGAACGTTGCGCCCCCGGTTTCCATCTCGACAGTCGTAATCTCTCCCCCCGTTCCTGGTGCCGGTTCCCGATTCTTTCCGCCAACGTGCCGCCGGACCGCAGACAACGTGCCGTTGCATCGCAGTTGTCTCCCGGTCCTTCGGACGGTTGACTTCCAACAGCGAATCGAACGAAGTGAGCATGAGCAACTGCGATCAAACGACACGTTTGCGCTTTTCACTTTGCGTTTGATGAATTGGAACAGGAATGACGGCATCGGTCAAAAACCTGCATGGCTTGCCGAATTTCCGCGACGTCATGAACACGAAGAATTTGAACGTTTTCCCGCATGAGCGACAAACAGGCGGCGATTGTTCCCGGGAGTCGTTTTTCAGGACTGTTTTCAGGACAATGAGCGTGGTCCTGTCCGGAAAGACCGTCGATGAACCGTTTGCGGGAAACCCCGTAAAGAAGCGGGGAGCCGAGTTTGTGAAACGACTCGGCATTTTGCAGAAGCAACTGGTTGTGTCGGACATTTTTGCCGAATCCGATGCCGGGATCAAGCACGATCTTTTCCGGACGGATTCCGATTTGAAGACAGGCGTTTTTGCGTTCGGCAAGATACCCGGCGACTTCCGCAACCACGTCATTATAATTGGGAGCTTGCTGCATGGTCTCGGGGGTTCCCAGAGAGTGCATCAGGCAGATTCCGGCACCGGTTCTTTGAACGACGGCAAGAATATCCGGGTCATAAGTTCCGGCACTGATGTCGTTGATGATTTCCGCTCCCGCCGCGATTGCTTCCCTGGCGACTTCAGCCCGATAGGTGTCGACGGAAACCGAAACATTCGTTTTTTCAAGAACCATCTCAAGGACGGGAAGAAGTCGTTTGAGTTCCTCTTCGATTCCTATCGGAGTTGCCCCGGGTCGCGTGCTTTCCGCCCCGATGTCGAGAATATCGGCTCCTTCTTCCACGAGTTTTAACGAGAAATCAACAACGGCGGAGACGTCCGGCTTCCCATTGCGGTAAAACCGTCCGCCGTCGCTGAAACTGTCCGGGGTGAGATTGACGATTCCCATCATCAGCGGCATTCGTCCGAGTTCAAGAATCCGTGTTCGCAGTTTCCAGATCATCCCGTTATCGTCTCCGTTTTCATTTTTTGGATGACACGTCTGAGAAGTTGCTGAAAAGAGTCCTGAATTTGTCGGAAATCCGGTTCGGCTCCTTTTTTCGGGAGAACAACAATATCCATTCCGGTGGGAATTTCATGTTGGGAAAGTCGGAAAACCTCACGAATGAGCCGTTTCCAACGATTTCGGATGACGGCTCGTTTCCCGGCAAGTTTCTTGGAAACGACAAGTCCAAGTCGGGAAAAACCGAGGTTGTTTTTGAGTCCGTAAAGGACCAGTATCCTGTTTCCGGCGGAATTTTTGGCCTGAAACACCGCATCAAATTCCTTCTGTTTCAACAGATGCGATTTTTTGGGGAAACAATAACGCAACGGCTCGGATTCCATTCGGATATAATCCTGCATTCAGATATAATCTTGGAACAATGCCGGATCAGGTCTTGGGATCACGACTTCGGAGACGAGGAGTCCCCGGTCGCGAACGGCAGCGGCGGCGGCCTGTAATGCGGCGGTCACATCGGCGACGGTTCCGGTCATCAGGAGGAGTCCTTTGCCGCCAAGAGCCATGGCGATATGGAGTCGGAAAAGCGTCACCCGGGCGGCTTTTGCCGCAACATCCGCCGCAACCAGGGCACTGACGCCGCTGAAGGTTTCCAGAATTCCAAGTGCCCCGACCTGTTCCGGGAGAAGAACCACCGATTGCGACATCGCCGGGAAGACCGCTTCGTGGGTATTGGCGACAATCAAATGATCGATCACGGAGTCTTCCCCAACTTCGAGGGCTGTTTGAACCGCCGACTCCACATTGCTGATGTTTCCACCGATGACAATCAGGTATTTACCGCTGCAAATCGTTCGGGCGATGATCAGATCAACCGATGCCGATTTGAGCATCTCGTCCTGCACTTTATAACCGATTCCGATACTGGAAAGTTCGATCGCGCCACAAGCTGTTCCGTTTGACATGACAATAATTGATTTGGAAAGGGAAAATATAGGGAAAAATATTGATCTTGGAATGGAGTTTCGGGCTTTTTACTGCCAGGGAACCTGTCCGCCCCGCTGGATATGTTTTTGTAAAGCCCCGCGCAGTTCCCGAAACCGTTCGGATTGCTTGGATTTCAAGTCGTTTTGTTCCGAGGGGTCGTTATTGAGTGAAAAGAGTTCCAGGGGGGATTGCGGGGTGTTGTGGACCAGTTTCCAACCATTGACGATCACCGATTCACTGGTATTTCCGAAAAAAGCATCCCCGCCTTCACGCCTGACAAAGTACAGCTCACGGTTGGGAAGCGTTTCCGATTGTCCCGTGATCACGTCGTGCAGGGAAACGCCGTCAACCGTTTGTTTCGGCGTTTTTTCACATCCGGCAGCCTGCAAAAATGTGGGAAACAGGTCCATGGTCGTCGCAAAGACATCCGTTTGAGTTCCGGAAGGAACATGACCCGGCCAGCGAACAATACACGGAACCCGGAGTCCTCCTTCATACATGGTCCCTTTTCCATCGCGTAAATCACCGTTGCGTGACGCGAATCGGATATCGCCGCCATTATCGCTGCTGAACACGATGATCGTGTTTTTTGCAAGCCCGGTTTGTTCGAGGGTTTCCAGCACTTTTCCGACCGCGTCATCCAGGTGCTCCATCAAAGCAAGGATTTTGATTCTCGGTTCCGCGAGATTCGGTTCCCTGTTTCGAACTTTTTCGAACCAGTCATTCCTGGGTTGGATCGGACAATGCGGGGCGTTGTATGCCAGATACAGGAAAAACGGCGTGTCCGGTTTTTGCGACCGGTTTTTGATATAATCACAAGCCCAGTCGGTGAACAGGTCTGTTGCGTGACCTTGAGGGTCGATAACGGTCTTGTTTTCACGCATGTAATTGATGTCGTGACGACGATGGGTGTAGTAGTCATCCATCATGTCGCCGAGGAAACCGTGGAAATGGTCGAATCCGCGGTCGTTCGGCAAATCCGGCGATTCGAGACCCAGGTGCCATTTTCCGACCAATGCCGTGTGATAGCCGGCGGTCTTCAAAAGTTGCGGCAATGTGTCGAGATGCGGCGATAATCTCCCCCAGGAATCCTCGGCATGAGTCCGGATCACCCCCGGGACACCTGCCCGGTCGGGATACATGCCGGACATGAAGGACGCCCTGGAAGGAGAGCAGACGGAACTGTTGGCCCGGAAATTTTTGAACAACATTCCTTCGGCGGCAAGTCGGTCCGAATACGGCGACTGCGTATCGGGAGCCCCGTAACAACCGAGGTCACCGTATCCCAGGTCGTCGGCGAGGATCATCACAATATTGGGATGACTTGCAACATTGGGATACCCTGATTCATCGGCATGAGCTGTTGCCCAACCGAAAACGACCCATGATAAAAAAAGGAGCATCCGAAACATGACGTTGTTCATGACTTTATTATTGTTCAATAATGATTGCATCGTTCGTGATGGCAGTAACCCGTCCGTTGATTGAGGCGTGGATGTCGGCACCCAGGGCGGGTTTGCCGTCGGTCACGGGGCGAACCGCGATCGGCTGTCCGAGGTGAACTTCATCACCGACATGGACGACAGGCTGACACGGCACCCCGATATGTTGACACAGCAAAATTTCCACCCGGGGAACATCAATTCGTTCATCAATCAATGGCCCGTGATTGTCGAACCGCGTGAGTCCGATTTTTTGCATGAGCCGCTTGGTCGGCGTCTTACGATTATTCATGTGCATGACAGGGCGATTGGGACGAAATGTCGGATTTTCCCAACGTTTGCGTTCGGCCATGATTCTGCGTTTGTTTTCGGCGCAAACCCCTTTGGGGTCCAGGTCTTCCGGACATGAAACATAGCTGCAAAGGTTGCATTCACAGCAGAATTGTGTCCCGGGAACATCGGCCTGTTTCGAGAGGTTGAACCCCAAACTCCGCATTGCCCGATGGGGTTCGATCGGATGTCCGAGAAGATTCCGCGGACAAAGTTCTGTACAAAAACTGCACTGGTCACAAGCCGCCCGCCCGACTTTTTGCGTCCTGCTCCAATCCCATGATTTCCGTTGGACAACAAAATGGTCTTCCGGGAGGATGATGATCCCGCCGGTTGTTTTTGTGACAGGTTTCGACAAATCCGGCTCCAGATACCCCATCATGACCCCACCGATGACATAACACGGGTTGGAAATCGTGACGCCTCCGGCAAGCGGCAGACACGCGGAAAGCGGGGCTCCGATCGGGACCCGGACGGTCACCGGATGTTTGACGTCTCCGGCGACGGTAAGCCATTTTTCCGTAACAGGTTGCGTTTCGGCCAAAGCGACGTTCAGGGCCGTCTCGACGTTCATGACCACCGCCCCGACAACAATGGGAATCTGTCCCGGCGGAATGACCCGCCCGATCGCTTCGTAAACAAGGATGAATTCGTCCCCGGAAGGATAGGCGTCATCAAGTGGGGCAATTTCCATGTTGGTGTCAAGAAACGGACGAAGGACGTCCATCACTTTTGTGTATTTTTTCTTGATCCCGACAACCCCGCGACCGGCTCCGACCAGTTGCATCCCGATCCGGAGTCCGGCGACGAACTGTTGGGTTTGGTGGAGGATGATTTCCTTGTCTTTATGGAGAAGCGGCTCACATTCCGCGGCATTGATGAGGAGTGTATCGGCTTTTCCGGCAAGTTTGACGTGGGTTGGAAACCCCGCCCCACCCCCTCCGACGACCCCCGCCCGGGCAATTTGTTCCGTGGTAATCATAATAGATGTTACTTGAAATAGATGAAATAGACCTCAATTTCAGGAATTCTTTTCCATTATAAACACATTCCACCTTTTGAACAGTATGAATTTATTGAAAAGGTAACAGGGGGAAGGGAGAAAAGGAGAAAAGAAGAAGACCTCTTACCTCTTAACCTGCCGCCTGTCCTGTCTTGACCAAAACCTATCTTGACCTTGACCAAAATCATGGTCAGCGATAAACTAAAGTCGACTTTTTGTAAAATTGGGGGATTTTGCGCAAATCACCTTTTTTGAACGTGACAACAATCATTTTTTGATATATTGAACGGATTTTTTATGGATTTTTTTGAACGGACCCTTGAAATCATCGGTGACACCTTCAATGGGTTGACACGATGGATTGAAAATAAAATCACGAATCTTTTTGGAGCGGCCAACACCCGACATATTAAAAAACTGCAACCGAAAGTTGCCGCCATTGCCGAAAAAGAGGGGGATTACGAAAAACTGACCGATTCCGAGTTGCGGGGATTGACCGAACAGTTTCGCAAGCGTTTGGCCTCCGGAGAAACGCTCGACGACATTCTGGTCGACGCGTTTGCCACTTGTCGGGAAGCGGGACGGCGGGTTCTCGGGCTTCGGCATTACGATGTCCAGATGATCGGCGGAATGGTTCTTCACAGCGGATGTATTGCCGAAATGGTCACGGGGGAAGGAAAAACCCTTGTCGCCACACTTCCCGCTTATCTCAACGCGCTGGAAGGCAAAGGGGTTCACGTCGTTACGGTCAACGACTATCTTGCCCGACGCGACATGGAATGGATGGGACCGCTTTACATGTCGCTCGGACTTTCCGTCGGGGCGATTCAGAGCAACATGCAGGCCGACAAACGTCAGGAAGCCTACATGTGTGACATCACTTATGGGACAAACAACGAGTTCGGTTTCGACTATCTTCGCGACAACATGCGTTTCGCCGCCAAAGGGGACGATCGTTTCCCGAAACAGTATCAGCAGGCGCAAGGAAAGCTCAATTACGCGATCATCGACGAGGTTGACAATATTCTCATTGATGAGGCACGAACGCCGCTCATTATTTCCGGTCCCGCGCACAGTGATGTCTCCCGGTATCGTGACGCCGATCGGATAGCCCGGCAACTGACAAAAGATGTGGATTTCGAGGTCAACGAAAAGGACCATACAACCAATTTGACCGATGCCGGGGTCCGTCACGCCGAGGAAATTGCCGGGGTCGAGAGTTTTTACACCGCCGGCAACATGGAATGGCCGCACCTGATTGATAACGCCCTGAAAGCCCATCACCTCTACAAACGGGACGTCAATTACGTCTCCATGGAGGGGGAAATCGTGATTGTCGACGAGTTCACCGGACGATTGATGCCGGGACGTAACTGGAGTGACGGACTTCATCAGGCGGTCGAGGCCAAGGAAGGGGTCAAAGTCAAGGAGGAAACGCAAACCCTGGCGACGATCACTTTGCAAAACTACTTCAAACTTTATGACAAAATCGCCGGAATGACCGGAACGGCCATGACCGAGGCGTCCGAGTTCTGGAAAATCTATAAACTCGACGTGATTTCGATTCCGACCAATCGAGGGATGCAGCGTCTCAACCATCCGGACCTGATTTATCGGACCGCCAATGAAAAATACAGAGCGATTGTTGAAGAAATCGAAAACCTCAACAAATGGGACATCCTCACTTTCGACAAAGGGGATCGCGAGGTTCCCGGTGTCATCTTGAAGGAGGACGATTACGTCGTCGAGTTCCAGCCGAAAGGGAGCAAGGAGTCGCAAACGATCCCGAAGGACAAAATTGATGAAGTCGAACATCGCGGGCGACCGATCCTTGTCGGAACGGTTTCCATTGAACGAAGCGAGCAGATTTCTCACATGTTGGACCGCAAGGGGATCAAACACCAGGTGCTCAACGCCAAACATCACCAGCGTGAGGCGGAAATCATTGCCCAGGCAGGACGCAAAGGGGCCGTTACCATTGCGACAAACATGGCCGGTCGTGGAACCGACATCATTCTTGGTGGAAATCCTGAAGCCATGGCGTGGGCCATTCTCCAGGAAAAATATCCGACCCGGCTTGATGTGCCGCGGGAGGAATGGGATTCGCTTGTGAGCGAAATCCAGACCCAGGAAAAGATGAAAGAAGAGGGGCAGCTCGTCCGGCAACTCGGCGGTCTTCACATTATTGGTTCCGAACGGCACGAAGCCCGTCGGATCGACCTCCAGCTTCGCGGTCGTTGCGGACGTCAGGGAGACCCCGGAAGCAGTCGGTTTTTCTTGTCGCTTGAGGACGATCTGATGCGGATTTTCGCGGGAGAATGGGTCAAAAACATTCTCACCCGACTCGGTATGGAGGAAGGTCAGGCGATTGAGAGCCGGATGGTCAGCCGACGAATCGAAGGGGCACAAAAGAAAGTCGAAGAACGCAACTTCGACGTCCGAAAAAGTTTGCTGGATTACGACGAAGTGATGGATTATCAGCGGAAAAGCGTCTACGGCTATCGTCAGCGACTTCTCGACGGGGCAAACTGCAAGAAGTTGATCCTCGAAATGATCGACAAACAAATCGACGAACATACCGGCGAGTTTTTGAATCGGGATTATGGGGCCGCGTCGTTCGCCGCTTGGGCGGGAAACCGGCTTTCGACCGAATTTGAAGCGAAAGACTTCCGCGGTATGTCGTTTGATCAGGCTGACGAATACGCCAAGGAGCAAGCCCGGAGACTCGCCGAATCCCAGGTGCTCGACGCGATTGAAGAAAACCTCTCGAAAGAGGTCGAGGAACGGGAATGGAACTGGCAGGCATTGGCGAAACAGGCAAACGCCCGATGGCGGCTTTCACTTCGGGATTCGGATCTCAGAAAGATCGGTCGGGATGACGTCGCCGAGTTCCTGATTGAAAAGGCGCAAGGATTCGTTGATAAAGTCGATTTTTCCCAAGGGAAACATTATCTCGACCCCAATTACGGACTCCTTTCGGCCTGTGCCTGGGTGAAAAACAAGTTCGGCATCACCTGGGAAATCGACACGACCCAGGAAATCGACCCCGTGAAGTTCCGCGAAAAACTTTACGAGCTGGTTCATGCGAAATACTATGAAAAAGAGTCGCAGTTTCCGGTTCTGGCCGGTTTGCTCCATTTCACGGTTCGCGACCCGTCCGGCCACAAGCGTTACGACCGTGAGAGTCTTGCCGCCTGGGCGTCGGACCGATTCCACGTGAAAATTGAACTTGACGACTTGAAAAACATGCAACGGGACGAAATCCGCGACCTGTTGTTCAAGAAATGCAGCGCGTCGGATGAAGCCGTTCAAAAGAAACGTGCCGAACTCCAAACCGATTTTCTCGAATTGCTCAAATCGCAGGGATACAGTGAAGAAAATGACACCCATCACCAGGTGGCCATCGACCGATACAATCCGGAATTGGCGGAATTCTGTAAAAAACTTGAAGACAAATACGATTACATCATTACGCCCTATCGTACCGCCCTTTGGAAACCCGAAGAGATTGCAGACCACCTCGACGCGATTGTCGAAGACTGGCATAACCCGGAAATGCGAAAGATGGAACGGTCGCTGGTGCTTCAAATCCTCGACGCGGCGTGGAAAGACCATCTTTTGGTGATGGACCATCTGCGGTCCAGCGTCGGACTTCGCGGTTATGCCCAGGTTGATCCGAAAGTCGAATACAAAAGGGAAGGAATGCGAATCTTTGATGCGATGTGGAGCTCCGTTTTCGACCGTGTGACCGACTTGATCTTTCGTATGGAACAACTCGATGAGAGTTTTGTTGGTTCCACCTGGACCGAGCAGGAAGCCCGTCACGACGAGGTTTCGAGTACCGCCGTTGTTGATGAAGTGGCCAATCAGCAGCAATCGGCGATTGAAAGCACGCAGTCGGACAAGAAGATTGAGCCGATCCGCAACCGTTCCAATCGGGTCAAACCGAACGCCCCGTGTCCTTGCGGCAGCGGAAAAAAATATAAAAATTGTTGCAGGAAAAAATGATTTCCCCGCGATGCAGACGTTTCATTGTGGTATAAAAGCGACCGTCCCTATCGGCGGCGATTAACGGCTTGCCCCGACGGTTGTATTCGATGAAGCGGCATCCGAAGAAAACAAGTGGCCGTTGTCGAGATTTTCCTTGAGTTTTATGACGGTTTCCTTGGCTTCGGTGATGATCTCTTCCAGGACCATTTCAATTTCACGAGTCAAATTGGCGCCGATTTCGATCTTCTTGGTGGAAGCGTCGATCAGTTCAGAGATTTTCTGGGCCGCGTCATTCGACGTTCTTGCCAGTTCACGCACTTCCTGGGCGACAACGGCAAAACCCGCTCCATGTTTCCCGGCCCTGGCGGCTTCAATGGAGGCGTTGAGTGCAAGCAGATTGGTCTGTTTGGCAATGGTCGTGATTTTGAGCACCATTGTCGCAATGTCCTCTGTTCCGTCGTGAACCGTCTGCATGGTTCGGGAACATTCCTCGACCTCTTTTTTAATCCGATTCATTTTCTCAAACAAAGTGAGCGAAAATTCCGATTGCTCCTGACTTTGAACCATAAGGTGCTTTTCGTTTTGCACGAGATGTTTATGTTGCTTGAGATAACAATGTTCCGAACGTGCAAGGCTGTTATGTAATGCTTTTGCCATTTCTTCACACGAATGATAACCGCATGCGCCGCAATTGAGAACGTCAAGTTCATTGTCTTTCATCAGTTGATTTCTGAAGATATTTTGAATCTGATTTTGATTGGGTGTCGTCGTTGTGTTGTTGGCGCGGAGGTCCGAATAATGCCTGGCGTAGAGATTTGGTTTCCAGTATTGGTCGATGTAATCATGGAGCAAATCATGGTTGTCTTCTTTGGTATGCTCCTTTTTGGTATATTCTTCGTAGAGCTGTTTGGCTTCCTGACTTCGTTTTTCAATGTTCCATTCGAGTTCGTCGGGTGTCTTGCCGTTGTGTTTGGTTCCTGTTCCGCCGTTACATCCCCATTCACAATTCAGACAGTCGATCAGGAGTGGATTTTTTCCTTTTTTGAGTGATTCCGGCAGTGAATCGAGATAATGATAGATGCCTGGCCCCTCAATTTTGCGAATCGAATCGCCGATCCCTTCCACTTCGCGCATCGCTGTTCGCATCAGGCCGCCGGGAGTCGAGAAAAGTACGGCCCGCTCCGCCGGCGGGTTGTCGTAATCAAGAGGTTCATACTGATCCAAATCGACACGGGCTTGCTGCAGGTATTTCTCCAGTTTGAGGAGTGTCACGTTATAATCGGCAAGACTGGTTTCCTCGAATTCCCGTTTTTTTGCGATACAGGGAGAAATCACCGCGATTTTATGTCGGGCGAACTGGGGGTAAAATTCACGAATCATCTGAACCGTATGGAGCATCGGGCTATGCGCCGGCGCGAGGTACGGCAAAAGTTCCGGTCGATAAATCTGGACATAAGTGACAATGGCCGGACAGGGTTGTGCAATCACAAGGGGAGGATTGTTTTTTTTCACGTGTTCAAGGTAGGTTTTGACCGTCAGCTCAGCACCGAAACTGACATCGAACACAGCGGAAATCCCAAGGGACTTCAGCCAGCCGTTCAGGTGGAAATAATGATCCGGAAAATGCGCCGCGGCAGCCGGAGCAACGATTGCAACCATCGGAACGTGACGTTTGACATCGTTCATAAACTGGTCAAAGTCGTCGATAATCTCGCGTGCTCCGTGAGAACAGGCCGGAATACACATCCCGCAACCGATGCAACGATCAGAATCAAGTTCAACAACCCCCGATTTGTCGGTTCCGTCATTACAATATCTGACGGGACAATGACGGATACACTGAAAACAACCCACACATTTGTTATTGTTCACTCGAATGACTTGAGGAAGCCGTTTCATAAGATGTCCTTAATTTGTTCTTATTGATTTCACTTTTGATGATTATGTAAAGTGCAGGTAAAATCATGCGAAATACAGAAATTTCTTACCATCGATAGAAAATTTTAACTTACAAAATTACAGATCAACTATTATTTTTTGGAAAATCACGAATTTTTACAATGTTTTGTGAGTAATTTATGAGTAATTTGTGAGTAAATGGATCATATTTGTAATGAATTTCATTCTCGCTCTTGTTTTCATCCTCTCTGTCTGATATATTGGGATGGTGTCATGTTACAAAACCAAAAAAATACAGAAAGAAAGGGAAAAATGAAAATCGCGACAAATATGTTATTCCTGCTTATTTTGCTTACTCCGGTAACAATTTTTGCTCAATCAGGAAATCAACCCGCGAAGAATCCTGACGGTGTTGATCTTTTCGCGAGTCAAAATCTCGATGACTGGGACTTTTTCTCGGATGACCCGAGTTTGAAAAAAGAAGACGTCTGGTCGTTTACCAAAGAAGGTTATCTTTTTTGTACAGGAAAGCCGATCGGTTTTCTTTGCACCAAGAAAGAAGACTACCGTGATTTCAAGCTGACGGTTCAGTGGCGTTGGCCCGAAGGTGTCGAACCGACCAACAGCGGTGTTTTTCTGAGACTCAACGGACAATTCCGACCCCTTCCTTGTTGTATTGAGGCTCAGCTTAAGCACGGCGATGCCGGCGATATTTGGACGTTCCATGGTTTCGGACTGGAAGGATACGACAATACCAGGGTCCGGAGAGTTGACAATCACGAACTTGGCGGCAAGATGGCCGGGATCACAAAATTGTTTGATGCCGAGAACAAGCCGGGGGAATGGAACACTTATGAAATTCTTTGTCAGGGGGGAACCGTGGTCCTGAGCGTTAACGGACGGATTATCAACTGGACCAAAGACATCGGTGACAAATTCGGTCGGATCGGTCTCCAGTCGGAAGGCGGCCCGATTGAATTTCGGAATTTCATCGTCACGCCTTTGAACCGAACTGAGAACTGACGTAAAACCATCAGTGAAATCCGCAAGACACGGCCGGGAGGATTTTCATCCTAAACTCTTAAGGATGAAAAAACTTTCCAAAATTACTGGAAAGAACCTCCCTTTTCCTGTATACTGACGTTTTTCATTTTTTGAAGATAAGTGTCAAATTGAGGAGTCACGATTTATGGGTAATCCGTTTCTTGGCGTGTTTTTTCACTGGTTGGGCGGTTTGGCTTCAGGAAGTTTTTATGTTCCTTACCGTTTTGTCCGAAAATGGTCATGGGAAGTCTACTGGCTCGCCGGCGGCTTTTTCAGTTGGATTTTTGCTCCATGGATTGCGGCTCTTCTCCTGACAAACGGTCTTTTTCAAGTTCTTCAGGAGGCATTTCAAACTCAATCGTCAAGCGTTGGTTTCGCCTTTCTCTTCGGAATGATGTGGGGAATGGGGGGGCTCACGTTCGGATTGACGATGCGCTATCTCGGAATGTCGCTCGGAATGGCCGTGGCGCTTGGATATTGCACGGTTTTTGGGACCATCATGCCGCCTTTGTTCAAAGGTGAGTTTTTCACCAAGGTTTGCGGCGAACCATCCGGGATCGTCATTCTTTTCGGTGTCGGCATTTGTATTTTGGGAATCGTGATCGCGGCACTGGCGGGAATGTCCAAGGAACGGGAAATGTCGGAAGATGCCAAAAAAGCGGCAATCAAAGAGTTCAGTTTCGTCAAAGGTCTCCTCGTTGCGACGTTTTCCGGCATCATGAGTGCCGGAATGGCTTATGGTATGGCGGCGGCCACTCCTATTGGGGAAATTTCTCTCAATCACGGGACTGAAAAAATGTGGTCCGAACTCCCGCGACTCTGTGTGATCCTCGCGGGGGGGTTTGTCGCGAATTTCCTTTGGTGCGCTTTTCTTTTCATGAAAAACAGGACAGGAAAACAGTTTTTTGCAAAACACATTGATGAAAACGGTCGTGTTCTCAATCAGGAAACCATCATTGAAACGGCGACGGATGCACCTGCTGAGGAAATGGCCAAACAGGTGGATGTTTTGAATCGCGCCAATGGTGAAACAAGGGTTCCCATGTTCTGGAATTACGTTTTTTGTGCCATTGCCGGAACCACTTGGTATCTCCAGTTCTTTTTCTACTCGATGGGTGAAAGCCAAATGGGGGCCTATCAGTTTTCCAGTTGGCCGCTTCACATGGCGAGTATCATGATTTTCAGCTCACTCTGGGGGCTTGCCCTGAAAGAGTGGAAAGGTTCCAGCGGTTATACGAAAACCGTTCTTTTTGTCACGTTGACCACATTGATTTTTTCCACGATTGTCATGGGATACGGAACCCACATGGGCAAGATGGCGAACGAGGCCAAATTCACGAGTATTGTCGAAAAGATCATCCTTGAAGGTGACGCAATGGCCGGTGGCGTGGACAAAGATAGCAAGGCCGGGAATATCGTGACTTTGGCCGGCGAGCTTGCAAAATTCGGAAAACCAATCAAAGAAAAAGGGGAACCGGAACAGATTGTCGGACTTGTCAAAGATGTGGGGGTCTTTGATCCTTATTATCTGAATCCGCTGAGTGAAGAAGGAAAATCCCAACGTAAAATTGATGAACGTGTCAAGAAGATGACCCTCCTTGTCCGTGATATTGCGACGTATCACGACACTTCGCTTACAACAAGTGACGGCGACGGCGCGATGCGGCAGGAACTTGCCGAAAGAATTGCCGCTGCCATCAAGGAGCTTTCTTTGTTGAAAGAGCAGAAAACCGTTTTGCCGGAGAAATGACCATGGACACGATCGGGTTTATTGGTGCCGGACAGATGGCGACGATGCTTGCCCTTGGTTTTTTGAAGGCCGGGGGAGTCGACGCCAAGCATCTCTTTGCCAGTGATGTTGACCCGCTTTCGGTGGAGAAATTTGCCTCGTCCACCGGGGCGACGGTTTGTGCCTCGAACGCGGAACTCGTAAAAAATGCAGAAACGGTGTTTCTGGCGGTCAAGCCGCAACAGATGAAAGAGGTGCTTGAGGAGATTGTTGCTGAGAAGGAAATTGTCGCTGAAAATGTTGCGGATCGGCTTTATGTTTCGATTGCCGCGGGGCTTTCCATTGCATTTTTCGAAAAATATCTTGGAAAAACATCGCGAATCATCCGGGTGATGCCGAATACGCCCTGTTTTGTTGCGGAAGGGGTTTGCGCCTTTGCCCCTTCCAATGCCGCGACGGGGAAAGATGTCGAACAGGTTCGGTCGCTCCTTCAAACGGTTGGAATTGCCGAACAGGTTTCCGAAAAACAAATGGATGCCGTGACCGGACTGTCCGGTTCCGGACCGGCATTCGTTTATTTGATGATTGAGGCCCTGAGTGATGCCGGGGTCAAAATGGGGCTTTCCCGTTCGACGGCGCTCCGGTTTGCCGCGCAAACTCTGAAAGGAGCCGCGGAAATGGTCTTGAAAACCGGGGAACATCCGGCGGTCCTCAAGGATCGCGTGACCAGTCCTGCCGGAACGACCATTGCCGGAATCAAGGCCCTTGAAGATGCCTCTGTCCGTTCGGCGCTGATTTCCGCCGTCGAAGCCGCGACCAACCGTTCCATGGAATTAAGTCAACTGTGATGAACCACGAAAAAGGGCCAACCATGACAGAAAAACCTGAAGAACCGACCCCGCCCGGGGAGAAACCTGCCGAAAGCCAATCCAAATCATCGCTCAAGGCGGTTGTGGTTCTTTTAGTTGTTTGTGCGTTGTTCTTGGCAGGAGCGAGTCTGGTTCGGTTGTGCAGAAAGGTGACGCCGGACACATCGATATACCACCGGGATTTAGCTGCCGAGGACTACTTACGCCGGGGAAACGCTTACCGTGAAAAAGGCGATTACGACGGTGCCATTGCTGAATATACCAAAGCGATTCACCTCAACCCGGATTTTGCCGAGGCCTACAATGGCCGGGGACTCGCTTTCCATAATAAAGACGATAACGAATGTGCTATTGGCGATTACGATGATGCGATTCGCCTCAAGCCGGATTATGCCGAGGCCTACTTCCACCGGGGACAAGCTTACAATAGCAAAGGCGATTGCGACGATGCCATTGCTGATTTCACCAAAGCGATTCGCCTCAAGCCGGATTTGGCCATAGCCTGGAGCAACCGGGGACTCGTTTACGCTGTAAAAGGCGATGACGACGATGACGACCATTACGACCGTGCCATTGCCGATACCACCGAAGCGATTCGCCTCAAGCCGGATTTGGCCGACGCCTACTTCGGCCGGGCAATCGCTTATGAAAAGATGGGAGAACACGAAAAAGCGAAAGCCGACCGTGAAATGTACGAGACGCTGAAAAAATAGTGAAGCCGGGAGCCTGGAGTGTTTTTCTCCAGTCTCCAGACACTCACCACTAATCACTAAAAGGTTCCATGATGAGATTATTCTTTCTGACTGTTGTTCTCTGTTTGTTGCCGTGTCTGATATTGGCGGATCCGCCGAAACCGAATGAGCCGGCACTTGCCGTGATGAAAATTTGGCCCGGAACTCCTCCCGGCGAGTCCGGAGGAATTCCTGCCGAGAAAACGGAGAGAGGTCCGGACATTGTGGTCGTCAAAAATGTGACCGTTCCCGTCCTGACCATCTATAAGCCGCTGAAGAGAAAAGACACCGGGGCTTGTGTGATGGTTTGCCCCGGAGGGGGATACAATGCCCTTGCTTACGATTACGAAGGGACGGATATTGCCGGCTATTTCAATTCGATCGGCGTGACGGCGGCGGTGCTGAAATATCGTGTCCCGAGGCGTGAAGGGGTTGAAAAACACCTTGCGGCCTTTCAGGATGCCCAGCGGGGAATCCGGATTCTCCGTGCAAGAGCCAACGAATGGGGAATCGACCCGAACCGGATCGGGGTGCTCGGGTTTTCCGCCGGCGGACATCTCACGATGATGACGGCGACTCATTTTGACGAGAAAATTTACGAGCCGGTGGATGAAATCGACCAAACAAGTGCGCGACCCGATTTTGTCATACCGATTTACCCGGCATACATGATGGCCGATGAAAAAGAACGGAGCCGTGATGTCGGGCTGGCTCCGGAAATGACGATTCGCGAAGACATGCCGCCGGTCTTCATCTCGGTGACGGATGACGATGAAAATCGGGCCGCGGCAAGTGCCAGGATTTATATCGCCATGAAAGAAGTGGGCGTTTCCTGTGAGTTGCATATTTTTGCCAAAGGAGGACACGGTTACGGTCTTCGTTCGGCGACACGTGGACCGGCAGCCGGTTGGGACCGACTCCTCACGGATTGGTTGAATGTCAATGGTTTTCTCAAAGCGAAGCAAAAGTGATTGAAGTCGAGAACCTCACCAAAGTCTACGAGGACTTCGAACGCGGACCGTTCACCGCGGTCGATGGGATCGATTTTCGTGTGATTCCGGGAGAAATTTTTGCCCTTCTCGGTCAAAATGGTGCCGGAAAAACAACGATTTTACGAATTCTTGCGACGATGCTCCAACCGACCTCGGGGATCGTCCGTGTCAATGGTTTCAATGTTCTCACGGAGTCCAAAGCGGTACGTCGCTGTATCGGTTATGTTTCCTCGGGAACAGCCGTTTATGACCGGATGACCGGCTGGGAGATGGTCGGTCATTTCGGTCAGCTTTACGGACTTTCCAAGTCGGTGCTGTATCCCCGCATGGAAGAACTTTTCGACCGACTCCGTATGCAGGATACGCGTGATGTGTTGGGAAATAAAATGTCGAGCGGCATGAAACAGAAAGTTTCGATTGCCCGGGCGTTGATTCATGATCCACCGGTGTTGATTTTTGACGAACCGACCGTTGGACTTGATGTTCTCGTTGCGAGGACGCTGCTCAAGTCCATTGCGGAGTTGCGAAACCAGGGAAAGTGCATTATTTTTTCGACCCATATCATGCGGGAGGTTGAACGGATTTGTGACCGGGTCGCGATTCTTTCCTGCGGCAAAATTCTCACCCAGGGAACTCTCGAAGAGTTGCGAAGTCAATATCACGAAGTTGACGTTGAAGAAATTTTCTTCCGGTTGATCGAAAAAACATTGTGATTCGACCAAAAAACAATCGTGATTCGATCAAAAGACAGGGGAACAGGCAGTGTTCGAAGCATGGTTCATTTTTTCTCGCCATCACTGTTTCCGATGGAATCGGCGACTTCGTGGATAATGTCGCGAAGCTCTTCGGGTGATGTCTCTTCCAGGCGTTTGCCGCGGTGATCAAGTTTTTCGTTGACCTTGATGGCGGTTTCCTGCATGATTCCATGGGTCTGCTCACTTCCGCCATAGAGAACGAAGTTTTTTCCTCTTGTGATTCGAATTTGGTCATCCTTATTATCGAATCCCAAGCCCAGAAGTGAAGCGTTTTTTGGTGTGTTTGGGTTTGGATCAGATGCTTTCATAGCGATCCCCCTTGAAAGTATTATGATGGCGAGAAAAAATGAACCGTACTTCGAACGCTGCCTGTTGCGCCGACATGAAAAAAAACTGCAAAACAGGAAATGTTCTACATGTCGGCGAGACAGGCGATTCACCGAACAGGCTTATTTTTTATTTCCAGCACAATAGGGGGAGAAAAAATGTTGTTTTATCGGCCACCTTTGAAAAAGTTTTTCAGGAGATTGGCCGCCGCATCCTGACTGTTCATTGATTTTGGGGCCAGTTGTTTCGTTTGAGAAGGGGAAACATCCGTTTTCTGTGTTTCTGCAACGGTGTTGGTTTCTTCTTGTTCCGGTTCCGTCAATTCTTCCTGAACTCTACTGAGATCGACCGTTTGAGTTTCCTGATCGTTTCCGTCTTCGTCTCCCATGAGCCAGTCGGCCACATCTTTTTCAGAATCGTTTTTGGAAGCCGATTGGGCGGCAACCTCAATCGTTCGCTCAACGGCAGCTTTGACGGATTCGACTTTCGGCTTTTTTTCCCCCTTCATGGCGACAGACAATTGGACGACAAATTCCAAAGGTCCAATGACCAGCTTGTCACCGTTTTTCAGTTCCTGTTCCAGGGCAACCTTTTCGCCGTTGAGATAAACGCCGTTTTTACTCTGCATGTCACGAACAGCCACGTAGGCGTCTTCGGAAATGATGGCGCAATGATAGCGACTGATCAGTTCGCTTCTCGGTTTGAGGTGGCAGTCATCAGCCCGTCCGATAAAAAATTTGGGAACGGTAATGGGAATTGCCTGTCCCGCCTTGCTGCCACTTGCAACAACCAGTTTCACATCCATCTTTCAACCTTTCTCGTGCATAAATCGAACGGTTCCGTGTTCCTTTCTCCAACAAAATGCTTTTGAAAAAAAGACACAATTTTTTGAGGCCGAACGCCACCGCCCAGACTGGTTCCGATATAATGCTTAACCTCTACCTTTACCACCATGTTATCAAAAAAAGCGGCGCCCGTCAAATAATATTTCGGTTTGATGTCGATTCAAGATTAAAATAGAGAGGGAAAGTAAAAAAAAAGTTTTTTTTCAAATTTTCATATTGTAATTTTTATTGTATTCAAGAATCATTTTTTTCATCGTTTTTTTCAAAGAACCCATCAAAATTCCAAAACTTGTCGAACATTCATCGTATGATAGGAGGTGTCGTTGGATTGTGAAAAACTTCATTGATTTGAAGAGAATTTCCTTTTTCGTACTCATATTTTATGGTCAGACCTCTCCCCCCCGAGTTCAAGGTCGTGATTGCAGTTGTCATCCTCCTTTCAGGTGGTCTCATTGCATTGCGTTTTCCTGCGGAACATGTTCCTGCAGATCAGGCCGTGTCGTCTGAGACGGTACATGTTGCCTTGTTCGGGAATTCAAGAGAAATAGAAAATCGTCCGGAAAAAAGTCTTCCACCGACCCAAGATTCAGGCTCTGCACAACCGTCGGCGCCAAAAACGACAGTGGAAACAAAAAAATTGCCGGGAACTGAAACGCGAGCGGAATTGTCCGTCCCTGTTGAGTCGTCTATTCCCTCACGGCTTTTTGTTCCTTCCCAAGTTTCCATTTCTCCGCAGAATCCGGATGTTTCTCCAAAAGTGTTGCAGGAATCTCAATCCGTGGCTGCAACAACAGAAGTGGAACCCAAATATGGGGCCGCCGCGGTGGTGGCGGAGCCTTCCAAATCGATTTACGAACCGTTTCAAACAAAGCAGACGGCCTCCATGAAGACGACAAATCCGGAGTTTCAATTTAAGCCTGCCGTGCCTCCCGCCATCGAATTGGCCGAACTGGTTCAACCGGCTCGTCCTTCATCCCTGCCTGCTTCGCTGCCGCCTGCTTTATTGCCGCCATCGGTTTCTCCTTGTCATGCGCCGCTGCCAACCGTGACGGTTGCCCTGCCGACGACTCCGATTCAGGATTCTGTCAGTCCGATGGATTCATCCGGCAAAACGCAAGCGATTCCGGTTTCCGCCGTTCATTCCACAATGCGGCCTGCTCAAACCACCCTTCCAACCTCTTCTTCCGTGGTCTCCGCCCAGGGGTCTGCCAAAATTAACATGGAAACGCCGCAAGGGTTTCAATGATCAAGTGGTCGCTACTATCAAAAGCACAATAAGCAGCGGGGCCAGAATCCCCATGATGATGGCAAAGATGGCCCGCCCCATTCCTGTGCGTCCCGGGTGGGTTTTCACGTCGTAAAGGGCGATCAGTCCCAAAATCAGGGCAATAGGGGCCGGAAGAAGGAGCACCGATAAAAGCCCGAAATAGCCGGCAAGAATTGCCCAGACCGAAACATTTGCCGGGATAACCCATCCCAAGGCTTTATCCTCAGGGGTTGTTGCAAAATTCTGATTGTTGAGATCGGGCACCTGATTCGGGTTTGACGGCAGATGAGGTTGAACGGCCGCAAAACATTTTTCACAAACGTGCCACCGTCGGTCGAACCGGGAAAGTCGCTCTTTCCAGCGTTGCACCAAATCTTCCTCCGACATCTCCATTTCGTAGTCGCTGATCAGCTTGTAGGCGGTGTTTTTCATGGTTTCCCAGCTTGGCGAAGATTGCGGATTGAATCCGTTTTGAATCGCGACGCACATCGCGTTTCCGGGAACACGAAAACCGGCCTTTTCTTCAAGGGGACAGAGACAAAAATGACATTGTTCCATGACAATACCCTCATTTAATGGACGAAACGAAGTGATTCAGGAAAGAAAGAGTTGCATGATCCAATCGGGCGGGGGGCCGTAAAAACTCAAGAAATTCGACCGGGATGTTTCGCGCAACGAAAAACAGGAGAAAAATAACAACGACGGACCAACCTACCAGTTTTTGACAGGGAAAAGGAATGATTCGGACAAAAAACCATTCATAAAACCACTTGAAAAGCAAAAAAGCAATGAGCGGCGTCATCGGTAAAACAAGAGGATTACACCACAAACTCATGAAAAAGTCGCCATGAAGCAGAAAATGGACCGCCCGCATCGAACCGCAACCCGGACAAAGAAGTCCTGTTGCGGTATGAAAAGGACACGAGGGAAAAATACCGTAATCACTCGGATGCTGCCAGGCAAGTATTCCCAAAATGAGGAACACCGCCGCTAAAAACAAAAGCAACAGACCGACACGACGCCGATTTCGCAGGGACAATGATTCCATGGAGTATTGTGATGGCGAGAAAAAATGAACCATACTTCAAGCGCTGCCTGTTGCGCCGACATGAAAAAAACCGCAAAACAGGGAATATTCTGCATGTCGGCGAATAGGCGATTCACCGAACAGGCTTATTTTTTATTTCCAGCCCAATATTTCTCGAAAATCGTTGAAACCGATCACTGAACCTGAAGCTCACCGCTGGCTGTCGCCGCCGCCGCGAGAATAAACATGAGAACATAAGCGAGGATATATAAGGTCCAAAATGCCAGACCGAGTCCCACTGCAATCCATAGGAAAATTTTTGCTTTTTTAGAATGTTGCATGGCCACTGCGTAGTTCCCTGACGACTTGGCACCCATGGTCAAGGCGGAAAAAATAATGCTGACAACTCCAAGCGGCGGACAGCAGCACAACGTCGAGATAATCGCCCAGACAAGATAATCCGAAACGCTGGCGACGTTTCCTCCCCCTGGCCCTGGGGGACCTTCATTGAGATTGTTTGCTGTGTAAGGATTTTGGTTTTGATCATCAAATGACATGAAATTATCTCCTGAATTTATTGTTTCCCATGGAAATAGTGATTATTACCGGAGCCGGTTTACGTGTCCAGTTTCAGTATACAAAAATTCTACCCATGTAAGATCGGCATGACAAGAGGCAAAACCCATAAAAAAGTGGGAATGGGGGCTATTTTTTGATCATGGTGCCCGCCTGGTGCCAGGCAAGCACTTCCCGTTTTGTGGTTTTTTTCATTTCGGCGCAACAGGCGATTCACCAAACAGGCTTATTTTTTATTTCCATCACCAATATTTCTCGAAAATCGCTGAAACCGATCACTCAAGCCCACCGCTGGCTACCACGATAAACATGATGAGCTGGATGATATTAATGATGGCGTAAAAAGCCCAAAATGCCAAACCGAGTCCCACTGCAATCCATAGGAAAATTTTTGCATTTTTAGCATGTTGCATGGCCACTGCGTAATTTCCTGACTGTTTGGCACCCATTGTCAAGGCGGAAAACACAATGCTGATAATTCCAAACGGCGGACAGCAGCACAACGTCGAGAGAATCGACCAAACCAGATAATCCGGAACGTTGACGGCGTTTCCTCCCCCGTGGTAGGGGCCTTCATCGAAATTACTTGCCGCGTAAGGATTCTGATCATCAAATGACATGAAATTATCTCCTGAATTTATTGTTTCCTATGGCAATAGTGATTATACCGGTTTCTGTGTCCAGCTTTTGGAATTTCTAACAAATTTCAGTATACAAAAATTCTACCCATGTAAAATCAGCATGGCAAGAGGCAAAATCCATAAAAAGTGGGGATGGGGACTATTTTTTGATCACGGTGACTGTCTGCATTCCCAAAATGAAAAACCCCGTCACTAAAAACAAGAACAACAGACCGACACGATGCTGATTTCACAGGGACAATAATTCCATGGAGTATTTCTCGAAAATCGTTGAAACCGATCACTCAAACCTACCGTTGACTGTCACGATAATCACCGCGATGATATAAAGAGCATAAAGAGCCCAAAATGCCAGACCGCACCCAAATGAAATCCATAAGAAAAGTTTTGCTTTTTTAGAATGCTGCATGGCCGCTACGTAATTCCCTGACTGTTTGGCGCCCATTGTCATGCCGGAAAAAATAAGGCTGGGAATTCCAAACGGCATACAGCAAAACAACGTCGAGAGAATCGCCCAGACAAGATAATTTGGAACGTTGGCGGCGTTTCCTTCCCCGTGGTAGGGGCCTTCATCGAAATTACTTGCCGCGTAAGGATTCTGATCATCAAATGACATGAAATTATCTCCTGAATTTATTGTTTCCTATGGCAATAGGTGATTATACCGGTTTCCGTGTCCAGCTTTAGGAATTTCTAACAAATTTCAGTACACAAAATTCTACCCATGTAAAACAGGCATGGCAAGAGGCAAAACCCACAAAAAAAGTAGGCGGGGAGGCTATTTTTTGATCACGGTGACCGCCCCCGGTTCGGGACAGATGTAAAAACAGGTTCCACAAGCGGAGCACCCTTCGCCGGCATAAACAGTTGATTCGTAGCCGAGCGAATTGATCGCCTCACCTTTGACAAGCACTTTTTTCGGGCAAAATTCAATGCAAAGTCCGCACGCTTTGCAAAGGTCGCCGTGGATGATGACGTGCGGCCCTTCGATTTCCTTTTCCGGTTCCTTGTGGCCCCCCCAGGCATCGCCGGTAATCCCGAGATGCTGTTGGGCGATTTCGCGGAGCTTGAATTTTTGAATCTTGCCGCTGGCGGTCATCGGAAAGTCTTTCACGAGGAAAATATGTTGCGGGATTTTGTAGCGTGCAATCGCGTTTTTGGCGGTGTCACGGATGTCGTCCTCGGTGAGCGTCGCGCCTTCGTGCAGGATGATGAACGCCGCAACGACTTCCCCCCATTTTTTGTCGGGGACGCCGATGACTTGGGCGTCTTTGATTCCGGAGATCGTGAACAGGAACTCCTCAATTTCCCGGGGATAAATGTTTTCCCCGCCACGAATGATCATGTCCTTGAGCCGACCGGTGATTTTGTAATAACCCTCTTCATCCACCTGACCAAGGTCGCCGCTGTGGAGCCAGCCGTCCTTGTCGATGACCTGGGAGGTGGCTTCCGGCATTTTGTAGTAACCTTTCATGATGTTGTAGCCCCGGCAGCAGATTTCGCCGGTTTGATTCGGCCCCAACTGTTTGCCGGTTTCCGGGTCGACGATTTTTACCTCACTGTGCGGATGTTTCCGGCCAATGGTTTCGACCTTTTTCTCCATCGGGTCGTTCACGTCGGTTTGCGTGAACACCGGTGACGCTTCGGTCAGGCCGTAAGCATTGGTGACTTCTTTCATGTACATTTTGTCCATGACTTGGCGCATTGTTTCTGTCGGACAGGGGGAACCGGCCATGATTCCGGTCCGAAGCGAACTCAAATCGAACATGTCGAACATCGGATGGTTCAGTTCCGCGATGAACATGCTCGGAACACCATAAAGGGCGGTGCATTTCTCCTTTTGAACGGCGGCGAGAACCAAAAGCGGGTCAAATTGCTCAAGCATGACAAGCGTTGTGGCATGGGTCAGCGCGGCCATGACTCCCAGCGAGACGCCGAAACAGTGGAACAACGGCACCGGAAGACAAAGCCGGTCTTTTTCTGAAAACCGCTGGCACTCACCAATATAGTAACCGTTGTTGAGAATATTGTGATGGCTGAGCATCACTCCCTTGGGAAATCCGGTCGTCCCCGAGGTGTACTGCATGTTGACGACATCATAGCAACTGATTTCCTCCATTGTTTTGCGGAGTTTTTCGTCCGGAACATGTTCGCCGAGAAGCATCAGTTCGGCGGTGTTGTACATGCCGCGATGTTTTTCCTGACCGAGATGGATCAGCGTTTTCAGTTCGGGGAACCGTTCACTTTTGAGGTGTCCCCGGGGAACGGTTTTCATTTCGGGAACCAATTCGAGCATGATGTCGCGATAGTTCGTGTCACGAAACCGGTCGATCAGAGCAAGGGCCTTCATGTCGCTGTTGGCAATCACGTATTCGACGTCATGCCGCTTGTAAAACGTGTTGACCGTGACAAGAACGGCCCCGATTTTGGCAGCCGCAAATTGAAACGTCAGCCAATCGGGGACATTATTCGCCCAAATCCCGATGTGGTCTCCTTTGGAAATCCCGATTTCGAGGAGTCCCTTGGCCATTCGGTTGACCCTGAGGTTGAAATCACGAAACGAAAATCTCAACCCACGATCAGGATAAACCATAAAGTCCTGATTTGGGTATTTTTCGACCATTTTTTCAAAGAAAACACCAATGGTATCAGTCGTAAAGAGGTCAGACATGGTAAATTCGGATGTTTGTAGAAAATAGGACAGATTCAGATTGAAACAACCATCTATTGTACTTGAAAACAGGATTTTTGAAACATCCTTTTTTCTTCTTTGATTTACTATTCCAATTTCTAGGGTGTATTCAGAACTGGTTTGGAGACACGATGCCAACCAAGTAGCGACCAACGGGAGCGGAAAAGCTCCGGATTGATTTGCAAACGGCTCTAAAATGTCTCAGATTCCATCGGTTTGCTGATGATTAAAACGCCGAGAATGGTGAGAGTGACTCCCAACCAGACAAGCATGTTGGTCGCTTCATCGAAATAAAAGATGCCCACGAGCGTGATGAACACGATTTGTGCTGCGGCAATCAATTGAGCTCGCGCGACGATCGTATAACGGAGTCCGAGCGCCTGAAAATAGAAGCCGATGGTGTTGAAAAGACCCGTCACGATGATCCATTTCCAGGCATTTTGCGGAATATTGCGGTAAAAGCCGTCGAAACCTTCCTGGTGCCAGAGCAAACTGCCGAAAATGGCGGCTCCGATCCCTGTCACGATCACCATGATGAGCGTGATCGGCATTTGACGACTTTCGCTGGCATACCGTAGAAAAACGACATGGAGCGAGTAGGAACTCCCTGCGATGATGGCGGCGATTCCTCCCGCGATGAGCAGCCATGTTGAGACGGAAAGCGTGATTTTCTCCGTTTGCGTCGGACTTGGTCCGAAAACCAGGCAGATCATCGAAACGGTCAAAACGGCAATCGCGACATAACCCCGGAAATGAAGTTTTTCACGAAGAAAAAAGAAACCAATGACCGTTGCGACAATGAGATTGGAAGCCTGAATCAAGGGAACCGAAGCAATGATCCCGATGGTTTTGAATGCCCAGAGATGCAGCGGGGCGCCAATCATTTCGCAAATGACAGCACCGATGGTGATACAAAACACGAATTTCCAATGCGGCCAATGATATTTTCCCAAAAGCACCAATGTCAAAATGATTGGCAAAATACATCCGACACAGATCAGTTCCTTGTGGAAAAGAATCCAATTGGGGTTCAGGTGGATTCCTGTGAGTCCTCGCAAGATAATATTGGAAAAACCGTAAAAAAACGTCGAAATCAGGCAGAAAAACGTCCCTTGCCAGACAAGCCATGCGCGGTCACGATTTGGATGTGCGGCAGTTTCGATGATTTTCGTCGTGAGAAACGTTGTTTTTTGAGTTGTTTTTTGAAAAGGGACGGGAATGGTTTCGGTACTCAAGGGAACACCTTCATGAAAAGAAAAAACCGATCCGAAAAGATTGGATCGGTGAAAATCGGGAGGAACGGGGGATGATTATCTTTCCGGATAAAGTCTTTCGTCGTAAATCTTCAAGGCGTGCAAGGCAGTCGTGAGTCCTTCCAATTGTTGACCGCTCATGTCCGACAAAGGGAGGTTCGAACGGACTTTGGCAACACGTGACGCCAGTGCAGTGACCGCTTTGGCAAGTCGCGGATCGCGAAGTTGATCATCCGGAAGTGAGAAAACCAAAAATCGGAGAATGTGGGCACTTGCGTATAACGTGGAGTCGGGATTCGGATCATCCCCTTTATAGGAAAAGAAGAGAGGGTGCCACAATCCCGAAGGATTTTGTATGGAGAAAGCGAATTTCTGATACTCCTCGATGCTTCTTTGTGCTTCGAGCAGAACGTCTTCCAACGGGGCATTGTTTCGTTCATAACATTGAATCGCGGCGCTCAATCCGAGCAACTGGTTGGTTGCCGCGACATTGCTCTGATCGGGACGTCGTGTCAGCTCTTCGGCGACGACTCGTTTGAGACTCCATTTTTCGTTGAGACGGTTTTTCCACTCGTCTTTCGGGGTCAGATAAAATGAGAGTCCGACGAGCACCATCGACATGTCGACCCTGGAGCTGCACTGGTATTGTTCGCTTTTGATCAAATCGGCAATGGCGTACTCTTTTTCACTGATTTTCATCTCATAATCGGGCGTGATTTGTGAAAAAGCGAGCATCGCGAGGAGTGCCCCGGGTTGCGGCTGATAACCGTGGCCGACTTTGGCGAAAATATGCGAATTGCTGGCACGAAGCATCGTCATGCCACGACACGGGAAATTCCAGCACAAAGCTCCGATGGCATAAATACTTTCCCCTTTGGCCTGTTGATTCGGTTGGGACGGTGCCGAGGTCGGCACGTAGGTCATTGCCTCAAAACCGTAAGGGAAGCAGTAGGCGAGCAAATCGGACGGCATCGAAGAACCGGTGTTGGGAATTCGTTTCGAATTGACCGCGAGGAGATTCCGGATGGACTGGTGGATGTCTTGCGTGATCAGTTGCGGTTCTTCCAGTCGCGGCTGTTGCTGTTGTTGCTGATATTGTCCCGGCGACTGTTGTCGGACGGACGGCTGCTGTCGGGCAGCATTTCCCCCTTGAGGATATTGGGCAACGACCGTTTGAGTCACTAGAATCATCATAGTGACGAATGCTATCAGTGTTGAGTATCTCATCTCAATCAAAACCTGTAAAATCTATGACGATCTGAATCGTGAAAACAAGAAAAAGTAAGAGAAACTTTAATACCGTCCAACTGTTGGACGGTATTGTTGGGGCGGTATTACCGACGTTGTGGCGGATAAGGTGGTCGTTGTTGAGGCCTTTGGGGCTGTTGTTGCGGACGTTGTTGGAGTTGCTGTTGCGGTCGTTGTTGAGGTTGTTGTTGCGAACGTTGTTGGGGTTGTTGCGATTTCGGCGGTTCCGGAACAGGTTCCGTTTCCAGCGGACGGTCGATCAAAAAGCCTGTTGCCGAACCCCGGGTGTTATAAGAATTGTTCTTGGCGCCACTTCCATACTGGTCGGTTCCGCCATAGTCAATCAGAAAACTGAAGTTGGCCCCGCACTGACTGGGATTATGGTAGGTGATACTGGATGAAGCATAACCTTGCTGTCCGCCGGGTCCATAAACATCATTTCCGAAATAGTCGAAGAGGACCCCGAGACTCCCTTCCGCACCGATTCCTTGGGTTAATCCTCCCGGTCTTCCACCGGAACCACGGACAAGATATTGGTCGTTTCCACCGAAGTCGCAAAGAAATGCGGCCGACATGTCCCATGCCATTCCCTGTCCCATGATTGATGATTCGTAGACGTCGTCACCTTCGTCTTCAAAAAGGTATCCCAGTGCATAATGGACGGCAAAACCATTGGAAAATCGTTGCCAGCGTGCTTCTTTTCGCGGTTTGTTGTAGTAATCCGTGAGCGTGGAGGCGATGTGTTTGTCGTTTCCACCGAAATCCCGCAAAAATCCGACTCCGAGCCAATAGCCGCCGCCATGGGCGATGTAGTCGAATTCGTAGAAATCATCGCCTCCTCCTTCGAGAAGTGCGCCGATACCTCCGTTGGCAACGCCCCGCAGTCCGGCACCGAGCCCTTGTCCCCACCCATCGTAGCCGGGATGTTCCGGGTAGGAGTCGAGCCAAAGTCCGCCGAGGTAATAATGGTCGTTTCCGGAAACGTCTTCAAGAATACCGAATCCGGCAGGATTGCCAAATCCTTGGGCCCACATCGCGGCGCGATAGTCGTCATTTCCTTTCTCGTCGATCAGAATGCCGACTCCGCCGAGAGCCTGTCCTTGGGCACGGCGAAGTGCGACGTACTTGTCGTCGCCGGACTTGTCGATAAGGATGCCCGCCCCGCCAATGGTGGACCCTTGTGCCACGTCGGCGGCCTGGTAACTGTCGTTTCCGGACACGTCAATGAGCATGGATATTCCCATGATGGAACCTCCCTGGACACCGGGTTTCGTCGCAATATATCGGTCGTTGCCGGAAAGGTCGATAATCACGAATACAGGACGCTGGAGCGAGCAGGTGCCTTCACGGTAGGTGTCGTTGCCACCGGTTTCGATGATTGCCACGACATTCATCATGTTTGGGGCGTCGAGATCATAAACGTCGTCCCCCGGGCCACCGATCACGATGTCGCCGGCGGCGGTCACGATTCGTTGCGCCGGGAGTTTCTCAAGCAATTCCAGTAAGTGCTCATCAGAAAGCGGTATCAGGGCTTCAATGGCATTGTGGATTCCGGTCCGGTCCATTTTTTCCAGCAATTGCAGGAGGTCTCGCCCTGTTTTACGGTTGTCGAGGGTATGACCATGGGTTTCCTTGGCACAGAAGATATTATAAAGCTGGCCGTTCAGGGTCGCGATTTCCCGTGAATTGAGCGGCAAAAGTGCCCGGGCATACTCGCTTTGTGCCGTTGTCACGCAACGGATCACCTCCTGAAGAGCCTCGTCCGGCGACTGCACAAAGGCAAAACGAACTCCGTCGTCCATTCGGGGGGCAATGTCAAGTTTTTCGCGGATCGCCGTCATTGTCTGGGCACGTGTCACGTGGTTTCCACTCAGTCCGGCATGGAGAAAACGACTGAATTCTTCCACCTCGAACACCGAGTCCAAGGGATTGCGGTAGAGTTTGTCGTACCAACTCAGCCGGCACCGTCCATCCACTTCGCTTCCGGTGACCAGGCGATTCGTGTTATTGAGCGTCATTCGGGCGTAATCCCGAAACATATAAAACCGATTCATCACCCCACGCGCGTTAAGCCCGTTGTTGATTTCGTCGTACATGAGTTTGATCATTTTGGCGGAAAACGGGTTGCCCACGGAATCGGGGTCGATTTTGTCGAGTCCGACAACCGGGGTTTCTGCATCCGGGGGGAGAACATTCGCGGGGCGACGGTCCAATTTTTCGCCGACTCGTTTTTTGGGTGTTTCCTGGTCAGTTTCCAGAGGAACAGGGGCCTCGACACCGGAAGTTGCTGTCCCATCTTTGCCAAATCTCTCACTTTGAAGCGGTAGATTCTTGGCCGGGGTATCCATTTCGACCGGTTCTTCTTCATCCGTCGGAATGGAAATGTCAAGTTGCTCAGTCTCATTCGGGTCCGTGAGAATGTCATCGAGTTCAAGGACTCTCTGGAGCAGTTGGTCCATTTTTTCGTCCGATTTTTCATCGGCGAGAACACCGGAAGCAGCGAAAACACCGGAAACATTGACGGACGTTAGAAGCAGGAAAAAAACAAGGACAAGTAGGGAAGCGGAAAAACCAACGTAACCCCCGCAAATTTTGTCGGATTTCAAAGTAAGCGATCTCATTTATTTTTCCTGACTTGACTTTTTTGAACTTCGATGAACGCAAGTAAAAACGAGCTTAATAAGTTATGACGATTATTATAGAATTTTCGGTTCTCTGTGACAAGTGGAGCAAAACAAAAATCAATGTCAAAATGGCCGCCAGTGTCAAAACGGTCGTTAATGCCGAAACGGACGTTTGATTGCAGCAACAGTGACTTCCTGGCGATTGAACTGGAGCTGGTTCACTTTTACTTCAGTAAATTCCCAACTTTTGACACGATTGATATAATTTAAAATATCGGCAACCAAATTCCAATTCAACAGTTTAAGCGTGAAAAGCAAGCCACGAATTTGGATTTCCGGGTGTGTGGTCAATTCCTCCAAGACGTCCAATGTGTAATTTGGAGAAACATTGATGTCGGTGATGATCCAGCGTGTTTTGCGAAAATGACGTCGTTTCAGTTGATTGATGCGTCCACGAAGATGAGTAAAATTGGGGTGAGACAAAATAACGGGAGACATTTCCGCCGGATCGACTCCGATGACGTCAGCACCGTGAGCCAAAAGTGCCTGAGAACCACCTCCCGGCGCTGAACCGATGTCCAGACAACGAGAACCGGTTTGAATCGGAAAACCGGACCACTGAATCCCTTCCTCAAATTTCAAAAATGCCCTGGAAACGGCATCCGATGGGAGCTGGAGTCCAAGGAGCCCTCCCGGAAGTGATGATCGCCAGTCGTGAACCTGATGAATTCCGATCCACCATTCATTCGGCGACACCAAAAGGCAATCGATAACTATATCCCCTTGTTTTGCGGCAAGTTGCGGAAATCGATGGACCTGTTTTTTCCGGATCGACGGTGGAGCATGATGAAAAATCGACTCGTGAATCCCTTGGGATTCGGGGGTCAATCCCGGCTCGTAACCCGACTCACCGGGGGATCGTTCGTCTTTGGAAAAAACATGAAATCGGTCGAATTTTTGATTTCCGACCAGATTCCAGAATTCCGTGGCATTGGTGTTTCGATCGGTGCCTTGGATTTTTCCAAGAAAAAGCCCGCAATATCGCATGAATATGGAGTTAATGGCCGGAATATTGACCGTGTCGGCAACTTTCCATGTCAGGAATCCCGGTCGGGAGTATGAAAAACGAAAATCAGGATGTTTGGCGAGAATTTCCTGCTTGAGAACATGTTCCGCCCCCACTTGCGTGGTCATCATAAGAAATGGCATCTTATCTGACTTCCAATTCCGCAAGAACGTAAGGTCCTTCGGGCAAAACGGCGATGGTTGCCTCGGGACCATATTGTTTCAGGGCAGTCTCGACGGCAGCCTCCACGGTGGGGGCTGTTTCAACATAAAATTTTTGCAATATTTCCGGCGGAAGACCATCCGTGACAACAACGACCCTTGCTTTTCGGAGTACCTTGCCAAGTTCCTCCATTTGCCATTGGTTAATGACATAAAATTCGTCTTTGATGATTGCGTCCATAAACGCGTCAATGGTCGGGAACTTGTCGGCAATCAGGTCGAATTCCTTGCTTCCGGTTCCTTCGGCACAGGAACTGGCGACGATGACGGTTCCCCCTTTTTTCACGATTTCCATTGCGCCGACGACCCCTTTGACGGTCTGATACCAAGTCAAATCCAGGGGATACCCCGCGGCGCTGGTCACGACGATGTCGACAGGCTCGGGAACAGTATCGAGAACCAGTTTTTTGGCGAATTCGACTCCCCGTTCGAAAGCGGTGATCATGTTTCCGGCAACAACGTGCATGATTTGTCGTTCCGAATCAAGCACGACATTGACAATGAAATCGCAACCCGCCTTTTTGGCGATCCAGGTGTTTTCCTCATGCACGGGATTCTGTTCCAGACAACCGGACCGTGCATTTTCATGTTCCAGAAACAACGGCGTGTGCCATTTGGCGATGGTTTCTTTTCCGGCAATTCCCGGACAAATCGCTTTGCGACCCCCGGAGAATCCCGCCATGAAATGCGGCTCGATCAATCCTGTGGTGATTTTCAATTCGGCTTCCATGTAGATTTTGTCGATCCAGACCGGGACACCACGCGGGCTTTCCCCAAGATACATTTGTTCGTCTTTGTTTTCCGCGTAATGATCGACAATTTGATAGTTTTCCACAATCTCCGCGCCGCACATTTCGAGTTTTTCTTCCGGGGTGCTCGGACGGTGCAATCCGGTTCCGACAAGAATCGTAATCTTCTCACGAGGAATCCCCGCTTCTTCTAGGACAGTAAGAATCGGCGGCAGAATCACCTGATTCGGCACCGGTCGCGTGATGTCACTGATGACGATACATGCCGTTTTTTTGCCTTCCGCGAGTTGCAACAGAGAGGGGGAATCAATCGGCACGTGAAGCGCCCCGTTGATGGCCGCCGTCGGCAAATCCAAGGGTTTCATCGGTTGATAAGCCAGACATTTCACGACATTTTTGTCCGGCAAATGAACTTCCAGGGGTGTTCGACCATAGGCCAGTGATACTTTCATTGATCATTCTCCAAAAAACTACAAAATGTCAACAAACCGCCAATAAAACATCAACAAAATCGGCGAAACGGGGATGAGCACGAAGTTCCGGCGTCGCTTCCGGGGCGGCAAAAACACGGACCCGTTTCACGTGGTCATCAAATTGTTCCCTGGCCAACGCCCGAACCACGGGAGAAACCGTTTCCAAGGGACGGTATTGGCCTTCTTTGGGATAATACACGTCAATACGAAACTCGACTTCTTTTTCAATCGGCGGCGCGTCAATCAACAAATCCGTGGGTTTCAGTGGAACGGAAACGATTCCTGACCGGTTGATTCGGTCGACAAGTTGTTCTGCAAAGCGGCAGAGCCAGGGATAAGGTTTTCCGGCAAGTTTGCGATAAAGCTCCGGTCGTTCGAGGATACTATATTGCGCGACACGCTTGTACAGACACCGTGTCGGACCAAACAGACCGTCGAAAAGTTTTGCGACGTCGGTTTGTTGAGAAACGGCAAGAAAATACTCCATCATTTCGGCTTCACTATAACGTAAAATCGTTGGAAAATCAAGTCGGTCACGGAGTTCGAAGAATCCCCGTTGGAGCATCGCCGTGGCAGACCGGACACTGTGATGCCAGTAGACCTCGCTGAACATGACATAACGGGCAAACACCATCAGTTCGGCGGCGGTTTTTCCCTTGTCGGTGATGGCCAAACCGTTTCCCGCTTCGTTCAGACACAAACTTCCGATGAGCCTTCCCTGGTCGAAATGGCGTCCATAAGGGACACCAGAATGAATGCTGTCGCGAAAAAGGTAGTCCATTTTGTCGAGATCAATCGGCCCGGAAAGAATGCTAATAAGCACCTGGCATGCCGGGTCGGTTCCTTGATGATTCAGCACCGCTTCCACTTCTTCCGGTTCGATGTTCCAATCGTTTCGCAAGAGATCGGCGATTTTTGTATCATGAATAATGGAGCATCCGACGGTTTCATGGTTCGGAATGCCGGGAAGCGAAAGGTCTTCAATCAGGTGGCAAAACGGCCAGTGTCCGATATCGTGAAGAAGTGCCGCCGCGATGAGAATTTCTGCATGATGCGACGTGAGCAAATCCGTGAACCGCTTATCATGAGCGAACTGCTTGAGAAGAAGCAGCGCCAGTCGGTAAACACCGAGAGAATGCTCGAATCGGGTATGATGCCCTGCCGGATAAACAAGTGAAACGAGCCCGAGTTGTGAGATTTTGGCAAGTCTTCGAAACTCCTTCGTGTCAATCAACCGCCGAACCCGGGGCGTCATCGGAACGTCGAGTTCCGGCGGAATCCGAATCATGGAGACTCTGGTGTCAAGCCCTTGAATTTCCGGAATGGTGAGTATGGTGTTGGTCATAATGAACCGTGCTTCGAACTTTGCCTGTTACGGTATAAAACTCGTGAGGAATAATGCGGTCCAGCGGCACGCTGGGCGATGCAACGGCACGTTGCCCGTCGGAGACATTTTTTTAACGTCCTATGGTGCAAGGTTTCACAATTTTTCAAATCAACCAACCGTGAACACACATAACAAAGGACGTTATAAAAATGCCTTCGGCGACCAGCGGATGGCCGCTGGACCCCACTTGTCTTTGAGAGTGCAAACTCGTGAGGCCAAATGACCCACCTTCAATGGAACTCAAATTTTCAATTGCAGCAATCTTCTTTACGCTCCGAATTTACCGAGTCTTGCGGCGTGGGCCATCGCTTGGGGCATCAGGTACATCGCTTCGAAATGGCCGAGACCACCACAACCCGCTTGCGTTTCCCCAAACTCCTGACAGGCATCCGTCCGGGCCAGGTCGGACACGATCAGCGTCGGAACCGGATGGAAGCTGTGTGAGGCCATTTTTGCCGGGGTGCTGTGGTCGCCGGTTACAACAAGACATGCCGGCTTGAGTTCCATGACTCGCGGAATGATTTTATCGAATTCCTCGACCATTTTGACCTTGGCGTCAAAGTCACCGTCTTCCCCGCGACTGTCGGTGTATTTGAAGTGAACGAAGAAAAAGTCGTATTTGTCGTAATTTTGGTGGAGGACGTCAATTTCCTCTTCCAGTGTCGTGGGATTACCGACCAATTCCATCCCGACGAGACTGGCGAGTCCTTTGTACATGGGGTAAACAGCAATGGCGGCAGCCTTGAGACCGTAAAGCTCCTCGTAACTCGGAAGATGGGGCCGTTTGGCGAATCCCCGCATCGTCAGGCAGTTCGCTTTCGGTTGGACGGCAAGGATTTTTTTTGCCTGATTGAAAAATTCCTTGGCAATTTCCGCAGTTTTCTTGCTTTCTTCGTCCTGGGGAACTGGGTCAAGCGGCGTGACACCGGTTATTTGCGGGTCGGTATCGGCAACATTTCCGCCGAGTCCGTCGCCGCGAAACACGACAACAAAACGGTGTTCCTTGACCGGTTCGACAAACACCTCAACTCCTGGAATCTTCACCGCTTTGAGCGTTTGCACGACTTTTGCACTTTCATCCGAGGGAATCCGTCCGGCCCGTCGGTCGGTGATCTTTCCTGCAGCGTCAACGGTACAGAAATTGCAGCGGATGGCGACGTCCTTTGGCCCGCAAGCGAATCCGATTCCAGCGGCTTCCAACGCTCCCCGACCGATGATGAATTTCAGTGGATCATAACCAAACAATCCGAGGTGTCCCGGTCCGCTTCCCGGCGTGATGCCCGGCTTGATCGGAAGCGACATCCCGGAAACGCCGATTTTGGCCAATGCGTCGAGGTTCGGCGTGTTGGCCGTTTCGAGTTCGGTTTTGCCGCCCGGCGTCATCGGCATCCCGCCGATCCCGTCGGCGACAAGCATGATGATTTTATTGTCGTTTTTTTCCTTAAGACTCTGAATCATTTCATGAAGGTCCATGGTAATTCCCTTTTTCGTTGGAAAAGTGAGTGAAAATCGAAAAAATGAACCTTCATTTTATAATGTTTTTGCATTCCCACAACGGTTCCCGGAGGGGCTGGTAAAAATGTACCTGAAACGGCTCTCGCCACAGATTTTTCTTGCGAAATTTTCTAAAAAATCGGTCACTTGACTTTTTTCATGCGGTTTGTTAGGCTTATTGATGCTTGAACGACTGGAAATTCAGACAGTCTCGTTGTTTCAAGCAAACGAGATCGTAAATTTTTTGAAATTTACGACGGCCAATTTGCTTTTGTGCAATTTAACCACAGAAAGCGCGTTTCAGGTTGCCAATAATTATTGGGAGCATTGTTTCGCGTCTGTGGTTAAAGGCCGTCTGAAGCCTCCAGTCGGGACGCATTATGAACTTTGCTCCCTTTTTTATGCATATTTTTGAGGAACAATTCCATGAAAACTCGCCTGCTATCAACGTTTGTTATTGCACTCTTATGTATTACGCTCACCGGTTGTTCGGAGTTGAGTTCAGCTCAGAACCCCGTTAAAACCGATGCCGAGCAAGACCAAATCAAAGCCGAACAAGAAACCAAAGAAGAGGTGAAGTGGTGGGACAGGACCGCAGGACAGGGAACACCCAAGACTCAAGAATCAATTGACCCATTGGAACGCAATACGAAGACGGAAAGTAAAACGGCGGCAAGTAAAATGACGGCAGTGATTCGCACAAATCGCGTTGGGGGAATACTCCAGGCGGTGCTGGATGGTGACCTTAAAAAGGTGAAAGAGTTGGTTCAAAGTAATGCAAGACTACTGGAAGAGAGATTTGGTAAACAAGGCTTAACCTTGCTACACGTTGCCGCCATCGAACAAAACGAGGTTTTGAAATTTCTCATCGAACAAGGCGCCGATGCTCGTGCAAAAACTGAAGATGACTGGACACCCATTGCTTTCGCTGGTTGGGCGAAAAACCACGAAGCGATTTTGTACCTTCTGGCAAACGGTTCGCTGGAACCAAAGACAGATTGTTCAAATCTACCCAAAAAACATCTTGCTCTCTTAAAGCAAACTGCGCTCCTTGCAGAGCCCAGAGTGATCAGCAGCAAGGAATATACCGATTGGTCTGGTAATACAGTAAGAGAGACGACTTATACACCAGACCCTCGCCCCCAGTATCTTAGTGACAGAATAGTCGCGGAAAGACATAACGGAATTAGCGTCGCGCAGAACGAAATCTCCAAAGCCACAGGCTTTAAGAAACTCGAAGACCTAGACTTGAAAGAATACAAGTTGAAGATGAAAAAGTTGCCATCTTATCTCTACCTCGACGAGATATTAAAGGCTGCACTGGAGGGAAATCTCGACGCAATCAAATCTCTCGTTGACCAGGGGGCGGATGTTAATATAAAAGATAAGGATGACCTTACACCGCTCCATAATGCGGTGAAAAAAGGACACGTTGAAGTCGTCAAATATCTCGTTTCCCAAGGGGCAAATGTTCATGCGTGGAGCGAACGTGGAAGTACACCGATTAATATTGCAATCTATAATCCGAACCTTGAAATCGCCGAATTTCTCTTTTCCAAGGGAGCAAGAGTTTTTAGTGATGAGCTCTTCGGACCAGTAGGTCGTGGAGACCTCGAAAGAATCAAGTTTCTCGTTTCTATGGGTGCTAAGTTAGATGTGAAAGCACGAAGAGGACGTACTCTGCTCCATCATGCGGTAGAACACGGGTTCAACTCCGAACAGCTTCTCGAAACCGTCAAATATCTTGTTTCTCAAGGGCTTGATGTGAATGCGAAGGATGATGAGAATTATACCCCGCTCCATATTGCGGCAGGAAACTTTCATGTGTCTGGGGTGCGTACTAACGCTGGTATCGAGGTTGTTCAGTTCCTTGTTTCTCAAGGAGCAGATGTTAATGCGAAAGCTAGTCGTCTTGGGAGAACTCCGTTGAACCAAGCAAACAACCATGGAAGTAAAGAGATTGTCGAGTACCTGAAAAGCGTAGGTGCGAAATAGGGAAGATAATGAGGCCGGCAAGGTTTGTTTTTAGCCACGGAAGTCACAGAAAAGCACGGAAAGATGTCTTTTCCGTGCGCCGGTAGTCCGGCCAAATCACTCTGCCGTGACATCCGTGGCAAATGAACTTTCTTGCCCCCGGCCCCTAATCACCAGCCCTACTCTTGACTTCCCAAACAGAAATTTCTACAATTACTATTACCATTTGTTATCAAAAAGCACGTATTTTGATAATTGAACGGTAAAAATCATGCCTCAAGACAACAAAATGTTGCCCTGAAGCAAGAAAAAGTTGCCTTGAGTCAAGAAATAGTTGCTTCGATTCAAGAAAATGTTGAGTCAAGTCAACAAAAAGTTGAGTTGGGTCAAGAAATAGTTGGGTTGATTCAACAAAAAGTTGAGTCGATTCAACAAAATGTTGTCTCGATTTAAATAATAATTGTCACAAATAGCTATTGTAAAAGGAGTTAGAGTAATGAATCGAAAGGAAACCAAGAAACACAATGTTTCCGGTCGGAATACCGGCAATGCTTCTGGTCGGGGTACCGGCAATGCCGGAGATCAGGAAAAAATTCCGCGGAAAAATATCAGTACACCGGTCAACAATCAGCCGGTCAAGAATGATTCAACCATTTCGGGAAAATTGACGTTCCTTCAAATTCTGAATGCGATCAAAGCGGCCACGGGAGCACTTGAGCCGATGATCGAAGAATTTCAGTCGAAGCTGGGAATCGACACGGCACTGACCGGGACGGAACGTCTGCGGCTTTTTGGCGTCCGGTCCAGGAAATTCGGGTTTATCACCAAGGCGTGGAATATCGTCCAGGACAACCAGAATTTTATCCCGTCCAATTTTTCGCTGGACGACATGTCCTCCACCCTGGTGCTCATGGAAGCGACGCGACAACTGACCCTGATGCTGAATCAATTCCATCAGCTCGCCGATGATTATCTGCTGACCAACTGCGACACGACCTACCGCGATGCGCTGCGCATTTACGGCAACCTGCGTGAGCAAAGCCGCGGCCGGGTTCCGGGTGCCGACGCTCTTTTTCAGGAACTCCGGCAGTTCTTCACGCTCCGCCGCCGTCGCCCCGGCGAGACCGAATCCGTCGAACATGAATTCACCGAACATGAACTCGAACGCGACTTCAAACGTCTCGTGCACGGCACGGCGGACGGCGAAATCGTCGTCAAAAACGAATCCCCCCACGTTTCCGGCGGCGTGCATGAAGTCGTGGATGATGTGCAGACCGGCAGGAAGCGGAAAAGAGAAGTGAGAAGCGAGGAGTTGGAGCGATAAGTGGCCGGTGATTCGAAAACACCGGCCCCCGGCCTTTCAAGTGTGCACTCTCAAAGCGAATCGAACGAAGTGAGCATGAGCTACCGGGGTCCAGCGTCCTACGCTGGACCCCGGAGGCATTTTTGAAACGTCCTGTGACATGTGCGCCGTCGGGTTATTCAATTTGGAAAGTTGTGAAAATCACCCGCATAGGACTTTAAAGGGCGACTCCCGGCGGGGCAACTTGCAGTTGCATCGCCCAGCGTAAGGACGCTGGACCCCAATTGTCTTTGAGAATATAAACATAAAAGGCCGACTGCCAAGGGCGAATCGAACGCAGTGAGCATGAGCAACTGCGATCCAACGGCACGTTGGTACTAACCACTACCGTCTTCGAGCCAATTCGCTGGCGTAATGTTTGCCGACGGTTTGGGCGTTTTCTTGCAGCCAGTCGCTGAGTTTGATGGTTCCTGTGGCGGGGGTGTCGGTGGTGAGGAGACCGGCCATTAGGCCGCCGATTTCTTCGCGGGTCAGAAAAACATCACGGTGCCACCAGCCGATCAGTTTGGCGGTTGCGAGTCCGAAAAAAATGGGAACGCGGACCATCGGGCGGGTGCAGCCGATGATTTTACCGATCGTTCGGACCAGTTCGCGATAGGTGTAATCTTCCGGCCCAACGGTGTCGATGGTTGTGTTGCCTGTCGCGGTCACAACGTCAATTGCGGCGTCAACCGCGGCTTGAGCGAAATCAAGAACATGGATGGGACGAATCCGATATTGACCGTCGCCGAACATTCCCATGACCGGAAAACGTCGCAGGGTCCAGGCGATGTTGTTGATCAGGATGTCGTTCGGCCCGAAAATGACCGTCGGACGGAGAATCGTATGCGGAACACCCGTTTCTACGAGCATCGCTTCCATCCGGGCTTTACCGCGATAATATTCAAACGGTGAGTCAATGTTTGGGTTGGCGATACTGGTGTGGATGATCCGCCCGATGCCGGCTGCTTTTGCCGCCTGAAAAAGTTTGTTGGTGTTCTGGACGGCGGTCTCATGCGTGAAATTCCGGTGATTGAACCGAACCCAATAGGTGTTGATGAGCACGTCGCAACCTTCCAGTGAACGGCTCAACTGGTCTGGGGTGTCAAAAACGAGAGGAAACGCCGAAACGGCTCCGTCAAACGGGTCGTTTTGCAAAACCGTGTTGGTCAGCGTGATGACCTGGTGGTTCGACGCCAGCAATTTTCGGGCAATGTATTGACCGGAGTAACCAAACGCCCCCGTGACTGCGATTTTCATGGAACACCTTCGTTGCTCTGTGCGTTCAGGGTTGGTTGATTTGGAAAGTTGTGAAACGTTGCTACTAAGGGCGCGAATTTGTGGAAAGTGTCTCCGACGGGCAACTTGCAGTTGCATCGCCCAGCGTGCCGCTGGACCGCATTATGAGCAGCCCATGCTTTTTCCGCAGTTGTAGCAGAGATAGCAGTTGCCGCTGCGAACCGTGATCGCGCCGCAAGCATCACAGGCCGGGGCGTCCGACTGGAATGTCGCGAACTGGTCGCTGAACGTGGCCGATTCACGGGACAGGCTCGGCGGGGCCATTTTGAGGGTGTTGCCGGGGGTTCCGTCTGTTTTGATCAGCCCACTTTCCTTCATGGAAGTGGGCATGGACTGCCCCAACCCGGTCTCCCCGGTGGCGTCTCCTGTTTTTTCCGGGTGAACATAGCCGGGGGCCGGATAAAGAATCGGCTTGCCATCGGCATCAAAGCACTTTTTCCCAAGCCAGCGGAAGATGTAATCGACGATACTTTTGGCAATCGGAATGTCGGGATTCTTCGTGTATCCCTGGGGTTCGAACCGTGTATGCGAAAATTTCTCAACATAAACACTCAGCGGCACGCCGTATTGCAGACTCATCGAAAGGGCGGTGCTGAAACAGTCCATCAGTCCGCCGATGGTGCTCCCTTCTTTGGCCATTGTGATGAACAGCTCGCCGGGACGACCGTCATCGTAAAATCCGACCGTGATATAGCCGCTGTGACCGGAAATGTTGAATTTATGCGTCATCGACTGTCTGGTATCGGGCAAATATTCGCGCCGTGGACCGCCGTGATCGATTTTTTTCGACTTTTTCTTCTTCGTGTCAGTTGTCGTTTCTTCTTTTTCCGACTTGGAATCACCGGTCGAGAGCGGCTGGGCGGTTTTTGAGCCGTCGCGATAAACGGCGACCGCTTTGAGTCCGAGTTCCCACCCCATCATGTAGGCGTCGGCAATATCCTGCTTGGTGGCCGTTGACGGCATGTTCACCGTTTTTGAAATCGCTCCGGAAATGAACGGCTGGGCGGCCCCCATCATCTTCAGGTGCGCCTGCCACGGAATGCAACGGTTGCTTCCGGGAGTCGGAAAGGCACAATCGAAGACCGGAGCATGTTCCGGCAACAAATCCGGGGCTCCTGCAATCGTTTTGTTCTGATCGACAAACTCAATGATCCGCTGGATTTCCTCTTTCGTGTAACCAAGCGTCTCAAGGGCCAGGGGAACGGTCTGGTTCACGATTTTCAGCGTCCCCCCACCGGCAAGTTGCTTGAATTTGACAAGCGCGATATCCGGCTCGATTCCGGTGGTGTCGCAATCCATCATGAAACTGATCGTTCCTGTCGGGGCAAGGACCGTTGCCTGGGCATTGCGATAACCATGGGCTCGGCCCAGTTCGATCACCTCGTCCCAAAGTTCCCGGGCGGCAGATTTCAGCGTTTTGGCTGTCGTGTTGATTTTGTTGACGGCGTCCCAGTGCATTTCCATGACACGGAGCATCGGAGCTTGATTTTCCTTGAATTTCTCAAACGTCCCGACCGCTTCGGCCAGTTCGGCACTCGTTTTATAAGCGGCGCCATGGAGCAACGCCGTAATCACGCTGCACATCCCCCGGGCTTCTTCGGAATCATAAGGCAGTCCCAAACTCATGAGCAAACTGCCGAGATTTGAGTAACCGAGTCCGAGCGGGCGGAATTTATGGCTGTTTTCAGCGATTTTCTTGACCGGATAACTGCCGTGATCGACGAGAATATCCTGGGCGATGAAAATGATCCGTGCCGCGGCCGTAAATTGGGCGTGATCGAACAATCCCCCTTCACGGCGAAATTTCATCAAATTGATACTTGCCAGATTGCAGGCGGAATCATCGACGAACATGAATTCGCTGCACGGATTCGACGCGTTGATCCGTCCACTGTTCGGACAAGTATGCCAACGGTTGATTATCGTGTCGTATTGCAAGCCGGGGTCGCCGCATTTCCAGGCGTTGTCGGCAATTTTGTCGAACACTTCCCGGGCACGATATTCCGGACCGGCTTTCGTCGGATCGGTGACCCAACGTGTGACCCAATTTTTATCCTCTTTAACGGCACGCATAAAGTCATCGGTCACGCGGACGGAAAGATTGGCGTTTTGATACATCACTGACGAATAGGCGTCTTCCCAATGAAGTCCGTGTTTCACGAGAATCCGGGCTTTTTCCTCTTCAGACTGTTTGCAATCGATGAATTCCATGATGTCGGGATGCCAGACCTTGAGCGACTGCATCTTGGCGGCACGACGTGTTTTTCCGCCGCTTTTGACGACCGCCGCAATTTGGTCGTACACCCGCATAAACGAGAGCGGCCCGGAGGGTTTGCCGCCGCCGGAAAGTTTTTCCCGACACGAACGAAGCGTCGAGAGGTCGGAACCGGTTCCCGACCCAAATTTGAAAAGGAGCGCCTCGCTCCGCGCAAGATCCATGATCGCTTCCATGTTGTCTTCGACGCTCTGAATGAAACAGGCGGACGCCTGAGGGTATTCGTAGGGATTGTCCGGTTGAATCGCTTCCCCGAAAGACTGACTCCACCGCCAGTTGCACATGGTCCCTTTGATGCCGTATTGATGATGAAGTCCGACGTTGAACCAAACCGGCGAATTGAATGCCACACATTGATTGACGCAAAGCCAGGTCAGTTCGCGGTAGAAATTTTCGCCATCCTGGGGGGTCGCAAAATAGCCGTCCTCGATTCCCCAGTCGGCAATTGTTCGGGCGACACGGTGAATCACCTGTCGGATTCCCTTTTCCCGTTGCGGGGTTCGCGGTTCCCCATAAAAATACTTGCTGGCAACGACATTTGTGGCCAATTGACTCCACGACTTGGGAAATTCACAATCGGTTTGCTCAAAAACCAATTCGCCGTTGTCCCCCTTGATCGAGGCGCTGCGGGTCGTCCATTCGACGGAATCAAGCGGACCAGTAAGATTTTCAGGACAAAAAACAGCAGGGATTTTCAGCGCCGCGGAAGGCCATTTCTTGGATTTTCCGGTACCGTTTCCGTCCTGATCGCCATGGGGCTCATGTTCTGTATAAATTCGGCTTCCTGCAATACGCGGATGGGTCGATTCAATACGTTCGCGAGACATATTCTGCTCCTCCTGCTGTTTTTTGGACTTCCCTGATTTGATTTCTGTTGTATCTGAAAGAGAAAACTCCATGCCGTCAATATTTTCCATCTCGTGCTCCTGCGATAATTTTATCCAATGACCAAAACACCTTTATCCTCTTTAAATTTACTATATATTGTGGTTAGAAATAAAGGTAAACACAATATATTGTGCATCTATGGGCAGTATCTTAGTGATATTTTTCGGCTTGTCAAACAAAATCGGCAAAAAATCTCAACTCGGGAATATCAAGGAAGTTGTGAAACTTGTAAAATTTTAGCGATTTTTTGTGTCCAAAATTTGTGTTTCCTTATCTTTTGACTGTAACAGATGTTTGGAATTTTTATGGAGCATGGAAACATTTTCTTGTGTTCGTTTATCAGACAAAAAAATTTTCGCCCAATATCGCGATAAAAATCAAATTTTTTAGGCTTTAGATATATAGGCTTTAGACTGTAGTTTCCTGCAGAAGACCTAAAGCCTAAAGTCTGTAAAAAACATCAATTTGCCCCATACATTTAATTACCGAGGATACTATAATTTAAGCATAAAACATGAACTCAAGAAAAATGACCGGGAAATCAGTAAAAATAGGCAAATTGTAAACAAAAAATCCAAAAATTTAGAGTAACAGGACATTCATCATGGGATGGGATTATAGTGAAAAAACCAAGCAGCTTTTCATGGACGCCATTGAAAAGAAACCTGGGACACATATTGGGGAAATCGAAAATCCGGACGGTCTTGGCGAACACGGTTCGATTGCATGTGGCGACGCCCTTCGCTTCACCTTCAGAGTCGAACGTCATCCCAGTGATCCGCTCCAGGACATCATTACGGAAGCCAGATACCTGACATTTGGGTGTACTTCGGCGATTGCCGCTTCAGAGGCGCTTTGTGCGATGATCGAATCGCGAAAACTGTCTCCCGTCGAGGCGCTGAAAATCACGAATCAGGACATCGTCGATTATCTTGACGGCCTTCCGGCGCAAAAAATTCATTGTTCCGTGATGGGAGCCGAAGCACTTGAGGCGGCGGTCTTCAATTGGGCGCAAAAACGTGGTGTCAATCTGAACGCACTTGGAATCGACATTCACGAGCACGAACAGGAAGAAGGACGTGTTGTCTGCAAATGTTTCACGATCACGGAACCCTATCTGAAACGGAAAATCAAGGAACTGAACCTGAGAACGATCCCGGAAATCACTGGAGCGATCAAAGCGGGTGGCGCCTGCATGTCGTGTCATCACGCGCCCGGCGGACTTCAGGACGTTTTAGACGAAGTTTGGGGAAAAGACCCGATCGGCAAAAAAAACATGGCTCCTGCAACGATTTCCGGGCTTCCGGTGCTTCACAGTATTGAGCCACAAGTACCGGTTGTTGCCGGCACAACCCAATCAGGTCCGGCGGCATCTCCGGGCGAGCAGCTTTCACCGTTTCAGTTGGTGAAAAGAGTGGAACAGGTCATGGACGGGTACATCCGACCGATGATCGCGCGGGATGGCGGCGATATCGACATCATCGACATCAAGGACAATATCGTTTACGTCGAACTGACCGGGGCTTGTGCCGGTTGTGCCGGGGCAGGACAAACAATCAAGTTCCTGATCGAACGGGCACTCAAAGATCAAGTGGACGAACGCCTGCGAGTCGTTCAGGTCTGAAAATTTTCGTGCCAACGGAAAGGTGGGCGGGCATTTGGTCTCACGAGTTTGCGCTCTCAAAGACAAGTGGGGTCCAGCGGCCATCCGCTGGTCGCCGAAGGCATTTTTTCAACGTCCTTTGTTATATGCGTTCCGGGTTGTGATCGATTTGGAAAATTGTGAAACATTTGCACCATAAGACGTTGAAAAGTGTCTCCGACGGGCAACGTGCCGTTGCATCGCCCAGCGTGCCGCTGGACCGCACTATTCCTCGTGAGTTTTATACTGGAGCCGGTAGGGGCGGTCATTTGGCCTTGCGAGTTTGCGATCTCAAGGACAAGTAACGACAAGAAAAAGGTGAAAGGTAGAAAAGGTTTTTCCCCTTCCTACCTTTGACCTCTCACCTTTTTGGAAATTCAGTGTTGCGACTTAAAAATTCAGTGTCGCGACTTCCTGTTCGAACAGGAGGCGTTGGCCTTCGAGGAGGATGATGACTTCTTCACCGACTTTGCCCATTCCCTGGATATACTGGGCACTGGCTGCTCCGGCGGTTCGCGGCGGCGGGGAAATTTGGTCGTCATTGATGTTTCGGACTTCATTGACCGTGTCGACCACCAAACCAACCTGGGCTAAGTTGATGTTCACGACAACAATACATGTTCTTTCATCATAAGGACGTGGTTCCATGTTGAATCGGAGTCGCATGTCCAAAACGGGAATCACCTGACCGCGCAGATTCACGACACCTTTGACAAAACCGGGCATGTCCGGAACTTCCGTGATTTTCTGCATTCCAACGATTTCCGTGACATAACGGATTTCTATGCCGTAATCTTCGTTTCCAAGCCGAAATGTCAGGTACATGTTTTTAAGAGTATCTTCGTTCTCTTCGGCCATTGCTTCAATGGTGGAATTCAACTGATTCAGTTCGTGGGTATTAACTTTATTGTTTTCTGTCATGAAAGACAAACTCCTGTCAATAAAATAGTCTCAATAAGCGTAAAAACACCTTCGGGGCGTCGTATTACTACTATATAGGCTACTATTTTTGCAGAGGCTCTCTTCAAAAGTTGGAAGAAATGAAAACGTTTCCTCCGATAATCGGATTATTCGCGATAATCCAAAGAACCGGTTGTTGCTCCATTGAAAAATTTTCTTGCCACTTTGAAACAACCTGACGACAAGCCAAATCCATATCCTTTGTGTCCGTTTGCCTTCAAATTATGATTATGTCAGTCTGATTTCAAATTTCTTTCAACAGTTTCAGCACCTCATCATGGACAAGACTGTTTGTGGCGACGGCTTCTTCGTTGTAGATGGTGGGGTTTCCTTGCCAATCGGTGAAACGACCACCGGCCTCTTCAATGATTGTCTGGAGCGGGGCGGCATCCCAAAGACTCATGATTGGGTCAACCATCACCTCGGCACGACCGGTTGCAACAAGAAAATAACCATAGGCATCTCCCCAGGAACGGCTCAATCGGGCTGTTGACTGCAATATATTGTAGGCTTGTTGTCGTCCTGTTTTTGCAAACGACAGAACCTCACTGGTCAGAAAGAGGCTTTCCCCAAGCGTCTTGCAGTCGGAAACATGGGCCGGTATCGGTTGTTCAAAACGGGGAGATTCGTGCCAGGCGCCTTCTCCCTTTGCGGCCCAAACCGCTTCGTGAAGTGCCGGAAGCCGGATCACGCCGATGATCGGTTCGTCGTTTTTTGTGATTCCGATAAGCGTGCTGTAAATCGGAACCCCGTGAATGAATGATTTTGTTCCGTCAATCGGGTCGAGAATCCAACGATATTCGCTTGTTCCCTCTTTCATTGGAAATTCTTCCCCGAAAATCGCGTCTTGAGGAAAAAGTTCCTCGATTCGTTGGCGGAGCAGCAGTTCGGCCCCCCGATCAGCAGCGGTGACCGGGGAGTCATCCTCCTTTCGGTCGACGACAAGTCGCGGATTGTGGAAATACTCAAGCGTCAATTCCCCGGCTTCCCGAGAAATGTCAATCGCATATTCCAGTCGTGATTTTGACATAACTATTGCCCGTGTCATAAAAGATTGGCACTTTTTTCAAGTTTTTTGATTCCAAACACGCAGATTTTTTACCTCTGCTATACCACTCACGAGGAAGAATGCGTTCCAGCGGCACGCTGGGCGATGCAACTGCAAGTTGCCCGTCGGAGACACTTTTCAACGTCCTGGGGTGCAATGTTTCATAACTCTCCAAATCGACCAACTATGAACGCACATAACAAAGGACGTTGAAAAATTGCCTTCCGGTGGGCAAACGCACGGGCGTTTGATCCCACAACGCAAGCGGTTGGAACGTCTATTGGCCAAATAAACCAATTTCCAAACGGCACGGCTCTAAAGCTCTTATGCAACGACCAATATGCCGATATTATTCTGATTTATTCAAAATATTTGTCGGCGAAGTCGAGGTATTGCTCCCAATCATAAAGCGTGACATCGTGTTTTCCGGTCCGGCAATGGTAATGAATCCTTCCGCCAACGGATTGATTCAAAGGCGGCATTTCCGTTACTCCGGCCATTCCATCGGTTCCCAACAATCGATACACCGAATCGGCGTTCAAGGCGGCCAAAAACTCTCCTTTGGGGTCGGCCCATTGATCTTCTTCGGCACTGGCCACGTAAACAGGTCGCGGGGCAATCAGGGCGATCAGTTCGTGCTGGTCGAACGGAAGGTCCGCTTCACGATCATTATATTTCTTGAAATTTTCACAAAACCAGTGAGGAAATACCGTGTTGATTCTCGCAACGGTTTCACCAAACGCTCGTCGGGAAAGAGCAGCTCCTCCGCAACCCGAATTGTTGGAGATGACCATTGCAAACCGTTCATCCTGAGCACCTGCCCAAAGGGCGGTTTTTCCAAGTCGGGAATGTCCCATCACGGCGATTTTTGCGGCGTCGACGAGTGGATCGGTTTCCAGATAATCCAGTGTCTTGGAGAGTCCCCACGCCCAGGCGCCGATTGCCCCCCATTCATCCGGTGCCGGTTTTTTCTGACCCGGGGTGTAAAATAAAGGTTGCACTCCATTTTGAAATCCGTCATCAAAATCCGGATCAATGTCATAGTAGCAAAGCGTAACAAATGCGTAACCCCGATCAATGATAAACTCAACCGGCCAACGGTCTTTTTGAACACCCCGTAATTGCTCGATTTCTTGCCGTTTCCCGTCATCGGTCATTGAAATGAATTTTGGATCGACAATCAGTGATTCACATGGCTTGATTCCTGGTTCATCGGTGACGCCATGATTTCCTTGGAAATTGAGGACAAGAAACCCTGGAGCAGGTGTTGTTGCATTTTTTGGAGTATAAATCAGAAGGTCAAGATAGGGTGTTTCCTGATTTTGTGTCAGAAAAACCCGGATTTCGCGGCGAATGGCCTTTCCATTTAAAGCATCTGTTTTTTCCGACTGAAGCTCAAATCGAATCGGAATCGGAGATGATTTTGGTGTTTTTCCAAACATTTCTGTCGCAAATAATTCCAACAGTTCGGGACGTCGTTTGTTGTTCCACTTTTCCACGGAGTCAACTTTTTGTCCATCATTCATTTGAAGTGGATCGGTGAGCGTGTATTCAGGGACCTTGGATTCGTCATAATTTGGGGTAAATGCACAAAAAGACATCGTCTGAAATCCTAAAAGTAATGTGAAACAGGTAAAAATTTGAATTTTTGACATGAAAAAAGCCCTTCCGTTCAAATTTATTGGTGGGAAAAGTTTGAAAAAATGTTATATTCTTTTGGGTTCGGTTGCCTACAGGAGTCAAAACAGGAGATTTGGTCAAAACTGGACATTAGTTCCTTCCATTTGTCCCATTATGATTCGCGGATTTGCAAAAATACGGTTTTTCGATGAAATTTTTAAGATCATTTGTTTTTTACGTAACGATTTTTATTTGGGGATGCACCCTTTATCTGCTGTTTTCGCCGGACCCGTTTTTCTGGATGGACAAGCACCCTTCTGTTCCAAGCCGGGGGGCTCACTTGATTCTGTTTTTTGCCTTGGCGTTCAGCACCTATTGTGCTCAACGGCGTCCCAGGTTTTTCCTCACTTTTTTTCTGCTGGTTGCATTTGGGCTTGCTTCTGAGTTGATCCAGTATTTTGTTCCACACCGTTCTTTTGAGTGGCTTGATTTATTGGAAGACGTCATCGGAAGTGCCTTGGGCGTTTGTCTCGGTTTTTTAGCGATGATTGTTGTCAGGAAAATTCTTGCCTGTTACCGTTCTTTTTTCTCAAGGCGTGAACCGTCACAAGCGGCACCGGACATCGAATCATAAGAAATTATTGAATTATTGGTTTTCCTGGTGTCGGGATGGTCGTTGGACTCGGGTTTCCGGCTCACTTATGACGATTTTGACCGGTGATTCTTTCGGGAGCAATCCCTGTTGTTCAAGTTTTTCCCGAAAAGCAAGGATTTTTTCGATTTTTTTGTCGGAAAGTTCGTGTCCCGGTTGTGTCGGCATTCCTTCCCAAAGAACCGCTCCGTAAACAGGTTCCAGGATGACCGCGTGAGGAATTCCAAAGACACCGAGCTTGTTGGCAAACCTTCGACCGGTATCGACCGCCAGATGAAACCGGATATTTTCCTGTTTGATCGGTTCCGTCATCTTTTTCAACGCCTCTTCATCGGTTTCACAAATGGCGATCACGACCAGGTCCTTGCCGTATTTTTCGTGAAGAAAATTGAGGTACGGCAAGGAACGACGGCACGGTGGGCACCATGTTGCCCAAACTTCGACGAAAATAAACTTTCCGGCCAAGTCTTTTGGTGGTTCCGTCACCCAGCGTTCCACCTCAATTTCAGGAATTTCCATGGATTTCCAGGAGTCGGCCCAAAGCATCTTCGGACGTTGCAGGGCCGGATGCGAGGGGGTCAGTCCGACGCTTTCAATCAGCCAAGGGGTCTTCTCGACGTCAATGTCTCGAAGGAGATTCAGGTCTATTGCAGGCTTTGGCGGTAACCCGCTTTCCTCGATGATTTTTGGCGCTTTCGAGGAATCCAACACCATGGGGCCCGCGTCGTCCTGTCCCCGGCATAAGACCCCTCCAAGTGTTCCTAGAACGAAAAGTGTCATAATCAGTCGCTGTTTCATGGAAAAAACTCCCCAGGGTGATGGATGGTCGGCAAGAAATTAAGTCAATATATCGGAGCCGGTATGGGCGGTTATTTAGCCAACAGACGTTCCAACCGCTTGCGTTACGGGATCAAACGCCCGTGCGTTTGCCTGCCGGGAGGCATTTTTTAAACGTCCTTTGTTATGTGCGTTCATAGTTAGTCGATTTGGAAAGTTGTGAAACATTGCACCTCAGACGATTGAAAAATGTCTCCGACGGACAACGTGCCGTTGCATCGCTCAGCGTGCCGCTGGACCGCAATATTCCTCACGAACTTTATACCGGAACCGGTAGGAGCGGTCATTTGGCCAACAAATGTTTCAACCGACTTGAGTATAACGCCTATTATACATGACAGGTTCACGTTAATCTACCGGTCGATCAAAGTCGCTCAATGAGCGTAAATGTGATGGCGTTGAAGACGTCTTCACAGATACCGCTGAGTTGACGGTCGTCCGCTTGCCAGAAAATGGCATAAGTGCGCTCATTTTCCTCGAAACAGAGGATCATCGCCGTGTTGACCAAATCGAAGCACATGAAATCCATGTCATAACCGGAAAGCGTGCGTCCGGCAATCATTTTCGTGGTCGGGACCGATTCCAGATCACGATATTCCTCCATCATGACCTGTCTGGCCGACTTGGCGAGGGCTTCCGGTGATTCCGTCTTGCTGACCGTCAGCATCCAGAACGCCCCTTCCGGGCTGTTGAGCTGAACGGCAAACTCGCCGTTTTCCGGCAGACTTTCTTCAAGCTGCCAGTTTTCCGGATAAACGAAATGGATTCCGTGTTTTTTATATTCCAGAGGCATGAGTGAGAGGAGACAGACTGCTTATTGGTTGTCCTTTTATGACACGGGCAATTTTCTCCGATTTATTCTCCGATGATCTTGACAAGGACGCGTTTGGGACGTTTGCCGTCGAACTCGCCATAGAAAATTTGTTCCCAGGTGCCGAAGTCGAGTTTGCCTTCCGTGACGGCGACAACCACTTCACGGCCCATGATTTGACGCTTATGATGGGCGTCACCGTTGTCTTCGCCGGTTCGATTGTGACGGTATCGTGACGGTGAAGCATCGAACGGCGCCAGTTTTTCGAGCCATTCTTTATAGTCTTCGTGCAGTCCCGGTTCGTCGTCATTGATGAAAACCGAAGACGTGATGTGCATCGTGTTGACAAGCACGAGTCCTTCCCGAATTCCGCTCTTTTTCACCGCCTCACGAACCCGGGGCGTGATGTTGACAAAATCCATCCGGTGAGGAACATTCAGCGTGATCACTTCCCGATAGCTTTTCATGGACTTTTCCCTTTTTTACAGAATATTGCTTGGCGACTCGCAAAAGTCCATGAAATTATACTCTGTTTTCCATTTTTTTGCAATTGTCGGCGCTGTTGTCGACTTATTTCCATGAAAAAACCTCCACGGTCATCGAAAGATCGACCGGGAGGAATCACCAGTATTACACAGGAGAGCTGTTTTTTAGTATGGCGAAGTCGTTGCTTTTGTCGGCTGGGGTGACGGTGTTGTGGTGCTTGGCGACGGTTGATTTTTCATCGTGTCGGTAGCTTTTTCGACACCATTTCCTTTTCCGTTGGTGGCTTTTTCAATACCATTTTCCAATACGTGACGTGCTCCTTCATAAGCGGATTTGATGTTTTCCTCAATAAGCTCCATGAAATTTGGTTTGAGCTTTTCCGGAACAAGAACTTCGTTGATCAGATAAATCCGTCCGTTTGCACACGGAATTTCCTGCACAATGGCGTTCTTGGAATCCTTGGTCGCGGCTGAAAAATTCATGCTACACTCCGCCCCATTCTCGCAAAGAGTCCTGCATTCTTCCAGGGTTTTGAGGTCTGTCGGACTCAAATCCCCATGGAGAATGTGATATTGCACGAGAGTTTTTCCCGCTTCTTTGTCGTCCTTGATTTTTTCCCGAACTGAGCTGCTCAGAGCGTCATAAGCGGCATTTGTCGGAACCAGGACCGTGTAGGGCCCCTTTTCCTCAAGTTTTTTCATGACGTCGGCATTTTTGGCCTGTTCCAAAAATTGTGAGCATTCCGGCGTCCCCTTCAGTGTGTCGGCAATCGTTTTCTTTTCCATTGATGTTGACTTCTCGTCGGTTTTCATGGCATGTGCCTGAATCGCAAGACCGAAAATCATCACCACACATGCAGCAAACTTCAGACTTTCTTTACATGTTCTCATCGTTTTACCCTTTCTCATCATATTGAGTGACCATCCGTTCGTGTATCATCAAGATGTCCGTCTCTTTCCTTGCGCTTTCACAAGTCTAAAGAAAGCATACGACTGAAAAAGTTGAAGCACGATAAAAACGAAAATTATTCAGGAAAAACAGTAAGAAAATTATTCCGAAAAAATCAGCAAGAGAATGACGTTTGTTGTCAGAGATAAAAATTTTTAGGTTCATCTCTTGGTTGTCACATAAGAGTTTGGCGGCAGCGCCCGAATGATTGCGTGTCCTATCCGGTCACTGCACTATGCTTCGTTCACGGCCTTTCATTGTTCTCGGTTTTCATTCATTTCCGACAGTTGTCTTTCATGTGATGTCGCGGTCATACCGGAACCGGTAGGGGTGGTTACCTTCGGCCTTTCACGTTTGCACTCTCAAAGACAAGCGGGATCAAACGCCCGTGCGTTTGCCGCCGGAGGCATTTTTAAACGTCCTTTGACATGTGCGTTCTGAGTTAGTCAATTTGGAAAGTTGTGAAACCTTGCACCATAGGACGTTTAAAATGGGCAGCGTGCCGTTGCATCACCCAGCGTGCCGCTGGACCGCAATATTCCGCAATAATATTCCTTACGAGTTTTATGTCGGAGCCGGTATGGGCTTTGTACTGGATTTTTTAGCGTCCCAGCACTTTTCGTAAATATTCCACGCTCCGGGCCGCCTGATCCAATGTGCCGCATTCGACACTGAGGACGATGTCCTGCGGAAGCGGTTTTAAAACGGCGACGACCGCTTCCCAATCGATCACACCGTCACCACAGGCGCAGCCGACGGCAGTTCCCATCACTTTGCCACGTTCCGCGTCCGACTGTTCCACGGAAATGTCTTTCGCGTGCATGTGGACCAGGCGGTGCTTAATGTGGTCGAGCCATTTCACCGGGTCTTCACCTCCGAGATAGGCGTTTCCTGTGTCGAAATTGGCACCGACGCAAGGGGAATCGACCAGATTCAGGATTTTATCGTATTTCGCGGGAACGAGCGAGTAGGTCTGGTGCATTTCCAGTCCGATTTTGATGTCGCGCCGCTGGGCCACCTTCGACGCTTCGGTAATCGAATACTTGATCAACACGAAATCTTCATCTTCGGTGGTCCAGGTTTGTTTGTGACCTTCGTGGGTGTTGATCACCGGGGCGCCACACTCTTTCGCAAAACGTGCCGCTTGTTTGAGGTATTCCACGGCGATTTCCGGCTTGGAAAGCTGACTGTGTGAAGAAAACGCCGAAAGTTTCAGACCGTGTTTTTCAACGACATCCCGAATCCGGAACGGATCATCAAGCATCGAAACACTATGGAAATAACGGGCTTCGCTCAAAAGTTCACGTCCCCAATGCACCATGGGTTCGATGTATTCGTAGCCCAGTTCCGCGGCGAACTGCACGCCCCATTCGAAGGATTTGTGCGATGTCCGCACGGCTTCCAGATTCAATCCGATCCCGATTTGTCCCATGTTCGTCGTTGCCTCCGTTGAATAAAAAAATGTTTTGAAAACCGAAATTATATCATATTATTGCCAAAACAGAACCGGTCTATGACAGGATTCTCATGCGTTGAAGATCGGAGGGATTCCTTCCAATGGCGTTCCCATGACCGTGCAAAGATAAACCAGTAGGAACAGTAATATGATCCATGTCATGATTGCCGCGGGAATAAGAATGCAAATTTTCCACCAAAGTGTCAGTGCCGTGAGGGTTTGCCTCAAATTTTCTTCTGTCGGGTTGAATGAAAATTTTTTGACACGTGAAGAATACTTGCCGTAAACGATGATCGAAATGGTGACACAAAAAAGCGGGATGAGTCCCACGATAAAGACCACCACCCCGACCAGGGGATTGTGTTTGGCGGCAATGATTCCATGGACAAGATAACTCAAAAGAGTCATCACTCCACCAACCAACATCAGCAGAAAAATGACGAAAACCCAGGTTCCTGAATCAATGACCGGCTTGGCAAGTTCACGGGACACCATTTCTGAAGTCTCGTTGAGGGTGATACTGCCGGTTTGTCGCTTTTTTCGTGAAGGCATGTAAGCGGCAAATTCCGGTGTCCGGATGAGTTGTTCCGGTGATCCGCCTTCTTGCCATAAAATGGTGTCGGCACGAATGACGCCCGATTGCACCATGCCAATGATCGTTGAAGGGAGGTAGGGGCCGGAGCCGGTTTGACCGTCAATGCTGTAGAACCAGGTGGCGGGTTCCTGGGGAGTGGCGGCAGGGTGCTGTTGCGAGGAGTAATTCTGTTCCGGACTTTTCTTGGGAAAAAGGTCTTCGTTTTCTTCGGCACGAACCCAGTTGACGCCATCGGTGGAAATGTCGTTATTTCGCCCGAGTTTACCGCGTTTGACCATTTCCTGGAGTTGTGATTCCTCGAACGGCCCGAAAATTTTACCTCGAATCCTGACATAAAGTGCCATAATGATGTTTTTCTTTTAACGGGGGGTTGATTAATACTACAGCGCAATAAACATCTATTGCGTTAAACTTGATAATTATAGTAAAATGCGTATTCCATAGGACATTATATCATGGATAGCGCATAAAATGGACATATTTGATATTGCCGGAATCAGG
>Ga0123353_10000193_pt1 | contig 77168 bp, 73 predicted proteins | sample TergutLab28metaG_3_FD_92763 | JGI IMG/M metagenome (GOLD analysis project Ga0123353, IMG submission 92763) | Labiotermes labralis P3 segment gut microbial communities from Petit-Saut dam, French Guiana - Lab288 P3 | ecosystem: Host-associated > Arthropoda: Insects > Digestive system > Gut ... | reverse complement strand
GGACGTCTACGGCGACGAGGACGGCGACGAGACCTTCGAGGTGGAGTGCCCCAACTGCGGCGAGCTCATCCAGATCGACGAGGGCATCCTGGAGGAGGGCAGCATCACCTGCCCCGGCTGCGAGGAGACCCTGGAGTTCGACCTGGGCTGCGACTGCGAGGGTTGCCACTGCGAGGACTGCGAGGGCAAGGAGCAGGAGTAACCTTTATTCATGCTGCAGGGGCGGCTTGGTTAGCCGCCCCTGCATGATATTCAGCTGCCGCTGTGGCGAAACAGGCAGACGCATGGGACTTAAAATCCCCCGGTGGCAACACCGTGCCGGTTCAAGTCCGGCCAGCGGCACCAAGCCTATCCCCACATTAGCTTAGAGCTGGTATGGGGATTGTCCTTTTATGTGCTATCTGGCAGCACGGGCTCCGGCCCAAGGAGCGCAGCATAGCGTATTCGGTAAAAATGCGCCAGCTTGACTACGAGATCGACGGGAAGTTTCGTGCGGCCGCTTTCGTAATAGGCATATGTAGAAAAAAGGGAGGATACATCCATGGCGAAAGAACTCTTTTCATTGGCGGAGAAAGTCAAATTGCTTCGAGAGCACATAAAACTTACGCAAAGCGATTTGGCGCGGCAAATGGGGTTGACGCGCTCCAGCGTGAATGCTTGGGAGATGGGACTTTCGGTGCCATCTACACAATACATTGTAGAACTGGCAAAAACATTTGGAGTATCAACGGACTATTTGCTGGGGATGGAGGCGGGTGCAACAATTAATGTCGAGGGCCTGTCGGAAGAAAAGGTCGCTCTGGTGGTGGAATTGGTGGAACAACTAAAAAAATGACACTCATTTGAGATTGTAGCTATTTTATGTGCTCCGCATAAAATAGCTACAGTCAGCAAAAAGTGTTCAACCCCTTGCCATATCAAGGGGTTGAATCTTTATCGGCGTAAAATCGCAGTGTTCGCTTACGCGACCAGGCGGCGCAGCGGGCACATGCTTGAGCCATTTTGAACGGCCGACGTCAAGCGCGAGAATAACCACTGGAACGCGCTTCCCACTTCGCCGGCGGCGCCGTTGTCATACGCCGTCAGATCGTACGTCTCGATGAGGCGGATCAATTTGTCGGCATAGCCGGGGTCGGTGGCGTAGCCCGCCTTGTGAATGGCATTGCACGCCTTTTTGTAGTCCTTCTCGCCGATGACGGCGGCATAGCGGGTGCTGGCCCTGAGGAAAGCCGAGTGGTCGGAGACCGAATGCTCCCAGCTGTTGTAGGCGCGGAACAGGGCGGTCTCCGTGACGAAGTGCACGCCGTCGTAGCACTCCTGCGTGGTTTTGCTGTAGACGCGCCCGTTCCAGCGCGAATCCGCTTTGATGCCGAACAGCGCGTTCGCGTTCACCGCCAAAACCGACGTGCCCCATCCGCTCTCGAGGATGGCCTGCGCCAGGGTGAGCGAGGCGAGGATGCCGCTCTGCTCCATGTCGGCCGAAGCCAGCGCGCCGACCCTGGCGATGAAATCCTTCTGCGCCTGGGTCGTCCCTGCCGCGGACGCGGTGACGGCAAAGCAGCCGAGGCACAGGATGAGTGCCAGCAGTGTCATGAGATACTTACGTGTTTTTTTCATTTTGTGATTCCTCTTTCTTATTCCTGTTTTTTTTCGTCCTTGTGCATCTTTTATATCATATGCTGCGCGGCCTGTCAACGCTTTATCGCGACAACACATAATTTTTTTATGCTTTACCATGGCCGCATGGATTGATTTTGCAAAAATCCGGCGCCGCTGTAACAAATACGGGGGATTCTATCCCAATTTTTACCGCAATGGGGCGGGTCCGCCGTTTTCGGCCGTGACCGGAATGCGGAACCCCTGTCCGGCCCGGATGTTGTACACGAACTTGTCCAGGTCGCGCTGGCTGCGCAGGCCGCGGACCAGCGAAACCCGGCCGATGTCCAGCAGCACCGTGCCGTCGTCCATCAGCTGCGCGCCTTCGATCCGGTAGGCCCCGCTCTGCCTGCCGTCGTTGTCTATATAGATGTAGTTTCCGGCCAGGCGCCGCGGGTCGTCCAGTCCGTTCATCTTCACCCGGATCGCGTTTTCCAGCGAAAGCTCCCTGGTGAACGACACGACCTTGCCGGTGTAGGCCGTCGGAGCGTCATGCAAATAACTGTATTCCAGTTCCCCGCCCGGCGCGTAGATCTCCACGCGGACGAGGCCCTCCCACGCCCGGGTCATGTATGTGATCACATCCACCCGGCCATTGGTATGAGTGATTGTAATGGCATTGTCTTCCCTGCTGATATCGGCAATATATCTTTCACCCTTGTAGGGCTCAAACACCGTGACAAACAGCGAGTCCAGGTTCCTGCCCGTCCTGCGGGCGAGAACGTATTCCAGGTACTCCGGGTTGCCCGCCAGCTTGGGCGGATACCCGCGGGCGATGGCGACCTCGTCCAGATCGAAGTCGTTCAGCTGCGTCATGCGCAGGTGCAGGCCCTCGCTGTCCTCGAGGACCCCGCGGAAGTCCTTCACCGCGAAGTCCACCGCAAAAACGCCGCCCGGCTGCTTCGCCCGCCGCACCCGGTCCAGCCAGGTGAAGCCCGCGGGGTAGCGCAGGTCGTTGTTCCTCCACTGGGTGTCCACGGTGTCCGGGTCCCGGCCCCAGGGCACGTCCGGCCCGGCGTAGGTCCCCGTCTCCTGTGGTACGAGGGTCAGGCCCTCTGTCTCGAAGATCTCATCCGACTGCGAGTGGAAGCTGTACAGGTGGTCGTTGCCGCCCACCACCCGGAAGAAGTCCACGCCGTAGCTGACCCCGCCGTCCACCTCCACCATCACGATGGTGCGGCGGTATTCGCTCGTCTGGCTGTAGGCCGTGCTGTCGTCCACGTCCATCAGCTTCACCCGCCCGGCGTCATCGAAGTGCAGCGGGCGGCCCTGCTTCACCGCGCGGTTCTCCAGCTGCACCTTCCCGTCCACCACCACGGTGTTGTGGGAGATCGTGGCGCTCACCCACTGCGCGCGGTTGGGGTTGGTGCCGGTGTCCTCCGGGTAGCCGATCTCCGGGGCCATGTTCAGGCCGTAGGCGTCGATCCCCAGGTTGAGGGAATCGCAGTGCCCGTGCCCGTGGGTGCTGCCGAAGTACATCCAGAAGTCACTTTTCGGCCCATTGCGCAGCGCCGCGAAGCCGTAGCCCGCCATCAGCTGGCTGGGGAGGTCAAATTCCCCGTATTCCTCTATGACTTTGCGCACGTCCTCCTGTATTTTCAACGGGTCCTTCACGTCCATGCCCTCGGAGAGGCCCTCCACCGAATTGCCGTTGTAGAGGTACAGGTACTGCGCGAAGACCGGGTCGCCCGTGTGCCGGTAGGCCGCCAGGGCCAGCTTCGGCAACAGGGTGAAGCCCACGCTGGCCGTGTTGCCCGCGTCGCCGATCTGCGCGGAGTAGCTGTTTGCCAGAATCACGGGCAGCTGGGCGTAGAGCATCTGCACGAATTTCGCGTTTTTATAGAGGTCCGCGGCGGGGTAGGTGTCGTAGCCGTCCAGGAGGTCCGCCATGTCGATCAGGTAGTTGACCCAGATCGAGTTGTAGCTGGGCGAGGCCTCGTCCCCCATGCCGTCGCGGTCCACCACGCCGATGAGCTTACCCATCACGTCGCCGCCCCCGCTGGCCATCACCCAGTCCAGCCACTCCCCGGTCTCGGGCATGCTGTCCAGGGCCACCGCCGCGGCCGTCACCGTCTGCTGCGTGATGCCGAAATTCCCCGCCAGCTGCTTCGACGCCGCGAAGCGGCATACGGCCCGCAGGATGCCGTTCTCCGCGTTGAGGCGCATTGCCTCGTCCATCTCCGGGAAGAACGCGTCGTACGCCAGGCTGAACTGCGCCGCCAGGTAGTTCCCCCACACCGGGTCCAGGATGGTGCCGTCATAGCCGTCGTCCCGGAAGGACTTCCACCGCCCCCAGTCAAAGCCCGGGTAGACGTCCGCGACGCGGTTCAGCAGGGCCGCGCCCGCGCTGCCGTATTTCGCCTCGCCCGTGTAGAGGTAGGCGTCCTGCAGGACCTGCAGGGCGTCCCTCACGGAGTCCTCATGCCAGCAGGCCCCGCCCCAGATGCCCTCGTGGATGTAGTACGCGATGTAGGTGTGCTTCTCCACCGTGCCGTTTTCGTAGGTCCTGCCGGTGTAGTACCCGAAGCCGTCGTCCACGCCCCAGCCCTCGCCCTTCTCCGGGTAGAGGACATTGACAAGGTAGCCGTCCTCGCCCTGCGCGACGAGGGCATCATTTTTTTCTTTGGCGACGGCGGGTTGGAACACCCCGTTTTCGTCCAGGCCCAGCTGGTAGTACCCCGCGAAATCATTCGACGGGAACAGCCGCTCGCAGGCCGGGCACTGAATTTTCCACGGGTGCTCAAAGGGGCTCGTCTTCCACGAGTAGCGCCCGAAGGTCGCGTGTAAATCCGTGCCGCAGTATTTGCAGCAGTGCCGCTCCGGGTCCCTGGAGGAGCCGACGAAGTAGTAGCGCGGCAGCCCCTCGGCCACCACCATGCCAAGCAGCTCGTCGATGCGCTCCACATAGAAGTCCGCCTTTGTGACGGCAGCCTCCGTCTGCGCCCTGAACTGCTCGCTGCCCGCGTTCTCCCGCATCGCCGCGCGCCGCTCCGGGGTGTAGAAGGCGGAGCGGGTCTTCATGGCCTCCGTCGCCGTGTAGACATTCTGCCGCAGCGCGAACCGCGCGTAATAGACGACCTCGCCGCCCGCCCGCGCCGCAAGGAACCCGGCGTACAGCGCCGCCGCGGCCAGCACGGCGCTCAGCGCGATTTTGAGCGCCCTGGGTATTTTCTTCAGCATAAAGATGTACAGCGCGAAAATCTGCGCCACGCACAGGGGCAGCGCCACGGCGGCGGCCTGCCTGGCCATGGCGGAGTGCCCGATCACGTTGTTGATCACGGCGGAAACCCCGATGAGCGCCCCCATGAACGCCACCACGGAGAGCAGGGACTTCCATATGTACGCCAGCGCCTTGCGCTCCCCGCGCGCCCAGAGCACGAGCAGCGTCAGCGCGAGAATCCCGATGCCCAGCGTGGCCACGGCCAGGGGGAAGGTCTGCGGCTGCCAGTTCACGTAGACGTCGTAGTACCAGGCCAGGGCGGCGGCAAGGCCGGCCCCCAGCCCCAGGGCGATGAGGCACTGCAGTGCGATGCGGAGCTTTGTCTTCATGGGAAGGTCCCTCCTAAATGCCAAGCAAATTTTGCGCGTTGCGTCTCGCGATGCGCTCAAATGTCTCCGGTGAAATTTTGCCTTTCTCCCGCAAGTCCAGCAGGAATTGCGCCGTCCTATACCGGTTGTGCTTCGTGCAGATGTCCGTGCCGAACATGATACGATCCGAAAACTCGTTCAGGAACGACACGGCGTACCCCGGGTCGCGCAGCAGGGCGTTTTCGCCGCTCCCGGCCGAGAGGTCCACCGCCAGGTTGGGGTATGCCCGCATCAGCTGCGCCACACGGCCCTCCCTCCAGACGGGGTAGTTCGGGTAGCCGAAGCGGTCGGCGGGCGCGCGCAGGGCGGCAATCTCCGCCCAGAAGGCCGGGCCGTGGCCGATGAACAGCAGGTCCGGGAAGCGCGCGAGGCTCCGCTCCAGCTGCGGCATGCCCGGATCGTCGAGGACGCCGTAGTCGTCCGGGCGGCCCGTCATGTCGAACAGCAGCGGGAATCCGATCTTTTCTGTATGATAGAGCAAATTTTGCATGCGCGGGTCCAACCAGGGCAGGTTCGGCATGACCTCGCCCAGCCCCAGGCAGCCCAGGGCGCGGTAGTGCTCCAGCAGCAGGCCGATGGGCGCGTCGGAGGTGTTGGAGTACACCCGCGGGTCCACGTTGCAGAACGGCACAAAGCGCCCATTGGACGCGTTTGCCATGCCGATGATCTCCCCCACCGACTGCGGCACGTACACCTCGGGGCTGACAATGGGCAGCAGCACCGCCCGCTCGACGCCCAATGCATCGTGGATGGGCAGCAGCTCCTCCGGCGTGACGAAGAGCATGTCCCCGCCCGGCACGGGATACTGATACTTATACGCGTGGGCGTGGATGTCGATGAACATCAGAAGTCCTCCCGTTCGGCCTTTGCGCTGTACATGGCCACGATGTCGCTGTCATGGCGGCGCGTCTCTTTGTGCTTATCCCGATACCAGGTCTCGCAGACAAACGGCGGTTCCAGCTTCAAGGGCGAAAATTTCTCCCTGTTCGCCATAAAATCACGCAGAGCGCGTTCGGCCCCCTCGCGTATCAGCTCGCGCGCTCTGATGGGATGCGCATGCGTCGCGCCCAGCGTGTGCCGCCGGTACTGCGCGGCGTCGCACTGCGCGCCGTCGGTCAGGTTCACGCCGCGCTTGACTTCAACCGCGTGTATCCAGGTTGTGAGCGCCTTCGCCTCCTGCGCGAACGCGCGGTCCCCGCTGCAGAAGATTGCTGCCACGCCGTAAAACCCCGCGATGGCCGCGCACTCGCCGAATTCCCCCATGGGGATGCCGTTGATTTTGTGCTCCAGCACGTCGCAGCTGCCGGTGTGGGCCATATGCGCCAGCAGCGCGCCGGACTTGGCGTGCTGCCCCACCCAGGCCACGGCGTCAAAATTGCCGTCGAGGCCGAACTGATGGTACACCCCCCACCCGCGGGAGAGCTGCGCCCGCCTGTCCAGCAGCCAGGGGTCGACGCCGCCCGGCCCGTGCCCATCTATGACGATAACTTCTGCGCCAGGCTCAGCCGCACAAAAGCCCTCGATGGCCGCGTTGGCCTCCTGCGTGAGGAATTCCTTCCCCCGCTCGTAATAGCGCCCGCCGGGCTCGGTCCAGTCCTCGAAGTTCTGGATGCCCGCGACGCCCTCCATGTCGGTGATGATGGCAATTTTCATCTATCCTACACCCTCACTCTGAACCGCGCCAGCCGCAGGTCGCACAGCCCTGTCATGCGCCAATCCTCACTGTATGGAATCGCCCAATAGGTCAGCAGGCATACGCCATCTTTGGTCCAGGTGATCCCCGGATTGGAAAAAGCGGTGTTCGGGTCGGCCTCGATGTCCCAGAAATCCGTGAAGGTGACGCCGCCGTCGGCAGAGATGGCGGCGGTCAGGGGCGTGCGCTTGCCGTAATGGCTGCGGAAACACATATTATACTCTGCATTGTTCCAGATCACCAGGATCCTATCGCTGCCCGGGATATTCGTCACGCAGGGGCAGCTCTCGGGGATGGAAAGGCCCGTGGTCTGGGGCGGGGACCAGGTCTCCCCCCGGTCGGCGGAATAGGACTTGAACAGGCTGCCCAGCTGGCTGCGCATCACCATGATCAGCCGCCCGTCCGAAAGCTCCGCCACGAAGGGCTCCATGGCCCCGCGCATGGGCAGGGAGATATTCTGCTCCCCGAAGGCCCAGCTGCTGCAGTCGTCGTCGGAATACAGCACCCGCACGTGGATCTTCTCATTCGGCCGCCACATGTCCCCTTCGCTGTAGCACACGGGCAATATCACCCGGCCGCAGGACAGGCGCTTCACGCAGGAATTGGAGATCGTCAGCCGCTCCCGCTGCCAGATGGTCTCCGGCGGCCCAAAGCTCTTGCCTTCATCGCAACTGCGCATCATATAAGCTGTCGCCAGCTGCGGCTGCCCGGGCGTGAGCGCGTTGTATTTCATGTAGAGCAGCAAAATTTGCCCATCCTGCAGGCGGAGAAAATTCGGGCTGTAGACGTTCACGCAGCCCTCATCACGTTCTGCGCCCACGCGTAAATTCCCCCAGGCCCGCCCGCCGTCCGCGGAGTTCATGAGGGAGATGGTGCTGGGCGCCTCGTCGCCGGAGCCGAAGCGGCTGCGCTCGAAGCGCTGCCACGCCATCAGCAGGCCGCCGCCGTCCAGCTCGACGATCGACGCCTCGCTGTGCCGCGGGAAGTCCTCGTCGGCTTTGCACACGGTGATGATCTCACGGTCGTAATAGATCATAGATTTTCTCCGCCGCGCAAGATGCGCCGGGCGTTCCCCTCATAGATTTTTCGCAGCACCTCGCCGGGCAAGCCCAAACTCTCCAGCAATTCGCGGTGCACGCTGTCGTAGTAATCCCGCCCGTATAGCACCCGGTCCTGCCATCTGGATAGAAATGCCCGGGTATAATCATGATCCCTGTTCAGCGCGTTGTGACCCGAACCCGCCGAGATGTCGCAATACAGGTTCGGGTATTTTTCTAATAATATTTCAATTTTCCCCCCGGGGATCACTGGGCCCTTCGGGTAGGCCTCTGTCTTATATAGCTCGTCGCCGGAGATGTGCGCCCAGAAGCCCGGCGCGTGGCCGATAAAATTGGTCTCCGGGCTTGAGTGCAGCGCGCGCCCCAGGGCGCCGATCCCGCCGCCGTACCACCAATTCGATATCTCGTAGTCCAGGTGCAGCAGCACGGGCAGGCCGTTTTCGCCGCAGAAGCGGTAGAGCCGCACCGCGTCCGGATTGTCGTACATCATGCGCAGCTTCAGCTCGCCGCACAGGCTCAGGTCGTACAGGCGCAGCGCCGCCCGCATGCGCCCGACGGCGTCGGGTCTGCGCGGGTCGGGGCAAAAGCCCAGCAGAAACCGCTCCGGGGCCTTCTCTTTGTAGGCCACGCAGCGTTCGAAGGGCACCGGGTCGTCCGAAAAGGGCGAGAACGCGTGCTTCGTGGCGGGGCCATATTCATGCACGGGGCATTCCCAGCTGAGCAGGCAGGTGATATCGATGCCGTTCTCGTCCATGTTGCGCAGCATGGCGTCGCAGTTGTAACCGTGGTAGTCCGCGTGGTTGTGGATGTCGATGATCATGATCCGTACCACCCCGCGACCTTCTGGATGGCCGCGATAATCTCCGTCACATCCCCGTCCGTCCAGAACTCGCTGATGGAGAACTTCACGCTGGTCTCCAGGATGTCCTCGGCCACCGAGCACAGGCCCTTGGGGTATGCCCCCCTGAACAGCGGGTACTCGTACACGCAGGTGGGGATATACCCCTTCCCCGCAGGTACCCCCTCGGCCTTCAGCGCGTCGGCGAAGCCCTGGGCGTCCACGCCGGCCAGCCCCGCGTCGATGCGCATCATGTAGAACCAGTAGGACGACCGGCAGCCCTCCAGGACCTTCGGTGGGTGCACGCCCGGCAGCCCGGCGATCTCAAAGAACTCTCCGAGTTCTCTGGTGATCCGCTCGCCGATCTCACTCCTGCGCGCGCAAATTCCTTCGAGCTTCTCCAGCTGGGCGATGCCCACCGCGCCCTGCAGCTCCGTCATGCGGTAGTTGGGCGCGAGGCTCTCGCAGTTGCGGATGGCCAGCCCGCCGATGCGGTCGTAGTTCTTGTCGGCGAACATCAGCGCCCTCCGGTACAGCGCCTCGTCGCGCGTCATCACCGCGCCGCCGTCGCCCGTGGAGATGTGCTTGAACTCGTTGGTGGAAAAGCAGCCAATGTCGCCCATCGTGCCGGCGAGCCTGCCTTTGTAATACGAGAGCCAGCTCTGGGCGCAGTCCTCCACCACCTTGAGGTCATGCCGCCGCGCGACGTCCATGACCGCGTCCATATCCGCCGGGTTCCCGGCCAGGTGCACCACCACGATGGCCTTGGTCCTTTCGGTGATACGCGCCTCGATGGACCGGGGGTCCGGGTTGTACGTGTGCGGGTCCAGGTCCGCGAACACCATTGCCGCGCCCTGGTACATCGCGCCGATGACCGTGCCCATATCCGTGATGGGCGTGGTGATCACCTCGTCCCCCGGGCCGACACCCAGCGCGCCCAGCGCCGTATGGATCGCCGCCGTGCCCGAGGACGCCGCCGCGCAGTACGGCATGCCGTAGATGCCCGCCAGCTTTGCGCAGAAGCCCTTGACTTTCTTGCCGTGCCAGTAGAACAGGGTGTTCTGCTCCAGGGCCTCCCGCAGCTGCTCGAGCTCCTCCGCGCCGAAGCGCCTGCCCTGCCCGAAGGGCGTGGTTTTCACCGGCGTCCCGCCGTGGATCGCAAGCTTTTCCATGTTACCTCCTTGTTATTGTCGCTCCGCGATACTCCCTCAGTCGCCCGAGGCGACAGCTCCCTCACGAGGGAGCCGGGGGATTTTTATAGCGGGCTAGATGAATTTCGCGGCTGCAACCCCTGGCTCCCTCGTGAGGGAGCTCCGCCCGCAGGCGGTGAGGGAGTATCGCGGAGCGACGTACTTTAGATTTATTCCAACGCCTGTTCCAAATCATTTTGCTCATATACAAACCCAAACGACAACCCGACATTCCACAGCGCCAGCCGCTTTGCCGTCTCGTCCCCGGCGGAAAAATCGCACTCCACCGCCGTGGTCGCCTCCCTCACCGCCGAGCACAGGAAACCCCGCCTGCTCATGTCCAGCATGCCGCCCGGCGACATCAGCAGGCAGTAGTTGATCGCGAACCCGGCGTAGATCAGGTGGTTGACGCCGTGCAGCGCGCACACCGCCTGCAGCTCGTCGGACTGCGTCACCATGTATTCCCCCGGGAGCGGCCGCGCGCTCGGGTGGATGTCGCGCATCTTTCCCGCCGCCGCGATGTCCGCGAGGTTCCCTGTGCCGGGGTGCACGTGTGCCATGCGGAATTCCCCAAGCGCTCTGGTGGCCGCGTCGGGTTTTGGGCGGGGCAACTTGCGCTCCTTGGGCAATTTTCCCCTGATCCGCTTCATCGTCCTATGATATTCATCATACTTTTCGACGTACTCCCCGCTCTCCACATGGATCACCTGGATACCTGCGTCGCGGAACGCCCCGATCAGCGAAGGCATATTTTTTTTGAGAATCTCCGCCGCCCGGGGAAGATATTCAACTGCGCTGTAAATGCCCGGCACCTGTGATCGGTCCGGGCAGTCCCACGCGTGCATGACGCACAGCGCCGTGTGCGCCGGGCACAGCGGCAGGTCGGCCTTCTTCCACCCGCCGAAGCCCTGCGCGGGCACGTCCAGGCTGTAGTCCGCGCCGAAATGCGCGTAATACCAGGTGGGCACGGTGATCTGATTATGCATCTCTCATCCCCATCAGCCTCTTCATATTCCCATATAAAATTTTCCGCTTGTCCTCCTCGGGGATCCGCGCGTAGGCCACCCAGCCCAGCTGCGGCGCGGGGTCGCGCATGGGCAGGTCGGAGCCGTACAGCACCCGGTCCGCGCCCACCTCCCCCACCAGGTATTCGATCATGCCCCGCGTCACCGTGGTGTAGGTGATCTCCAGCACGGTGTTGGGGCACGCCTTGGCCACCTTTACGCAGTGCTCCGCGTTGGGGTAGTCGCTGCCCGTATGGGCCAGCAAAAACGTGACGCCCGGGTAGCGCGGGCACAGCGCCTCCGCCTCGTCCAGGATTTTATCCGAGGTGGTGTGCAGCAGGCACAGCAGCCGGCGCGCGTCCGCGTATTCCAGCCAGGGCTGCAGCCGTTCGTCGAACAGGCTGAACTTCTGGTAGGGCCAGTAGGGCTTGATCCCCACGAACACCTCCGGGTAGCGCTCGAACCAATCCCGCCACCCGGCCAGGTCCTCCTCGTAGTTGATGTTGCAGGTGTTCCAGCCGTAATATCTTCCCGGATATTTCTTCGCGGCATACACCGTCTGCGCGTTGCCCGCCATGCCGTCGGTGGCGATGCCCTCCCACGGCGCGGTGACGATGGCCTCCACGCCCAGCCGGTCCAGCTTCCCGGTGATCTCCTCGCAGGAGGACCGCAGCATCATCAGCCCGCTGACAGTTTTATGCTCCTGCGGGATGATGTGGGAGTGCGCGTCCAGCACCGGTACGGGCATGGGCAGCCCCTGATCGGCCGCCGCCGCGATGCTGTCGAATTCGCACTCCGCGTCGCCGTAGAGCGCCAGCTCCTCAGGGTTGATTTTCAGCAGGCGGCAGGCGTTGCCGTGGGCCACCATGTCCCTCTCGTCTTCGGATAGATCCGCGTATTCCGTCAGGGCCTTCAGAGAGCCCATGGAGGTCAACGGCCACCCCGTGCCGAACAGCGCCCGTTCGATGCCGAAATGCGCCTTCGTCAGCTCCAGGATGTCGTTGGCCTGGTTCTTGCTGTACTCAAAATACAGATTGGGATAGCGCTCCAGCAGCGGGAAGACCTGCCGGTTGTCTCCCCAGCTCGCCTCCAGCAGGATCACGTTCAGCCCCCGATAGGCGTCCAGCAGGGCCGTGAGCCCCTCAAAGCCCTCCCCACGCGGGTAGAGCAGCGGTAGCCCCCGCTCGGTCAGCAGCCCCGCGATATTCTCCATGTTGCGCGGGTCGTGGCCACAGGAAAATTTCGACGGCGCGATCTTCACGCCCCGGAACCCCGCGTCCAGCAGCCTGCCGCAGTAGTCCGGGTCGCCGGCCTCGAGGGCCGCGGTGGGCGGCAGCGTGGCGATCCCGTACAGGCGCGGCTGCGCTTTGATGATCCCCGCCAATTTCGCGTCGCCCGCCACAAAGGAGTAATCCACGCTCTCGGCGCTGCTGACGGCCGCCCCGTGCACCCGCACGGACCGCATGTCATTGCACATCTCCTGCGGAAGATATGGAAAATGCTTCGGCGGGCCGCTCTGCCTGCCCACCACGCCGTGGATATCGAAGTATTTGCGCTGTTTCATCGTTCCACCTCGTCGCACAGATTCGGGTACATCCCCATCACCCTGTCGATCTCCGCCGCCTGCCCCGGCGAAAGGGCCTCCTCCGGGTCCAGGCACCAGACGCCCTTCAGGAGCCCCTGCCTGCGCAGCACCTCGTGCACCCCGGCGATGCAGCCCCGGAAGTCATTTCTCGTATCGAAAACAGCGGAATTGAAGTCCGTCACCTCCGCCGCCAGGCGCAAATAGGCGGGGGAAATCTGCGTTGCCTGCTTCAATTCATTGAAAATTTCAACCGCTCTGCGCGTGCACACCGCCCAGTGCCCCAGCAGCCCGCCCACAAAGCGCTTGACGCGCGTCTCGCCGTCCACGGTGAACTGATAGGGCGTCAGCAAATCCATCACGATGTTGTCGTCGTTCCCAGTGTACAGCGCGACCTCCCGGCCTGCAAACGCCGCCGCCCGCACGACGTCCACCGTGGAATACCTGTCGAACGAGGCGCACTTGACGCCGACCACGTTTTCGATTTCGCAAAGCCTCCGCCAATAATCGTAGCTGAACGCCCGCCCGCCCACCGCGAGTTGGAGATAAAACCCGATCACCGGCAGGATCTCCGCCACGGAGCGCGCGCGTGCCAGGTGCTCCTCCTCGCCCATGCCCGCCAGGCCGCCCGGGCTGAGCAGCACCGCGTCATAGCCGATATTCCGGGCCAATTCGGCCTCTTTGACGGCCTGCTCCGCCGGCCCGCACGCCCCCGCGACGCGAACGATGGCCCGCCCTGTCTCGTCCTCATAGCGGTTGATCTCATCCGCCGCCACCCGCAGCACGGGTTCCAACAGGCCCGCCTCCCGGATGCGGAACTGCGTGGTGTGAACAGCAACGGCGACGCCGCCCGCGCCAGCCTCCAGGTAGTAGCGCACCAGCCGCCGCTGGGCGGCCTCGTCAAAGCGCCGGTCCGCATCCAAAGCGAGGGGCATGGCCGGTATGAACGTCCCCCGCGCGAACATTTCCAGGGCCTCCCCGTGCCTGTCGATCATCAGTAGCTCCCTTTTCTCTCCTCAAAATGCGTGGGCTTGCCCAGGGCCCGGCCGCCGTCCAGCAGCCACTGCCACTGCCACTCGATCAGCGCGTCCGCCGATACGCGCGGCCTGCCAAACAGCCCCATCGCCAGCGCCGCGTCGCTCAGCAGGGCATCCGTGCCCTCCGGGCCCTCGAAGACCGGCTCCCTGCCCAGCATCTCGCCCAGGCGCAGCGCCGTCCGCTTCACCAAAAGAACCTCCGGCCCGGTCACGTTGAGCCTCACCGCGGGCGATGCGGCGTGCAGCAGGCCCCGCAGGGCCATCTCGTTGGCGCTGCCCTGCCAGATGACGTTGAAGCAGGGCGTGCGCAGCGAAACCGGCCTGCCCTCCATGATATTTTTCGCGATGTCGTACAGCACGCCGTAGCGCAGGTCCACCGCGTAGTTCAGCCGGAACAGCAGCACCCGCGTGCCGTACCGCTCGGCGGCGTACTCGAAGGCACGCTCCCGGGCCAGGCAGCTCATGGCGTATTCGCCCACGGGTTCAGGCCGCTCCGCTTCTGTACAGCCATTTGATTGCGCCGGCGCCAGGGGGTACACGTTCCCCGAGGAGAACGCCACCACGCGGGACGCCCGGTATTGCTCCGCGGCGAAGGCCGGCAGGCTTGCGTTCATGGCCCAGGTGAGCCATTCCTGCCCCTGCGTGCCGAATTTCCGCCCCGCCATGAAGACCACATTTTCCACTTGCGGCAGCGCGGCACGCTGTGCGGCGTCCAGCAAATCAGCCCTGATGATCTCGATCTCGTTTTCTTCGAGGAAATTCCGCTCTCTGGCATCGGAAAACCGCGACACAGCAACCACACGTTTTCCCGCCCGCTTTGCCAGCACGCACAGCGACGGCCCCATCTTCCCGCCCGCACCCAGCACCAGGATGTCCCCGTCCAGGCGTTTCATGTCCTCGATGAGGGCTTGCGAGGGCGTTGTCAAAAGGTTATTTAATTTTTCTTCAGTCCACATGAAAACTTCTCGCCCCGCTCGTAAAGCTTCCCCCGCCCTGGTTCCCCGCGATCACCCGCCAGTACAGCGTCTCTCCCGCGGGCAGGCCCTCCACGAAGGCGCAGGTGTCCAGGATGCTCGCCCGGTCCACCAGCAGGCTTGAAAAGTCCGCGCTGCGGCTGACCTGCAGCGTGTACTTGCAGGCGTGCACCGAGGGCTCCCACCGGAACAGCACCCTGCCCCCGCACTGCGCGCCATCTTCGGGCGCGAGCAGCCCGAACCCGAGCGGCGCGGGCGCGCCCTCGTGGTAGAGCAGGATGCGCGCGGTGTCCTCCGTGCGCACGGTGCCCCGGAACACGGCGGTCTTGTACCCCGTGCTCCAGATGGCGTCCCCGAAGGGGCTCAGGTCGTAGATGAACAGGAACAGCTCGTTGTCCTGCGTCCCGCTGCCGTCCCTGTGCTGGGCCAGGAGCGGCTCGTCCTGCGTGCCGCGCACCATGCTCTTATAGAGCCTTGCGAAGGCCCTGATGTTGTCCTCCGTGAACGCCAAGCCGTTGGCGTAGCCCATGATCGCCGCGCGGGCGCTCCACATGCCGTGGGAGAAGTCCTCCTTCGACGAGAAGTCGTCGAGCAGGAAGTACCAGTCCCTGTACTTCCACCGGAGGATGTCCCCCCTGCAGTCGTACCACAGCTTGCAGTGGAACCTGCCGAGCATCCGCCTTGCCCGGCACAGGTACTCCTCCTCGTGCCCGGGCGAGAGCTTGGCGAACTGGATCAGCGCCGCCGCCATGGCCAGGAACTGGTTGTTGGGCAGGGAGACCCGCTTCCCATTGAAATAGACGCTGTCCTGCGGGCTCATGTAGAGGCCCAGCCGCCCGCTCCAGTCCCTGTCGAAGGCGGGGATCATGTTCGACGTCGCCTCGGCCACGAGATAGTCGCACAGCGCCCGATAGGTCATGCCCGACGCCGGCTCCGTCTTGCCCCAAAGGCCCGGCGACGAGGCCACCAGGTTGGCCCACTCCCCGGCGGAGGAGAGGATCGCGCCCGTGTGCACGCAGAACTCCTCGTAGGTCTCGCCGCTGTAGTAACCGGTCCCCCAGTTTTTATAGCCGTCCCCGTCGTTGTCCTCGGCCAGCTGGAAGATCCCGTACAGGTACCCGCCGGCCCTCTCCAGGTAGAACGCCTCCCCGGTGGCCTGGTACGCCCGGCAATACGCGTTGATGACATACGACGCGCCCCACGCCAGGGTGCCGGAGTCCGCGCTGACGATGGAGGACAGGTCGCTGGACAGGCCCGCGTAGGCCTTCGCCTGCCACAGTTCGTAATCGCCGTCCGGGAGCTCCAGCGCGGCGGCGTGCAGGGGCAGCGCGCATAGCAGCATGAGCGCGGCGGTCAGCGCGGCCAGGATTCTTTTCATAGCAAAGGCCCTCTTTCGGTTTACTTATATTGATTCAAATATTTGATATACTCCTCTTTCCCCATCGCCGGTTTGAAATTCTCCTGTATGGCCCTGCCCACCGCCGCGCCGTCCGCCAGGAGGTCCACCACGGTCATCGCCATGAGCTTCGCGGGCAGGAGGTACGCGGCCTCCGGGTCGGCGGCATGGAACTCCCGGCTGTGCAGCGCGCCGTCGAACCCGCCCAGCAGCGGGTGGATGCAGGGCAGCAGGTGGCACAGGTCCCCCATGTCGGTGGAGCCCGTCATGTCCCCGCCGACCGAAATATTCTCCGGCGGCAGCATGCTCCGGGCATTCTCCTCAAACACGCGGCTCAGGCGTTCGTCCTGCCTGAGGGGAAGATATCCCGCCGTGTCCCTGATCTCCGCCTTCGCGCCCACTGCCATGGCGGCCCCGTGGATGGCGCGGTCCACCTTCTGCACAGCGTCGGCGATGGCCGCGGGGCTGCGCCCGCGCACGGCGGTCTCCATCGTCACGCGCGACGGCACGCAGTTCACCACGTCCCCGCCGTGGGTGACGATGGGGTGCACGCGGATGCCGTCCTCGTCCCGGAAGGTCTCCCGGGCGGCGTGGATGCCCATCAGCGCCAGCATGGCCGCGTTGAGCGCGTTGACGCCCAGGTGGGGGTCGGCGGCGTGGGCCTGCTTGCCGTGGAAGGCGATCTCCTTGAGCATGAACCCCAGGCTGCCGCACATCAGCCGCGCCTTCGCCCCGGGCGACTCGGCCAGGGCATGCACCATCATCGCCATGGTGACGTCGTCGAACGCGCCCTCTGCGATGAGCTGCTGCTTCCCGCTGCCATAGCGCGCCCGGCCGCTCTCCACCAGGTGGCGGCGCCAGGGCAGGTCGATGAACTCCTCCGCGGGCACCGCGAAGAAGCACACCGCGCCCGAGAGCTGCCCCATCACCCCGCTCTTCGCCAGGCCCAGCGCCGCGCCCAGCAGCGCTGCGATCTGCGCGTTGTGCCCACAGGCGTGGGCTGCGCCGGTGCGCTCGTCCATGGCCGGGTGCCCCACGCAGCTCACCGCGTCCATCTCGCCGATCAGGCAGACGTTCACCGGCCCCGGTGTGAACGTGTTCACGCCCTGAAGCCTGCCCTTCACGCCGGTCAATGCGAGGGGGTAGTCGTAGGGGATGCCGAGGCCCTCGAGCGCCCCGCGCACGAGCAGGCTCGTTTCGGCCTCCTTGAAGCCCATCTCCGGCTGCGAGAGGATCTGCTCCCCCCAGGCGAGGATGTCCTGGCGGCCCTCCTCAATGGCGGCGCACACGCGCCGCTTCAGCTCTTCGTGCATCGGTTCACCTGCGCAAATCAATTTTTTCTATCATAGCATCGGCGGCCGGATTTGTCAAGCGAAGCAAAGTTTTTTATGAGTTTGCACCCCCTCACCCGCTACGGCGGGAGCTCCCCCAAGGGGGAGCCAGGGGAGTAGCGGTTGCCGCCAGGGTCGCCCCCTTGGGGGAGATGTCGCGCAGCGACAGAGGGGGTAATAAAAAAACCCCTTTACTTTCGCCCCCCGGCATGCTAAAATGAGCTATGAGCAAAACAGAGATCATCCAGCCCTACAAAAAGGAGCACGGCACCTCCTACACCTCCGGCGCCTTCGCGACCATCGAGCTGCTGCGCGCCAGGCCGGAGCTGCTGCGCAAGGTGTTCCTCCACTCCGCCTTCGCGGAGGGCGGCAGCCTGGCCGCGGAGTGCGCGCGCCTGGGCGTCCCGGTGGCGTATAGCGACGAGGCCTTCCGCAGGATCAAGCAGAAGGAGAACGCCTACGCCGTGGGCGTCTTCGAAAAATACGCCGACCCGCCCCGGCCCGACCGGGCGCACATCGCGCTGGACAGCCCCGCCGACATGGGGAACCTGGGCACCGTCCTGCGCACCGCCGCCGGGCTGAACATCATGGATATCGCGATTATCGCGACGGAGGCTCCCGCCGACATCTTCCACCCCAAGGTGGTGCGGTCCTCCATGGGGGCGCTGTTCCGCCTGCGCTTTGCGGTGTACGGGAGCTTCGGCGCGTACCGGCGGGCCTTCCCGGACCACGTATGCTACCCCTTCATGCTCGACGGGGAGGCCCTGCCCGGCGTGCTGCGGGCCGGGGACACCCCGCTGTTCTCGCTCATCTTCGGCAACGAGGCCAGAGGGCTCCCGCCGGAGTACGCCGCCGCGGGCCGGGCGGTGCGCATTCCGCAGTCGGCCCTGGTGGACTCCCTGAACCTCTCGGTGGCGGTGGGCATCGGGGCCCACGCCTTCGCGGCAAAATATGGATTGGTGTCATGACATGGGAAAAACTAACCTCACCCTCATCGGCATGCCTGCGTGCGGCAAGAGCACCGTCGGCGTCCTGCTGGCCAAGGCGCTGAACCTGCGCTTCGTGGACACGGACCTGCTGATCCAGCAAAAATACGGGCAGTTCCTGTGGCAGATCCTTGATACGCAAGGCATTGAGGCCTTCAAACAGAAGGAAGCCGGGGTGATCTGTGCGCTAAAATGCGCGGACACCTGCATCGCCACGGGGGGCAGCGCCGTCTATTCGCACGAGGCCATGCGGCACCTGAAGGGGATGTCCACGGTGGTGTTCATCGACCTGCCCTGCGGGGAGATCGAGCGGCGCGTCGCGGACATCCGGGGCCGCGGCGTGGTGATCGAGCGCGGCAAAACCCTGCCCGCGCTGTTTGAGGAGCGGCGGCCGCTGTACCTGCGGTACGCCGACGTCACGGTGGACGCGGATGGAAAAGGCGTCGAGGAGCTGCTTTTTGACATCGTCAATATGACGAAAAACTTTCGTCAATAGCCACAAAGAATTAATTTGAGCACAAAAGCCCCCTGTTTCCGGTCGAAAACAGGGGGTTTCGCGCATTCATAGTTTGTTCACATGTTTGATTCAACCCGGGTTTTGAGCAAAAGGCGGCGCTTTCCGCGCAGGTTCGCGCCTAGTTTGAACGGGTGCTTTTTTGGTTGAATTTTCTTGTCAGGTTGCACAAAGGCGCAGGACCTCCTGCTCCAGGTCGTGGATCTCCATCAGCACGTCACAGTAGGGCTTCAGCTTGGCCCTGTCGCTGAATTTATCGCCCGCCTTGAAGTTCTGCGGGATGATGCGCCCCAGCTTTCGCGTCAGCGCCGCGATCTTTCTGTAGCACGCGGCCAGGTCCTTCCGGCCGTGCTCGCGGAAAAACGGGACGGCGTACTGCCGGTCGAGGTACTGCTTGTAGTTGCACATGACGTTCAGGTAGGGGTCGCCGTTGTCCTCCCACTCGTAGGTCATGAGGGCGTTGGCCTGGGCCCTGTGCGCCGCCAGGCCGTTGTGCTGCCCGGGCACGAGGCACTCCTCGCCAATCAGGCGCGCGGCGAGCCGCAGGGTTTCACGCGCAATCGTCTCCTGATCGGGCTTTTCGCGCTTGCCCTCAATGAGGATGATGTGCAGCCCAGGGCTGTCGTGCCAATCTGTCTTCCTGAAATAGCCCGTGCCGTCCGGGGCTTCGGCATGGTCGTCGCTGATGTACATGAAGGGGCTGTAGCCCAGAAGCACCTCGCCGCCGTTGTCGTAGCCCGAGATGACGCAGGCGTCGGCGCAGTTGATGACGCCCTCCAGGGTGATGACCGGCACGCCCCTGTCTATGCTGCCGATGATCAGGTCTCTGTCCGCCTCATACTCACCTTTCGAGTGAAGCGACACCTCATAGCCCAGCATTTTGAAGGTGTGCCCGATGATCTGCGGCGCGTTGGCCACGTGGTAGTTGCCGTGGTTCCATTTGTCGGCGGCGGGCATGGAAAACGACGTCCTGAACGCGCTGCCCGAAACGGCGCAGACGTAGTCGTAGCTTAAGCTTTCGCCCAGCGCGTTCAACGCCGAAACCACGCTGTTGACGAACTCGTTTTGCCGCCGCGTGTCGGACCAGTCGACCTTCTGCAGGCCCGGGATCAGGTTGCGTGTCATGTTGAAGCCTCCCTCCAATGAAAAATGGATGGTGACGGGGAAGAATTTGCGATACTTCGACCCGGATCTCGCCAGCTGCGAGGGCGCGCGGCCCGTGAAGCGCTTGAACGCCTTGGAGAAGGCCTCCACCGTCTCGAAGCCGCACTGGAAGGCCATCTCCGTGACGGAGACCTCATCCCGCGCGAGCAGCCGCGCCGCCTCTGTCAGCCGCCGGAAGCGGATGTACTCGCCCACGGAATAGCCGGTGACGGCGCTGAAGAAATTGGAGAACGACGAGGGCGCGTAGTTGATCGCCCTGCCCACGGCCTCGGCGTTGATGGGCCCGAACAGGTTGCCCTCGATGAAATCGATGGCCTGCTGGATTTTTTCGACCCAGAGCAAAATCCCACCTCCCGGGGAGGAATTATAACACGGCGCGTGGGCAAATGCCTGTCATTTTCTATGATAAATCGGCTGTCTGCACATTTTTTATGAAATATACCCGCTCCGATACGGGGCCGTCCACGCCCGGCATGTCCGGGGTTTCTGGGTAGATGTCGTAGTGGGGCGTGTGGCGGCGGGGCTTGGTGCGGAGAACCAGGCGCTCCACCTCGTTGACCTTGTGCACCAGCCGTGACAGGCCGTAGGTGAAGTCGTTGCCGTTGAAGAGGATTTCGTAGGTGTTGTTGGCGCAGTCCACGCGGAATTCGAGCGTGTGCCAGAGGGGCTGGGCGGGGATGAGGAAGGCGTCCTCGGTGTTCGCGCCGTACTTGACGCGCAGCCAGCCGTTGCCCAGCGTGGCCCAGCAGGCCGGGATGCCGCGCCCATCCGTGATCTCGATCTCGAGGTTCTCCTCGTACTGCCCGGCCGCCATGACCTCCAGGGAGACCGAGACGCGCTTGCTTTTCGGGAAGATGCGCATGGCCCGGGCGTAGTCGCAGGGGTCCCTGTCGGCGATGCGCATGCAGGGGTCGGCGCCGTACATCACGTAGGGCGAGACGGGGGCCCACTTGGTGCTGTAGACGTTCCAGTCGCTGATATCTTCGAATGTGTCGTGGATGTGCTCGGGGACCTCCAGGCGCACGGGCACGGGCACGCGGGTGACAAAGATGTCCTCCTTATTCATGCTGTGGGTGAGCCAGAACGCGCCCCCGGGGTACTGCGCGTGGCCCTCGCTGATGCCGCGGATGTACTGCGGGCCGAAGTCCTTGTATATCCCCCAGTAGCGGCGGGGCGGGACCTCGCCGCACACGCAGGCCATGCCGTCGAAGGCGACGCCGTCGTCGGAGGTGACGGCCACGAGGGGGTAGCGGTGCTCGCTGGACAGGCTGTTGACATAGGCGATGGCGTAGCGGCCGTCCTCGGTCTTTTGCCCCCAGGATTTCGCGCCCGAGGTGGCGAAGGATGGCTCGTACTGGGTGGTGAACGATTTGCCGCCGTCGTCGCTGCGGCCGACCTTGCCCTGTTTCCACAGGCCGATGACGGTCGCCTCGTCGATGTGGTACCAGCAGAAGCTGGACGCGCTCTCGAAGGGCGAGTTCTCGGCGATGCCCTGGCGGCGGCCGATCCGGGGCATCTCGATGCCGATGGTCTCGTCGCGCCAGCCGTGCTCCTCGCGCCACTGCTGGGTCACGAGGCGGTCCGCGAGGAGCTCCTCGCAGGCGGCAATAAAGCTTGGATCAGAGGACCGCTTGTAATAGGGGAAGGGCAGGCGATCCTCGGTCCAGCCGGAGTAGTCGAGGAATCTGATAAAGTGCACGGGGCCCATGGAGCCGTCCTCAAAGACCTCGCGCACCACGCGGCCCATACCGAAGCTCTGCCAGGGGCAGATGTCGTGGTGGGGGGCGTGGCCGTAGAAGCCGCTGACCAGCAGGCGGTCGTCCTTCGTGTGGAAGAAGCCCATGCGCTGGTGCATGAAGCCGGGTTTTTCATACGGAACCTCTATGATCGTTCCGTCGGCGCATGGATAGCGCCCGGCGGGGACCACGATCTCCGGGAAGCAGACCACAGGCCTGCCCCAGTCCATGCCGTCGGGGGATTTCACCAGCAGGGAGCAGCCCGCGCCCGTGTGCTCGCTGACCGGGGTGGAGAGGTACTCCAGATAGAATTGCCCCCTCCAAAATGTCAGCATGGGGCCGTGGTTGTAGGTGTTGCCGAGGCCTTCGGCCCATTCCGGGTGGCTGCGGTTGGCGCGCAGGACCTGGAAGCTGGACGCGCCCACGGCGTGGGGCAGGCCGCCGTCGTGGCGCAGGAGGTCGGCGAAGGCGGAGCCGAGGTAGTGGGGGGTGAGTTTTTCAGGCATGGAGGTCTCCTTTTAAATGAGAAATGAGAATGCAGAATGCAGAAATGTCGCTCCGCGATACCTTCCTCAGTCGCCCGAGGCGACAGCTCCTCCCACAGGGAGGAGCCTGGGGGATTAGGTGGGGAGCGGTTGCTCCAGCATGGCGTTTTTCTTGCGCCAGTAGCGGGCATAGGCATTGCGGCCTTTGATATCCCGCCAGCCGTCCGACGAGAATTCGTCGATCAGGGATTGCTCCTGGGCGGAGGCGTCGCGGGAAAGGGCGTGCAGGGCGGCGATGTCGGGGGTATCGACGGCCATAAGGGACTGCTCGCAGGCAAGCCAGGAGGATTCGAGGGCGGCGATTTTTGCGCGCAGATCGGTGACATCCACCCGGCCGGCGATGATGCTTCGATGGAGGCGCTCGCGCTGGAGCCAGTACTGCAGGGCGGGGGCCGGGTCGCCGAAGAGCGGGGGCGCGCCGGAGCCCGGGAACACCGGCTTGAACGCCGCGATGCATGGCGTGGAGGCCCCGGTGACCCAGAGTGTGGCGGGCTTGCCCTCACGCAGGACCGCGACAAGGCTGCCGGTGGTGTGGTCGCCGATGGGGCCGCCCGCGTGCATGCAGACGCTGCCAACCTCTGCGCGGGTAAACTCGCGGCCTTCGAGCGCCGGGGGGTGGGAGCGCAGGATGGACATCAGATCAGACGCGTCTGCCGCGGGGGTGAGGCGGTCGAGCACCTGGCAGCGGCGCTGCTTGGCTTGTGAAAAATGCGAGAAGATGGGTTCGGTGTACTGCTTGGCGAAGGGCTCGAGGGTCAGGCGGTTGGAGATCGCGCAGGGGCCCTCGGCCTTTTTGACGGCATAGCGCTTACCTGAGGTCTCGAGGATGTACGCCTCGCGCGGGTCGGCGGCGAGGAAGCTGTTGTCGTAGCGGAAGTCGTGGTCAAAGCCGCAGTTGCCGCCCTGGCCGTGGGTTTCCAATAGGGAGATCATCACTTCAATGGCGGCCTGGGCGGTATCAGCACGCTCGAGGGCGAGGCGCAGCAGGTCCATGCCGGTGAGGGAGTCGGGAGCGCGCTTCGTGCCCGACTTGGTGAACACGGCCTCGTTGCCGATGGCCACCCCGGACTCGTTGACGCCCATCTCCGCGCCCCAGATCCACGAGGGCTTGCAGAGGATGGACGCGCGGGTGTACTCCACCTGGGGGATGGAGATGTAGGTGCATTGGACCTGCGCGCCGGGGGCATGACGCTGGCCCGGGACGCGCAGGACGAGGTGGGGCTCGTTGGGGCTGCGGTCGCTGTTTTTGGCGAAATAGGTGCCCCTGGGGGCACCGGGGACGCAGAGGGTATCGCACATGGGATGGCCTCCCTATGTCAAGATTGGATGCGCTTTGATCGCGTCTGTCAATTCGTTCAGGAGCGCCGAAACGCCGGGGCCCTCCGCGTTGACCATGAACGCCACGGCGCCGGAGCGCCTGCCCATTCGCCAATACGACTTATAGCCGACATTGCTGCCCGAATGCCCGAAGATATCGCCCTCAAGCTCAAAGCCGAGGCCGTAGCTGCCCTTGACGGGGGTCAACATCATCTCGAGGGCCTCCCGGCGAAGAAGGGCGCTTTCGCCACGCAGGGCGCGCTGCAATTCCAGACTGAGGCGAACCAGGTCGGCGGGGGTCGTCCACAGGCCCGCGGCGGCGAGCTCGGGCATGCGCATGTAGTGGCCCTCCACCCGGCGGTAGTCCGCCCGATACCCGGAGGCGAAGCGCGCGCCCGGGGGAAGCTCCTGCTCAAAGGTGCTGTGGCGCATGCCGCAGGGCTCCAGCACAAGATCGCGCAGGAGCGTGTGGAAATCCAGGCCGAGGGTATCAGTCACAATCCCCTGGGCGAGGACGAAGCCGCCGCCGGAGTAGTCGTAGCAGGTGCCGGGCAGGCGCTTCAGCTTCACCTTGGGACTGTTGGCGGGGGGCGCGCCGCGCAGGATCTGCTCCACAGTGGGCAGGGAGGCGCCCGCGGGGTAGCCGTCAAAGCCGTGCACGTTGGCGCCCGCCGTGTGGCTGAGCAATTGCCGCAGGGTGACGGGGACCTTCCACCCGTGCAGCCGCAGCGCGCCCGTCGGGGCGTCGATATCGAGCCTGCCCTGCTCGTGCAGGCGCATCACGGCCACGGCGAACACCGCCTTGCTGATGGAGGCCGCCTGGAACATGGTTTGATTGTCCACGGGGCCGAAGGCGGCCGTCTCGATGGCCCGGCCGTCGGCGGTGGCGGCGACGCTGACGGCGGGGATCTTTAAATTGGCCATGCGGCGGGGGAGGTCCAGCCGGAGGATGGGTCCAAGCATTCAGATGACCCCCAGCGGGATGAGCACGGCCAGCAGCGCGGCGTTGACCCCCGCCAGCGTGCCGATGAAAATCTTCTGCGTCTTGGGGCTAGCGTCGGCGACGAGATAGGCGGCCAGGAAGAACGGGATGTACGTGGTGACGAACACGGGCAGCGCGCCCCACCAGGGGTACACCCAGATAAAGGCGGGCGTGGAGGCCAGGAAGATCTCCACCAGGCTGAACAGCGCCGCGTTGCCGATGGCGAACGCCACACGGTTGTTCACGCCGAGAATTTTCTTTTTCGGGTCGTCGGGCAGGAGCAGATACGTGCCCAGCCCCGCGATGGAGAACATCATCGAGAGCTCCCAGCTCACGCCGATGAGCAGGATGAAGCTGGTGCTCCCGGGCGAGACTGTCCACAGGGCGTAGCCCGTGACGCCGCAGATCACGGCGTTCATGATCTCGTAGAACCAGTGCACCATATAGAGCGCCAGCCCCGCCGCGATGCCCTTCCAGTTCTTTTTCTTGATCTCCGCGGCGTAGACGTACACCACGAAGGCCAGCAGGGCGATGAAGGTCCAGTGGAAATTGCCGGTGCTGCGCACGGCCTCGCGGGCCAGGTCGGCCATGGGTTTCAGGGTTTCGGTTCCGAACAGCATGGGATCGCCTCCTTTATCTTATCGTCAGATAGGCATCGAAATAGCGCAGCCCGAGCGCGTAGAGAGCTTCGCGGCTGAAGTGGATGCTGTCGGGCCCGCCGTCGTTGACCTCGCCCACCGCCTGATAGTTCGAGGTCAGGCCGTCGGACTCGACGAAGGCAGCGCTGCCCACGGCGGCGCACGCCGTGCGCATGCCGTTGCTGACGGGAAGGCTGATGTCGAGGCAGCTGGCGCGCCACTCCTCCACCAGATCGCCCGCCAGGAAGGGAAGGTCCGGATCGTTGCAGTGCCCGCGCACGCCGTCCACAAGGCCCGTGAGGTTCGCGGTCATTTGCGCCTGCGTCGACTGGTAGATGACCTCGCCCTCGCCCTGGTGCCAGAGCACCGCCACAATCCGGTTGCTTTCGTTCAAGGCCATGGCAGTGTCGATCATGCCCAGCATATTCAGGTAGTAGTAGTCATCGGGGCCCCAGTCGCCCTTGAGAAAGCCCGTTCCGCCCGCCGCCGCCTTCAGGATGAGGAGCTTGCGCCCGGGCTCCAGAAGGCCGGCTTCGATGTACGCGCGGGCGAAGATAAGGCCGATGTTCCCCTCCGGCAGGCTGTCGGAGGACCGCCTGTTTTCGGCCGCTTTTTCAATGCCGAAGCCGCCCAAAAAGTTGGGCTTCTGCGGCATCAACTGCACGAGGCCCGTGGGGGCGTACGCATTCTCGACGGGGCCCACGCCGCAGCCGCCCGCGTTGGACTGCCCCGCGACAATGACGATGTCGTACGCCGCATCCCGGTGCGCCCAGATGCCGCCGCCGAGGATCTGCCACTGGACCCGCAATTCGGCACGGCTGTCCCCGGCGTCCATGGCCGCGCCCGGGAGGGCCGCGAGGACGAGATAGACGCTGAGGAAGAAGCTGATGATCTGCTGCATGGTTTTTTCCTCTTATTTGGGCTGCGGCAACAGCGCGCCACATTTTGCGCAGTACTTGGCACCAATGCATTCCATCGTGCCGCATCTGCCACAGAATCGCACTCTCGCCGCCTTTGGCGCGGCGGGCGCGGACCTTGCCACGGGCACAGGCCTCGGCACGGGCGCGGGCTTTGGCAGAAGCGATGACGTCTCTATGATGGGCATGGGGCCGTCTGTCAGGGGCCTATCTATGAACCCGTCGTCCAGGACGGACACGTCGCCCGGCAGGTTGAACATATCCCTCGCCTTTTTCGGGCTCTGCGCCGCGCCGCAGTGGGGGCAGACGGGCTCGCCGCGGGTGTACCAGTGGCATTGGTCGCAGAACATGGGGGCCTCCTCACCACTTGTTATGATATTTCTCCACAAAGCCCATGCGGTCCACGAGGTCGATGGCCGTGCCGTCGTCCAGGACCGCGCGGCCGGTGAATTTGCCGAACACCTGGTGGCCGCTCATGCAGATGAGGCCGAGGTCGTTGATGTTGGCGTTGTCGTACACGGGGGCGAAGTCCATCTCCAGGCGGCCATCGCTGGAGGTAAACTTCCACGGGGACAGGAAGTCGTCCTTGCCGTCCTTCTGCGGAAGATGGAAGGTGACTTCCTCGAGTTTATGCGCTTTGCCGTTGTGGATGAGCATGTTCTCGCTGGCGGCGGTGGTGTCGCCGAAGCCGTAGCCGAGGTTCCAGCCGAAGGAGCTCCCGTCGGGCAGGGCGGTGTTGAGGGAGCTCCACAGCCAGGTGTTCTCGTAGGTCCACACGCCGCGGCCCCAGTCGAGCGTCGCGAAGGAGTCCGCCGGGTCGAAGGACCAGACCTGGTCGCCCGCCTTCGCCGTGCCGCGCACGCGCATGCAGTTGATCTTCTGGTTGTAGTAGAAGTGCCCTGGCTTGCCCAGGGGCGTGGCGATGACCGTGGTCTCCTGCGGCAGGTCGGTGAGGGTCAGGTCGATGCGCAGCTCTTTCTTTTCCGGGCCAAAGTTCTTCACGATGCCGCGCAGCACGCGCTTGCTGCCTCCATGATAAAAACCGAGGTTTATGCCGCCGAAGCGGTGCTCCACGTGGCCGGACTCGGAGGTGGCGGGCAGGTTCCAGCGGCCCAGGGGGAAGGGCGTGATCACGGTCTTGGTCGTGGTGGTCTGGGCGTGGAAGTCGATGATGCTCACGAACAGGTTGCCGACGAAGCCGCTGTCGCTGATGATGATGACCATGCCGTAATCCTGGTTGTTGACGACATAGCAGTCCCACTCCTTGATGCGCGAGGGGTGGACGGTGATGTCGCCGCGGTCGTACTGCCAGAAGAGGTGCTTGGCGAAGCCGGGCTCAGCGATATCGCCATTTTGGAGAAGCCACTGGACGGCGGTGATCTCGTGCTGGCCGGATGAGGGGATGTAGGGGGTGGTGGACATGGTGGGGGCCTCCTTTGTATGAAATGAAAAATGAGAATGCAGAATGCAGAAATGGGGTGCGTCGCGGAGCGACGTACCTCGGCTAACCTTCACCCCAGCGCGGCCTGCTTCGCCGGGCTGGCGCGTCCATCGAGGTCGGGCCAGCGGCGCTCGATGGCGGCAAGGGCGATCTCGACGTCCTCGTGGACCTCGCGGGCGTTGTGCGCGCCGAGCGTCACCATGTCGCAGGGGCGAATGGTGTTGTAGACGAAATTCAGGCCCACGTAGGGCGTACAGCGCCCGGCCGCCATGGGCTTGATGGTCATCACCGGGTGCTTGGCGTGGTTGATGAGCTTCGCCACGCTCTCGACCTCCACCTGCATGAGGAAGCCCAGGGGGTTGTAGATCTGGATGTAGGTCTCCACGTCGTAACCGTTCTGGTCGCAGTAGTACACGAGCTCGGGCATGTGGCACGAGAGGCCCGGGCGCATGCCGGCCGCTCTAATCATGCTTGTGTAATCATCAATCCGGTCTATCGTGCCGTGGAGCTTGCTGACCAGCTGCTCCACCTTGGAGTGGTGCAGCAGGCAGAAGGCGCTGCCCTGCGCGGCGCTCCACTTGAAGTAGGCCTCGCACTCGGCCCGGGCCTGGGGGCTGTCCTCCATGCTTAAGATGGGGGTATCGATGATGATCAGCCTGCGACCGAGCTTGTCCTGGACGTATTCGAGCGCCCGGGCGAAGTTGGCCTCGCCCAGGGGGCCCATGACGGCGTCGACGCCGTGGCTGAGGTAGGCCTCGAAGACCGGCAGGAAGTCCGCCGGGCTGGCGTAGGCGGCCTTGATCTGCGCGTCGGCGGCGGGGGAGCGGTGGCTCCAGCCCAGGAGCCAGTTGGTGCCGATGAGCATGCGGGGCATGGAGAGGCCGGCGACTTCAGTGCGGGGGAAGGACATGGGATTACCTCCTTAAGCGATGTCTTGTTTGCTCCCCCCTGCCCTGCGGGGCATCCCCCCTCACAGAGGGGGGCAAGGGGCTTGTTGCCGAAAGTTATGTTGAGCTCATAGCGTAAGGCGATAGATGCAGTACTTCTCTATCCCGGGACGCCAGAAAAAACAGCTTTTCGGGATATCCGCAACCTCGGTCAATTCCGCGCCCAGGTGCTCGATGGTCCTGCGGGAGGCGGCGTTGGAGACGCCACAGGTCAAATAGATCCGCCGCATGCCGTGCGCCTTCGCCACCGGCAGAACCAATCTGCAGGCGCGCAACGCGTAATGCCTGCCCCGATGCACGGCGTCGATTTCATAGCCGATATGCCCATTGTAGTACGAGTGCGCATTGTCGCCGATGCGGACACTGATTTTCCCGGCGGGCTCGCCGCCCGGGCTCAAAATATCGTAGTAATAGTAGGGCGGGAGTTCGCTGCCGCCGGGATTTTTCTCAGTCAGGCGCAAGGTGATCAAGCCATCGGACAGCAGGTCATACCCATCGAAAAATTGCATGTGCTCACCCCACCGTGACGAACACGCCGTCGCCGGGTTCGAGGGCGATATCCCTCTTGCCGCCGTTGAAGGTCTCCGGGGTCCCGGCGCTGTAGATGGTCACGGGGGTATTTTTCGGGAAATCCACGGTGAGGCAGGCGGAGGTTTCGTCGAGGAGCTCCATCATGTTGACGATGACGTAGGCGCGGCCGTCGCCCTCTTTGGCCTGGAAGCAGCCGACGAGCAGGCCGTCGCGGGAGGACAGGCACAGGCGCTCGCAGCGGGGCAGGCCGTTGGAGAGATCCCAGCGCACGCCGGCTATTTTCTGGATGTTCACCAGGTAGGCGCCCTGCCATTGGTACTGCCCGTATTTCTCCGCGAAGGGGGCCAGCTCGGCGTTGGCGGCTTTCACGGCGTCGTAGGTGGCCGTGGTTTCGCCCGCGGGGTTGACCATGTGGGAGTTGCTGTCCCACCAGCCGGTCTGGAAGCAGGCGTAGATGATCGCCTTCGCGCCGAAGGCGAGGGAGGCGTAGTTCTGCTGCCGCTGCTCGGGCAGGGTGTCGCACCAGCGCATGCTGTCGCCGTCCGTCTTATCCACGGCGTTGCCCGCCGCCTGGGTGATGACCCAGAGATCCCGGTCGGTATCGCGGCAGGCCTCGGCCAGGATATCCAGGTTGTGCAGCCAGCCGTCGTTGGTGCCGGTGAGGCTGTAGGGGTAGATGTCGACGCTGATGTAATCCGTGTCGATCGTTTTGATATAGTCCGCCGTATGGCGGCGGTATTTGTCCAGCCGCTCATCGCTGTAGGTGGTCAGGGGGAGCAGGTATTTCGCGCCGCCCACGTCCGGCTCGTTGCCCAGCTGCGTGCTGTTGGCGTAGACGGGGAACAGGTTGACCAGGGGGATGCGCTTGGTGTTCAAGGTGTAGTAGTGATCCAGGATCGCGTTGATCTTGCCGAATTCGGCGCTGGTGGGCTCGTCGATCAGGTCGTCGCCCCACAGGGCGGGGTGGTCCTTGTAGGTACTCATATTCATGGACAGCCAGGCGGCCTCGGTTCCGTCGCCGATCTCCCAGTAGGCCGACGGCGCGTTGTAGTGGGCGGCGACCACGCCGATGCCCGCGTCCCGGCACTGGTCCATGAAGGTGTCGTTCACGTTGCTGATCAGGAAGTCCAGCCCGGCATCCTGCGCCAGGGGGGCCAGGACATCGTAATTGCCCAGCAGCCAGCAGTTGTATGCCCCGAGCAGCAGCCTGTCGTTGTCGTAGACCTTCGCGCGCCGCGTGGCGGTGATGGCCTCGTCGCCGGCGAGCTTCGTCACCGAGGCGGACACGCCGGTGAGCAGGATGACCGGCGTGAGCAGCAGGGCCCAGATTTTTCCGAGCAGAAGTAGCATGGTGATTTCCTCCTTGTGTCTATATGATGGGCGGGCGGCAGGTTGCCGCCCCTACAGTTTATATTCCTTGCACGCCTCAAAATAGGCCACGATGTTCTCCCAGGGGACCTCGGGCTCCACCACGTGGGTGGGGCACACGAACAGGCCGCCCCGCGCCCCGGCGGTGTCGAGGTTGTCGAAGACGACACGGCGCACGTCCTCCGGGGTGCCGAAGGGCATGGTGGTCTGCGTGCCCAATGTGCCGTTGAAGGACAGGCGATCCCCGTATTGCGCGTGTACTTCCGCGAAGGGCATGCACTCGGGCTGCACGGGGTTGAGGATGTCCACGCCGACCTCGATCAGGTCCTCGACGAAGGGCAGGGCGTAGCCGCAGGAGTGGTACTGAATTAAAATATCGGGCTTGATCTCACGGGCCGTATCGATCACTTTCGCAAGGCGGGGTTTTAAATATTCGCGGTACATGCCCAGGCTCATCATGGGCGCGCGCTGCATGCCGATGTCGTCGCCCAGGGCGATGAGGTCCACCCCCGCCCGGGCGAATGCGGCGGCCTGCTTCACGGAGTTGTCCGTCACGACGTCGAACAGGTAGGCGGCCTTTTCGTCGCCGTCGGCCATGTCGATGAGCAGGTCCTCCATGCCGCGCATGTACCAGGAGGTCTCCCACACCGTGCAGGACATGTGGCCGTAGGCCGCGAGCCCACGGGCCTTGATCTGCGCGGCCTGCTCGCGCTGGGCCTCCTCGTTGTCATGGACCAGGCGCGGGAAGGGGTAGGCCCGCAGGCCGTCCATGGTGATATCCCCGGCAAGCGGATGGCGCATGCGCGTAAAATGCCGGGAGGCGCCGCTGCTGCCGGGCTCGTGGGCCACGCCCCAGCCCGTGATGTTCGCGCCGGGCCTCAGGCCGTCCGGGTAGTAGCGCAGGAATTCCGATTTGTCGGCGGTGATTTGCCGCAGGCCCTGCACGCCGCGGAAGGGGAAGGAAAAATGGTCCGCCAGCTCTTTCTCCGGCTTGCCTGTTTCTTGCGAAAATGTCTTCATCTGCGCCGGGCTGAGCATGATCTCCGCCGGGGCGGCCTCAAAGCCCTGGCGGCGGTAGAGGGAGAGCAGGTTTTCACGCGGGGACAGCTTCATGGCAGACACCTCCTGATATTCATTCTATCACAAAAAACGAGGGGGGGCAAGAGGTTTTTAAAAGCGAAGCGTGTTGACATTGTTGGGGGATTCGTGATATGATTTGTATGTAGAGACGCACGGCTGTGCGTCTCCGAACAAGGATGCTCTTGGCGGAGACGCACAGCCGTGCGTCTCTACATAAAATGAATTGAGGTGTAACATGATTGCTGAAAAAGGAACCACAAAAGTCAAGATTCTCACCCCACCGCAGCCGACACCCCAAGAAATTTACGCGGCGTCTGAGCTGCGCCACTACCTGAACCTGATGACCGCCGCGCCGTTTGAGATCACTTCTGAAACGGACGGCCCTGTGATCGCGGTCAAGCTGGACGAGAGCCTGGGGGAGGACGCATTCACGGTTCGCACGCAGGGGGAGGGTATCGCGATCGCAGGCGGGAGGCGCGGGGTGATCTATGGCGTGTACGCCCTGCTGGAGGAGATGGGCTGCCGGTTTTTCACGCCGGAATGCGAGAAGATCCCCTGTGTGCCCGACCTGCCGCTGCCGCAGGCCGACATCGCGCAGCGGCCTACGCTGGAATACCGCTGGCACAACTACAGGGACATGGCGCAGTATCCGCGCTTTGCCGTGAAGAGCCGCCTGAACGGCACGGCGCTGCCGGCGGAATACGGCGGCGGCGCGCCCTACGCGTGGTTCGTGCACTCCTTCGAGCGGGACATCATCGGCCCGGAGGAGTATTTCGACGCGCACCCGGAGTATTTCGCGCTGGTCAACGGCGAGCGGCTGCGGGACTTCGGGCAGCTGTGCCTGACCAACCCGGATGTGCTCGAAATCGCGGTGGAGAAGGTGCGCGCGGCCCTGCGCAAACGCCCGGAGTGCCGGATCATCTCGGTCTCGCAGAACGACTGCGAGAACTATTGCGAGTGCCCGGCCTGCGCCGAAATCGACGCGCGGGAGGAGAGCCACGCGGGCAGCCTGATCTGGTTCGTCAACCAGGTGGCCGAGCGGATCGAGGGGGAGTTCCCGGAGGTGGTGGTCGACACCCTGGCGTATATGTACAGCCGCCAACCACCGAAATATCTGCGGCCGAGGCACAACGTGTGCGTGCGGCTGTGCTCCATCGAGTGCTGCTTCGCCCACAGCTTTGAGAGCTGCAGCTGCGACGAAAACGCCAATTTCGTCGAGGATTTGACAGGCTGGGCGAAGGTCTGCGACAGGCTGTACATCTGGGACTACACCACCGGCTTCGCGCACTACCCCGCGCCGCACGCCAACTGGAACGCCCTCCAGCCAAACATGCAATGCTTTGTGAAAAACAACGTCAAGGGCGTGTTTGAGCAGGCCTGCGGCGCGCGCGGCGGCAGCACGGACCTCAACGAGCTGCGGGCGTACCTGATCTGCAAGCTGCTGTGGGACCCGGACTGCGATTTGGAGCTGCACAAGCGCGAGTTCTGCGAATATTATTACGGCGCGGCGGCACCGTTTATTTTAGGCTATATTGATGCTTTGACGGAGAAAGTCGAGAGAGACAATATTCATACGGGCTTCAACAACAACTGCGACAAGCCCTATCTGACCGACGAGATGCTGGATGCCTATGACGCGTATTTCAAGCAAGCCGAGCGGGCCGTCGCCGGGGACGCGCTGCGGCACGCCCGGGTGGCCAAGGCGCGGCTGTCCATCCGCTGGGTGCGCATGAAGAACAAACAGATGCTCCGGCACGAAATCGAGCCGGAGCAGGTCAATCAATTTTATGCGGACTGGCGGGCCCACGGGCTCACGCGCATCGACGAATGGGTGAGCGCCGAGACCACGCTGCGCGCGTTTCTGGACGGGAAGTGGCGCGGGACGGAGTACTATCGGCACTGGGCGGAGGAGGGGGGAGAAAAAATGTAGAGACGCACGGCTGTGCGTCTCAAATCCAGCAAGTATTTTTCACAGAAGACGCACAGCCGTGCGTCTCTACAATAACGTTCACAGCCACGCCGCCGCGACGCTCTGGCCCACGCGGCGGCTCTTTTCGTCCGGCACGTGGACAAGGAAGTCGCAGGCGGGATACTCCTCGGCGAGGACTTGCTTCGCGGCTTCAGTGATGATGTTCCCGCCCTCGCCGGACATCACGCGGCCCAGCAGCAGGACGTATCGGAAGCCGTAGAACGCCCAGTAGTACGGCAGCGCGTGGCCCAGGTAGCAGCCGATGGACTGGAAAATCTTCACGGCGCGGGGGTCGCCCTGTGCGAGCAAATCCTGCGCTGCGCTCAACTTTTCGCCGGGGGAGAGGGCCGGGTCCAGCGCGATGCCCGCGGCGGGGGCGAGCTTGATGACGGCGTCCTGGGAGAAATACTTCACGCCGCAGCCGATGTCGCCCGACCACTCGTCGGCCATGGCGGCGGGACTGGCGTCCACCGGGACGAAGGCGAGCTCGTTGAGCCAGCCGGTGATGTCGCCGCCCGCGTTGACATAGCCCCCGGCCTGACTGGTGCCCATGGCGATGCCCAGCACGTTGTTGGCGCCCAATTCCATGGCGCCGGCCAGGGCGGTCACGTCGCCGTCGTTGACCACGCGCAGGGGCACAACGCCACCACCGGTGGCGTCAGCGATTTCACGGGCCGCGCGGATGTAGATGTCTTTGACCTGTGCTTCGAATAAATCCGGCGGGACCTTCAGGAAGAGCGAGGCCACGGCGGTGCGGTTGTCGATGTAAATGCCCGCGGAGCTCACGCCGATGGCGTCCACCCGGGGCATCTTCGAGGCCGCCGTCTGGAACGCACTGAGGATGCCCTCGTAGTGATAGGCCGGGTCGGCGTTGGTCTTGGGGTGCCAGACGACCTCCTCGCTGTAGATCGCCTCGCCGTCGATCACGGCGGAGACCTTGCGGTCGCTGCCGCCCGCGTCGAAGCCGATGCGGCAGCCCGTCGCCTCCCCGCCGGCTTTCACGCTGCGCTCCTTTTCGATTGGCTTTTGCGCGAGCGGGAGGGAGAGCGCCTCGAACGGGCGCTCGTAAACCTTGGCCATGAAGTCGGCGTCGAATTTGCGTATGCCTGTTTCGCTGTATGCATTTTGGATGTACGCGGCGATTTCGTCGTCCCCGCAGATGGTCACTTTGAAGCCGCCCTTGGCCCACAGCAGAAATTTCACGGTGCGCTCGACATAATATTGATCGGCCTCGCGATTTGTGCCGGTTATAAACGTGTCATAGACGGAAATGAGGCCATCGTTGCGCTCGACGGCGATGGCGATGGGCTTCTTCGCCTGCCCCAGAAACGCGCGCGTGAACAGGGACATGGGGAGGAAGCCCGGGTCCAGGGCGGGGGTGTTTTCGATGGGGATGTCGATGCCGAGAAAAGTCATGACAGCTTCCCTATCCTTTCGTTGATCTCGTCCCTGAATTTCTGTATGTAGCCGTTGATGAATTCCACAGGGTCGAGGTCCTGTTCGATGAGGTCCGTGATATCCAGGCCGAAGGCGACGCTGTCGGTCTCGTCCACGTCGTGGCTGGCGAAGAAGGTGGCGTTGGCCAGGCGGCGGCCCACGGTGGCCAGGTCATAGCGCTTGCCGCCCGCGATCTGGCTGTCGTAGACCCCCAGCAGCGCCGCCGCGAGGTTCGGGTGCGCGCCGGTGTCGAAGACGGCCTTATCCCCGTCGCACAGCCAGTCCAGGCCGCGCCAGACCTCCATGGAGACCACCTTTTTCGGGCGCAGCGCCGGGGGGATCAGCTTCAGGGCGCGGAGCACGTTGAGCGTCACTGCCACGTGGGTGTCGTGCTTGTCCGCCAGGTTGTGGGTGTAGAGGGTTTCGGGCGCGCAGGCCAGGATGATGTCCTTCAGCTCGTTGACCAGGGCCTGGTTGTCCGGCTGCTTGACCTGCCCGCTGGGGTAGGACAGCAGGAACTGCGCGGCGTATTTGCCGATGGCGGCGGCGGTCTTCTGCTCTTCGGCCCGGACGGCTTTCATGTCCTCGTCGGTGTAGTGGGCGTAGATGCCGCTGCGGGGCGAACCGCCGCCGTCGGTGACGACGACCCCGGCGAACCATTTATCCGCGCTGCCATAGCATTGGACAATGGGGCCGTAGGCCATAATCTCGATGTCGTCCTGGTGTGCGGCGATGCACAGGTCCGTCGCGCGGGAGAGGGCGGCGGGGAGGGGGGCGTTGTCGGGGATATACAATTCCGCGGCGGGCTGGTGAAGGTTCATTTTTGATCTCCCTCTATTCCGAAATGATATTCGCCGTCTAGTTTATCCAAATCAATGCCATATGATCTAACCAAATCGGCAGCACCCTTTGCAAACCTATGCCAGTGCTCTTTCCAACACTCACGAAAATATTTTTCAGCATCTGCTATAATCAGAACTAGACGAAGCAACCCCAAATAATTAGCACGGCGGTCATCGACGAGTTTTTCTATATGGCCATCCAAATCCTTCGGTACAATTGCATCAATGTCGCTGATTGTGTTCAGGCCGAAATCCTTTAGCTCTCGTACAATTTTTTCGTCACAGCCATTAAATGACTTTTGTAGTTTGGACGACTTGAATCGGCCGTTCAGGTACTCAAGCAGCGAGGTTGAGTTTATCTCAATGCTATCCAGATCGCCTTCTGCAGTCTTTTCCTTCACGGCTTCCTCATACTTGCTTATGGCATCTGAAATCCGCTGGAACTCCGCGTCTATCAGCTCAAGCGCCCCGGCGGTGATGAAGAAGCTTCTGTTTGTTTTGCTGTCCAGAACGCCTGCGAATTTATAGTTCTTGTCATGGGAAAATTCCGCCCAGGCGTGCTGCAGCAGCGTCCTGATCTGGATTTCAAAGCACATGCCGCTGTATGCGCGGTGCTCGGGCAAATCGCAGCGGCGCCCGCTCAACCGCAATATGTAATGGACAGACAAATAACCCATCTCGTTCTCCTTCAGCGAGACGGACTTGTCCACCGAATTGGCGTCGTCCACAGTGAATTCATTCTCTATCAATTTGCAGACCTTTTCCACGTCCTCCAGGATATATGTAATCACGCGGACGCCTACGAGGTCCGTGATTTGCTCCACATCGGAATACTTGTCCTTTTCACATTTTTTTAAGAAGCTGTCCCGCTCCTTCACCCTGCCGCTCACGCTGTGGATGTTGATCCCCTCGCTTGCAATGAGCGTTTCGACCAGTTTCCGCATTTCATCGCAAAAATGCCGTGCTCTTGAAAAGTTGTCATCATAGAATTCGCCAGCCTGCGCCAATTGCTGCTTATTCACGGACACACCCGCCTTGTCTTTTATCACAACTAGTTTAGCAAAAAAATCGACCAAATGCAAGCTTTTTTAAAATAATCAGAGGGAGGCCCCGGCGGCGATGCAGGGGCCTCTCCCTCTGTCAAGCTCACTTTATCGCCAGCAGGGCCTCCACCTCCGTCAGATGCGGCAGAGATGCCTGCGCGCCCCTGCGCGTCACCGCGAGGGCGGCCGCAGCCTGGGCGAAGTCGACGGCATCGCCGAACCGCGCCCCTCCGGCCAGGGCGACGGCAAGCGCGCCCGTGAAGCAATCCCCGGCGGCCGTGGTGTCGACGGCCTGTGCCGGCCACGCGGGCCTGTGCACCACGCGCCCGCCGTCGGAATACAGCACGCCCTCGCCCCCCAGCGTGACAACGACCCGGGGCACGCCCATCTCCGCCAGGGCCTGCGCGGCGCGCGGCGCTTCGGCGATACCCGTGAGAAGCTCGCACTCGCTGCGGTTGGGGGTGAGGATGTCCGCCAGGGCGAGGAACCCCGCCGGGAGCCTTTGGGCCGGGGCCGGGTTGAGCAGGACCTTCACGCCGTGCGAGCGGGCCAACTCCATGGCCCGCCGGGCTGCCGCGAGGGGGATTTCAAGCTGCAGCACGAGGACATCGCCCGCGGCGATGACGGGCTCCAGGGCCGCGACGTCCTCCGGGGAGAGCAGCGCGTTCGCGCCGGGGGCGACGACGATGCAGTTGTCGCCGCCCTGCAGCAGGATCACGGCGACGCCCGTGGGGGCGTTTTCAGCAACGCGAATACGGCTCGTATCCACGCCGTTGGCGCGCAGGTTGTCGGCCAGTTGCGCGCCAAAGGCGTCATCGCCCACGCAGCCGAGCATGGCGACATCGGCCCCCAGCCTGGCCGCCGCCACGGCCTGGTTGGCCCCCTTGCCCCCGGGCGAGGTGAAAAATCCGCCGCCGAGGACAGTCTCGCCCATGGCGGGCACGCGCGGGGCCTCCACGCACAGGTCCATGTTCAGGCTGCCGACCACAACGATGTTGGGCATGGTGTATCTCCTTTGTTTACCCCCTCAGTCGCTTCGCGACAGCTCCCCCAAGGGGGAGCCTTCAAAGTCGCCCCCTTGGGGGAGATGGCCGCAGGCCAGAGGGGGTGTTACTCCTCCACGAAGCCCCAGCCCCGCCAGACGTAGACGTGTTCAAGCGCGTCTGTGCGCGTAAAATCGTCCGTGTATTGGCCCTCCTGTGTGCGCAGCACCGCGCCGGAGGCCACGGGGGTCTTTTCGCCGTCGAACGAGAGCTCGAAGGCGTAGATGGGCCGCGGCAGGTTGGAGGAGCCCCAGAGCGATTTCATGTGACCGCCGCGCAGGGTGTAAAGGAACAGGTGGCAGCGCACGGCAGTGACGTCGTTCTCCATGCGCTCCGGGTGGGTGGGGCCGAAGCTGTAGGATTTCCACAGGGTAAACAGCAGGTCGGGGCTGCCGTCGCCGTCCACGTCGCCCAGGCGGAAGCCCTCCACATACCAGCTGCCCTTCGACTGCCAGAGGACTTCACCCGCCGCGTCAGATACCCGCAAGACGCCGGCCTCCAGGGAGTAGGTGCAGCCGCCCAGCTCCTCTGTGCAGGTGGCTTGCGGGCGGCTCCGGCGTATTTCAAGAAATCGTTGGAACTCCGGCGTAAGGGCATCGGCCGCCCCGCCCGCCTTTCCGCAGGAGGCGAGCAGGGCGGCAAAAACTATAATCAGAGCGATAAACGACCGTCTCATCAGAAGGTCCTGCCCCAGTCGAAGGAGTGGTCGTCGGTGATATCGGCGATGAAGGCGCTTTTCCAGCCGGCATAGGGCGGGACATCCCCCTCCCGCAGGCGCTGGTGCCAGGCCTCGTCGGTCAGGCGCTGGTCAAGCGGCACGGCGAACTCATACTGGGAGTAGACCACGCCGCGCCCCAAAGCCACCTTGCCGTCCCGGGGGAAGGCCACGTAGATCTCCTTGGAGTAGCCGGTGGCCTCCGTCAAAGCCAGGCCGTTGGGGTCGGTGGCCACGTCGGCCACCACGGCGTCCGGGTGGAACTGCAGGAAATTGCGCTGGTCAAACCATTCTTCGCCCTCAAATTCAAACGCGAAGTCGTTGGCCCGCATCTCGTCCTTCTTCGCCGTCTGCCAGATGTGCTCCAACTCGCCGCCATAGGCGCGGATGAAGTCGTATTCGTTCTCGGTCAGGGCCTTGTTCTCTAGCTCCTTCTCGGCAATTTTCGTCAGCTGCCGCGAGATGGCGTAGAGGGTGTCCAGGGCCTCCTCGGCTGTGTCTGTGAGAAGGCCGCGGGTGCGCAGGCCGTCTGTGGTGAGCTTCACCAGGGCGGCCAGGCGGCCGTACACCGCGGGGTTCGGCTCCACATAGCCCCGGTCGTCCGGCGGGGGAGGCGGGTCGTCGCCGCCGTCGCCCATCTCGCCCGTGGGCTGCTTGGCGTAGAGCAGGGTGTCGCGCTTGAGCTCCGTCCAGCTGCCCTGGAAGGTATTTAAATTTTTGCGTACCCAAGCGTTGTTCTGCATAAAGAAGGGATAGCCCGCGTCCGCCTGCGCCTCGGTGAAGGGGCGCAGCATGTGCAGCCACGACCAATAGAGGTTCGAGTGCCAGGTCCCCGCCGGCAGTGCCTTGATATAGCCCTTGACCTTGGCCATCTGCGGGGCGTATTCCGGGTATTTGTCCGTCTCGGGCTTGAGGATGGCTTCCGCCTCCGCGCTGCCCAGGGCCGAGGGGATGTCTAGGGAGGCGGGCAGCATGCGCTTGGATACTTCGCGGTCCATCAGGCGCTGGAAGACGGCGGCGTCCACGGTGAAGCGCTGCCCCATGAAGCGCAGCCCCGCGATGGCGGCTTCGCGGTCCTCCACGTCCTCGTAGATGGGCACGGAGTTGATCTGCGGCGGCTGCATCTTTTTGATTTTTGCAAGGGCTTTCTCAAATTTCGCTTCGTCCTTCAAGGAAGCGATATCATCGAACTTGATGTAGATTTCTTCAAGGGCCGCCCGGAACTGGTAGGGAGTGACGTCGTCGCTCTCCCCCACGAAGAACGTGGTGGGCTCGTAGATGTCCACCCAGGCCTGCTCGGCTTTTTTGTCGGCGTAGAGCGCGGCGGTAAGCAGCAGGGCGGAGCGCACCTCGTCCTCGTACTTCGCGCGGAAGGTCATCTGTCCGACCCACTGCATAGCCTTGAAATATTGCTGCAATTCCTTGGTCTGCGTATAGTGGCTGCGGGGCACGAATTGGGAGTAATCCACCTGGTACGCTTCGAGCATGGGGTTCTCATACTGCGCGCCGAGGTTGATCACCGGGGAGGGCATGGGGCCCTCGTGGGCCTCGATCAATTCCAATTCTTCCGCAACCAACTTGCCGACCTCGGCGGGCGTTATCATTTTGGGGTTCAGCAGCTGCTGCGCCACGGCGAAATACGCCACGTTGCGCAGGGCCGCGTTCTCGAAGGCGGTGCCCTTCAGCTGCGCGTACTGCGCCTGGGAGTCGGACAGCATGGCGCCCGTCAATTCGCCGAGCACGCCGTGGAGCTTGTTCTGCTCCAGGTCCTTGAGCACGTAGTCGAACATCAGGTGGAAGGTGTGCACGGCGCTGTCCGTGGTGATGAAGCTGGGGATGTGGTTGTAGCGGTTCTGCTCATAGACGCCGAAGTACTCCGCCCAGCTGCGGCCGTCGGTGACGGCAAAGCCGTTCTTCTCGATGAGGGCGACGGCCTCCTTGGAGAGGTTCGCGTAGCTGTGGTAATAGTAGTACACATCATTTTCGTCGTCGTTTTCCAGGAACTGCGTCCGGTTGACGATGTTGCCGAGCCCCGGCGAGACGCCGTAGGCCGGCACCTGCGCCTTGACATCGCCGGCGTAGTCCTCGTATTCCCCGAACGCGAGCTTGTAGGCGGGCGCGGCGACGGCTGCCCCCGCCGACGGGACCGTGGCGGCCTGCGTCGGGTCCTCCGGGGGCTGCGGAGGCTTCTTGCCGCAGGCGAACAGAGCGGTCAGCAGGGCCGCCGCGAGCAAAATTGCGGGGAGTTTCCTGAAGATGCTTTTTTTGCGCATGACGATACCTCCCATAAAATATTTCTTGGCACACCCAATATAGCACAGCGCCCGCGGGATTGCAAGCGAATTTTTGTCATTTCATGTCAAAATTTTATTGGCCAAAAAATCCTTCCGGCGGCGCGCTGGGAATCGTGTCCGGGCGGTAGTAGCGCTTCATGCAGGCCAGGCGTTCAGTCACGGCGAAGCCGAGCGACTCATACAAAAAGATCGCCGGGTTGCCCTGCACCACGCCCAGCTCTACGACGGGTTTGCCGCGCTCCATGATCGTATTGACCAGAAACGACATCATCGCCCGGCCATAGCCGCGCCGCTGCAGGTCGTGGCGCACGGCGACCAGCGGCTTCCCGCCGGTGACGCCGCCGATCGCAGCGATCTCCCCCTCGGCAACCAGTACATAGTGGTTCTCCCGGTCGGCCGCGAGGCTCTGGCGCTCCCTTTCGCTGGGCGGGAACCAGTAGAGCGGAAGCTGGCCGGTCGCCGCGCGCATGGGCCAGAAGGCGGACTCGTACACGCGGTGCCAGATCGGGTAGTCGGCGTCCTCGTAGGCGCGGAAGACGAAGCCGCCCACGGGCAGCGCCTCGCCGCGGCGCTCCATGGTCAATGCCCCGTGGCCGCGGTAATAGCCGTGGCGGTACAGCACCTGTATCGCGTCGCGGTCGTCCTCCAGGCAGATCCCGGTGGAGAGCTCGACCGCCTCGTTGCCGGCGAACAGCCCGTCCGCCAAACGCAGCAGCGCCGTGCCTATCCCCTGGCGGCGGAGGGCCGGCGTCACGTAGACCGACGCGTTTGTCCTGCGCTTAAAGCCGTTGACCGCCAGGCAGCCGACCAGACGGTTGTCGAGCCGCGCCACATATACGCCCTCCGGGTAATTTTCCATCGCGGGCAGGGCGGTCTCCGCCTGGAGCGGGTCCTCCCGCAGCAGGCCTGTGAGCGCCTCGCAGTCCCTCTCGCGCACATATGGCCCGATCTGTACCTCTGTCATGGCGTTCCCCTCCCCTACACCATATAGCCGATGTGGTCCGGCTCCGCCAGGCCGGTGATCTTGTCCATCATGTTGCCCAGGAGGTTGCCCAGCGCCTCGATGGGGATGCTGCCCCGCACGGCCTGCGCGGCCCCGCCGGTCATGCGCTCCAGGCCGGGCGCGCTGCGTGGCTGCATGCGCACCGTGCGGCCCCGGAAGCGGAAGGACAGCTGGCGCTCCGCCACGGAATTCAGGTTGCGCAGGCGCACGCACAATTCGTCCCCCTCCCACGCGGCGCAGCAGGCCAGCACGAATTCCACGCCGCCCAGGGTGATCCTGCTTTTGCGCCAGCGGCCGTCCATGCCGCACAGCACCGTGTTGCGCTCGCGGCCCTCCGACCAGCTGAGCTTCAGATTGTCCCCTCCGAAGCGCAGGTGCACCCGGTTGATGCCCCCGGCCTTGTCGGCGGACATGAAGAAGATCATCATGGGCATCATGCTCAAGGGCAGCCCGATGGCCTTGCCGATGGGCTGCGCCGTGGGCACGAAGCGGATGCAGCGCCGGTTCAGTTCGGCCTCAAGGGCCGGATTGCGCGGCGCGGCGGGGAGGGGCAGGTAGGCGGGCAATATGGGGATATCCACAGGAGCCTCATCGTCCTCCGGCTCAAAAATGGCCGGGATGTGCCGGAAGATCGCGCGGTAGAGCCTGCCCATGTCCAGCTCGCCGCCGGTGGTGATCACGCAGGCATCGTACATCGGGAAGATCAGCGCGTACTGCGAGAACATGCCGTCCATGCGGTAGCTGCCGGGGATGGTGTTCATCCAGAAGCAGTAGCCGTAGCCGCACTGGCCCTGGTCGCTGCCGCCGCCGTTGTCCCCGCGCTGCGGGCTGCTGGAGGCGCACACCCACGCCGCGGGGATCACCTGCCGGCCATCGAAGACGCCGCCGTTGAGGTAGCACAGGGCGATCTTCGCCAGGTCCTCCGTCTTGAGGTAGAGGCCCCAGCCGCCCGCCTCCACGCCGGCCCCGTCGGTCTCCCAGAAGGGCCGCGCTATGCCCAGGGGCTCGAACAGGCGCGGCTGGAGATAGTCCACCACGCCCTGACCGCTCACGCGCCGCAGGATCGCGCAGAGCATGTAGATATTCTCGTTGCAGTAGTGCCAGCCCTCCCCGGGGGCATAGTCCCATTTCCCCATGGCGAAGTCCCGGATCCAGTGCTTTTTCGCCTTGTCGATCATCACGCTGACGTTCTTGCCCGCGCACATGCCGGCCAGGTGCAGCACCTGCAGCTGCTCCAGGCGGGGGTCCTTGTCGTACTCGCGCAGCTCGGGGATCAGATCGGCCACCCTGTCCTCCAGGCGCAGCAGGCCCTCCTCCACGGCGAAGCCCACCGCGATGGACGTGATGGACTTGCTCACCGAGTACATGGCGTGGGGCTGCTCCGGGGTGTAGGGCGTGCGGAAGGTCTCCCAGGCCACCCGGCCGTGCCGCACCACCATGACGGAGTGCAGCTCGAGGCCGCGGTCGAGGATGCCCTGCATCATGCCCGACAGGGCGGAGGAGGAGATCCCGGCGGATTCCGGGGTTGAGGCGCGGGGGATTTTGTTCATACAGATACCTCCAAAAAAGAAAATCAGTCGCTCCGCGATGCCTTCATCACCCGCCCGAGGCGGGAGCTTCCTCCACCGGAGGAAGCCTGGGGGTTAAGGCGAAAGCGGGAGGGCTAACCAAACAGAGCTGTGCTCAAATGATACAGAGGGGGTCCAAGGGGGGACTTTAGCCCCCCTTGCGGGGGGACCGGGGGGAAGCCTCCCCCCGGAAAATCTTTCGTCATATCAGCCTCAATGCCTCTTCAATTCGTTTCGCGATCGCCGCCGCCGACAGCCCATACCTGTCAAACAAAACCTCGTCGTCGCCGCTCTCCAGGAAGATGTCCTGATAGCCACAGCGCACCACCCGGCAGGGCAGCGACGCCGCCGTGGCCTCGCACACGGCGCTGCCCAGGCCGCCGATGACGGAGTGGTTCTCCACGGTGACGATCAGGCCGGTTTGTGCGGCGGCGGCAAGAATGGCCTCTTCATCGATGGGTTTGACCGTGGGCATGTGGATCAACCCCGCGTGAACGCCCTGTTCCTCCAGCCGATTGACGGCAGCGAGGGCCCGGGTGGTCATCATGCCCGTGGAGATCACGGCGACGTCGCCGCCGTCCCTCATATGTACGGCTTTGCCGAGTTCGATCTGATGGCCCGCGCCGAAGACGGGCGGGACGTCGCAGCGCACGGTGCGCAGATAGACGGGGCCGTCCATCTCCACGGCCAGGCGCGCGAACAGCATGGCCTCCAGGGCGTCGGCGGGGTCGAAGACGGTCATACCCGGCAGGGAGCGCATCACCGCGAGGTCCTCCACGCACGAGTGCGTCGCGCCCGCGCGCCCGGTGGGCAGGCCCGCGTAGCTGCCGTTGAGCTTCACGTTGGCCTTGGGGTGGGCGACGGCGTTGCGGATCTGGTCCCCGCTCCGGTGCGCCAGGAACACCGCGAAGGCCGAGACGAAGGGCACCCAACCTTGCGTGGAGAGGCCCGCCGCGATGCCCACCATGTTCTGCTCCGCGATGCCGCACTGGAAGAAGCGGCCGGGGAATTCCTTGGCGAACAGGTGCGTCTGCGTGGAGGGGGCCACGTCGGCGTCGAGCACGACGAGGCGGTCATTTTCCTTTGCGATGTCGCACAGGGCCAGGCCGAAGGCGGTGCGCTGGGGCATGGTTTTGATGTAGTCCGTCATGCGCGCGCCTCCAATTCCGCGAGGGCCTGTTGGAGCTGCTCGTCATTGGGAGCCTGGCCGTGCCAGCGGAAGTCGCCCTCCATGAAGCGCACGCCCTTGCCCTTGACCGTGTGGGCGATCACCGCGACGGGGCCCTCGGCGGCCAGCGCGGCGGCTTGCTCCAAAGTGGGTATGAGGCAGGCGAAGTCGTGGCCGTCGGTTTCGAGCACCTGCCAGCCGAAGGCGGCCAGTTTGTCGCCGTAGGGCGCGGGATTCACGCCGTCCTCCACTTTGGAGGACAGCTGCACCTGATTGTAGTCAATGATCGCGATAATATACTGCACCCGCTTCGACCCGGCGTACATGAGGGCCTCCCAGAGCTGGCCCTCCTGGCTTTCGCCGTCGCCGATGAGCACCCAGGTGTTGAACTCACGCCCGCCCAGCCTTGCGCCCTCGGCCATGCCGATGCCGATCGAAAGCCCCTGCCCCAGGGAGCCCGTGCTGTAGTCCACGCCGGGGCACTTGTGCATGTCGGGGTGGGCCTGGAAGAGGGAGTCGGCTTCATCGAATGTTGCGATAAGCTCCTCCACGGGGAAGTAGCCCCTGTGGGCCAGCGCGGCGTAGTAGCCGGGCGTGCAGTGCCCCTTGGAGAGCAAAAAGCGGTCGCGGGCCTCCCAGCCGGGGTTCTGCGGGTCGATATTCATGACGGAGAAGTACAGCGCCGTGAGGATGTCCGCCTCGGACAGCGAGCCGCCCACGTGGCCCGCGCCCGCCCGGTTGGCGGTAATCAGGATGGTTTTGCGTATCTCGTTTGCTGTTTTTCGCAGGGGGCCGTATTGCGGCATGGTTCACGCTCCTATCATTTCGATGACACCATATTATTATAGGGATTGTGACCCGCGTTGTCAAGCGCCTGCTTATGCTTATTGCGCGCGAGGCAACCCAAAGTGTTCCGCAACCATATTCGCCGTCTGCAGAGTCAAGGGGAAAATATAAAAAACAAGAAGGGAGCGCCGCCTGCAGCTTTGGCGGCACTCCCCTGTACATCGGCTGTTCATTGCCCTATCTCATAGATATCTGGCGAGAGGGAGGACAGCTTTTCGCAGCCGTCCCCGGTGACCACATAGAGGTCCTCCACCCCCAGCCGGGTGTCGCCGTAGTCCTCCCACGCCTCGATCTCGAACACCATGTTCTCCTCAAAGGCCATGTCCGGGCCGCCCAGGGTGCCGAACAGGTGCGCGTCCTCCACCTGCAGGCCGATGCTGTGCCCCATCAGGTACGCCGTGCCGCCCGGCACGGCTTCGTCGTACCACTCGATTGCCGCGTCGCTGAGCTCCTCCATATTCACCCCGGGCCGGATGTTCTCCTGGCAGTAGTTCTGCAGCTTGACCAGGCCGTCAAGCACCCGCCTGGCCTCGTCGTCCGCCCGCCCGATCAATGCATGCTTGTTCAGGTCCGACACATAGCCCTTGTACACCACGCCCAGATCGAGGCGGACGATTTCACCCGCTTTCAGCGCGCGTCCCACGCCCGGGGCCTCCGGGTCCGAATCGCCGAAGCGGATGGTGAAGTGGTTCCAGTCCTCGGCACCTTCACGCAACATTTCGCCGCGGGCAAAGTTGATCAGCTCGGTGTCGGTGAGGCCCTCTTTTAAGAAGCCGAGGCATTTTTCCGTCACGGTCTGCGTGATCTCCATGGCGCGGGTGAGCCGCGCGAGCTCCTCCTGCGACTTGACCAGGCGCAATTCATTGAGCAATTCGTCGCACACCACGAGCTCGATGCCGTCGCCGTCGGCCAGGTTGTCCGCCGCGTACTTCGGCACGTCGGATTCGACGCCGACACGCCCGCCGGCGAAACCCATCTCCTCCAGCGTGGAGGGCAAATCCAGCATGTCCTTCGAGAAAATGGCCACGCTGTCGTCCGCCCAGCAGAACTCGTCCACGCTCATGAACCCCACCCAACACAGCAGCATGACAGAGCCGTCGCGGCCGACGATGCTGAAGTTGGGGAACTTGTTGCTCAGCGCCTCCAGGATGGGGTTGGGCGCGCCGTGCAGCGTGGGCAGGCCCGTGGTGTACCAGACGTTCAGCGGCGAGGTGACGAGCATAAAGTCCAGGTTGTGCTGTTCCATCAGCGCGGCGGCGCGCTGTTTGCTGTAGCCTACGGGTTGTTGCATAATATCCCTCCGTTCAAATATTGCTCTTCACCGGGACCTTGCCCTCCATCCGGCCGATGATGCTCTGGGTATTCGCCATCGCCAATACCTCCTCGCGTTTGGCCGGGCGCTGTTCCAGGAAGGACAGGTAGCCCGTCAGCGCGCACTCGACCTCGCTCATGGCGTCCTCCAGGGTGAAATCGAACTCCCTGCCCTCCAGGACGCACTGGGCGAAGTGGTCGTCCTCGGCGCGGCCCGAGATGAAGTAGTAGGTGGGGCTCTCCCCGTGCTCCACCTCCGGCGCGTACCAATCGTACTGCATCTCCTCGGGCGCGTCGTCCGCCATGGAGAAGATGCGCACCGGGGTTTCGCTGTCGTGGTTCTCCATGATGGTGCCCTGCGTGCCGTAGATCTCCAGGCTGTTGGTGCAGGGGGTCATCTGCGTGAAGCTGACCGTCACCTCCGCGAGGACGCCGCCGCGGAATGTCACGACGCTCACGGCGTTGTCCTCGCCCTTCTCCGGCAGGGCCGTCATCTGCTTGGCACAGATCGTCGTGACGCAGTCCACCCTGTCGCCGAGGATGTACTCCAGGGCGCCAAACTTGTGCACCGCCATATCGATGAACGCGCCGCCGCCGGCCATGCGCACGTCGCCCTTCCAGAAATTCGGGGTACTCAGGCCCTCCAGCTCGTTGACGCCCTCGTAGGAGCGCACGAGGTTGACCTCGCCGATCCAGCCGCTGGCGATGGCGTCGTGGATCCAGTTGTGGACCGGGAGGAAGCGGTGGTTCTCCGCGATCATCAGCCGCACGTTGTTGCGCTCGGCGGCCTCGATCATTCTGCGGCAGCCCTCCAGGGTGATGGCCATGGGCTTTTCGCACAGCACGTGCTTGCCCGCATTGAGGCACTGCTCCACGATCTCCTCGTGCAGATAGTGCGGCACCGAGACCAGCACCGCGTCGATGTCCGCGGCGAGCAGCTCCTCCAGGGTCCGGTAGGCCGTCATCGCGTTGCAGTCGAAGGACCCCGCGGCGTCACAGGCCTTTTCATAGTCGATGTCGTGCACGGCGGTGTACTCGATATAGGGCGAATTCTCCGCGCCGTAGGTGTGAAAATAAAAGGGGAACCCGCATCCCACAACGCCTGTTTTCAGCCGCATAGGACCATCCTCCTTCTCCATTTTGCCAAAGCGCCCGGCGCCGCAACTTTTCGTTGAACGCCGGGCTCAGATTCATTTCCAAGCGTTTTTTCAAAACGCTTTACAGCGCCGCCCACTCCTCGATGACCTTCTCGAGGATCTCCGGGGTCAGGCCGAACTGCTTGGCCTGGGGGAACTTCGAGATCGTGCGGAACGTCATCATGTAGCCCAGCTTCAGCTGGGGGTTGGTCGTGAAGCCGGGGAAGTATTTCTCCAGCACCTCCACCGCCCCTGGGTTTTTCATGACGTCCTTGAGCTTCGTATCCAGGTTGATCGCCATTTGCCTTGCCTCCCTCTTGTTTATTTTACATGGAGCGGGCGATGGGAATCGAACCCACAACCTCAGCTTGGGAAGCTGATGTTTTGCCACTAAACTACGCCCGCTTTTACAACGGAAGCATTATAACACGCCCCGCGGAAAATTGCAAGCACTTTTTGCGGGGCTTTATAAATTCCGCAGCGTCCACGCCTGCCAGCGCAGCCGGTCCGAGAGCCAGCGGTCCTCAAAGGCGTCGCTGTGGCGCCAGGTGCCGCGCAGCTGTAAATCGCGCAGCTTGGGGTAGGGGCCGAGGCCGATCTGCTGCGGCTGCGGCGTGAGAGCGGCCTCCCCTGCCCCGCAGAGCACCTCCAGCGCGGCGGCGAGGAAGTCCGCCGGGCCCAGGGGGCCGATTTGCGGCGGCAGGAAGGTCGAAAAATCGAGGGTTTTCGCCAGCGCGCGCACCTCCTGCGCCGTGACAGTCATGGGTTTCGCGATGCCCCGGGGCTCATACAGGAAGCCGTAGACCGTGCCGGGATAAAATACATCCTCCTCCGTCAGGAGAAAACGCACGGCGGCCTGCAGGATATCGGCCACACAAAAGCGCCCAACCGGGTTGACCTGCCCGCGCAAAGCCTCGCGCAGGGCGGGGATGTCGCCGCGCCGGATCGCGCGCGCGGGCTTTTCGTTTTCCTCCTCCAATACCTGACTGACGGTGATAAATTTGAAATCGCCGTCGGCCTTCATGGCGCGGATGAGGCGGCGCAATTCGCGATAAAAATGCGCCACGCGTTCAGGGGGCTCCTTCTTGCAGGGGAGCCAATCGCCAAAGGGGCGCAGGTTCTCCCCGTCGTAGTTGACCACGTCCCAGAACTCCCGGAACAGCACGCGGTTGGGGTGGGTGTAGATCACCGCCCGCTCCCGGGTACGGAACCAGTCGAGCACCTCCGGGATGGTCGTGCTGTTGTCGTAGAAGATGGACTCCAGGGAGATCAAATACTGCATGTGCAGCCCGTTGCAGAACCACAGCCCACCCCGCGGGGAGTCGACCACCGTGTCGACATAGGCGGGGATGCCCAGTTCCGGGTAGCCGTAGAACGCCACGTAGCTGAAGCTGCTGCCCGGCGGGCAGGCGGCATAGACGTCATTCACGCCCAGGTGTTCCCTCAACAACGCGAGGCCCTCGCCCTCGCGCCGCAGGAATTCCGCCCGGGCGGCGGCGTCGTCCTCCAGGTCGGTGTATTCGTTGATCATGGGGTGCAGGGTGTGGCCGTAGGAGTGGAACTGGATCTCGTGGTGCGAAAGGGCCTCCTTCACATCGTCGCGGCCCCAGGCGCCCAGCTGCCGCGCCAGCAGGCCCACCACGCAGAAGTTGCCCCGCACCCCCTCCTCCCGCAGGAGGTTGGCCAGGTCCCGGATGGCGTCGGCGGCCTCGTCGCTGGTGAAATCCTCGGTGTCGAAGGAGAACAGGACCTCGGTCACAGGAGGCCCCCGATCCAGCGCGCAAGGGCCTTGGCGGGCCAGAGCGCGCCCTGCCCCACCTTCTCCAGGAGGTACAGCGCCCAGAACTGGTAGTACCGGCCGTCGCTGCTGCGTGCCTTCACCTGCGAGCCCGGCAGCTTCGACAGCGCGCGGTAGGTCACCGGCTGCTTGCAATAGCTCCAGGGCTCGCTTTCGTCCAGGACGAACAGGGTCGCGCCGCGGTTGACGTCCGCGCCGTCGATGTCGAAGGTGGTGGAGGGGCAGCCCACCAGGTCGATCCCCCTGATCTGCGCGGTGAAATCGTTGGCGTGGTCGTGGCCGAAGACGGCCGCCACGATGTCGCCGCGCTCCACCCAGGCGTCGAACTGGCCGTCGCTGTAATAGGGCGGGCTGACCCGCTCCAGGATCACGCCGCCGAACTTCAGGAGGTTCGGCACCAGCAGGCGTGAAGTGCCCAAAACCGTCATGGTGAGGTTGGGAATCTCAAAGGGCACGGCGGGGTAGATCTCGAAGGTCTCCGGCACGGGGATGTGCTGGAACGCCAGCGAGGGCACCTTCCCCCCGCCGTTTTGCGCCTGCAGGGCCGCGCTCTCGGATCTGTACCAGTCGATCTGGTCCCTGTGCACCCAGTCGTAGCCGTCGAAGCCCGCCGGGGCGGACTGCCCGGAATCGAAGAACCACAGGTTCGATACGAGCCTGCCCGCGTCCGCGCCGCTGTAGACGGGCAGGTGGAACACGCTTTTGCCGTCCCCCAGCGCGTCATAGGCCAGGCAGCCGGGGAAGCTCTGGTACATCGCCATCATGGCGGCGCGGCCATCCTGCCCGCCGGGGCGGTACTCCTGGTCGTGGTTGCCCCAGACAAAGGCGAAGGGCACGCCGCGCTCCACCACCGGGCCGATGATCTTCGCGATGGCGGCAAGCTCGCTCTGCGCGTTCTCGCAGGCGGAGCCCGCCACGTTGTCGCCGTCGAACACCACCAGATCGGGCTTGGCGTAGTCGATGGCCTCGCCGAGGAAGGCGATCATCTCCGGGTAGTCCGTGTTGTGCTGGTGGGTGTCGGTGAACACCAGGATGCGGAATTTTCCATTTTCGCCGTATCGCAGAGCCGGCCCCGACGCCGAGACGCCCGCCGCCCCCATCGCGCACAGAAGGCACAGGGCTGCGGCCCCCGCCAGAATTTTTTTGAAAACTTTCATGTGACTCTCCTTTTTGAATGCTTGCACATAGTATAACACACAAAAGTTGCCCGCGCAAGATTGACATTTCCCAGAATTTCAATTACAATTGATTTATCGCGAGGGGAGGCATGCCATTTGCAGAGCAGGACCAAGTACGCCATCAGCGGGACGCAGGTGAAGTCTCTGTTCGGCGCAGCGGGGCTGGGCGAGGTGGCGGGCATCGCCCAGCTGGGCGACGGGATGTTCAACAACGTCCTGGCCGTCACGGCGGGCGGGGAAAAATACGTGCTGAAGGTCGCCCCGCCGCCCGGGGTGCGGGTGCTCGCCCACGAGCGGGAGCTCATGCGGCAGGAGCTGCGCTATTTCGCCCTGCTGCGGGAGCGCACGTCCATACGCGTCCCCCGCGTGCTGTTCCAGGACCTCACCCGGGAGATCATCCCCTGCGACTGGTTCATCATGGAGTTCCTGCCCGGGCAGCGTCTGGACAAGGCCAAGCTCTCGAAGGGGGAGAAGGCCGATGCGGACGCTGCGATCACGGACATCCTGGACCAATTCCACGCGATCGAGGGGACGGGCTTCGGCTATGAGCAGATGGGCCTCGAGCCCAGCTGGTATCTCGCCCTGCGCAAGATGGTGCAGGGCCTCGTGGACGACTGCGCGCACTTCGGCAGGCGCTGCGTTCTGGGCAAAAAGCTGCTGAAATACATCGACCAGCACCGCGCCATGCTGGAGGCCGTGCCCTGCGTGCTGGTGAACTTCGACCTGCACCCCATGAACATCTTCTATCATGCGGGCGAATTGACCATCATCGACCTGGAGCGCTATTTCTGGGGCGACTGGATCGGCGACTGCATGTACCGGGGCACGGCGCCGCCCAAGGGCTTCACCCGTGACGAGCGCATCCGCTACTACCTGCTCAAGGCCTATCTGGCGGTGATCATGTGCGCGGAAAAATATTCGCGCTACCGCCCGTGGAATTTCTTCTGGTGGCTCGACGTCGTGGGCACGGTGTCCTTTGGCCTTTTGAGCTTCCCCGCGCTGCGGAGGCTTTCGAGATGAGGAAGCGATTGTTTGGAAAGAAAAACATGATATAGAAAGGGTTTGATCCTATGTTTACCCGCCGTGTTGTCACCGTCCTGCTGCGCCTGCTGAAGCTGCCCTTCAACCGCGTCGTGCTCTCCGCCAGCGGGTTCAAGCGCGTCGCGGCATTCTTTGTCGTGCTGTTCCAGCTGTGCGGGGCGCTGCTGTTCGACTGGCCCACCACCCCGGACGGCCCGCCCATCGACATGTCCAAGTTCAAGCTCGTCTGGCAGGACGAATTCGATCAGGGCGAACTGGACAAAAACATCTGGAGCGGCCATTACATCTGGCAGGCGGAGGGCTATCAGCGCGACACCTCCTGGTGGGATATGGACCACGTCAAGGTGGAGGGCGGCAACCTGGTCATCACCGCCGAATACAAGGACGAGGGCCCGAGCGCCACAGGGTACTATGCCTCCGCCATAGACACAAGCCCCGCGGGCCAGTACTACGGCGGCAAGGGCTACGAGCAGCGCTACGGCTACTATGAGATCCGCTGCAAATTCCCGGAGGGCGACGGCTTCAACCCCGCGTTCTGGCTGCTGTGCGAGGGCATGTTCCTGGGGGAGCCCTCCGGCGTCAACGGCTGCGAGATCGACGTGTTCGAGACCAAGACCAACCCCTCCGGCGGCACGAGGCGCTACAAGGATTCGGTCTATCACACCATCCACGTGGGCGGCTATAAAGAGAACCACAGGTCGGAGATGCAGGGGCATTTCTACGTGGACAATCCCACAGGGCAGTTCAACACCTACGGCTTCGAGTGGAACGAAAATGAGTATATCTGGTACATCAACGGGATCGAATCTGCGCGCACAAGCTTTGCCGGGGTGTGCCAAGTGCCGATGTACCTGATCATCTCCCTGGGCGTGGACGAAAACGTGAACAAGGAGCAATTGCCCGCGCGGCTCATCGTCGACTATGTGCGGGCATACCAATATAGGGACCTTTTGTAGGAGGCGGTTCCTTGCTTGACCCCGGGCAGCTGGCGACCTGGGTCCATGCCGCCGCGCTGGAGCTGGCGTGCGGCAAAAGCGCGGCCGAGCTGGCCGTGCTGGGCAGCGTATTCACCCAGCTGGGGGACACTCTGACCACCATATCGGCGCAAAAGAGCCTGATGGAGGCGCAAAAAAGCCCATAGGCTACCTATAGCTTCTTCTGCGCCGCAAGGGTGTTCCTCTCCCAGAACACACCATCGGTATATCCCTGGATCGCGGGGTTGCTTGCCGCGATCTCCAGGCGCTTTTGCGCCAGGGCGCAGTACGCCTCCTCGCGCTCGACGCAGAGGAAGCCGCGCCCGAGCTTTCTCGCAACAACGGCGGAGGTCCCGCTCCCGGCAAAGGGGTCCAGTATCACGTCCCCCGGGTTGGAGCTGGCGAGAATCAGCCTGGCGCAGAGCTTCTCGGGCTTCTGCGCCGGGTGGTCCGTGTTCTCCGGCATGGACCAGTAGGGCACGGTGATGTCGTCCCAGAAATTCGATGGGTACGTGTCCCGGAATTTTTCATTGTCTTCTTCGGCCCAGCCCTTTGGGACGCCGTCGACGCGGTAGGGCGCGAGCACGCGGCGGCGCAGCTTGACGCTGTCCGCGTGGAAGGTGTAATTCTTCGGCGACACTGTGGCGAACCAGATGTCCTCCATGGCGTTCTTCCAGTTTTTCTGCGCGCCGCGGCCCTTTTCGCGCTGCCAGGTGATGCGGTTCTGGATGGTGAAGAACTCGCCCAGGATACCGCCGATCACCATGCTGCTGCGCCAGTCGCTGCAGACATAGACGCTGGCGGTGTCCTTCAGCGCGTGCCGGACGGCCTCCAGCCACCGGCGCGTGAACGCGGCGTAGTCGCCGTCGCTCATCTTTTGGAAGGCGCTGTCCCCGTAGGCCTTGCGCAGGTTGTACGGCGGGTCGGCGATCAGCAGGTCGGCGCACCTGTCCGGCAGGGCGGGGAGGACGTCGAAGGCATCCGCGCAGAGGATCGCGTCGGCCATGCCCGGTGAATATGCGCGCGGGCACCGGGCCGCGTAGCGATGCTGCTCGCCCTCGGCAAGCGTGATTGTCCGGTTGCGCGGGGCGCGAGGCATGGCGGCACCCCCCTGCTATGATGCGGGCGGCCCGCAGGCCGCCCCTACAGTATTTTTGTCAATGTTTGTGCGCGTCGTCCGGAATCCCGTCCCCGCCGAACTGCGCGGATTGCAGCATCAATTGCGGGTCAATGCCGTTGAACTGGCCGGGCCCGGCGAACGCCGCATACATTTCATCCAATTTTTCGAGCTCCGCCCGGGCGTCCTCGCGCTTCGCCAAGGCCTGCATGGCGGGGAACTCACTGTAGCGCCGATCGAACCAGCCGCGCACAAAATCTGCCGGCTGCTCGCTCTGGCTGCTGAGCATCATCTCCCCCTGCCAGCCATACCAGGGGTAGCATACAACACTTTGCGCGAGCTCTTCCGTTGTCATACCCGCGATGACGTCTTCGGGAATGTTGAGGCGGCCTGGCCCCACATACCCAAACTGCCCCCAGATTTCCAGCCCAGGCCGCACGGGATAGCGGTAGCCGATGTAGCCCTCGGGGTAGTATTCCTCGTCCGGAGTGATGGGGTATGGCTGGGTGGTGGTCTCTTCCGGTGGCTCGGGCTCTTTCGGCGCGCGCGCATACCAAATACCTGCCGCGATCACCGCGAAAACCAACAGGGCAACGGGAACCAAAATCGCCAGTCTATGTTTTTTCATGCCGCACCTCCTGCGCTTTTAACTGTATGACTGCGCTGGAGGGCGTTTCGTTACACCCCTGCCGCCGCTTTTAAGTCCTCCACCCGGTCCAGCTTCTCCCACGGCAGGTCGATATCCGTGCGCCCCACGTGGCCCAGCGCCGCCAGTTGGCGGTAGATCGGCCTGCGCAGGTTGAAGGCCTTGATGATGGCCGTGGGCCGCAGGTCGAACACCTCGGCCACCAGCGCGCCCAGCTGGGCCTCCGGCAGGACGCCCGTCCCGAAGGTGTCCACGCGCACGCTCACCGGGTGGGCCACCCCGATGGCGTAAGCGAGCTGTATTTCGCACTTTTTTGCCAGGCCCGCGGCCACCAGGTTTTTCGCCGCGTGCCGCGCCGCGTAGGCCGCCGAGCGGTCCACCTTGGTGGGGTCCTTGCCCGAAAAGCTGCCGCCGCCGTGCCGCGCGTAGCCGCCATAGGTGTCCACGATGATCTTGCGCCCGGTCAGGCCGCTGTCGCCCGCGGGGCCGCCGACGACGAAGCGCCCGGTAGGGTTGACGTAATAGATCGTCTCGCTGTCCAGCAGGCTTGCGGGGATGATGGGCTTGATCACCTTTTCGATGATATCCGCACGGATCGTCTCCAGGCTCGCGTCAGCCGCATGCTGCGTGGAGACCACGACCTTGTCCACCCGCACGGGGTTGTCGTCCTCGTCGTACTCCACGGTCACCTGGGATTTGCCGTCGGGCCGCAGGTAGGGCAGCGTGCCCTCCTTGCGCAGCACCGTCAGCTGCCGGACGAGGGCGTGCGCCAGGGCGATGGGCAGGGGCATCAGCTCCGGGGTCTCGTCGCAGGCGTAGCCGAACATGAGCCCCTGGTCCCCCGCTCCATTTGTTTCGGCCTCATCCTCCGCGCCGCCTTTTTTCTCGAAGCTCTTGTCCACCCCCAGCGCGATGTCGGGCGACTGCTCGTCGATGGCGGTGAGCACGGCGCAGGTGTGGCCGTCGAAGCTCATCGCGGGGCTGTCGTAGCCCGCCTCGATGATCACCTGCCGCGCGAGCTTCGGGATGTCCACGTAGCACGAGGTGCTGATCTCGCCCATGATCCACACCACGCCCGTGGTGGTGCAGCACTCGCAGGCCACGCGGCCCTGCGGGTCCTGCGCCATGATGGCGTCCAGCACGGCGTCGGAGATCTGGTCGCACAGCTTGTCCGGGTGCCCCTCGGTGACGGACTCGGAGGTGAAGAGTTTGCGGTTCTGGTTGTCCATGATGTTTTTCCCCTCTGTAAAAAATGATTGTAAAAAACACTCGCCCTCAGCACAGCCGAAAACGAGGTAGCAAAAACCTTATCTTTCGGTCCCACCGCAGGATGTAGCACCTTTGCACAAAGAACATGCGGGCATGTTCTTGGCAGGTTGCCGGGCATCATAGAGCCTGTTCTCTCCGCCGCTCTCAATAAGGTGATATTCAGTTTTGGCCATTATAAGAACCTGCCTTTCGGCAGAACCTTGTAATTCGCTTTGCTCATTATAGCACGGATCGCGGGGGTTGTCAAGCGTGATTCTTCCATATGTGCAGCACGCCCTCGTCGTTGAGCATCTTGATCAGGATGAGCAGCACGGGCACCAGGAACATGCCCACAAAGCCGAACAGCTGCAGCCCGATGTACATGCCCATCAGCGTGACCACGGGCGGCAGGCCCAGGCTCGCTGCCACGACCTTGGGCTCGAGGATCTGCCGCACGACGATCATGACCACCCACAGCACCAGCAGCCCCACGCCCAGCCCGATGTTCCCCATGACGAAGCTGTAGAGGAACCAGGGGATCAGCACCGTGCCCACGCCCAGCACCGGCAGGATGTCGATCAGCGCGGTGATAAACGCGATCCACAGCAGGTATTTGCCGTTGTATACGCCGATGAAGCGCAGCAGCAGCAGCCCCAGCACAAGCTCGGTGAACGACACGCCGATGATGATGGAGTACGAGCGCACCAGCTTGCCCAGGGAGGAGAGCACGATCCGCTTGGCGGCCGAGAGCGCGTGGCTGCGCTCGGGGTTCAGCTGGCGCTTGAGGAAGCCCACGATCCTGTCGTAGCCGGAGGTCATGAAGAAGCTGCTGATGATGGTGACGACAATGGAAAGGGCCATGATCGGGATCCTGCCCGCGATGACGATCATGCCGCTGACGGGCGCCTTGAACCACTCCAGGTTGACGTGGCTGAGCAGGCTGCCGAAGACGCCCACGCTCTCCCCGTCCGCGTTGACCCCCGCCAGCAGGCCCTTGGTGAAGTTGGCCAGCCACTGGTTGATGCGGATCTCCAGGTCGTCCGGCAGCCACTGCACCAACTGGTTGATGCGCAGCTCCAGGGACTTGATGATCTTCGGCAGGTTCTGCACCTGGCCGGAGAGGTAGTCCGCGAAGCTCTTCGCCGCGCTCCAGATCCGCGCGCCGATGAGGATGACGGCCACCACGATCAGCAGGTAGAACAGCAGCACCAGCACCACCGAGGTGAAGCTTTTTTTCAGCTTGAACTTGCGCTGGGCGAAGTTCATGGGGCGCTGCAGCAGCACCGCCACAAAGAAGGCGAAGAGGAAGGGGAACACCAGCCAAAGGGCGTATTTCATGAACAGATAGAACCCCGCCAGGATCAGCAGGTAATAGGCGATGTCGATGATCCGGGCCAGGCGGGCCTCGGTCCTGGTTCCAAGCTGCATGGAATCCCTCCCTTCCGCGCGCCCTTTGGGAGGGCGCCTCTATAGTGTATACGTTTTCATAAAAAATTGCAAGCCCAATTTTGGCGTTTTTGTAAATTCCCCATGAACACAACATAAATTCTGGTTTGGCCTCTTGCTATTTGCAGAAAAACAAGGTATACTATTCTGGTCCGGAATACATAATGCAGGAGGCGCAGATATGGGCAAAGCAAAGGCGGCGGACGGAAAACCGCGCTTGAATTACCCAAAGACAATTCTTACGGGCTTCGGCTTCATGGGCAGCTCCATCGCGTGGGCCATCTACGACCCCTACATCACGAAGATACTCAACAGATTCCTCTCTGCCTCGCCCGTTGTGGCCGAGTGGAGCGCGAAGCTCGCGGATTCGCCGCTGCTGCGGCAGATGACGGATACCCAGGGCGCCGTCACAGGCGTGGCGGTGGGCGCCACCTTCACCCTGGTGCCGCTGCTGATCGGCATCATCATGACCTTCGACAACATCTCCGGGGTCATCTTCCAGCCCCTGTTCGGCAGGCTGTCGGACGGCTTTCACTCTCGCCTGGGCAAGCGGCGGCCCTTCGTCATGATCGGCGCGCCCATCTCGGCGCTGCTGTTCGCGCTGATCCCCTGGATGGGCAGCCTGGCGGGCGTGATGGCGTGCGTGATCCTGTTCGTGTTCGTCATGTCGCTGTGGCGCTCCCCCGTGGTGGCCCTCATGCCGGACCTGACGCCCCCCGAACTGCGCTCCGACGGCAACGCGGTGATCAACCTCATGGGCGGCGTGGGCCTGCTGGTGGGCATGGTGGCCGGCACGATCGCGACGGCGTTCTACACCCTGACCCGGGGGATCCCCAAGGACCAGATCAACGAATTCGACACCTTCCCGGCGGTGTTCCTCATCGGCGCCGTGGTGATGGTCGTCGGCATGCTGGTGCTGATGTTCTTCGTCAAGGAGCAGGACAGCCGGCTGCTCAGCGCGGACGTGCTGGAGGCCAGGAACGAGGCCGAGCGCAAGGCCGCCGAAAAGAAGGCGAAGGAGGAGGACCGGCTTGCCCGCAAGGCGATGAAGCTGACAAAGGGCGAGCGCAGGAGCCTGCTCTTCATGCTCGCGTGCCTGTTCTTCCTGTTCGGCGCCGCGAACGCCATCCAGACCTTCTTCTCCCTGTTCGCCGAGGAGGTCCTGCACATCCAGACCGCGAGCGCGACCCTGCTCATGGCGCTGTTCGGGCTGTGCAGCATGGCGGCGGCCATCCCCTCTGGCAAGCTGGGGCAGAAATTCGGCCGCAAGAAGACGATCCTGCTCGGGCTCGGGCTGTTCCTGGGGGCCTTCGTGGTGTTCTTCGCGGTGTTTTTGGTGTCCCTGAGCGGCAGGGGGCTGTCCATGGGGACCTTCACCGCGCTCAACCAGAGCGACCCCGGCGCCGTGGCGGACGTCACGCGGCTGCTCGGCCTGCTGATCTATCCCGTGATGGTGATCGCCGGCGCCGCCAACATGATGATCACGGTCAACACCCTGCCCCTGGTGCTCGAGATCGGCGGCATCGAGCGCGTGGGCACCTTCACCGGCTACTACTACACCGCCACCTTCAGCGCGCAGATCGCCTCCCCCATCGCCTACGGCTTCTTCCGCATGTTCAGCGGCAGCTATATTTCGCTGTTCTACTACAGCCCGATCCTGTTCGCTTTGGCGGTGCTGGCGATCCTGTTTGTCCGCCACGGCGAGGCCATACCGCAGGATGTGATCAAAGAGGCGGAAGAGGCGGGCTGACCCGACGCTTATAGCATCTAGAAAAGAGGTACGCTCCATTGCATGACATCATTCAGCTGAAACAGATGACCAAGGCCTACGGGTCGAAGGTCGTGCTGGAAAACATCGACCTGAGCATCCCGAAGGGGAGCTTCGTCGGGCTCATGGGGCCCAACGGCTGCGGCAAGACCTCGCTGATGAAGATCCTCACGGGGATGATCAACGACTACAGCGGCATCGTGCGCATCGACGGCCAGCCCGTGGGGGCGTATACCAAGAGCATCACGGCCTACCAGCCGGACAGGAGCTACCTGCCCCAGTGGATGAGCGCCAAGCAGTGCGTCAACTACATGGCCGATTTCTACAGGGATTTCGACAAACCCAAGGCCATGAAGATGCTAGACGCCTTCCAGCTGGAGCCCGGGCAGCGCGTGAAGACCATGAGCAAGGGCATGCAGGACAAGATGCTGCTGCTTCTGACCATGTGCCGCAGCGCGAAGCTCTACGTGCTCGATGAACCCCTGGGCGGCGTTGACCCTTCCGCGCGTCAGTTCATACTGGATACCATCCTGAACAACCGCCCAAAGGACAGCTCGGTCCTGCTGTCCACCCACATGATCTACGACATGGAGCGCATCTTCGACTACGCGCTGATGATCGGCAAAAAGCAGGTGCTCCTGTTCGATTCCGTGGCGAATCTGGAGGCCCAGGGCAAGACGCTCAACGAACTGTTCCAGGAGGTGTTCCCCTATGTTGGCTAAGCTGCTGAAAAACGACTTTATCCAGACCGGGCGCCTGTACCTGTGGGTGCTGGGCGTGGGCGTTGTGGGCGGCGGCATCGGCGCGCTGTTCACGCTGATGCAGGACATCGGCCCGGGGAAGCTCTTCGTCGCGCTGCTGTGGAACATGCTGCTCATGGTGGGCGCGGCGGTGCTGGAGGTGATGGCCGTGGTGGTCATCCTCATCAGCACCAACCGCTCCCTGTTCTCCGAGCGGGGCTATCTGACCTTCGCGCTGCCGGTCTCCACCCTGGAGATGCTCGCCTCCAAGTTCGTCACCATGGTGACCTTCATGCTGCTGAGCATCGCCGAGGCCGTGGGCCTGATCTACGTGGCCATGTCCAACATGCGCCGCGTGGTGGGCAACGCGGCCGAAGGCCTGCTGGATCAGATGAACATGGAGGGCTTCAAGGAATCCCTCAGCGCGGACGCGCTGGGCCTGCCCTCCTTCAGCGAGCTCATGCAGTTTTTGGCCTTCGTGCTCATCGTGGTGGTCGTGTTCCTCATCCTGGCCATGATGATCTGCCTGTTCGTGCTCACCATCAGCCATGTGCGGCCCTTCCAGGCCAAACCGGGCCTGTGGATCCCCATCTTCCTGGTGGGCGGCATCATCTTCTGCCAGCAGATCGTGAGCGTGATCAGCAAATACCTCCAGATCAACGTCTCCCTGGGCCTGGGCCAGATGCTGGGCAGCGAGAGCGCAAAGGTCAACATGACCACCGCCATCGTCATGCTGGGCCTGAGCGCGGGCCTGTTCTTCCTCACAAACTGGATGCTGAGCAGGAAGATCTCACTAAAATGACAATGCGCCTTGGCGTCTACGGCGGCAGCTTCAACCCGCCGCACCTGGGGCACTTACGCGCAGCCCTGTTCTTTCAGCAGAGCCTCGCGCTTGATCAGGTCCTGATCGTCCCGGCGAAGGAGGCCCCGCTAAAAACAGCGCCTGCTGCGGTCTCCGGCGGGGACCGCCTGGAGCTGTGCCGGCGAACCTTCCCCTTCCCGGTATCCGACATGGAACTGCGCCGCCCCGGCGCGAGCTACACCGTGGACACCCTGCGGGACTTGCACGCACAGCACCCCGGCGCCGAATTATTTCTGCTCGTCGGCGAGGACCAGCGAGAAAAATTCCACCTGTGGAGGGACTGGGAGGAGATCCTGCGGCTGGCGGAGCTGTTCGTCCTGCCCCGGGCCGGTGAGGGCGTCGAGGGCTTCATTCCCCTGGAGATCAGCTCGACGGAGATACGCCTGCGCCTGCTGCTGGAGGAGGACTGCTCGGCTTATCTCGCCCCGCAGGCCCTGGCGTATATCCACGAAAAGCGGCTCTATCAGCCGCTGACGCCCGAACGGCTGCACCACAGCCGCTGCGTGGCCGAAGCCGCACAGGCTCTGGCCCTGCGGTACGGCGCGGACCCCAAGCAAGCCCGGCTGGCGGGCCTGCTGCACGACTGCGCGAAGTCCATGACCCTCGATGCCCAGCAGAGCCTCTGCGAGCGCTACGGCAAGCCTCTGCGGCCTGAGGATTTGATTGCGCCGCCGGTGTGGCACGCCTTTGCGGGGGAGGCGTTTCTGGCCCTCGCGTGCGGCGTGGCCGACCCGGAGGTGCTCTCCGCGGTGCGGTGGCACACCCTGGGCCACGCGGGCATGACCCTTCTGGAGGAGTGCGTCTACGTGGGGGATTTGATCTCCGCCGACCGGGACTACCCGGACGTGGAGCGCGTGCGCGCCCTTGCGGCGCGGGACCTGCACGCGGCCAGCATCTATATTCTGGAGTATATTTTCGCAAAGCGGCGGAAAAAGGGAGACAGGCCGCCTCACCCGGATTCCCTGGCATGGTACAATGACTTAAAAGGAGTTTATTGATGCAAGAAGCGAAGCTTTTAAAAGCCCTCGCGGCCATTCTGGACAACAAAAAGGCGCAGGATCTCGTGGCCATCCACACCACCGAGCAGACCATCCTCGCGGACTACTTCCTCATCTGCACGGGCACGTCAACGACGCACGTGAAGGCCCTGGCGGACGACCTCGAGTTCGAGATGAAGAACCAGCACGGCGTGCTGCCCCGGGGCGTGGAGGGCCGCGCCACCGGCTGGATCCTGCTGGACTACGGCACGGTGCTGGTGCACATCTTCATGAAGGAGCAGCGGGAATACTACAACCTCGAGCGCCTGTGGGAGGACAGCGAGCACGTGGAGGTCCTGCCATGATTCTAAGCAACCCCGTCGTCGACGCGGTTTTGGCGCGCCAGACCATACGGGAATACAAGCCGGAGCAGATCGCCGCGGATCAGCTGGAAACCCTGATGCTGGCGGCGCTGCGGGCCCCCAGCGGGCGCAACACCCAGCCGATTCACGCGCGGTTTTGCCAAAACGCCGCCATGCTGCGGGAGATGCAGATCGACTTCAAGAACATCGTGGGGTGGGATACCCCTGTACATACGAAATCGGACGTCAACCCCTTCTACCACAACGCGCCGACGTTCGCCTTCCTCTTCGCCCAGGGCGACAGCCGCATGGACGCCGGCCTGATGGCCGAAAACGTCTGCATCGCCGCGCAGGGCCTCGGGCTCGGCACGGTGCTCGTGGGCAGCGTGGGGGCCCTGTTCTCCGACGAAACCGCCGGGCCGAAATGGAAGCAGGCCCTGAACATCCCGGCGGACTGGCTGTTCATGGTCGGCGTGGGCATCGGGTATCCCAATGAATCGCCCGAGATGAAGCCCAGAACGAAGATCAAATTCAGGTTGTCGCTTAATTGTACATTGTGCATTGTAAATTGTAAATTGAACCGGAGGTTCCCATGCGCTACACCAGCACGCGCGACGCGCGCGTCGACGTCACCTCCTCCCAGGCCATCGCCCGGGGCATCTCGCCCGACGGGGGGTTGTACCTGCCCAAAAGCATCCCGGCGCTGTCGCTGTGGGAGATCAAGGCCCTGGCCGAGATGGACTATGTCGGCCGGGCGGAGCATATCCTCTCGAAGTTCCTCACCGCCGAGGGCGGCTGGACCCGCGACGAGTTGCAGGAGCACATCGGCGCCGCCTACACCGGCACCTTCGCCGACCCCGCCGTGGCCCCTCTGCGGGACTTCGGCGAGAACGTGCACATCTTGGAGCTATTCCACGGGCCCACCTGCGCCTTCAAGGACCTGGCGCTGCAGCTGCTGCCCCGCCTGCTGGTGGCCTCCGCCGCCAAGGCGGTCGGCGGCAACAAAGAGATTCTGATCCTGACCGCCACCTCCGGGGACACCGGCAAGGCCGCCCTGGAGGGCTTCAAGGACGTCGCCGGGACGAGGATCATCGTGTTCTACCCCTGTGAGGGCGTGAGCGCCGTGCAGAAGCGCCAGATGGCCTCCCAGGAGGGCGGGAACGTGCGGGTGGTGGGCGTCATCGGCAACTTTGACGACGCGCAGACCGGCGTGAAGTCCATCTTCGCCAACGAGAACATCGGCGTGGTGCTCGCCACCCGGGGCCGCTTCCTGTCCTCGGCCAACTCCATCAATTGGGGACGCCTCGCCCCGCAGATCGTCTACTACGTCAGCGCCTACTGCGACCTTCTGCGCGCCGGGAAGGTCACCGCGGGGGAGGCGATCAACATCGTGGTGCCCACGGGCAACTTCGGCAACATCCTGGCGGCCTACTACGCCAAGCGCATGGGCCTGCCCGTGAAGAAGCTCATCTGCGCCTCCAACAAAAACCGCATCCTCACGGACTTCTTCGAGACCGGGGTCTACAACCGCAACCGGCCGTTCTATGCCACCAGCTCGCCCTCCATGGACATCCTCATCTCCAGCAACCTGGAGCGCCTGCTGTACCTGGCCGCCCGGCGCGACGCCGAGCAGTGCGCCGGCTGGATGCGCCAGCTGGGCGCCGACGGCAAATACGCCGTGCCGCCTGAGATTCTGCGCTCCCTGCAGAGCGAGTTCGCCGCCGGCAGCTGCGACGAGGCGCAGTGCGCCGCCGCCATTTTGAAGGCGCGCAGGGACCACAACTACCTCAGCGACACCCACACCGCCGTGGCCCTGCACGTGCTGGAGCGTTATCGCGCCGATACGGGAGATATGACCCGCAGCGTGGTGGTCTCCACCGCCAGCCCCTTCAAATTCGCTGGCAGCGTGCTGGAGGCTCTGGGCGAGCCCGCCCCGGCGGACGAGTTCGACGCCCTGGAGGCCCTGGAGGCCGCCGCGGGTATCCCCTGCCCGGCCCCCCTGCGCGGCCTGCGGGAGAAACCCGTACGCTTCACCGAGACCTGCGCCCCGGCCAGGATGGCGGAGTACACGCGATGGTAAAAACCACTGCATTCGAGCCCCTTGAGCTCGCCTACATACCTGTACCCCCCGGCCTCGTCTGCGGCGTGGACGAGGCCGGGCGCGGCCCGCTCGCGGGGGACGTCTACGCCGCCGCGGTGATCCTCCCGGAGGACTACGACCTGCCCGGCCTGAACGACTCCAAGCAGTGCACGGAAAAAGCCCGCGAGCGCCTGTTTGAAGCCATCACAGCGCAGGCCATCTCTTGGGCCATTGGGACTTCAACAGTGGACGAAATCGCAAATCTAAATATCCTGCGGGCCGCGCTGCTGGCCATGCGCCGCGCCGTGGAGGCCCTCTCGCCGCCCGCGGCCTTCGCCCTGGTGGACGGCAACCAGCGCCCGCCGCTCGCCATCCCCTGCGAGGCCGTCGTGCGCGGGGACGCCCGCTGCGCCAGCATCGCTGCGGCCTCCATCCTCGCCAAGGTGAGCCGCGACCGCGCCATGGTGGAGCTGGACGCGCAGGTCCCGGGCTACGGCTTCGCGCAGCACAAGGGCTACGGCACCCGCGCGCACTACGAGGCCCTGGAGCGGCTGGGGCCGAGCTATGTGCACCGGCTAAGCTTTTTGCATTGACTGCGCAAAGCCTTTCAACTCCCCGATCAGGGCGTCTATGCTCTCTCCGACATGCTTATGTACCTGATACGCCAGCCGGTTGCCGAACATGTGCAGCAGAAAATTGATTCCGCACAGCACATTCTCGATGCCCTCGGGGTCGGGCGGGAGGATCTTCAGGGTCTCGGCCATCGCCAGCTCGCGGCAATGGTAGCTGGGCGGGAAACTATCGATGATCTCCCGCGTTTTTTTCATGTCGCCCAGCTGCAATGAGTAGATACCGCTCAGGATTGCCTTGGCGCGCAGGCGCATGTTGTCGTCCGTGCAGTCGTCCAGGATGCGTTCACACAGCCCAATCGCCTCGTCGCACAGCGCCGGGGCGATTTTTACGCCGTTGTCGATGCAGCCGATGGCGCAGGCCAGCTCCGCCTGGAGCAGAAAGCTCGAGGGGAACTCCCGCAGCGCGCGGCGCAGGATGTCCACCGGCTCGTCGAAGACGCCCTGCCACTGCAGGCCGTGGGCCTGCTCGATATACGCCTTGATTTTCGCGTCCCGCTTGCCCCGGTCCACGCAGAGCAGGTCGTCCACGCTCACGCCGAAATAATCCGCGATGGCGGGCAGCAGCTCGATGTCCGGGTAGCAGGCCTCCGACTCCCAGCGGGAGACCGCCTGCGCCGTGATGCCAAGGGTCTCCGCCAGGCGCTCCTGCGTGACGCCGTGCCTGGCCCGCAGGGCCTTGATTTTGCCGCCAACTTGCACTGTCATACCGTTCTACCTCCTAGTAGCAACAGTATAGCGCAGGTGGGCGGCAAAAGCAATTGTCAATCAATTGTTTTTATTTCAATCATTGGTTGAATAAATAACACGGCCTTATTCCAACGCGAGTTCCTCGTCGGTGACCTCTATTTCGCCATGCTCGGCCTCATATGCTCTGATTTCCTTTTTGATCAGATACTCGATCATGTTTGTCAGAGAGCGCGACTCCTGTAATGCGATTTTTTTGATCTTCACGTGAACCTTCAGGTCCAGCCTTAAGGTGAATTGCGATTTGATGATGGGCACTGTGACACCTCCTTTTTGTGTTATGGTATCACTTTCATTTCTTTTTGTCTGGTTTCTACTTGACACCACACCGCCACATTGCGTGACGGGCCATTTTTTATTATATTTTTTTCAACCATTGGTTGAAAACCCCGGTTTTGGCGCACTTTTCTGCGCCAAAACCGGGGTTTCCGCGGGTATAGTGTAGGGACTATTTTTCGCACCTTGAAAATTGAATAAATAACACAGCTAAATATAGCTGTTATGTAGAGACGCACGGCTGTGCGTCTCCATACAAGACAAACATTCCGCAGGAGACGCACAGCCGTGCGTCTCTACATAAGCCACCCGGTCTATGCTATAACTACAACTCCCGCAGTATCTCCACGCCTCGCCCCAGCTGCTCGTCCGTCGGCGTCGAGAAGTTCAGGCGCACCGCGTTGATGGGGTCGCCCTGCTCCACCGCGAAGGCGACGCCCGGCACCACGGCCACCTTCTTTTCCACCGCGCGGCGGGCGTAATCGAGCATGCCGACGCCCTCCGGCAGCTCGCACCAGAGGAACAGCCCCCCCGCCGGGCGCTGGAACCGCAGGACGGTGCCCATTAGGCCATCGCACATCAGGTCGCGCTTGGCCGTATAGATCGCGCGGATTTTCTCGATGTGTCCGGCGACATCGTAGTTCTTCATCCACTCATCCACGATAATCTGGTTGAAGATGGGCGTGTGCACGTCGCTGGCCTGCTTGCCCACGGTCATCTTCGCGATGATGGGCGCCGGCGCGAGCGCGTAGCCCACCCGCAGACCCGGCGAGAGGATCTTCGAGAACGAGCCCGCGTAGATCACGATGCCGTCCGTGTCGAAGCTCTTGATGCAGGGCAAAGCTTCCCCTTCATAACGCAGCTCGCCGTAGGGGTTGTCCTCCAGGATCAGCACGCCGTACTGCCGCGCGAGCGCGTAGACCCGGCGGCGCTTCTCTTCACTCATGGTGACGCCCGAGGGGTTCTGGTAGTTCGGGATGGTGTAGACGAAGCGCACGTTCTTCTCCGTGCGCAGGATGGCCTCCAGGGCGTCCACGTCCATGCCGTCATGCTGAAGAGGAACCCCACGTAACCGCGCCCCGTATGACCGAAAAGTGTTCAGCGAGCCGATGAACGACGGGCTCTCGGCGATGACCACGTCGCCCTCGTTGCACAGGGCCTTCGTGGCGAGGTCCACCACCTGCTGCGCGCCCGAGGTGATGATCAGGTCGTCATCGTCAGACCCAATCCGCAGACGATTTTTAATGTCCTCACGGACCCGCGCGCGCAGCGGCGTATACCCTTCGGTGATGCCGTATTGCAGGCAGTCCACGGGGCGCTCAGCCAAAAGGCGCGCGCTGATCTCCCGCACGGCCTCCACGGGGAAGGCCTCGGGCGCGGGGTTGCCCGCGGCAAAGGGGATGATCCCCGGCTGCGAGGTGGCCTTGAGGATCTCGCGGATGGCCGAGGGGGCCAGGTTGCTGATCTTGTTGGAGAAGGTGTAGTCCATATGTTACCCCCCGATCCCCGCCTGGAGGGCCGCCGCCCGGTCGGCCGCCGCCAGGTCCATGCGGCCCGTGGCGTCGTAGGCCAGGGCGCGCTGCTCATAGGCCCTGCTGCTGCCGGGGTCAAGCTTGATGGCGTCGGTGAGGTCTCCGATGGCATCGCTATACCAGCCCCGCTGGTAATTCGTCATACCGCGCAGGGTGAGAAGCTCCGCGCTTTTGCCCATGCGGATCATGGCCTGCGTGAAGTCCTGTTCGGCGTTCGGATAATTCTGCAGGGCGAACTGCGTCAGCCCCCGGTAGGTGTAGGCCACGCCGGGATCCGGGAGGGCCGCCACCGCCCGGTTCAAGAGGTCCAGGGCCGCCGCGTAGTTCTGACTGTTGTAGTAGGCGATCCCCTGGGTCAGCAATGGATTCTCCTCCGGCGGGCGCTGCGTCTGTGTGGGCGCCTCGGTCAGGTCGGCCTGTCCGGTTTCCGGGGGCGGTTCCACGGGCGGCTTGCCGCCGCGCGGCAGGAAAAACAACAGGCTCACCACCACCGCCACGGCAAGCACCACAAGGGCCCCCGCCAGCAGCACCCACTTGTTCTTCTGGCGCGCCGCCTGTGCCACAGGGTCCACCTCCGGGTCCCAGTGCACGCATTCCACGATGTCATTTTTCATTTTTTGCTACCTCCAAGATTTGCATTGGCTAACACATTTGTGTCGAATGAATAAAGCAAGTCCTCTTGCATACGCGCGCGTAAAAACGCAAGCCTGATCATCTCGTCCAGCAGCCGCGGGTACGGCAGGCCCGACGGCTCCCACAGGTAGAACGACAGCGAGCCGGGGATGGTGTTGATCTCGTTGAGCCAGACCTCCCCGCTCTTCCCGTCCATCAGGAAATCGACGCGGGCCACGCCGTTGCAGTCGAGCAGCTGAAAGGCTTTGACTGCAAGATTTTGTATGCGCTCGGCCAGCTCATCCGGGATGTCCGCGGGTATCTTTCTGTCCAGGCTTGCCATGCCCTTGAAACTAGTTGCCGGAGCCTTCTTAGACTTCCCGCCGGATAGGTACTTGTTCTCGTAGCTGAGGATCTCGTCGGCGTTGAGGGGCTCCTCGCACACGGAGGCCCGGGCCTCGTCGGCGTCGCCCAGCACGGCGCAGTTGATCTCCCGCAGGTTCTGCACGGCGGGCTCCACCAGCACGCGGGTGGCGAAGCGGAACGCCAGCTCCAGGGCCTTCTGCAGGGCATCGCGGTCCTCCGCCTTGGTGATGCCCACGCTGGAGCCCAGGTTCACGGGCTTGACGATCGCGGGGTACCCGCACGCTTCGGCGCGGCCCAGCGCGGCGTCCGGGTCCGCGTCGTATTCCGCCGCCCGCAGGGTCACGCAGTCCAGCACGGGGATGCCGCCGTCCTTGAACACGCACTTCTGCGCGTATTTGTCCATCCCCAGCGCCGAGGCGGTGACGTCGCAGCCCACGAAGGGCGCGCCCAGCAGGCGCAGCAGGCCCTGCAGCGTGCCGTCCTCCACGTTGGTGCCGTGCACGATGGGGAATGCGCAGTCGAACTCCCCGAGGACGTTGCCGCCGAAGGCCTTCGCCGGGTGGCGCAGCAGCACGGCCCTGCCGCCAACCCGCGCGGGGATCACCTGCTGGCTTTTTTTCAGCAGAGTAGGGATGTCCTTGTAGGCCTCAAGGTCGCCGATGGATTCGCCTATGTAGAAGGCGTTGTCCTTGGTGATGTACACCGGCAGGACGTCGTATTTTTCTGTGTCGAGCGCCGCGATGGCCTGCATCGCAGTGATGACGGAGATTTCGTGCTCCACGCTTTTGCCGCCGAAGAGCACGGCGAGTCTGAGCTTCATAGGCAAGGCCTTTCTGTTTTTTCTTTAACCACCCCGGCGCTTCGCGCCACCCCTCCACGGAGGGGAATTGTCTGCTTCGCACACGCCTGTAAATTCCCCTCTTAGGAGGGGTGGCCGAAGGCCGGGGTGGTTGTGCGGAGCACCTCAATAATTATCCGGCAAATCGTTTTCCAGCAGAATGATTTTTCGCCCCTCGCAGGGCAGGGCGTTGACTTTCGCCATGGCGGCGAGGATGGAGTCCTCCACCATCAGCCGCGCGGGATCAAAACCCGCCGCCAGGATGCCCTCCTTGATGGGCTTCGTCTGCGCCGCGCCCACCAGGGCGATGTAATCGCACACGGCCGCGGCCTGCCCGCCGAATTTGCGGTTGAGCTCCTCCTGCCGGGGGCCGAGCTCGATCATGCCGGGCGTGACGAGCACCTTCGTGCCCTCGAACAGGGCCAGGGCGTCCAGCGCGGCCTTCGCGCCGGTGGGGTTCGAGTTGTACGCGTCGTCGATGACAAGCACGCCGCCGCCCTTGTCGAGGAGCTCCAGGCGGTGCTGTACGGGCGCGATCTTGCGCATCTGCCCCTTCAGCGCCCGCAGCGGCACGCCAAGCGTGTGCGCCACGGCGGCGGCCCCCACCAGGTTCACCACGTTGTGGCGGCCGATCAGCCGCGCGGTGAAGCTTTCTCTTTCGCCCTCCGGCGTGACGAAGGTGAAGGTGGTGCCCCGGTGGTCGGCGGTGACGTCCTCCGCGTGATATGTACTGCCGTTCTCCATGGGGGCGTAGGTGATCACGTTCGGGTACTCGCGCAGCTTTGTCCGGATATTCTCGTCGTCGCCATTGGCGAAGAGAATTCCATCCGCGGGCAGGGAATCGGCGAGCTCGAACTTGGTGGAGATCACGTTCTCGAGGCTGCCGAAGGTTTCGAGGTGCTGCGGGCCGATGGAGGTCAATATCCCGTGCTTCGGGTGCACGATATCGCACAGCTCCCTGATGTCGCCCACGTACTTCGCGCCCATCTCGCAGATGAAAATTTCATGCGCGGCGGTGAGCTGCTCGCGGACGGTGCGCACCACGCTCATGGGCACGTTGGCCCCGCCGGGGGTCATCAGCACGTTGTATTTCGCCCGCAGCAGCGTGTGGAGGAAGTGCTTCACGCTGGTCTTGCCGTAGCTGCCGGTGATGCCGATGACCGTCAGGTCCGGGGAATTTTTGAGCTTCTCCTTGGCCTCGTCGATGTAATGCCGGCGGATCGCGGCCTCGATGGGGGTGTTGATGAGGTTGGCGAGCAGCACGGTCCACGGCGCGGCAAGCTGCAACAGATAGCAGCCGAAGAGGGGAAACGCCATGGCGATAAACATATCAAAATAGTCATATGGCCCATCGATCAGAATCAGTGAAGACAACACAAAGAAATTTGCCGCCTGCAAAACCGCAAGCGCGGCGATCATGCGCTTGACCCGGGCGGTATAGACAAGGGGCTTTTTGGCCTTCTTCGGCCAGAAGAAGAACCCGCCCACCAGTGGGATGGACAATAACGCCCATCTATGCCAATTGCGCCAAATCCACCGGGCCTGCGCGCCCGGCACATAGGAGTTGAGCTGGAACATGTGCAGATAGAAACGTATCGCCAGCGCCGTGCCGAACAGCGTGGCGGCATATGCGATTGCCAGAATCGCCAGGGTCATTCTTCACTCTCCCTTCGGTCGTATCGGCTACGCCGACATTCTCAACTGTCAATTATCAATTCCCATGAACGACGCCATCACCCGCAAAAACTGGTCCTGCCGCTCGATAAAGGCGTAGTGCCCCGCGTTTTCCAGGACAACCAAGCCCGCGTTTGGCATTTCGCGCTCCATCCGCTGTCCGTCGGAGAGGGGCGTCTGGTCGTCGCCGCGGCCCCAGATGAGCAGGGTCTCCTGCCCGATCAGCGGCAGCAGGGGGGCCAAATCCTCGCCCACCACCTTGACGAACACCTGCCGCATCATGGGCGTTGCCGCGCGGTAGTCCGCCGAGCCGTAGTGCTTCCTCGCGGCCTCCATGAGCCCCGGGAAGGGCTTCAGAATTTTCTTGGCCAGCTGGTAGCGCTTCGCCCTGGCGGAGGCCTTGGGGTTCGGCGCGTGCCGGATGCCCGCCGCGCCCACGAGGATCAGCTTGGTGAAACGGGGCGTCTCCAGCTGCCGTGCGGCGAGCTTGAGGATCACCCGCCCGCCGAAGGAGTGCCCCAGCAGCGCGCATTCGGCGATGCCCAGCGCGTCCAGGAGGCCCAGCACAAGGCCGGCGTAGGCGTCGACGTCCCAGGGCCGGGGGGGCTCGGGGCTGCGCCCGAAGCCGGGGAAATCCAACGCGATGACGCGGTATTTGCGGGCCAGCAGCTCCATCAGCGGCGCGAACAGTGTGTGGTCCGTGCCCCAGCCGTGCAGCAGCAGCACGGCCGAGCCGCTGCCCCGCTCCTCATAGAAAATCGTTTGATTGTCGATTGTGATGGTCATAGTCACTCCAGTTTATGCTTACGCGTCAAACGCGATCACTGTCTTCCCAAAGCCCTGCTGCAGGTCCCTGCGGAAGGCCTCGTGGATGTCCGCGATGGAGCGCACGGGCACCACGTCGGCGATCAGGCGCTCCAGAGCCTGGCCCAGCCGCGGGTTTTCGCCCAGCAGACCCGCCGCGCGCTCAAAATCAACCAGCCCCGAGCGCGACGAGCCGAACAGGCGCAGGCCCTTCTCCAGCACCATGCGCGTGTTGAGCTCCACGTAGTTTTCGCTCACGCCCAGCAGGGCCAGGGTGCCCTCGGGGGCCACGAAGTCAATCATCTGGTTCACGGCGGGGCGGGTTCCCTGTCCGCCGACGCACTCGAAGGCGTGGTCGCACAGGTACTCCCCCGGCCGGGCGCTGACATAGTCCACGTGGAGGAGGCGGTCGGCGAAGGAGAACCAGGCCAGCTTCTCCTCCACGGCGCCGAAAACCGTGAGCTCGCACGCGGGGTAGAGCGCGCGCAGCAGCAGCGCCACGATATAGCCCAGGCTGCCGTCGCCCCACACGCCGATGCGCTCCCGCCGCCCATGGGAGAACCCCTCGAAGCGGCTGATGGCGTGCATGGCCACGCTGATGAGCTCCAAAAAGGAGCTGACCTCCGGGCGGGTGCCCTCGGGGGCCCTCACCAGGCGCCCCGCCGGGCTGAGGACGTACTCCTGCAGAAAACCGTCATAGCCGCTGGAGCGGAAGCGGCTGGTGGGCAGGTAGTTTTCGGCGATGAACTCGTCGGCCTGCGTGGGCAAGTTCGGGCAGGGAACGACCAGTTCGCCGGGGGCAAATTTGCCCGAGGGGTCGAGGACGACCTGCGCGGCGCACTCGTGGATCAAGGCCATGGGGAGCTTGGCCCGCAGCACCTCCTGGGCGCGGCTGCCCTGGTAGTAGCGCTGGTCGGCCCGGCAGATGGACAGGAAGCGCGGGCGCAGCAGCACGTCGCCGACCGTCAGGTCGAGCTCCTCACAGGCGACCTCGATCATGCCCGGGGCCGTCAGGCGGTAGACGGCAGAGATCATGGCGCCACCGCCGGCTCATCCATCCCCAGCATGGCGTGCGCCACCTTCAAATCAAACGGGTAGGTGATCTTGATGTTGTGGACCTCGCCCTGCACCAGGGCCACGGGCTCGCCGCGCAGGGCGTAGATCTTGCACGCGTCGGTGAGGGCGGCCTCCTCCTCGGGCTGCAGGGAGTCCATCAGGGCCCGCAGCTTGCTGCACTTGAAGGTCTGCGGGGTCTGCCCCTGGTACATGATTTTGCGCGGCGGGATGAGGCTGATGAACTTGCCGTCGTCGCTGCGCACGATGGTGTCGGAGGCCGGCACCACGGTGTCGCAGGCGTCGAACTCCCGCGCCGCGGCGATGTTGTCGCTGATGACCCTGTGGGTGACGAAGGGCCGCACGGCGTCGTGGGTGAGGAGGATGTGGTCCTCTCCGTCGCCAAAGTGATCGCGGACATAATCGAGGGCGCAGCGCAGGGTGTCGTTGCGCCGCTCGCCCCCCGCGATGACGGCCACGCCGTGCCCTTTGGGCAGGTGCGCGTTCAGGACATCCTGCGTAAAGCCCAGCCACGAGGGCGGCGTGAGCACGATGACGCGCTCCACCTGCGGGTGCACGAAGAATTTCTCCACCGTATGCACGAGGATGGGCCGGCTGCCCAGCTGGAGGTACTGCTTGGGCATGTTCACGTTGCCCATGCGGCTGCCGATGCCGCCGCCGAGGATGGCCGCGATGATCATACTGTCACCTCTATTTCCTCACCATCGTATCATACACGTCGCACACCTCGTCCGCATCGCCCTGGGCGATGATGCGCCCCTTGTCCAGCAGGATGGCCGTGTTGCACAGACTCCTCACCTGGGCCGTATTGTGCGAGACGAACAGCACCGTGACGCCCCTATCGAACATGGATTGGATCTTCGCCTCGCTCTTGTTGCGGAACTTGGCGTCGCCCACGCTGAGCACCTCATCGACGATGAGGACCTCGGGCTCCACGGCTGTCGCGATGGAGAAGCCCAGGCGCGCGCGCATCCCCGAGGAATAGTTTTTCACCGGCGCGTCGATGAAATCCTTCAGCTCGCTGAATTCCAATATTTCATCGTACCTCGCCTGGATATACTTGCGCGAAAAGCCCATCGTGGCGCCGTAGAGGAAGATGTTCTCGCGCCCGGAGTAGTTCATGTCGAAGCCCGCGCCGAGCTCCAGCAGCGGGGCCACCACGCCGCGGATCTCCACCGTGCCCATGGTGGGCTTCATCACCCCGGCGATGACCTTCAGCAGCGTGCTCTTGCCCGCGCCGTTGAAGCCCAGCACGCCCAGGCGCTCGCCCGGCTGCACCGTGAAGGAGATGTCCCGCAGGGCCCAGAACTCGGTGTAGGCCACCTTGCGGCGAGCCAAACGGATGACGTATTCTTTTAGGTTGTCGATCTTCTCCTTGTGCATGTGGAACATCATGGAGACGTTTTCCACGCGGATGGCGGGGGTTCCCATGGAACACCTCCCCTCTATATATGCAGTATGAACTTGTCCTGTTTCCTCCAGAACGCCAGCATGCCGATAACAATCAGCACCAGCGCACAGCCCAGGGAATACAGCAAATGCCTGGGATTGAACGGCCAGCCGGCGAACTCAGGCAACTGGTTGCCACCGAAGAGCACACAGTCGCGGAACATTGACACAATGGAATACAGTGGATTGATTTTCAGCACGGCGATCACCTGGGGGGTCTGCGATTTAGGGTCGAAGATGACGGGCGTGGCATAGAAAAGCAGCATGCAGAACACGTCGTACATATACTCGATGTCCTTGAAGAAGACGGCCAATGTGGCGAGGATCAGCCCCACGCCGATGCACAGCAGGAACAGGACCGCCAACGGGACGAAGGCAAACAGGATGTTGTGGTTGATCACAGGCGCCGGGTTTTTCTCCGAGGGCCAGATGAGAAAAAACGCGAGAAAACCCGCCAGCACGACCAGGGAGATCAGGAAGGTAACGAAGTTGGAGATGACGTTCGACAGCGGATAGATATGTTTTGGAACCTTCACTTTTTTCAGCACAGATGCGCTGCCCGTGATGGAACGCATGGCCCGCTTGGTGGACTGGGAAAAAAATTCATACAGCAGCCGCCCAGTCAGGATATAGATGGGATAGTTGTAGGCCCTGTTGGCCCGGAATATGTTGCCGAAGACGAACACCAGCACCAGGGTGGTCAGCAGGGGCTGCAGCAGGGTCCAGAACACGCCCAGCACCGAGTTGCGGTACTGGATCTTGATATTCTTCGCCACGATCTCCCGCAACAGGTAGCGGTACTGATAGAGCTCCTTGAAGAACATGGGGTTATTCCCCTCTCCACTTCCAAAAATATTTCATCATGCTCTGCACCTGCACCATCGCCAGGCGCAGGTCCTTCTTGCTCTCGCGGTTCCACACGTGCTCCACCACGGCGCCCGGGTAATACAGCACCTTGCCCTCCTTGGCCAGCATGCGCGTGATGTCGCAGTCCTCGAAGTAGAGGAAATACCGCTCGTCAAAGCCGCCGATTTTCTGCAGGGTCCCGGTGCGGATGAACATGAAGCAGCCCGTGGCGTTCTCGATCTCGAAGGGCTCCTCCGGGTCCCGGTCCAGCATGGCGTATTCCGCGAGGATCTTGTTCGCCAGCTTGCCGCGGCGCAGGCGGCTGGCCGCCAGGTACGCCGGGGTGGGGTTGCGCTTGCCCAGGACCTGGTCCTCCAGGCCGCCCGGGAACACGACGCGCGGCGAGAGCATCACCACCTCGGGGTGCGCGTCCATATACAGCGCCATCTTGGTGATGGCGTCCTCCGACAGCGAGACGTCCGGGTTGATGATGACGTGGTACTTGCTTCCATTGTTGGCGATGCGCGGCAGCACAAGGTTGTGCCCCGCGCCGAAGCCCACGTTCCACGGGATGCGCAGGATCTCCGCCAGGGGGTCGATGCCCTTGACGTAGTCCACCGTGCCGTCGCGCGAGCTGTTGTCGATGACATAGAGATGGAAGGGCACCCCCCTGGTGTGCTCCCGCACGGTGCGCAGGGTGGCTTCGATGGTGGATATGCTATTGAAGGTCACGATGCTCCCGGTCACAAGGTAATCGGTCATCTGGACCCCTTTCTCAGTGAAATGAGCATGTTCCAGCGCCACTGCAGCTTCTGCCGCAGGGTGCTCCCCCGCCCCGTCTGCGTATTGCCGTGCCGGCGGTGCAAAATATAGGGCTCATCAATCACGCGCACCGTGCCGAACTTTTCCGCCCGCAGGCCGATCCACTGGTCGTGCATGGGGATATTCTCAGGGAAGGGCAGGATGTGCGGCAGCAGCTCCCGGGTGAGCGCCATGCAGCAGCCTGTGTAGCCATTTTTGACCAGGTTGCGCAGGGCACCCGGTTTTACGCATTGCATCTCCCCTGTTTCGCGCAGAGCTTCGTCTGTAAGAATCGCGCTGTGCACCAGCAACTCCGGCCTTGCCCCGTCCAGCAGTTTTCGGGTACAGCTGAGTTTATCCGGCAGCCACACGTCGTCCTGGTCGCACAGGACCAGGATATCCCCCCGCGCCTGCGTGAGCAGGAACTCCACGTTTTTGATGACGCCCCGCCGCGGGCCCTGTATGTACCGTATGCGCGCGTCGCCGAAGGACCGCGCGATATCGCGCGTGCCGGTGTGCCCCTCCGGGCTGTCGTCGCTGACAAGCAGCTCGTCGCCGTCCGCCAGCTGCGGCAGGATGGACGCGATCTGCGCGCCGATGAATTTTTCGCCGCAATAGGCGGCCAACAGGACTGAGATCATTTCGAAATATCCAAAATCTCCATGAGGATGGCGCCGCCCGGCGTCTCCACCTCCACCACTTCGCCCACCTTGTGGCCCAGCAGGGCCCTGCCGATGGGAGATTCGTCGGAGATGCGGTTCTCCTCGGGGTTGGCCTGGGCCTTGCCGATGATCTGGAATTCCAGGTCCTCGTCGTAGGCGCGGTCGTGCACCTTCACCAGGGAGCCGATGCCGATGACGTCCGTGCGCACGTCGTCATCGTCGAGGATCTGCGCATTTTTCAGGTCCTCCTCCAGCCGGGAGATCTTCGCCTCCATGATGGCCTGCTCGTTCATCGCCTCGTCGTATTCCGCGTTTTCCGAAAGGTCGCCGAAGGAGCGCGCCTCCTTGATCTTATTGGCTATCTGCTCGCGCCCGGTGGTGCGCAGATGCTCCAGCTCCTCCACCAGCTTTTTGTAGCCCTCGGCGGTGAGGAAGGTTTGGTTGGCTGCCATAGTGTCGACTCCTTTTTGCGTTCATTATAAGCGTAAGCACACAAACCCACGCCGGTTGATGGATCGCATCACCGGAAAGGGCCTGCGCGTTTTTGCTTTGAAGAATTTCTTTTGCCGGACTAAGTATACCCTATTTTATAAGAATTGTCAAGAAATAAAAGTTATGGACAAACGGCGCAGAATATGATATAATGAAGCCATGAGAAAAGCCAAAGAAATCGAGGGGCGCAGGTGCCCTGAGTGCGGCAAAAGCGAAAAACAAAGGATGTGCGGGAAGAATC